>Ga0172380_10003080_pt1 | contig 23854 bp, 24 predicted proteins | sample Leawe162metaG_FD_119747 | JGI IMG/M metagenome (GOLD analysis project Ga0172380, IMG submission 119747) | Leachate microbial communities from a municipal landfill in Southern Ontario, Canada - Leachate well 162 metaG | ecosystem: Engineered > Solid waste > Landfill > Unclassified | place...
CTTTGAAAACGGAGTTTTTGGTGTCTGTTACGTTGATCATGACCAATAAAACCGGTTAGCCGTATAATTTTTCGGGTTCTATCAAGAAAAGGCTACAAATTAAAAGTTGATGAATAGATCAGGTTAGATCAACGCATGGACGCTTTGAAGCAAGGAGTGAAATAGTGGTGAAGCAACCGATTGTCGAATGCCGAGATGGGACCCTTTGTGGGCCCCAAACGTCGCAATATCCCTTCCGTCGAAAAGCAACTGGCGCTCGTTGCATGAATGAGTTTTCAACTAGTTTTTTATCGCAATGAAAAAACAAACAATGCAACCAGACTTTCCTCTGCGAACAATCGATCTATTCGCTGGGTGCGGGGGCCTGACTTTGGGTCTTCACCAAGCCGGACATAAACTCATGTTCGCTGTTGAGAAAGACCCTATGGCCTTCGACACTTTCGAAGCGAATTTCATAGACGCAGAGGCAGCTTATCCGGCAGGGGAGGCGTGGCCATCTTGGCTCAAACGACGCAACCACGACATTCAAGCAGAAGGCATATCGCGTACACACAACCAACTGACATGAACCCCAAATCCAAACGATAGAGGTCGCGGTGTTGGTGTTGACAGACGTTATGCAGGAAGGGACAGACCCCCGTCGCGCGCCCTGAACTATCAAACTCCGTGAGACAAGTACTATGAAAGCTCAAGACCTGCAATTCACCCAACTCCTCGAAGGTTCCAAACAGTTCATTATTCCGATTTTCCAGCGGACCTACAGTTGGGAACGCAGTCATTGCGAGCAACTGTGGAACGACATCGTTCGCGTGGGCGGGAATACCGACTTGAACAGCCATTTTATCGGCTCGGCGGTGTATATCCCGGAGCAGGAGACCAGCGCGGCCATCTCAAGATGGCTCGTGATTGACGGTCAGCAACGTATTACCACCATCACACTGCTATTACTCGCCTTGAAACGTCGCCTGGAAACGGAGCATATTGAAGATCCGGTATCGCCAGCGCTTATTGAAGACTACTATCTCAAAAATCGCTACGGTAAGGATGAACTCGGCTATAAGATGCTCCTGACCCGCACCGACAAAGATACGCTGATCGCCTTGCTTGACGGCAAAGAACCTGCGGAACCGATCTCCCTGCGCATCCGCGACAATTTCCAGTACTTCACCGAGCGCATGGCCGACGCCAACCTGGGTGTGGTCTATCAGGGCATCCAGAAACTAATGATTGTGGACGTTCGCCTCCAACAGGGACTGGACAATCCGCAGATGATTTTCGAGAGCATGAACTCCACCGGCAAGGCGCTTACCCAGGCCGATCTGATTCGGAATTTCGTCCTCATGGGCTTGGAGCATGCACTGCAAACGCGCCTCTACAACGACTTCTGGCGGCCAATGGAGGTCGCCTTTGGCGCGGAGAACTACATCCAGGAATTCGACGAGTTCATGCGCTACTTCCTCGTCATCCAAACCGGCAACCACCGGATCAGGCGCGACGACGTCTATGATGAATTCAAGGACTATTCCCGGAAGCACTCCGTCGAAGATTTGCTGATCTCTCTGGTCGAGTTCGCCCGCTACTACTGCAATATTGCGCTGGGCAAAGAAACAGATCCGATACTTGCCACAGCATTCCAAGACATCCGTGAACTGCGGGCGGATGTCTGCTATCCGCTCCTCATGGAGGTGTATCGGGACTTCCACCGCCATGTGATCACCAAGGACGAATTCGTGGAAATCATCTATTTGGTTGAAAGCTATGTGTTCCGGCGGGCTGTCTGTGACGTTCCAACCAACTCCCTGCGCCAGACCTTCGCAACATTCTCCCGTCAACTCAAGAAGGATCGGTACGTCGAAAGTGTCAGGGCCGCTTTTCTTCTGTTGCCCTCGTATCGTCGCTTCCCCGGCAATGAAGAGTTCGAGCGTCAAATCCAGGTGCGCAACCTCTACGCGTTCAACCGCCGCTCGTATTGGCTGCGACGCTTCGAAAATCATGGACGCAAGGAACGCGTGCAGGTTCAGGACTACACCATCGAGCACATCATGCCGCAAAACGAATCGCTCGGCGAGGCATGGAAGGCCGATCTTGGGGAGAACTGGGAACACATCCACAGCCAATACCTCCACACACTCGGCAACCTGACCCTGACCGGCTACAATTCCGAATACAGCGACAGGCCGTTCAAGGAGAAACGCGACAGGGAGGGTGGCTTTCGCCACAGTCCGTTGAAGCTCAACCAGGGCCTCGCCGAGTGCGAGGTCTGGAATGAATCCAGCATTCAGGCGCGTGCTCAGCGTCTCGCCCGGGAGGCGGCTGTTATCTGGCCAGCGCCGCAATTGACCGAAGACATCCTCGCCGCCTATCGGTCGCAAGAGAAGGTGGCACTCACCTCGGACTACACCATCGCCGACCACCCGTACCTTGGCACTGGAAAGACCAGAGAACTGTTCGATGCATTCCGCGCTGAGGTCCTCGCGTTGGATGCGTGCGTTCGAGAAGAGATTCTCAAACTCTACATCGCGTACAAGGCGGAGACCAACTTCGTTGACGTCGTGCCGCAAGCCAAGCGCCTGCGACTGAGCATCAACCTGGCCTATGCCGAAATTGATGACCCTCGTGGCCTGTGCAAGGATGTCACGAATATGGGTCGTTGGGGCAATGGGGATGTAGAGGTCGGGTTAGACAAGGCAGAGGACTTGCCCTATGTCATCGGCTTGGTTCGCCAATCTCTCGAAAAGCAACTGGGCGAAGAAACTTAGGCTGAAACGCCAAGGACGCTAAGCCAAGGTATCCGGGGGCGGGGAACCGGCTTGTCAAGGATTGGCCCGCGACGGCGGAAAGATGAAATGGGAATAGCATGACCGAACGACATCAAAATCAACCGACGCCCGGTTCCGAGATCATCCTCTACCAGACCGAGGATGGCCGGAACCGGATTGAGGTCCGGCTCGAAAACGAGACGGTTTGGCTGACGCAACAGCTTATGGCCGACCTATTTCAAACGACGAAGCAGAACGTCGGCCAGCACCTCAAGAACGTCTTTGTAGCGGGCGAGTTGCAGCAGGATTCAGTTGTAAAGAAATCCTTTACAACTGCCGCAGACGGCAAGCAGTACGAGACACTCTTCTACAATCTCGACGCCATTATCTCGGTCGGTTACCGGGTCAACAGCATCCGGGGCACGCAGTTCCGCATCTGGGCCACCCAGCGGCTCCGGGAATATATCGTCAAGGGCTTCACCCTGGATGACGAGCGGCTGAAGAATCCCGATCAACCGTTCGACTATTTCGACGAGTTGACCCGTCGGATTCAGGACATCCGCACCTCCGAACGGCGGTTCTACCAGAAGATCGCCGACATCTACGCCACCAGCATTGACTACGACCCCACGTTCCCGATCAGCGTCGAGTTTTTCAAGACCGTGCAGAACAAGATGCATTGGGCCGTCACCGGTCAGGCGGCGGCGGAGATTATTCGCCGGCGCGCCGATGCTTCGCGGGGCAACATGGGCTTGACCAACCGGCGCGGCGCCAAGGTGCGCAAAGACGGCTTTGTCGGATTTCGACAAGACGGTGAAGCGGCTGACCTCCGGCAAGAGAGGCGTCAAATAATGGCCGCCAACAAGGATGCTGATGGTATGAAAACACGGCGTTTGCCGGCGATCATTCCGGGCGTGATGCGGGTGGCGATGCGAGAGAAGGCGGTTTCCCGTGTTGACAGTGCTGCCTGAATGTTGGCGATGCGATTGCGACGTGCGCAACAGAAGCGGATGTGCTCGATCTCTTTGTCTTCAGACGGAGACGACCTTGTCGGAGTCCTTGACGATGTCATACAGGTCCTTCATCGTGGATAAGGGGCAAAGCTCCGTGCCCTGCGAGTGGCGCAGTTTCAAACACGTCCCGCAGGCCAGAATCTCTCCGCCCTCGTCCACAAAGGTTTGCATCATCTGTTTGACGTTGAACGGCTCGGCCGTGTGACTTTCGCACTCCACGCCGCGGGCGAACAAAAAAGCCTTGACCTTGTCGCCCGCCTTGAGCGCGAAAACACCCAGCCGAAATCCGTTCCAAAGCGTTTCGGCATCCGTCGCGTAGATCATCAATCCCAATTTCATGCGTTCCCCTTTCTTGCCAGAATGCCGTAATGATACGGCGGCAAATTAATGTGCTCCATCTCAATCGCAAATCCCGCGGCATTGATCCACCGGCGGCAATCCGCGGGCTTCGGCCGTATCGCCATAGGCGGTCCACGCGGAGTCTTGGGATCGTAATTCCAGTGGATGACAGCGACGCGGCCGCCGGGCGCAAGAATTCGGCTTGCCTCGTGCAACAACCGCAAAGGGTCTTCCGCGTGGAGAATGTTGAACAACATTACGTAATCCACGGACGCAGAGTCCAAGCCCGTCCCCTCCGCCGCGAAATCGCGCAAATACAGCCGAACATTGCGGGCATTATGCTGGTCCGCATAGCGCTCGGTCGCCGCAATCATGGCCGGGTCAACATCGAAACCGTGAAGCGTGCCTTGGATTCGTTTCGCGGCCGGTATTGCAAATGTCCCATAACCGCATCCAAAATCAACGGCATCCCGCACCTTACAGGTCAGATTCATTGCGTCCAGGATGGCGATAGGATCGAAGAACGTGTGCCACATCCCGGCTTCGGGCATGCCGCTTTCCCTTGCTTTCATGGTCTCACTCCCCCACGGCGATTTTAAATCCGCGCGCCCGCCAGTCCGGGACTCCGTCCTCGAGTCTGATTGCCCGAAAGCCCTTCTTCCTGAGCATTTCGACGGCTTTGACCGCCAGCACACAGTAAGGTCCCCGGCAGTAGGCCGCGATTTCCCGATGGCGTGGTAAATCCTCGAGTCGTTTTTGAAGCTCATTTAGCGGGATTGAAACGGCGCCGGGAATGTGGCCGGCCATGTATTCTTCTTTGGGCCGCACGTCCAACATAGTAACAGTTCCCTCCCGCGCCCTCTTGAGCAACTGCTTCCGGTCCACCGCTTCCATGCCTTGCTTCCCTTCGAGGTAACGCCTGGCAATATCCTTGATCTCCGCCAAGCGTTCTTCCCCCAGCAGGCGCAGCGCCCGGAAGAATTGCGTAACAGTCTCCCCGCCGACCTTATACGTTACGAATAGTCCCCGTTTCTCGGCATCCACCAGATGCGCGGCGCGAAGGATTTGAAGATGCTTCGAGGCGTTCGCCAGGTTCAGGCCGGCGCTTCGGGACAGGACCTCGACCGTGCGCGGCCCCTGCGACAGCAGGTCGAGCAACTCCAGACGCTTGGGACTCGACAGAGCTTTCCCGATTCGTCCAAGGTGTTCGTATATCTGGTCTTTGAAATGGCGATCTTCGCAGCTCATGGATATTTCTCAACTAATCAATTGATCGGTAGAATAGCAAACGACCCGCCGGATGCAAGCAATTTTTGTTTTTTTTATTTGACATGGCGGCGCTTGAATCGTAAGTTCATACGAAAGGAGAAATTGTGTTACGATGATCGCCCGTTTTTCAACCGCCCTGGAACAGGATTTACTGGCCGCCTTCGATCTGTTCATTCATCGGCATGGCTACCAGAACCGCTCGGAAGCGGTGCGCGACCTGATCCGCAAAAACATCGTGGATGAGCAATGGCGCAGCGCGCAAGGCGCGGTGGTGGGGGTCATATCGCTGGCCTATGCACATCAACAACATAAATTGCAGGACCATTTGACCGATTTGCAGCACGAGGACCACGACCTGATCCTCAGCACAACCCACATCCATCTGGACCATGACAACTGCCTGGAGGTTATCATGGTCCGCGGACCAGCGGACCGTGTCAAGATTCTGGCAGACCGCCTCATCGCCCTGCGGGGCGTCAAGCACGGCGGACTGACAATCACCGCCTCCGGCCAGGCATTGAAATAAGAAGCCAATCTACGGCATATTTTTTTAGCTTGCAGGTAATACTATTTTACGAGTCGTATTACGGAGCCGTTCGGGGCGGACGAATGACATATCGTCAAAATTAAATTGCCGCTTCAACAATGGGAAAGGAGATCACATCATGCGCGATTAGCGTTGGTTGTATTTTTTAGCCCATCGGTAATACGCGATCACAATCGTGTTACGGCGCCGCCAAAGTCGACCGGACGCCGCAATACCCAAGCCAGTTTTTGTCGACACAACACGAAAGGAGCATGAAACGTGAGCGAACGCAAGATAGCCGGGGTTTTAGTTGCCGCCGTGGTGCTGGCGGCAAGCGGCGCATTTGCCGCCCGTCCGTTGATTATTGACGACGCCGATCCGCTGGAGTTCAAGGATTTCAAAATAGAAGGCGGCGGCTGGTGCGAAAAAGATGCCGGGTGCAAACACTGGGATATCCCCTTCGGTGTGGGATGCGGCATTTTCCCCAGCGTGGAACTCGGCGCCGGTTTCGGGGGTCAATTCGAGGAGCGCACCGAAGTAGATGAAGAAAGCTGTGAAGAAAGCAATCGCTCCGTGGACAGCATCGGCGATTTAGTCGTCAACGCGAAATGGCAGTTCCGGGGCGAATCGAAATGGCTGCCCCGTCAAGCCATCGTCCCGGCGGTCAAGTTCCCCACGTCCGACAAGGATAAAGGACTGGGCAGCGGCAAGACGGATTACGATCTCACCTGGATTGCCTCCAAATCCGTGCGCGAAAAAATCGGCGCTCACATCAATATCGGTTATTCCTGGATCGGCGAAACGGACGATGAAGACGCAGGCGACATTCTGCACTACGGACTGGCGCTCGATTACAAAATCGTCGCTCCGCTGCAGTGGGTGGGTGAAATGTACGCGGAAGACGAGTTGCGCCACGGGATTAATACCGTTGTCATGTTCAACACCGGTTTGCGCTACAGCATCCTCGACAGCCTGGTCGCCGACATCGCGGCGGGCTCGCGTATTGCCGGCGATGCGCCGGAACTCACGGCAACAGCCGGCTTGACATGGACATTCGGGTTTGCGAAAAACGAACAACAAGAAAAGAAATAGAAGGAGTCAATCGAGATGCATATTCCCGACGGTTACTTGGGACCGGCCACATGCGGCGTTTTTTACGCTGTCATGATTCCTATATGGGTGGCCGCGTCAAGAATTGTTAAAAAGACGCTACGAACCAAGCAGGTTCCCTTGCTGGCGATAGGCGCGGCCTTCAGTTTCGTGATCATGATGTTCAATGTCCCGATCCCCGGCGGTTCTACGGGACATGCGGTCGGTGGCGTGTTGGTTGCCATCCTCCTCGGACCATGGGCGGCCGCGATTGCCATTACCGTGGCGCTCGTCGTGCAAGCTCTGTTGTTCGGCGACGGCGGCGTTACCGCCATCGGGGCCAACTGTTTCAATATGGCCGTGGTCATTCCGTTCGTCGGATACTATACTTACATATCGATCAGCGGCAATTCCGCGATAAATGCCCATCGAAGGGTGACCGCCGCATTTATCGCCGGCTATATAGGCATCAATGCCGCCGCCTTACTCGCTGGCATAGAATTCGGCCTACAGCCCCTGTTGTGTCATACCGCAACCGGGCAAGCCTTATATTGTCCCTACGGACTCAAGATCGCCGTGCCCGCCATGCTGGGAGAACACCTGCTGATTTTCGGATGGGTGGAGGCGATAGTCACGGCCTTGGTTATCAAGTATCTTCAGAAACAGACGCCGGAATTGCTTGCGCAGGAGGCAAACTGATGAAAATCGCAACGAAACTTTGGATCGCGCTGGGAGTTCTTATTCTGCTTTCGCCCCTGGGGCTCATCCTGCCGGAACATTTCCAAGCCGGCAGCGCCTGGGGCGAATGGGGCGCGGATGAAATAGGAAAGCTGGTTGGTTACGTCCCAGAGGGATTGAAACGCGTCTCCGAATTGTGGAGCGCGCCGTTGCCCGACTATGCCTTCAAGGGCTGGGAAGAAAAAGGGCTGGGGCGCCTGAGCTTTGCCTATATCATATCGGCCGTCGTCGGCTCAGTTCTGGTGGCGCTTACAATCGGCCTGCTGGGGAAGCTTCTGGTAAAAAGGGCGAATAACGCATGAGTTTTAGAAAAGGATTTATAGAGCGCTCCATGGGGAGCGCTCTCGCTTTTTTCAGGCAAGCGCTCTTTGCCGAGGAGACCGCGTCGCTCCCCGGACTTTTGCAGTCCCTGGATCCGCGCATCAAGGCGGCGACGCTACTGTCCTTCCTTCTGCTGACATTGTTTACACGCAGTCTCGCGATGCTGCTCCTGATCTATCTGCTCTGTCTCTGCCTGGCTGTCTTGTCGAGAATCCACCTGGGTTCATTCCTCCTGCGAACCTGGATATTCATCCCCTTATTCTCGCTGCTGATCGCCATTCCGGCCCTGTTCAGTTTTGTTTCGCCCGGAAAGCCCATCCTGTCGGCCGGTTTTTTGTGCGTCACGGAGCAGGGAATAAGGGCCGCCGGCTTTTTTATCGGTCGTGTCATCACGTCCGTCTCGTTGACTGTTCTGCTGAGCATGACCACACGGCACTTTGAACTGCTCAAAGCCCTGCGCGCCTTTGGCGTGCCCCAGATGTTCGTGATGGTTCTTGGCATCAGTTACCGCTATATTTACCTTTTTGTGGAGATTGTCGAAAACACTTGCCGCGCCGTTAAAAGCCGGGTGGGATCCAACATTCATTATCGAAAAGGACAGCGCCTCGTCACATGGAATATGGCCCACCTCTGGAAACGGTCGTACCATCTCAATGAGCAGGTGTACCACGCCATGCTCTCGCGCGGTTTTCGGGGTGAACCGGCCGCTCTTGACCATTTTCAGACCCGCGTCAGAGACTGGTTGTGGCTGGGCGGGTGCGTCATAATTATTGCTTTGTTGGTGTATGCGGAGGCGACAACCAGGACATAACACAATGACAGCAGACACAATTTTTGAGTGCCGTGATCTTCATTACGCCTATCAAGGAAAATTCCCCGCACTTTGCGGCATTGAGATGACGATAGCCGCCGGGGAAAGAGTGGCCTTGGTGGGCGCCAATGGAAGCGGCAAGTCAACCCTGCTCAACCTGCTGGACGCGCTGATTTTCGCCGACCGGGGAAGCATCTCGTTCCGGGGCGGAGTTCTGGCGGAAGCGGCGTTCAGAAACGAATCTTTCTCCATGGATTTTCGAAAACAGGTTGGGCTGGTTTTCCAAAACCCGGACATTCAACTGTTCTGCCCGACAGTCCGGGAGGACATTGCCTTCGGCCCGCTCCAACTTGGGCTTGACAAACAAACGCTGACGAACCGCATGGAACACTTGACCGCGACCCTGGAAATCAGCCGCCTGCTGGATCGCGCCCCCCATCAACTAAGTGTCGGCGAAAAACGCAAAGTGGCGCTCGCCACGATCCTGGTCATGGACCCCGATGTCCTCCTATTGGACGAACCCACCGCGGGATTGGATCCCCAAACCACAACCCACTTGGTCGGAATATTGGCGCAATTCTCGCGCGCCGGCAAAACGATCGTCACCGCGACCCACGACCTGCACATTATCGAAGACATATCCGACAAGGTCTATGTGTTCGGGCAAGACCGAAGGATCGCCGCCAACGGAAGTCCAGTGGAAATCCTTGGGAACACCGCATTGTTGCAGGCCAACAATCTGATCCACGTTCACACCCACCATGCGAGAGATCACAGGACAATGATGCCCGTGAAAGCGGATAATAACGAGCGTTAACGCGCTCTGCCGCTGGCGGCGTTCCGGATGTGTTTCAGTGTGAGCAGGAGGAGCAATATTAATGGACAGAACATTTTACCTGGACATGGCGGCGCAAGGCTTGGCTTTCCCCATTGGCGCCGATTTGGTGGTACATGAGGCGCCCGATGCCCGGGCGATTATGCTGGACGGCCAAAAGCTGGGCGAGGCCGTCGCGGAGGCCGCCAAGCGTTATCGCGCGCCCGTGGGATTCCCGCTGATGGACCTGGGGCTGGAAAAAAATTTCTTGCTTAAACAGTTCGGCATTCCCGACGATCGGCGCGATGCATATCACTTTGCCGCCTGTCCTTCGGACGAAGAATGTCAAAAAGCGCTGCGCGGCCTGGCCGGAGCGCTTTCACCCCGCATGCAGGCGACCTGCAAGGCGATCGAATACGTGGCCCGGCGCACGACGCTGGCGCCGATGGGAATGTGCATCGGTCCCTTTTCGCTCACAACCAAGTTGCTGAGCGATCCCATCACAGCGGTCTATCTGCTCGGCACGGGAATTAGCGCGCAGGAAGAGCCGTCCATCGAGTTGGCGCGGCGCATGATGAGTTTGGCCTGCGAAACCATCCGCACCTTCATAGACGCGCAGATAGATGCCGGCGCCAAAGCAATGATCGTTTGTGAGCCCGCGGCCAACAAAATCTATCTCTCGCCCCACCAGTTGAAGCCGGGCATGACCTTGTTCGACGAGGTGGTTATGAACAATCTGCGGTCACTCAAGCAGCGCTTGGACGATCGCAACGTTGACCTGATGTTGCACAACTGCGGCGAAATAGAGGCCTCAATGATCGGGCGCTTTGCGGAGTTGGACCCCGCCATATTGAGCTTGGGCAGTTCGCGCAAGTTGTGGGAAGACGCGGCCCTGACGCCCAAGTCCACCGTGCTTTACGGCAATCTGCCCTCCAAGCACTTTTATTCCGACGCGATGATTACCAGAACCCAGGTCGTTGAGCGATCCAGGGACTTGCGCCGGCGCATGAAAGCAATCGGGCATCCGTTTGTGCTCGGATCGGAATGCGATGTCCTGTACGTTCCCGGCTCCGTCGAAACGATCACAGACAAGGTCAATGCCTTCGTGCACGACGCTGCCGGCGGATGCGCATGCGGGGCGGCGCATTGAACCGGACGCTTGTACGTTTTGTCAAAAACGTTCAGGCAGTCTGTCATGCTGAGCGGAGCAAAGCGCCCTCCAGAGGCGGGTCCGCCTGTGGCGGAAAGCCGAAGAATCCACAGCATAACGTGTTACGCATGAATTGAGATCCCTCGACTTCGCTCGGGATGACATATTGACTGACGACAAAACGCCATAATGAGAATTGCTGTTTTAACATTGACAAAGCGACCGATGTTTGCATTAATTCAGTTAAATCGAATTCCCGCCTGCGCGCGGATGTGTTCGAAACGATCGCCTTTCGAAAGGAGGTGACGGAGCGGCCATAGAGGGATAAGTGTCCGGCAAGCGAACGTTAGTTTCGTCTCAATCGCAAATTGCAATGAAGGGAAAAGAAATGAAACGTTATTCCACATTGTTGCGCCTCGTGTGTGCGCTCGGACTGGTCGGCAGCGCGGTCGCGCAGACCCCGACGGCGACAGCCGCAACCGGCTATCCGTTCCAACTCGCGCTTGTCAGCCCGGTCGCAATTCTCAGCGACAGTTCGTCGGTCAACGGACTACGGATCAACTTGATCTACGGGGCCAACGAGAACATGACCGGCGTTGACATAGGCCTTGCGAATCAAGTCAACAAGGACCAAAAAGGACTGCAACTGGGGGTCGTTAACCTGGTGGGCGAGAATGTGACCGGCGGGCAATTGGGCGGCATTAATTTCGTGTCCGGCAATGTCTCCGGCGGAGAGATGGCGGTCATCAACCTGGTCGGCGGCAATCTCTCCGGCACGGAAGCAGGACTGATCAACTTTACCTGCGGGAATCTGTCCGGCTATGATTACGGTATTCTGAACTTGGTGGGCGGAAACGTCGCGGGCTTGGAAATCGGCCTGCTCAACATGGCTGGCGGCAATGTGGCCGGCAGCCAGGCCGGCGGCATCAATGCCGCCGGCGGCGCGGTTGACGCTCAGTTCGGCTTCGTTAACGTCGGCCTGGAAGGCGCCGGCTGGCAGACGGGGGCGATCAACTGGGCCGACAAAGTGGACGGCGCGCAGTGGCTTGGCATCAACATCGCCAGCGAAGTCAAGGGTCTCCAACTCGGCGCGATCAACTACACCGTCAAGCTGGACGGCCTGCAGATCGGCGTCATCAATATCGCCTGGGGCAAGGACAGCATCTGGAAAGTGCTCCCGATCGTGAACGCGAATTGGTAACCGGCGTCCCATAGCGACGCCAAGGCTGTGGCAGTTTAGGCTGTAGGCTGTTGGAGAAAACATGAAAAATGCGCCTTACAAAACCGGAAATGCGGTTTTGCAAATGGAAGATGCAGGGAAACATCGTTTTCCAAGGTTTCCCGTTTTCCTAATAGTCCACAGCCTATAGCCTACAGTCTATGTATCCATGCGGGCTATGATTTCGTCGGCGAACTCCGAGCATTTCAACAAAGTCGCATGGTCCATCTGCCGGTGGAAATCGTAGGTCACTTTCCGGCGCCGGATGGCCTCGCCGAGTCCGCGGATAATCAGATCGGCCGCCTCCCCCCAGCCGATGTAGCGGAACATCATCTCGCCGGAGAGGATTACGGAGCCGGGATTGACCTTGTCCTGGCCGGCATACTTGGGCGCCGTGCCGTGCGTGGCCTCGAAAATGGCGTGCCCGGTTTGGAAGTTGATGTTGCCGCCCGGGGCAATGCCGATGCCGCCGACTTGCGCCGCAAGGGCATCGGACATGTAATCGCCGTTCAAATTCAGCGTGGCGATAACGTCGAATTCCTCCGGGCGGGTCAGGGCCTGCTGGAAAAAGATGTCGGCGATCGTGTCCTTGACCGCGATGCGGCCGCCATATTCCTCGGCCACTTCGTAGCCCCAGACCAGGAAGGCGCCCTCCGTAAATTTCTGGATATTGCCCTTGTGCACGAACGTCACGCTCCGGCGTTTGTTTTGGATGGCATACTCGAGGGCGGCGCGGACCAGGCGTTTACTGCCGGTCTCGCTGATCGGCTTGACGCCGACGCCCGAATCCGGGCGAATGTTCCAGCCGAATTCCGTCTTCAAGAAGCCGATTAGTTTTTTGGCTTGCGGACTGCCGGCCTGCACTTCCAAACCGGCATAGACGTCTTCCGTATTTTCGCGGAACACCACCATATCCACCTTGCCGGGATCCTTGACCGGGCTCGGCACGCCCTCGAACCAGCGCACCGGCCGCAGGCAGACGTAAAGATCGAGCAGTTGGCGCAAGGCGACGTTCAAACTGCGATGTCCTCCGCCAATCGGGGTGGTAAGCGGTCCCTTGATGCCGACCAGGTATTGCTTGAAAGCGGCCACCGTTTCATCCGGCAGCCAGTTGCCGGTCTGCTTGAACGCTTTTTCGCCCGCCAGCAATTCCCGCCAGCAGACTTGGCGTCGCCCGCCATAGGCTTTGGCGACGGCGCCATCCAGGACGCGCACGGCGGCGCGCCAGATATCCGGCCCCGTGCCGTCGCCTTCGATGAACGGAATGATCGGATGCTCCGATACCACGCAGACCTTCCGATCGGTTGAATATGTAATCGCTTGGCCTTGAACGTCATTCTTTGTCATGCAAGCAGTCCTTTTTTATGATTGAGCTCACAGCAATACGCCGGCCGCAAGGGCGGCCTCGTACACGGAATCCCGCCCGGAAAATGTGATTTCATCGATCAGCAATTTGCCCACATCCTGGCAAGGGGCTTTAATCACGTTGTTCCAGATCTGGGCGCCCAACGCAACCCGGGTTTCCAGGGTGCAGTTCGCGGCCCGCGTGACCGCGAAGGTATTGCCGTCCCCCGAGCAGGTCATCACCAGGGATTGGAACGGCAACCCGGCGGGATCACCGGAAATCAGACGAATGCGCTCGCGGGGCAAAAGATGGCCGCTTTTGTCCATCTGCGCTTTAAGCCAGCCGGCCATGAGCCGCGCCGTCGAAGAGTTGCCCTCAACGCGGACCTCCCCGATCGCGCCTAAATGCTCCCGGCATTCGATGGAATCGAAAAATCGGGCGAACACTTGCCGATAGAGCGCGAGTCTGCCCCAGTTCAGATCGCTGACGGCAATGCCCAGCCGGCGCGCCTGCTCCACAAAACGGGCCAAGGCGCGCAAATCGTTGTCGGAATAACCGCCCGAATCCACGATCACGCGTCCGGCCTGTTTCGCAAACAGCCCAAAATCGTTGCGGTCGAAGGGCGGTTTCGTCCACCAGAGCACCACCGGCAGGTCGGGCACAAACAGCGAAGCCGCCAGGCTCGGCAGATTATCCGCCATGATGCCGCGGGCAATCAGGCGGATCCGGCCGCAACAAACGCAACGCGGGCACGTCTCGGAATCCTGGCAGATTATGGCGACTTCCGCGACGAGTTCCGGGGGATCGATGTCCGGTTCGGACGTCACCAGAATGACGCGGCAAGGATTACAGCCGATGACGTTCCCGATCGCCTCCATCGCCGCGCCGGTTTCCCGTTCCGAGCCGCCGACGGCAATCAGGTTTGTCATGACCGCCCGCATGGTCGTGGCCGCGCATGACTCCAGCCCCCCGGTCCGCGGCATGGCGATCCATAATTTTTCCAATTCGCTCTCGATCGACGCCGGCGCAACCCGGCGCGGTCCGGCCGCTATGCGACTGCTCATAAGCGCCTCCAATTCCGCCCGTCGCGGGCCATAAAATCATCGGCGCTCGCGGGACCCCATGTCCCCGCCTCGTAATTGGGAAAATCTTTGGATGGATACGCTTTCCAGCCTTCCAAAATCGGCATAATGCGCGACCAGGCTGTTTCGACTTCATCGGCGCGCGTGAACAGCGTGGCATCGCCCAGCATGCCGTCCAGCAGAAGCCGTTCGTAGGCTTCGGGCGGTTCCATGCCGAAGGCCGTGCCATAGTCGAATTCCATCTTCACCGGCCGGATATTAATGGCCTGGCCCGGCGCCTTGGAGCTGAATTTGATTGAAATGCTCTCGTCGGGCTGGATGCGCAGGACAAGCAGGTTGGGATCCAAGCCCTGCATGACGCTGCCAAACAACGCAAGCGGCGCCTGCCGGAACTGGATCGCGATTTCCGTGAGACGCTTGGGCAGGCGCTTGCCCGAACGCAGATAAAACGGCACGCCGGCCCAGCGCCAGTTATCGACGAACAATTTGACGGCGGCATAGGTTTCGGTGGTCGAGTCGTTGGCCACATTTTTTTCATTGCGATAGGCCGGCACGAATTTGCCGTTGAGGGCGCCGATTCCATACTGACCGCGCACGGTCATGGCATTTACGTCATCCGGCCGGATCGCGCGGAGCGCGCCGAGCACTTTGACTTTTTCATCGCGCACGGCATCGGCATCCATGGCCGAAGGCGGCTCCATGGCCACCAGGCTCACTAATTGCAGCATGTGATTTTGGATCATGTCCCGGATGACCCCGGCGGTTTCGTAATATCCGCCCCGCCCCTCCACGCCGACCGATTCCGCCACCGTAATCTGGACATGATCGACAAAATTACGGTTCCATAACGGCTCAAAAATGCCGTTGGCAAAACGAAACACCAGGATATTTTGGACCGTTTCCTTGCCCAGATAGTGGTCGATGCGGTAAATTTGATCCTCTTCGAAGACGGCATGGACCATGCGGTTAAGTTCCTGGGCCGTGCTCAAATCATGCCCGAACGGCTTCTCGATCACGGCGCGAACCCAGCCGCCGGACGAGCTGTGATTGAGTTTGGCCGCGCCCAGTTGTTCGAGAATGACGGAAAAATAATCGGGCGCGGTGGCCAGGTAGAACAGCCGGTTGCCCGCCGTGCCGCGCTCGGCATCCAGGCGCTCCAATAATTCGCCCAAGCGCCGATAGGCGGCCGGATCGTCGAAATCGCCCTGGAAATACTCGATGTGCCCGGCAAAGTTATCCCAGGCCGCCGGATCCACCGGCCGTTTGCGGGAAAACGCATTGACACCTTCCCGCATCCGGCTGCGAAATTCATCGGTGGCAATGGGCCGCCGCGCCATGCCCACGATCGAGATGCTGTTCGGCAACAACTGTTCAAGGTCCAGATTGTAAAGCGCCGGAACCAGTTTGCGCTTGGTCAGGTCGCCCGAGGCGCCGAAAATGACCATAGCGCAGGGTTCCGGCGCGCGTTGCAGGCGCAAACCTTCGCGCAGCGGGTTTTGAAGGTGTTTCATCATTCGGAGTACAAACCGCTCCTTGTTATTGGTTTGCATTCTAATGGCAGGCAAAGTCCGATTCAATCATATAGTGATCGACAACTGGTAAAATTCGTTTTATCGTTGAAATTCATGAAAACAATCTTGATCGTCCTGGATTCCGTCGGGATCGGCGCGGCGCCGGATGCGGCCAAGTATGGCGACACCGGCGCCAACACCCTCGCGCACCTGGCGGAAGCGGCGGGCGGAATCCGGTTGCCCACCCTCCAGCGCCTGGGGCTCGGCAACATTCCGGCATTGATTCCGGATGGGACGCCGATTCGCGGAGTTCCTGCGGCGGAAAAACCGCTGGCCGGCTATGGCGCCCTGCGGGAAGTATCGCAGGGCAAAGACACGACCACCGGCCACTGGGAAATCGCGGGGCTTGAACTGGCGCGCGGGTTTCACCTGTTTCCCAAAGGCCCGCCGTCCTTCCCGCCGGAACTGGTGGCGGCTTTCGAGGCCGGCACCGGGCGGCGCCTCATCGGCAACCGGGCCGCCAGCGGCACCGCGATCATCCAGGAACTGGGCGCGCGCCAGATGCGCGAAGGCGCCTGGATCGTTTATACCAGCGCCGATTCGGTTTTTCAGATCGCGGCCCATGAGGAAATAATCCCCTTGAGCGAATTGTACCGCGCTTGCGAAACCGCCCGCGCGCTCTGCGATCCTTACCAGGTCGGGCGGGTGATTGCCCGTCCGTTTATGGGCCGGCCCGGCGCCTTCCAACGCACCGAAAACCGCCGCGACTATTCCTATCCCCTGCCCGAGCCGACCGTGCTCGACCGCCTGAAGACGGCGGGCGTGCCGGTCGCCGGCGTTGGTAAAATCGAAGATATTTTTGCCCATCGCGGCCTGACACGCTCGTTTCACACCAACACCACCAACGCATCGCAACAGCAGATTATGGAACTGGCGCAGGCCGGCGCGGGCGGCCTGATCTTCGCCAATTTGATCGATTTCGACATGCTCTACGGCCACCGGCGCGATGCCGCAGGCTATGCGAGGGCTCTGGAACAGACCGACCTGTTTTTCAAAAACCTCCTGGCCGTGTTGCATTCAGACGACTGGCTCATTGTCACCGCCGACCATGGCAACGATCCGACTTTCCGCGGCACGGATCACACGCGCGAATACGCGCCGCTGTTGGTTTATCGGCCGGGACGGCCCGGGCGTTCGCTGGGCATCCGGCATGGATTTTACGACGTGGCGCAAAGCATAGCGACGATCTTCGGTCTGCCGCCCATGCCGCGCGGGGAATCGTTCGTCACTCGCCATTTTGAACTTACTGACTTTGGAGACGGCGGGCGCGCTCTTCAGGGAAATACAGCGAGCGGGTTTCCTCCGTCACGAGACGGAACGGGTACTCGATGACGCCGGCGGATACTTTGACCCTAATGCCCTCGGCGGTCGTCTGTTCGAGCACACCTTCGACCGGCGCGTGCCCATTTTTAAAATGGAGCGTAATCCGGTCGCCGGCTTTGGGCTGTTGTTGTTTGCATGTTTGCAAAATACGCTCGTATTCCACTTCCTGAGGCGGCTTGACGTGGGCCGCGGCCGGCGCCGGCTTGGGCGGCTCGGAAGCCGCCGGCGGCGTTTCCGATTGCGCCGACGCCTCGGGCATTGCGGAGGCGGGCGCGGCGGTTTCTTCCTGCGAGACCGCCGGCGCCGAATCCGACGATTCCGCCGGCGCGGGTATCCCATCCGGCGCCGGTCTTGATTTTGGCGCGGCCGCCTGCGGATCGAGCGCAGGCGCCGAATTGGTCGCAAAGCGCGCCCAGATCAATCTGTAACTCAATTGCGATCCCGCCCGGAAACCTTGCTCGGCATATTGCAGGCTTTTCTTGAACACAGGCTGAATATTTCGAATGATGGCAATTTTGATCGGGATGCTCACATCGCGTTTATATTTAAGTTTCTGGTATGCGTAATATCCTATGCAAGCCAACAAACACAGCGATATCACTACACGGACATTCCCGCTCCAGGATCTATACCAGCGCCCGGGTGCACGCCGCAGTCGTGGAGCCGGCGCCGGCGCCGGCGGCGGCGGTGCCACGGCCGATTTGCCGTTCGCCGAGGACTTCGGACGTATCGGCTTCAATCGAATCGTCATTTGTTTCCGGTTCTCGACCGGCTGTTGCGCCGGGACGGAGACCGGCTTGCCGCAGAATCCGCAATATAAGGCCTGCGGTTGAACAGGCTTGCCGCAAGACCGACATTTCAGGCCGTTCTCCGGCGGCACATTGGGCGCGGATATATTGCTGACTTCCGAGCGCTGTGCGCTGATTTCGGGCCTCTGACCGGAGGCGCCGGCAGGCGGCGCCGGCTGAGTGGCGGCGGCCGCCTGTTTGCGCATTTGCCGTTCCAGCCGCACGACCTCCGTCAGCACTTCATCCCAGGTCTGAAAGCGGGCGGCGGGATCTTTGGCCGTCATTTGCACAATTAACCGCGTGACGCCCGTGGACAAATCGGGGTTGATTTGTTGCGGGTACTCGAAGGTCTCATTGATTTGGCGCTCCATGACGACATCGGGCGGACTGTCGCCAAAAGGCAGTTGACCGGTCACCATGTGATACAGCGAGGCGCCCAGCGCATAAATATCCGCGCGGCAATCGATCGGGTCCAAGCCCCGGACCTGTTCGGGGGCCATGTAATTCGGCGTCCCCGTGATGATGACTTCATTCGCGTCAGCGCCGGGCTGATTGGACATGGTCTTGACGGTGTGGGCCAGCCCCAAATCCGCAACTTTGATGGAACCGTCGCCATCCACCATAATGTTGTCCGGCTTGATATCGCAATGCACGATCCTCGAAAAATCCCAGGCATATTTAAGGGCGTCCGCCACCGCTTGGGCGATAACCAAAGCCTCCGGTTCCGCAATCCTGCCCTTGCGGCGGATCCAATCGCCGACCGAATAGCCGGAGATGTATTCCATCACGAAGTAGTAGCGCCGGCCGATTTTGGATTGGCCGAAATCATAGACTTGCACGATGCCCGCGTGCTTGAAATTGGCGGCCATGCGCGCCTCGGCCTTGAACAACGTAACGTCCTCCGGCTCGTGGGTCAGCCGCTCGGAAAGCACCTTGATGACCACCAGGCGGTTAAGCGAGATCTGCTCGGCCTTCCAAACCGAGGACGTTGCGCCACGGCCCAGTTTCTCAAGGACGCGAAAGCCCTCGATCACCGGAGCCGCTTCGTCGGAGGAACTATTGTCTGGCATTTGATCGCTCATGACCCCTGTCGCGCGCGGCGCCTTAACCATTGAATGAAACGCGTTTTTCCTATAATTAAATAATCGACTGGGCAAATCAAGACTAATCCGGCATTGTAACGCTCGCCATGAATATCGAACATTTTACCGTCGGACCGTTTCAGTCCAGTTGTTATATCGCATGGGGAGCGGAACAGCGCGCGCTGGTGATCGATCCGGGCGCGGACGCCGCGGCCATCCTGGCGTTTCTCGATGCGCGCGGACTGGGCGTGGCCGCGTACCTGTTGACGCACGGCCATATGGATCACATCGGCGCTTTGGCGGAAATGGCCGCCAAGCATCCGGTCCCATATGGCATGCACGCGCTTGATTTCAAATGGGCCTTCGGGGCCTTGAACCAGTCGCCCCCGTATTATTCCGTTCCACGACGTCCGGCCGGCGCGGTCCGGACGCTGGAGGACGGCCAGACCTGGACGGATGGCGGCCTGGGCTACACGGTGATCGGCACACCCGGCCATTCGCCGGGCAGTGTGTGCTTTTATTTTCCGTCCGATCGCGTTCTTTTCTCCGGCGACACGCTCTTCCAAGGCACGGTGGGAAGGACGGATTTGCCGGGCGGCGACGGGCGCGTCTTGGCGCAATCCCTGCATAAGCTGGCGCAATTGCCGCCCGAGACGCGCATCCTTCCCGGGCACGGACCGGCAACGCGCTTGGCCGAAGAGTTGCGGATCAATCCGTTCCTGAAGCGGCCGCAGGCTGGCGGCGGTGGACTGTAGCGGAACCAATTCCAATCCACAGTCGACAGTCCACGGGCTACAGTCGTTTTTTCGGACTCAGGGCGCGCCCAGCAGGAGGCGAAACAGAAAGACGGCCGCCGGATTGATGACCCGGTCCAGAACGCCCAGATAGAGCAGACCAATAATAATGATAAACCCGAACCGCTCCAGCCGCATGTAAGGGCCGGCCCACTCCTCCGGTAAAAGCCCCGTCACAACCCGCGACCCATCCAGAGGCGGAATGGGAATCAGGTTGAAGACCCCAAGGACGATATTGATGACGCAAAAGTAAGCCAGAAACTGCGTAACCAATCCGCCGGCCGTCCCCAACACGCGAACCAGCAAGGCGCTCAGAATGGCCATCGCAAAATTGACGATCGGCCCGGCGATGCCCACCAGCATGATGCCCCGGCGCGGATCGCGGAAATACCACGGATTAAAAGGCACCGGCTTGGCCCAGCCGAACAGGACCGGACTGTGCATGATCATCAACATGCCGGGCAGGATGATCGAGCCCACGAGGTCAATGTGGGCCAGCGGATTGAGCGTCAAGCGGTTCGCGCGGCGGGCGGTGGGATCGCCCAGCTTCCAGGCCACGTAACCGTGGGCGACTTCGTGCGGCACGATCGCCATAAACAAGGCCAGCAGTTGAATCAATATTTCCATAAAAAACTCTCCGACTCAGTGGGCGTTACTATACATAAGCGGCCAAGCCTTGCAAACCCAAACGACAGCCGCGGCGTTCCCATGAACACATGCTGTTTTAGGCTTGTCACGCGCGATTTGTCTGGGCATGATCATGCGCACAGATCGCGTTAGGCTCCGCAAAGCGGGGCGACTTTTTCATGTAGAGCCGACTTTACGTCGGCTATCTTCGGCATAGGATAGCCGGTCTTCCGCCGGAGGCGGATTCGCCTATGGCGAAAAAAACGGCTCCACATCGGATTGTCCGCCGTTGGCGGATGGCGAAAAATTCCTTAACATCAAGTAGTCCAGGAGACGGCAACCATGCTTGGGATCTTCATGCGCTGGCTGATTCTAACATTGGCAGTCTGGGTGGCCGCCCATGTGGCGCCGGGCATCGCTTACGATAACTGGCCGAGCCTCTTGATCGCGGCCCTGGTGCTCGGCATCCTCAACGCATTCGTCAAACCGATCCTGATGCTGATTTCCCTGCCGCTGATTTTCGTCTCGTTCGGCCTGTTCCTGGTGTTGATCAACGCCCTGCTGTTGAAGGCCACGGCCTGGCTCGCGCCGGGACTGCACGTCGCCTCCTTCTGGTCGGCATTGGGCGGCAGCCTGGTTATCAGCATCGTCAGCCTGTTTTTCGGCTATCGCCGGTTGCGTTCTGAAGAATGAGGTCCCGGGATCGGGATTCGATATATTAGCGATTCGAGGCTTGACTTTTTAGCGCCATTGGGAATGATACGCGGCATTTGAACGCCTCCCATTGAGAACGAACCGGGCCAAAGCCGGGCGGAATGGGATCGCATGCGACTGTGGGGGATTAGCTCAGTTGGCTAGAGCGCCTGAATGGCATTCAGGAGGTCGAGGGTTCAACTCCCTTATCCTCCACCCACTTTGAAACATTCTGAAACGCATTTAAGCCCTGTAAATAAAGGCTTGAATGCGTTTTTTGAGAATTGGGACGCTTGGCGGGAAAGTTCGTTCGGATAAAAAACGCAAAGCGTGTGCTGAAAACGCTAAGAAACGTTGGACGAAGGTTCGGGAGCAGGTGCGCCAGGTGGAGCTGGGTAAATAGGCAAGGGTGCGCCGGTGGGCTTAAAGGGGCACGGTCAAGCAACGGTTTTGCTCTACGCTGTGCCGCCAGCGTTATGCCGGGATCAACGACGATTGACAATCAGCCGGCGGCACGCGGGAAGAGAGAGGGTTACGGTTTGAGAAGACCGAGCTTAATAAGAATCCAAGTGCCGACAATGCTTGTCAGGATTCCGCCAACAAACGCAGACGCCACCCATATCTTGACGGCCTCCCAACGATTCTTATGCTTCCAATCCACCAGTGCCGGAATGCTATACTCGATCTGTTCGTAGATGCCGAGTAATTCGTCAATTGCCGCTCGATACTTAGCGACTTCCGCCAGAAGGTCTTTGTCTTTGGCAATGTCCTTGGCCCCACGAATTGACGCGATTTCACGGCATGTCTGATCTATGCGCGGGCGTAGTTTTGGGTAGTATTCTGGCAGAACCGCCGTTATGCATTCGTGCGAGTAGTGTTTAAGCGTCTTTGTGATCCGATCCCGAATGCATACACTGAACCAATCGGCAGCGTCAAAGAACGCCCGGTACTCGTGGCCAATGGCCTTGTCAAAAGATTGCGGGATATAGCCTGGTAGCTTGGCGTCCCTTTCGCCGTTCAGCCCTAATTCAGCCGCCTTCGCCCGAATGATATGCTCAAACCCGTTCCGCAATTCCATAACCGGCTGAACGAATTCCAAGAACTCGGGATCAAACTCCTCCGCGCAAAGGAAAACGCTCTTGGCGTGATTGTGGATTTCAACAAGCCGGGCCCACTGGTCGGCGTCCGGAGAGGTATCACTATGCGCATGGTTCGATGCCATGCCCAGACCTCACGGAAGCGGTGTGTTTAGGACCTTTGCCCGGAACCGTTCAAAAGCCCGGTCGGTCCAAATCCGCCCCGTGGATACACGCATGCTGCCCCGGAAGCGTCGTCCTTCTTTCAGCGCAAGATCAACGGTCTTCTGCGTGACCGTCGCCGCTTTAGGGAAATCAATCGTCAGAACATCCCGCCAGCTTTTGAGTTTCATAACGCCCCCCGCAGTGTGGAATACACGTGTTTAACACGCGTGATGCTCACAAATATAGCCGCCATGGTTACCGTAGCAAGCATTATTTTACAGTTTTTTGCCCCCCCTATTCCCCTGTCTCGGAGCCGGGTAAATAGACCGCAGGCTGGGCAATTGGCGGCCAAGGTTCTGCTAATGCGCATACAACACGCTCACATGGATTTTTGGATTTTGGCTGATCTGCTCAATGAGCCACTGGCCGGTTGAAGCGTCAATTACACGAAAGTCGCCGTTGTCAGACCGGTGCGCATCCACCAAGGCGGGGAACCCGCCTTTCGCGTGGACATACCACCAGTCCTCGATGGTGCGACATGCGAAGTAATTGCCGGATTCGTCCGGCCAAGGGCGTGCGGAAGCCTCGCGGAGGGCTTGCGCCAGGCAAATGCCTTCGCGTTGACGGTCGGCAACGTAGTTTACGACCCTGAAACGCAGCAGAGCCACCTCATGACGGCGATCGGATGGTTTTGTTTTCATGCCGCGACCATGCCACAGTCCGGCGGCGGCAATCGACAACATCGGTTTGTGGGATTGCCTTTTGCCGTGCTTTGCCTATGCAAGGCCACAGTCATTTACAGGTCTTTCTGCCAGAGGCAGATCAGCCTCCGGCGGACAGGCAACGATAATCGCCCAACAAAGAGGTCTTGAAGTTCTGCGATAGAAGTTGCAGAATCTTCGCGAGGTTGCCGAGGGAGCGCAATGCCTGCCACAGCTTTTGAGCGGTCGGTCGAATGACGCGAATCATCTGACCAAGGATGGCCGTTAACGGGGCCACCCGTTCCGCAAATCGCTTGCAGGCGCGCTTTAAGCAACCTCCTTCTTTTTCAGTGACAGGTGGCGCCGGGCCACCGTTAAATGCGGCGTCAAAGTGTTTGTTTACAAGATCGACGCTGATCGGAGAGTACGGCAACATATCGTCCGGTAACACACTGCACGTGTGTCCGCAACGCGCGCAGAGGTAGCGTGGAATTGAGATCAGGTCTTCGTCCATCCGCCCATCGGCCTTGGAATGCCGTTTGTATGCGCCATGGCAATA
>Ga0172380_10003081_pt1 | contig 23854 bp, 20 predicted proteins | sample Leawe162metaG_FD_119747 | JGI IMG/M metagenome (GOLD analysis project Ga0172380, IMG submission 119747) | Leachate microbial communities from a municipal landfill in Southern Ontario, Canada - Leachate well 162 metaG | ecosystem: Engineered > Solid waste > Landfill > Unclassified | place...
CACGAACTCTCGACGATCTATGGGACGCCATCGCCGTCGCCATCGACTCGTTCAAACCAACCGAATGCGCCAACTACTTCGCCGCAGCAGGATACGATGCAACGTGATCGGAAAATGCTCTAGAGGAGGCGACGCGCCTCGATGTCGAACGCCGGCGGGAATGGGCGCTTCTGCCCGCCAACGTCGAATATGATCGGCTGCGGCGGGAGGCGGCAGAGGTGCGACGCCGCGCGAAACTGAAGGACAAGGCCGATGGCTTTATCGGCCCGCCGAACCCATACAAGCCGCACCGAAAGTGAAATGCCTCTTGGGCCGCTGGTGGCCCAACGCCGCCACTCATATTGCGAACCGATTGTGCCAGCCATGCGCCCCTTATCGGACGTTGAGGCCCGCTTCTCCATTTCCGATGGCGGACATCGCTGATGGCAGCCTGGGTCTCCAAATGGCCGCCTCACTACGACGGCCTAGGCGACAATCAGCTTACCGCTACGCCGGACAGCTGATACAGGTTGGCTGGGTCGCGCCTTCATCAGACCCGACGGTTCAAGCCAAGAGGCACTGGTTGCCGAACGGCGTTTTCATCGTCAAAGAGGTGTGATGGACGGCCTGGGAGCTGAATATGGCAGGGATCGATTACGACGGGATCGCCGGCATTCTTCGTGTGCATGAGGCCGGCGAGAAGCGCGAAACCTTCGCAATCGAGGTCATTACCTTTCACGCGGCGATCGAGCACGAACTTGAGGTCGCACTCGGCAAGATCATCCCGCGCTCCAATGTGCTTTTCGATGGCAAGCCAAAGATGAGCTTTTCCCACAAAGCGAAGCTGCTGCAGGCCCTTTGGAAGGGCAAGCCGGAAGATGCCGATAAGCTGGCGGGAGTGCTCAAGGCCTTCCAGGATCTCAGGGATGCCGTAGCACACTACGACGCCCGTAATATCAAATCCTGCAAAACAAATCTCACGATCGCCTTCTGGGAAATCTCGGGCACCAAGGAAGACGATTACACCGTGCTGCAGATCGCCCAGGGCATTTGTCTTTTTCTTTCGGACGGGCACTCGCTCGATGACGTGGTGGCGGCCCTGGGGCAGCTCGACACACTCATCAACGAGGATCTGCCCCGCGCCCTGGGTGCCGAGGAAACATGAAGTCTCGTTCCTCTGAGCCGTGAAGGGCCGAGTAGCACGTCCGTGCTTCCGAAAACTGGATAATGGAGCGATACGTTTGAACCCGCCGAACGCTGCTGACTATAGGGGCGCCCGTGCGTCTAGCGCAGGAGATCAATTTCACGAACTCTGGGCGCTCCAGCAGATACTGGGCCTGCTGATACCAGGAACTCAGCTTGCTGCCGTCTCAGTCGAGGGGATTGGATACGAGGACAGAAGTACGGTCGGCGCTGAATCACCCACCTGGGACGGTGTCGATTGCGCCCTCTACTATGGTGCTCCCACCCTAAAGACCGCCGACCGGGTCGAATTCGCTCAGCTCAAATACTCTCCATCAGCCCCGACTTCTCCATGGTCCGTAGCCCGGCTCACCTACAACTCAAAGAAGACCGGCGACAACTCAGTCATCAGGAGGCTGGCCGACGACTTTGCCGCCGCGCGTGCTGACGCCAAACCGGAAGCCGCAATCAAACTTCGCTTGGTGAGTAACCAGCCAGCAGGCGCGGACATACTCGACCTTCTCAGCCCCGATCTCACCGCCGAGACGCCCGCCAACCGAGCCGTCCGCGAGACAAACCTAGGGAGAATTGCGACGGCCTCAGGCCTGACCGGCGAGGACCTAACGGCGTTCCTTGCCGCGCTTGACCTTAGTGAGTGTGGATCGCTTTCCCGCTTTGCGCTGAGGGAGAGCGTCGTGGAAAAAACCACGCAGGTCTTGGGCGACGATGTAGGTAATGAGATCGAGAGCCTGCAGTCTCAAGTTCGCACGCTCATGCTCCCAGAGCGCGCGCGGGAATTCGTCGACGAACACAAGCTCCTTGCCTGGTTCGACGTCGGGGACCGCAAGGCCCTGTTTCCGTCGCCTCAGGACATCACGCTCCCAAAAAAACAGATCGTCCGGGTCGCCACCGCCGTAGTCGTACGAAAGCTAAATGAGGGCAAGCGCCTGCTACTCGTCCACGGTGAAGGCGGTTGCGGCAAGACAACGCTGACACAGCAACTCGCCTCCCGCCTTCCGCCCGGGTCGGCTGTCGTTACCTACGATTGCTATGGCGCCGGCCGCTATATGTATTCCGACGACCGCCGTCATTTGCCTGAGCGAGCCTTCCTTCAAATCATCAATGATCTAGCGCTGGCGGCAGAACTGCCAATCCTCATCCCGCGAAGCCGGACACACCCGGTCACGACAGAGGTTCTATTCAAGCGCCTCAGATTCGCAGGCGAGGCGATTGCCGCGGTGTCGCCTGATGCGATCGTCTTGATCATTGTAGATGCGGCTGACAACGCGACAACCGCAGCAGCAAAGACCGTTCCACCCGATCCATCGTTCGTCCACGAACTCGCCACCGCAAATCTGGAATCGCTGCCGCCGAATGTTCGCTTCGTGGTGTCCGCCAGAACGGCTCGCAAAGATTCGCTTAGTCTTCCACCAATCACGGAAGAGGTTCCCTGTCTCCCTTTCGCGGAGAGCGAATCCAGACTTCATTTGCTTGAAGTATTTCCGAACGCCTCGAATGCCGACATCACGAGTTTTCATACTCTGACGGGTGGCAACCCCCGCGTTCAGTCTTATGCCTTGCAGGCTGCGAACGGAAAACTTGAAACGTTGTTCGAGGCGCTGCTGCCAAACGGGAAGAGCCTCCCCGACGTCATAGAGGCGTCCTTCACGCTCGCTCTGCACAAACTGGGTGAGCGCGACATTCTAGATGGCCTCGTCGCGTCGCTCGCCTACCTTCCCACACCCGCGACGCTCGCGGCCGTGGCGGCGACGGGAGGGACGAACGCCGAGATCGTGCGGGACTTTGTTCTCGATCTCGGCCGAGGGCTAAGGCTGGAAGCCGACACCGTCACAGTTTCCGATGAAGATTTCGAGGATCATATCAAAGCGCGTGCCGCTGCCAAACGGACGGCTATGCTTGGGAAGATCGCAGACTATTTTTGGACGCACTACGAATCCGATGCCTACTCGGCGGCCTATGTAGCAGACTACCTGATCGAGGCTGGGCGACAGCAGCACGCCTTCGACGTCATTGACACCGACACCAAAGTCCAGGCGGTGCAGGACCCGATCCGCAAGCGCGAAATACAGATACGTCGCCTTACACTCGCTCTCGCCTCATGCCGGCAAACCGGGAACACGGTTAAGGCGCTCCAGACCATTCTCATTGGCGCCGAGGCCCAACACGACGAGGGTGCATTCTACACGCTCATTGATCGCGAAACGGAACTGGCAACCGAGTTCAGCGGGCCGTCCATCATGCGCCGCACCCTTCTCGACCGGGATGAGGTCGGTGCTCATGGTTCCGTCATGGCGCACTTTGCTCTCAGCGCCGGTCGAAGCGGTGATCGTGCGGCAACGCTGCACTACCTGCGCGTATACGACGCGTGGATCGGTCGTCGCCCTCAAGCCGATAGCCCGTCGCAAAGAGGACGGCCTGACGAATGGAAGGTCGAAGACGACGACATAGCTGCTCGCGTCGAAGCTGCATTCCTCGTTGGAGGCGCACAGCCGGCGATGCACGAGCTTTGGAGATGGACCCCCCTTGGTGTCCGACTCGCAGTCGGCCTTAAGGTTGTCCCGCGTCTGATTGCGGCTGGCAGAGGCGACGCTCTCCTCACCTTCCTGAAGGAGGGTCGCCTGAGCAATCCGTGGCCGCTTGTACTGGCAGTGCCCCTGGCGCAGGCAGGCTTCGCCGTCTCGAGCGACATCCTGCTAGAGTCTCTGCGGCGGCTGCGGAGCGCATTTATCCCCGGCATTGACTTAGATTATTCGCGTGCCGCGCCTGCGTGGGGGCCAGAATGGATCCGCACGCTCATAGCCGCCTCCGAGCTGGCCCACGCTCGTGGTTGTGACGGTGCAATCGTAGCCCGTGCCGTAAGCAAAATTACCAAAGCGCTCGAGAACAGCCGCCAGGGACGACTCTACACGTCGGATGCGGTTCGCATCGACGGCCTGATGCGGTTGTGGCTACTGGCGCGATCGATTGCAGGCGACGAGCGCAAGGCCGACAACTTTGTGAAATATGCGGACGGGCTCGAGGCAAAACCCGTCAGTGAGCCGCCCGCCAAGCCCAAAGCTGGCCGAAAGAAGGGCAAGACCGACACGCAAAAGGTCGAGCGCGACGACGAAAAGGAACGTCTACATCGCGTGCTCCACGTCATCTTTCCGCTCTACGCGCGGCGCGTTGACTTGATTGAGAAGCGGCGATCAGGAGACGACACCCTCCTAGACGTGGCAAAGCTTTCGGTATCCGGAAACAGCTACCAGCTCGATCAAGGATATCAGGGGGTCTATCTACGGGCCGTCGCGGCGCGCAGCGTGGCGGAGCTCCTTTTTCTTGGGGGCATGCCGATCGACCAACTCTATGAGCGGTGCATGGGCACCGCGAGTGAGAAGCCAAACAACTTTCTGAGCCGAGACGCCCTGATCCTGAGCGTCTTTAGAATGTCGTCGTCATTCCACCCTCAGTTCATGACGCACATCGCAAAGGCGGCCGCCGGCGTCCGATCCTTGAGCACACGCGCCACGGACAAGGTCGATGAGCTTGTTGGACTTGCGCGTCTCGTTCTGCCGATCAGCAGACCGGACGCTCAGGCCTACTTCAACGAAGCTGTGACTATCGCCAAGGAGATCGACGAAGAGGCGATTGACCAGATTGGCTTCTCATCCTCGTTGGTGGATGTTCTCACACGCAACGGCCCGAGGCACGATCCGGTTCTCGCTTCCAAGTTCGCCACCTTCGCGGCCGCGGCATCGATCCGCCTGGAGGGCCATGAGGGCTTCAGCTGGAAGCGCGTTGTTCAAGGGCTTGTGGGCCTGCACCTTCCTACCGCCTTGTCGTCTGCGGCGCGATGGATGGACGACGGGACGGTCGGCCTTCTCGACACCCTGCAGCCCCTGCTTGAGGCTTCGATATCCTCCAGTCAGATCGACGCTCGGCTGGGCTTAGCACTGTCCATCCTCCTGGACGGCCCTGATCTAGAGGTAGTTACGGCGCTCGTGCCTCAGCTGCATGCCATGACAAGCAACGAAGACGCCGACCTACTAGAGGAGACGTCCCGTTTGATCCTTCTTGCAGAGGGCCAGGGTGTACGACCCGCGCGCGCGCGCCGGCTCCTAGCTGCGGTTTCGCCTGATGCCCGTGGCCAGTGGTTGCTGCAACTTCGACGCCTCGTGGACTTCGCCCAGCAACAAAAGCGCGCGCATGGGGTCCAGCCTGAGAATGAAGGCCACCGCATCGGTCTGCGTGATACTTCAACCCCTGCCGATGAGGCCGAGCCGAAACCCTCGGTGGTCATCACAGAACTTACTAAGGCGGGTCTCGAAGAGGCGATACAGGCTTCGCGCGGGCAGGATCGGTATTGGCACCCCGGTGGGACCCTCGGTGAAATTGCCTCGACCCTGCGTATCGCCGACCGCGTTCCATTTCTTGCCGCGCTAACTTCGATCGACAGTGATCTCGTTGATGCTGCGGACTGGAGTCCGCTGCTTGCAAACCTTTTGAGAGATTGGAGCTCAAGCCCCGCGGTCCAGTTGTGGTGTAAGACCGAGCTACCGGCTGTGATCGCCCGGAGTCTCGCCGGTCTTACCCGCTATCTGCGGTTCAACGACAGCAGACTCGATAGCCTTCTGGACTACACCCAGGCGAGCGCGAACGAACGAGCCGAAGTCCTCATCGACGGGATTGCGGCCTGTGGTATCCGCATGGGCAGCAGCACGCTATTCGGTATTGCCTCGCGGATCGCGGCCACGCTTCCAGCGGATGGCGTGGAAGCCCTGCTGCGCTGGTACCTTGATCGGCTCGTCAACCGGTTGCCGGAAACGGATCAGCAGGCACGCAAGCCAGTCGATGTACCCGACGATCTCGACCACGCTCTGGCGCGCTTCTACTACGCGCTCCTGAGTGACATCGATACCCGCGTCAGATGGCGCGCCGCTCACTCCATCCGCTGCCTTGCTCGTCTTGGGCTCGCATCCCGCATCGCGGCCGTTTTCGCCGAAGCAGGGCGAATGTCTGACAACGCGTTCCGCGATCCTGAGGCGCCGTTCTACTTTCTGGGCGCAAGGCTCTGGCTTGGAATCCTAGCCTATAGGCTCAGTACTGAGTCACCTGCGGCGCTGCCGGCGATTAAGGACAGTCTCCTTAGTGAAGCGATGCTGAGTGATCCGCATGTTGCAATTCGCGAGTACACCAAGCGGGCACTGCTGCAGGCTGATGCAGCCAACGCGGGCTTGCTCACAGCGGCAGAGCGCCAACGCGTGTCCCAACTCAACACACCCAAGAAGCGAGCCGGAAAGAACACTCAGAGAAATCCGCATCGCTCCTTCGGATGGGCGAGAGAGCGCGCATCAGGGCGCTTTAGCTTCGATGAAATGGATACGATCCCTTACTGGTACAGCAATCTGCTCAATATCTTTCCGACGGTACCGCAGGATCAGATACTGGCCGGGGCGGAGCGCTGGATTCTTGATGTTTGGCACGCCCCCATCGACACCAACAGGTGGGTCAAAGAGCCACGTCGCGATACCCGCCTCAACGATCGCAGCTGGGGCCTGTACAGCCACAGCCACGGGTCATTCCCAACTTGCGAGCGCTACAGCACCTATTTGGAATGGCACGCAATGCTCTGCGTTGCGGGCGAGCTTCTGGAAGTCGCACCTGTTGGTGCGCCCGAATACGGAGAAGATCGCTTTGAGTCCTGGATGCAACGCTTTCTTCCTACCGATCCGCCATTGTGGGCGGTGGACCACCGTGGCCCCACGCCGCTCGAAGACAATCTCTGGACCGTCGATCCGCGAACGGATCGGGGCTGGCTCTCAAACGTTCGAAACGATGAGTATCTGTCGGCGCTTGGGATAAAGGCATCTGGCCGGCCGCAGTGGATTACGGTCGCCGCACGAGAGACCAGTCACCATCCAACGCGCGAACAGGACATCCATGTCAGCACCGCTTTGGTTTCTCCCGAAACATCGGACGCTCTGGCTCGTGCTCTTCAAACCGCTTCGAGCACCTACGACTTCCGCATCCCGGATGAGAGCGACGATCTTGCGATCCATCAGGCCCCATACACATTGACTGGATGGCTCCGCTCGCTGTCAGGCGAGGTTCAATTTGACGACCACGATCCGTTTTTGTTCGAAGTCAGGGCCCGTCGCTATGAGCCAGGCGCGCTCGTTACTCGTCAGTTTGGATTGCAACAGGCACCGGAGTCCAAAACCGCCTGGTACCGGACGGGCGCTTCTGAACCCTCGTTCTTGTATGTTGCGTGGTCTGATGAGCCGTCCAGGGAACGGGACTACGCCCGGACCACCAAGTCGGACGGCTGGCGGCTTCTGGTGCGCGCGGACGAGCTCGCGGAATTCCTCACCAAAGCAAAGTACCGTCTGGTCGTCGAAATAAGTATCGATCGAAAACTGCGAAACCAATACAGTACATCCTATGAGCCCGACGCGAAGCAAAAGAGACAGCACAAAATCCTCCTTCTCTCGGGGGACGGCTCGTTCAGGGACTACCGAGGACACGCTGGCTCTTGGAAGAAAGCTGGTCGCTGAATACAAGCTCGACCCCGGTGTCGATACCCTTGGCCGGTGGATGGTCCACTACATCGCCGAACTGATCACAGAAGCCGAGAAGGATGCCAACGCTCGTCCCGGCGTTCGGGCCGAGGCCGTACAGGCGATACTCTCCTTCTGGGATCACCGGCATTCGGTCGATCGTATCGATCCCCTTCGAACACTGAAGCCGGTTCTTAGCGTCATAGCGACACTAGACCCTGACAAGAATCGTTGGATGCGGCTCGGCCGAGAGAGCGCCTTGCAAAACGTGTACGCGTCGCTTCGTGATATTGTGATCTTCTCGACCATTGCTCAGGCCAAACCTGCTCCAACGCCTGCTCCCGGGAACCCGGCGGTTTCCGAGGAGGAAGCGACCATCATGGAGGGCCTCAACCTTTGGCTTGCAAACTACCAGAGGCAGGCCGTGAGCGACGTGGCTGAGAAACCCGCCCGCCGACGTTCTAGGAAGGCCGATCCCAAGAAAGAGCCATTTAACGCGTCAGAGCATGTGATCGCTCAAATCGCGAATGCGAAAATGGCTCTGGACGCCCTAGAACGAGAGGTCCGCGGTCTTCCTCCTCTTCAACCTGATACCTCGAGCCTGGAGCGGCTCCTTGCGGGTAAGGTTCCGACTATCGAGATTGAGATAGTGGGCGCTGAAGAAGGTGACTCGGAAGAAAGCTCCTAGTCCCAGGCCTTCAAGACTCATTCGCGTTTTGAGTAGCGGAGTGGACCATTCGACGGGTCTGACTTGGGCCCATCCGAGACAATCGCACCTATCGGCTTGAACGTCCGCTATTCGCCTCGCAAACGACAGAAGCTGCCAGTCTGCCACCGGCCTCCATTTCTGCCGCTACGGTAGCGCTCGACCAACGGCTCCCTTTGGCGCAAAGCAGCCGCTGCTATCAGCACCAGAACTCGTGGCCGTTGGGCCACTTCCGCGCCAGACCCTCGGCGAACAGGATATCGCCGACATCACGGCCGCCGATGCGGATGGTCGCGAGCGTGCGTCTGCCGGTGTTGTCGAGGCCACCTGTGCTGACGGTGAAGGCATTGGCGTTGAGCAACTCGCGCAGCCGGGCACTGGCACGGTGGGCGAGCGCCACCTCGGCGCGGCCGCCGCAAATATCGGTATAGGGCTCGGGGGTGTCGTAGCCTTCCATCCGCAGGTTCTGGCCATTGAGCCAGATCGTGTCGCCGTCGACGATGCAGGTGTGCCGGACGCGGCCGCACATCTCGAAGCGAACGCGGATCTCGCCGGCCTGCGCGCCCGCCAGCGCCGCCTGGGTGGCGGTTGGCGGCGCCGGCGGCTGCATGGCGACCAGCCCGACGACCGCAGCGCCCAGCCCGAGCACGACCCACCGTCCAGACTGCGTCGGGCCCTGGCGGCCGTAAGGGGGCCGGGGCGCGCCGATGGCCTTCGCCACAAACCGGCGTCGGCGGCGGGGGCGGAACCTGAGGACGTTCATGGCGGGTACCTGGCGATCAACGTCTCGACCTTACCACGCTTGGGTGGGTGCACCCCTGCGAGCTCGCGCAGGATGCTGAACGTCACCTCTATGGCCGAGCGAATGGAATCTGGCTCAGCTGAGAAGCGCAGTTCGAACGCTTGCTGCGCCAACGAGCGGCGACAGCGGAATATAACGATCGGCTTCAGCGCAAGTGCATTGTCCAAGCGGACTCATTTTCGGTTACGCTCCGAAGTCCCCGACCTCACAGCCGATCCCGTCACCGTCTCGGTCCAGATCATAGGGATCGTAGGCGCCAACCCGCACGGGGCCCGGCACGAAGTAGGGGCCGTCGCCCGGGCCGCCGAGGCAATCCTGATCTGCATACCCGGTCGCTGCCGGGCCGCGAGGTGCACCCCCACCGCAACCATTTTTGCACGCGATCGCAACCCCGACTACCGTTCCTGCTACCAGGGCCCCCACGAGAACTGCGTCCTCGGTCGCGACCTTCTTTTGGCATTCTTCAAGCGTGAGGCCGCGCCTATGGGCCTCTGCCGCCGTGTCTTTGGCGAAATTGAACTCATTCTTTTGGGCCGCCTCCAGGAAGGTGCGACACAACTGAGTGTCCTTCACCTTGGCCGGATTTGCATAGAACGTCTTTGGAGAGGCTGCGCAACCGGACAACATGGAGGCGATGGCAACCACAACTGCAGCATTATAATGCTTCATTTTCCTATACCCCGCCACCACTAGATTCCCCTCTCGACCACCTGTCAAAGAGTATGCCGGAACTCGTGCGCGCGAGTGGGCAGCGCGAAGGCGCGGCTTATACTTTGTGGCCCGCATTGAGGAGAAACGGTCATGCGCATATCGCTCGTTGTCGGCCTCCTCGTGCTTCATCTCCGGGAGTCGCCCAGCAAGCCCCTATGTCCTAGGGTGATTTCGTAAGGGGGCTTATCCAGGCTCTCGCTGAGGGCCACGCAAGCGACCACACGCCTCCCTGCCAAATGCCGTGACGGCAGTAGGGTGATTGCGAAGGCGATCCCACCGGTTGGAACTGCTCAATTTCGACGGGGAGCGTGAACCCCGCGTTCACCCCCGTCGCAGGTTCCCGTTGATCGTCGTGGGAACTCGACTCCAATGGCAGGATGGAGCGCTTGCCTCGCACCATCGTACAAATGGTCCTCGCCGCCGGCCTCGGCGCCGGCATCGTTTACGCGTTCGCCTCTCCGGAAGCGGGCAGCATGATCGCTGGCGCTGCCGAGGAAGTGGGCGGCGCGGTGGTTTCGCTGGTGGGCAGCACGGATTGCCGCATCAAGGGCAACGTTTCGATTGACTCCGGCGAGCGCATCTACCACGTGCCCGGCCAGCGGTATTACGCCGATACCACTATCCGGCCGGAGCACGGCGAACGATGGTTCTGCTCGGAGGCCGAGGCGCGCGCCGCCGGCTGGCGCAAAAGCGGCGTCTAGCGCCAGCGGGCTGATTGCCCCGCCGGTGAACAATGCGGCCTGGTGACCATCAGGCCTGTTCACTGACGATTTGACGTTCGCCCGCCACTGGTGGGAGCGGTCGCCGCGGCCGACCTGGGCGCCGGTGCGCTCGCATATATGCCATAGCGCGAGTTCGCCTTCGGGAGCAGTTCCGAATGCTTTCTGGCTGTGATGCACGATCCTCCCCGCTCACGTGCCTGACCTACGAAGAGAACTCATCATCACGCTCGGTGGCGCTCAGTACTCCTCCGCCAACATCACCGTCATCACCCGGCACGTGACCTTCGGATTGGCGGGGTCGGGCGAGCCGTACTGCCGTGATCGGTCGTAATAGTCGATCTTCCAGATGATCCGGCGGCCGTCGATCTCCTGGACCGCGCAGTCGTGCTCGCCGAACGGGTCGTTGTCGCCGGTGAAGCCGTCGAAGGCCCGGATGGCCTCGAAGATCCGGTTCACTTCAGGCACGCTGAGGGCACCAACCCCATAGGTGATCAGGACCCGGCCACCGCGGCCATACCGCCGCAGGTCGTCGTTCAGTCGCTGGATTTCGGCGGTGCGTCGATTGACGTTCGCTGTTTGTTCCATATTACAGTCTCCTTGGTTTGGAAGTGGTGAGCTTGCAGGTGATGATGGTCAGTGGGCCGCCAGGGCTTCGGTCCAGATTCGGCGCAGCAGCTCGGCATCGGCCCGGGCGCGGTGTTGCCGGTTGCTGGAGGCGGCATTGGCGCGGGTACGTTTCAGCGTGCTCGCCGACACCAGGAAGCTGAGGCCACGCCAGACGTCCAGCACCTCAAACGTTCGGGTGCTGGCGACCTCGTCGAACAGCCGCTCGACCCAGAACCGGTTCCAGTCAACAGCGTCGCTGAACACGACCGACGACGGCCCGAACACCCGGTTCAATTGTTCGGCGACGATGTCCACGACCTGGCCGTGTTGCTGGAGGGTTGCCCAGCCGATGCCGTGCAGGTCGGCCCTACTGTCATCCCAGGCATCGTGTGACCAGCTCGGTGCCGGTTTGACCAGCATCGCCCCGGACGATCCCCCGAGCACGGCCCAGCCGATTTCGGCGGGGAACGAGTCCGGCCCGCGCCCCGACGCCGCGATGTCGATGAACCCGATCCGCCCGACGCCTTGCGGTGGTGCGGCAACGGTCACGGTGCTGCGCCCCTGGCCGCAAAGTCCGGTGGACCCAGCTGCTTCCAGCGATCGATCCCCATCGACCGCAGGCCGTACTGCCGGTCGAGCAAGTCGACCAGCTGGTCAAGCTCGTCAAGGAATGCCGCGACCTGCTCCTCGAGGTCGGCGATCCGGTCGTCGTCGCGAGTGACCCGAGCGACGAACAGGCTGGCGCCCTCGGGCAACCTGGGGTCGTACGAGACGTAGTCGCACCAGTCGCGGCCGGTGCAGGCAAGCTGCCACAGGATCTGCAGCTGATGGCGGTCCGGGACCTCCTGGACGAGCAGCGTATTGAGGTGCGTTGCGGTGGTCGGGCACTTGAACTCCACCAGCCCGTCGTCGCCGACGAAGCCATCGGGGCTTGCCCCCGACATCGGCACGCGGGGGTGCGGCACAAACCCGGCATCGGCAACGTCGGTATCGTGGCGGAACTGATAGGCGAGCCGGGCGTCCGGTTCGCGGTCGATGCCCCACTGCATGGCGGGGCTGACCCAGCCGTCGCCGGTGCTGCCGGTCAGCCGTTCGGCGAGCAGCTGGCTCATATACCCGGCCCTGGCCGCGCCCCAGCCGGCCCTGGTGCGGCCCACGACATCGGCCACCCGGCTCGCCGTCACCCGGCCTAGCCGCGCCGCAAACCACTGGGGGGTGCCTTGCGCGATCATTTCTGCCTCCGGGTGGAGTTGATGGCGGCGAGGGCGCGCTCGAACTCCTTGGCCGGGATCATGGCAATCGCCGCAACCTTCATGTGTGCAAGGAAGTTCCTGAGGTACCGATCGCGGTTGGCGCCGAGCACGCCCACCACTTCCTCGATCAGGGCCTCGATGGTGGCGACTTGCTTGTCGGTGATGGGGACGAGCCCCGAAGCGGCATTGCCGTCATCGTCGTCGGTAGTGGCGATGTCGAAGATCAGTAGCTTGAGGTACCGGCGCCCGTAGCTCATGGTCGAGCCGAATGCGTGGGTGGCGGTCTTGTTCTGCGTGCCTTTCATGCCGGTGCCGTCGGCGGGGATGTCGGCGTGGTACTGGCGGCTGTGGCCCTCCGCATGCGCCAGCTCGCAGGTGATGCGGTAGTGGTCGGGTACCGGCGACAGTTCGGTCCCGAACGACATCGAGAACCCGTGCCGGGTGATGACCGGATTCATCGCCTTGCTGACGGTTTCGAGCCGGGCGTAGCGGGAGTTGGTTTGCGGGTTCTTGGCGTCGCGTAGCACCTGCGGCAGTTCGGCTTGCGCCGCCTGCATCGCCGCATTGAACGCCACCTCCGCCTGCCGTGACAGGATCCGCTCCTGCAGTTGAAGCAGCCGCTCCATCTTGTCGATATCCACGTTCGGGTTGTTGGCCGCCCGCTCGATGACCTGGATCATCGCGCCGGCCGTCGGCTCGACGGGTGCCATGCGGTCGGCCGGTGGCGCCGCCAACCGCGCGACCCGCGGGCTGGCGCGCTTGGCGTTGACCTGGGCCATCACCGCCCTCCCGGTCCAATGATCCCTACCCGGCCGCGATGCAGCGTGAACTGCCGCTCAAGCGGGTAGTCGCGCCAGCGCAGCCGCAGCACGTTGGGATCGTCATCGGCGATCGACACCACGGTGGCTTCGAACCAGCACTCGTTCTCGTCGTCGCGGGCCAGCACGGTGGCGCCCACTTTGATGTCTGACCACGGGCTGCCGAGCGCGGCTGCCGGTTGGGCCGGTGCTGCCTTCGGCTTGCTCACCGAGCCTGCCTGCCTGGCGTCGGTGGGCTGCTTGTCGGCGCCCTTGGACCCGGCCTGGGCGGGAGGCGGCACGGGCAGTTCCGCCGCGGTCCCCAGCAGCGCCGCCAGCTTGTCATAGAGCTCGCGGCGAACGAACGGCACGAACCCGCGGCCGGTCGCGAACACCTTGCCGTCGGGCAGTGGCGCGGCGAGCTTGCCGACGTCGTCGGCGCTGAGCTGCAGCACCCGGTACGCCATCAGCCCTGCGGCCCGCAGCACGATGTCCTTGTCGGCAAACCTGAACTTCGAGGCATGCGGTTTGTTGTCGGCATCGATGCCGAGCACCACCAGCACCGGATCCACGGTGGCGACGGCTTGTTGCGATTGCGATTGGCTTGTCAAAATGACCTCCTTGAATGCCAAGGGGCGCCGTGGTGGCGCCCCTGTTGTCGTCGAACCTGACGTTGCGGCGGTCAGTCGCCGCAACACTCATAGCATACGCGACATTGGCAAAATGTCAAGTTTTTTCAATATCTTACGACAAGACAGCTAGTCGGCGCGCCGCAGTGGTTGCCGCGCGCACAGTGCCCCGATCGGGCAATCGTCGCGGCCGCACGCGGCCCTGTCATCGACGCGGTTACCGTTGCACTCGTTGAGCCCGGCCTGCGCGCAAAACCACCAGATCGCCTTCTGCACGAACCGGGGAAAGTCAGCCGGGTAGTCAGGATTGAACTGGCGGGCATCGATCCGGACGGACATCGCTTCGATGATCCCGGCGCAGCCATTGGGGCCGTAGCACCGCGGCCCATAGGGATGCTCGCAGCCGAGGCCGGCCAGGATCCCGGTTCGGTGCAGCCAGTTGTGCACCAGGGTATCGATGGCGATCATGCTGGCGCCGGTTTCGACCCACAGCGGCCGACCCGGATCGGCGCCGAGCAGCAGGCTGGCAAGCGCCATGCTCAGCACCTTGTTGGAGACGCCGTAGATCTGGCCCATGGGCCCGAGCAGCGACTGCCGCAAAGCGGCCCTGCGACCGCCTCCCGCCCCACCCGCGGCGCTGGCGCTCTCGAGCTGTCGGTCGATCCAGCCAACCAGATCGTGGCTCGTGACGTCCCTGAAGAACAGGTAGGTCGCGTAGGCGGACTGGTTGAGCCGGCCATTGCGCAGGTCGTGGCTCGGCACCGGACAGCAACGCGCATGGTCGGGTTCCGAGCAGGTCCCGGAGCCCTTGTGGTAGCCGCAGCTTTCGAACTGCCAGTAGCTGGTCAGCTTGGGGCAGCTGGGTCCCGCGGCGAGTCCCGTCGCGACATCAAAGGCAGCCACTCGGCCGTGGGCATTCATGTATGCCCCGGCGACTGCATCGGACACCCCCTGGTAGCTGATCGCCTCCACCAGCCAATCGAACAGCCGATCGTTGTCGTGATCCCGTACTGCGGCGACCAGGCCTGCTCTGCTCAGGCCGCGGCGAAGGTCGTCGATCAGGGTTCTTGATCCGGCCGCACGGCAGACGGCCTTGAAGAGCGCAAGTGCAAAATCCGTCGGTGGTGGTGAATGGCGAACATCCATTTGCTGGTCAGCTCCACGTCGATGAAGCCGACCGTACGAAACCGCGAAATAGTGCCGTCAAGGTGCGTTCTGGCGGCTGCCTTACTATGCGACTGAAGGTGCGGTCATTTCCCCCAGCATTCGCCGAGCATACCTAGGCACTCCACTACGTTGCGGCTGGGCTCGCGGCTCGCTTTCCCGCATCAGTCGCGCCTACGATGCAAGTTGATGCTCATGAAGTGTCCCTCAGTTGGCGCGCGAGGCCGGGGAGGGGAGGTCCCACTTGCATTGTGAGCAGGAATGCCGATTGTTGTTGTCATTGATAAAGGCGCCGAGCAGGGGGCAACGTGCCGCTATTTGCAAATCTTAACGACCATTTCTTTCTACCATTCAGTCGCGGAAACAGATGGTTCTATGAAGAGTGTCTGATCCGCCTGTACTTGCGGTTCTACAAGGATGCCCCTCGCTATCCCCGGGATGGTGAAGTCATCGCTGACATCTACGAGACATTGAAGAGCCGCCCCGACCTCTGGAGTGAGGAGGAGGGGCTAGAGGATCTCCCGGAGCTTCAGGTTCGTGGTCGTCGACGCACGGGGAAGAGAGCCGCTGGTGGCGTCGATTCCGACCTTGCCGATTCCGTCCGCGCAAGGGCCGTTCGTCACTATGAGTATCTGGTCGCCACTGGGTGGCTGGAAGAAGAACGTTTCGGCATCGTCAAGACCGTCGACATGTCGCCCGGGGCATTGTCGCTCATGGAGACGCTGCATCGGATTCGCGAGGGCTTTTCCCTCCAGTTTTCTGGGACCTTGGTTCAGTTGAACCTCGCCCTGAAAGGCATCGCGGAAGATCCGGCACTGAATGCGTTGTCCCTCAATCAGGTGCGCCAAAACCTCGAGTCTTTCGTCAGGCATCTGCGCGCGATCATCTCGGATTTGAAACGCATCAGAACGGAGATGATGGAGGGCGAAGGACAGCGGGCCCGGCTGAAAGTCTTCTTCGATGGCTTTGTGAAACGCCTGCTTCTGAAAGATTTCGCGGCGCTCCATACGACCAATCACCCGTACCGGTATAAGAACGAGATCCTGGTGGCGGTACGCCGGCTGGCCGCGGATGGACACATCGTTCGCTAACCTGGGGCGCCAGATTGACCCTCGGACCGGGTCGAGTGACCGAACCCATCGCCATCAATACGGCCTCGACATCTGCTTCGGCGCGCAGCGCGTCGCGCGGCGTCAGGCGTGCCAAGAGCCCATCGCGCAGATCATCCAAGGCGGCCGCGTGGCGCAGGCGACCATCGCCATGCGCGGTCCGGCTGGCGATCTGGAGGGCTTCGATCGCGGTTTCCTGGCGTGGCTGCAGCCGACCGAGCATCGGGTCCGCCACTCGCCATCGTCGCCGCCGATCCTCGCCGTCCTCGGTTTCGACGTTGGTGAAGACGGTTTCGAGCGCCTCCGTCATGCGTTGCGCGGTACGATGCGAAACGTCGAACTCCGCGCGGATATCGTCGAGGCTGACCCCATGGCGTCTGCTGGCGGCCATGTGCGCCAGCCGGACCAGATCCTGAGCTTTCGAGAACGACATGTTGCGATCCTGACAGCCAATCATGTCAGATATTGACACCCATACACGCTATTGATGGTCTGGCGCAGTGTCGAGAAGGCGGGTTCGTGCGCAGGTCGAGCAGAGGAGGGGGCAATGCGCGATGTCGATGGCCGGATGCTTCTATCTGCCACGGACCTGATGCGGTTCATGGGCTGCATGCATGCAACGGCGCTCGATCTGGCCTACATGCGCGGCGATGGCCCTGTTCCGCGTGAGGACAGCGATGACGCCGCCTTGCTCCAGAAGCAGGGCGATAACCATGAAGCTGCCCATCTGGCGAAGCTGAAGGCATCAGGGGCCTCCGTAGTCGAGATCGCTCGTTCTGACCTTGCCGGCAACGCGCGAGAGACGCGCCTCGCACTGGCGCAGGGGCCACAGATCGTGTTTCAGGGCGCGCTTCTCGATGGGAATTGGGGCGGCTGGTCGGATTTCCTCGAGCGCGTCGAGCGTCCATCCGATCTTGGTTCCTTCAGCTACGAGGTGACCGACACCAAGCTCAAGAGGCGCCCCCATCCCAAGCACGTGCTGCAACTGGTGCTCTATTCGGATCTGCTGACGAAGGTTCAGGGCATCGCGCCCGAATTCGCCCATGTCGAGCTGGGCGATGGCAGCCGGGCGCGCCTGCGGCTTGCGGACTATCAGGCCTATGCCCGCATGGCGCGTCGCCGCCTCGAGGATTTCCTGGACGACCCGGTGCCAACGCGGCCCATGCCATGCGCAGATTGTGCGCTTTGCCGCTGGGGCGGTCATTGCGAGAGCCAGTGGCAGGCCGAGGACAGCCTGTTCAACGTGGCCAATATCACTCGCGGCCAGGCCAAGAAGCTGGAGGCCGCCGGCATCACGACGATGGAGGCGCTGGCTGGGCTCGGTCATCCGGTTCGCGGTATGGCGGAGAACACCCGCGTCCGCTTGGTCACGCAGGCCCGCCTGCAGCATGCCCGCAAGACCGGGACGCCGGCCTTCGAACTTCGCCAGCCCGAGCCGGGAAAGGGTTTCGATCTGTTGCCCTCGCCGCGGCCGGGCGACATCTTCTACGACATCGAGGGCGATCCGCACTACGAGGGCGGGCTCGAGTACCTGCATGGGGTCTGGTTCGACGGCCAGTTCAAGGCCTTCTGGGCGCATGACCATGCTGCCGAGGCGCGCGCCCTGTCCGACCTTCTGGAGTTCTTCCGGGGAAGGCTCGCCGTATTTCCCGAGGCGCGCATCCATCACTATGCCGCCTACGAGATTACCGCCTTGCGGCGGCTGACCGCCAAGTATGGGATTGGCGAGGCATTCCTCGACCGCCTCCTGCGCGAGCGGCGCTTCGTCGATCTTTTCGCCGTGGTGCGCGGTGCGCTCATCGGCTCCGAGGCCAACTATTCCATCAAATCGATGGAAGCCTTCTATGGCCGCAAGCGCGACGGCGAGGTGAAGACGGCAGGGGGTTCCGTCGTCGCCTACGAGCGGTGGCGCGAAACCGGAGAGCAGCAGATCCTCGATGAGATCGAGGACTACAATCGCATCGATTGCATCTCGACCGAGGAACTGCGTGACTGGTTGGTGAGTATCCGACCCGCCACGCCCTGGCCGGTGCTGGCGGTGGATGCGGCCGACAAGGAAGTGGAGGAAGACGCCGATACGCAGGCCCTGCGCGCCCAGTTGGGCGCATCCGGCCTGCCACAGGATCGGCAGGACATGCTGTTCAATCTCGGCGTGTTCCACCAGCGCGAGGCCAGGCCGGACAAATGGGCGGTCTTCGACAGCGTCGGCAAGGAGGAGGACGAGCTGATAGACGATCTCGCCGCCCTCGCCGGTTTGGAGGCACTCGGGCCGGCCATGCCAGTCAAGCGCTCGATGATGCGCCGCTATCGTTTCCCGCCGCAGGAGACAAAGCTGCGTGCCGGCCGCAACGCAACAGGCCCTGTCGTCGACGGCCCGCCGGTCAGCGTCGGCATCGAAGAGTTCGATCGAACTGCCCGAACCATTGCCGTCAAGGTCGGCTTGGCCAAGGCGCATCTCCTAACCGATCGCCTGACCCTTCATCCCGACTGGCCGGTGAAAACCGACGTCATTGCGGCGGCCTTGCGCGACGTCATCGCCGACCAATGTGGCGCGCGCCGTTTGACCGCTGTCGATGATCTGCTCACGTGCGCCGCGCCACGCCTTGCGACGGGGCCGCGTGTCGATCTGTTGAAGGGCGCCGATCTGCTGACGGGTACCATCGAGGCCATCGCTGCCATGGACGGCACCGTGCTGCCGATTCAGGGACCGCCCGGAACCGGCAAGACCTATGTCACCGCTCAGGCGATCCTGTCGTTGGTGCGCCAAGGCCATCGCGTCGGCGTTGCATCGAACAGCCACGAGGCCATCCGCAACGTGCTGATCGGATGCCTCGCCGCGCAAGACGATGGCGAGCCCGTTCGCGGCCTGTGCATCGCCCACAAGGTCGGCAGCGGCGAGGACGATGGCTATCCGGAGGATCTCACCGATATCATCCGCTCCAGAAGCAATGACGATCCCCTGTGGAGTCGCGCTCATGTGGTCGGTGGAACGGCATTTTTCTTCGCCCGTTCCGAACAGGAGCAGAAGCTCGATTGGCTGTTCGTCGATGAAGCAGGGCAGGTGGGCCTCGCCAACATGGTGGCCATGGGCCGGTGCGCTCGCAACATCGTGCTGGTCGGCGATCCTCGTCAATTGCCGCAGGTCATCCAGGGCGCTCATCCGAACCCGGCGAATCTCTCCTGCCTTGAATGGATGCTGGGCGAGCACGCTACCATCCCACCCGATCGCGGCATCTTCTTGCCGGTCTCGCGCCGGATGCATCCCGATGTCTGCGCGTTCATTTCGCAGCAGGTCTATGACGGACGTCTGGCGAGCCATCCGGACACTGCCGCCCAAGCGGTGCGTGGGACGAATTGGCCCGAGGCGGGTGCCTTCTGGATACCTGTGCGGCATGAGGGCAATTCCCAGATCGCGGATGAGGAAGTCGCCGCGATTCGGACGACGATCGCGGATCTCCTAGCGGGAACCTGGACCGACAAGGACGGGGCAACGCGCCGTGTGTGCCCCGCCGACATCATCGTCGTCGCGCCCTACAATGCACAGGTCAACGCCCTGCGGGATGCCTTGCCTGCCGCCATTCGCGTCGGCACGGTGGACAAGTTTCAGGGGCAGGAAGCGCCCGTCTGCCTGGTTTCGATGACTGCCTCGTCGATCGAGGAAACGCCGCGCGGCATGGATTTTCTGTTCTCGCTCAACCGCATCAACGTCGCCGTCTCGCGCGCCAAAGGCCTGGCGCTCGTCTTCGGCTCGCCGCGGCTGCGCGAAGCCAAATGCGACACCGTCGAACAGATGCGGTTGGTCAATACGCTGTGCGCCTTGCCAGAGTTGGTAAGTACCTGATTGCAGGGAGACCATGCGGTGCGGATCGAAGCGCCGATGCCTTGCGCAGGCCGATCGGGATGCTGACACCCCATCGATCGTGAAGCACCGTGTGGTCTAGTCGATACGGCGCACGCGCACCGACTTCGGCATGCCTTCGACATGCATGTGGCGGCCGTCGATTACGACGCGTGGCCGATACTTGTACTGGTAGCGATAATAGTACTGATCCTGGCGCCAGACCGTTCCATTGGCGAGCTTGACGATCGTGTCGCCAGTCCAGCCGGTCCAGGCCCCTTCAACGCGGGATTGCATGCTTCATGTTCTCCTAGTCGATCCGGCGGACGCGCACGCCGCGGCTCATGCCGTCCACATGCATGACGTTGCCCGAAAGGGTTACAAGGGGGCGATACGCATAACGATACTCATAGTGGTATTCTTCCTGTCGCCACACGGAACCATCGATCAGTCGGACGATCGTATCGCCGTCCCAACCAGTCCAATCGTTTTCCACGTGCTGTCTCATCTGAATCTCCAGGGCGTTCTGGCTGACTGACGACTGCGGGTGTCGTCAATCCTAGTCGCAGCTTTGCCATATGTGGGAGACAAAAACTGTCACCCTTCGCCTCGATATGAGCCGCGTGGGAAGCATGCTGCGGGGAAGCTGGGATGGCATGTTCCGCGGAGCCGGTTAGTCACTCGTCAACCTGAATCGGGAACGGCGTCGGGTTTTCCGACCGAGTTCCAGACCATGACAAATTCCCCGATCACCGAACGCATGATCTCCGACTTTTGCCGGAAGCGCGTCGCTCCTCATCTGCTCCCAGTGCACACCGAAGCCCTGCGAAAGTTCCTGATCGCATCGGTCGACACCGGCGTTGGTGTCCCCCGCTACGCAGGCAAGTACGACTGGACCGCCATGGGCATGCTGACCAATGTGCCGGCGGAGATGCTGGCCGGGGCAGGGCGCCACATTACCCCTCTCCTCGATGCTATCGGCCGGTCAGTGACCAGAGCGCCGAAGCGTGCCGTCATCAAGACGCAGACTACCGTCAGGCCGCCTCCTCTCAGGGTGGATGTACGGTCAAAGCGCAACCTTGATGTTACCGATCGCGCCGATCGCGTGCTTTCAGGCAAGGTCGAGCGGAAGCCCGATGCGGTGGCAGCAACGCCTTCCCGTCAGAAGCGCCAGTACACCCGGCGGCCCATCGTGGAGTTCCCTGAGCCACTGTGGACCGAGTGGGAGGACGTTGACGGCTTCGCCGACGCCCTGAACCTGCACATCCGGCGCCACGGCGACAGCGTCCGGCACCTGTTTTATGCCGTCGCCAAGGAGGATAAGGCCACCAATCACCGAACGCTGATGAAGTGGGCGACAGGTGAGATCACACCGCGGTCCATCCAGAGCCTCGAGGTGCTGGCCCGGATCGAGCGCCGGTATAGATTGCCGGAGGGCTACTTCAAGGCCAAGTTGCCTTATCTTGGCCGGGCGCGAACCGGTCACGTCCTCGAGGACTTCACGCCGGCCGAACGACGCCGGTTGGCCTGGCACCTTCCGGACGACTTCAACGCGCGTTCGCCTGCCGAGCAGGACGAGATCCTCGACTGGGTGAACCGGGTGATCATCTCTGGTTCGACCGACTACCGGGCCTTTCAGGCGGCGGCGATCAAGAACCGCTATGCCGTCCGCTTCCGTGCTTTCCAGGGCAAGGGGTTTCCGAAGAAGCAGCCGGCTGCTGATGATGTCGATCAGGAGGTGGTGTCGTCGGTGGTGGACGCGCCGGCCGAGCTCGAGCGGGAGATGGCTGGCCTGCTCAAGTTCAAGACCGCGACGCTGACGGCCTTCGGATTCCAGCGGAACGGCGTCTGGGGGGAGGAGACGGCATCGCAGAAGGTCGAGCACCTCGGGCTGATGTTCGGCGCGCTGACGGCGTCGGCGGATGGTCCTGTTCGAGGATTCGGCGCGCCGCTGGAATCCCTGTGCTTCGCCATGCTGGTGTTCCCGCCGGTCTGGGACTGGTACCTGCAATGGCGCGAGCAGCGGCGCGGCTTCTTCACCAAGTGGGAGGTCGGCATGCTGGCCCTCCTGACATCGGTGGTGAAAGCCGACACCGGCTGGATCAGGCAGACGCCGGCATTGGCCGATCGCCTCCGTCCCATCGAGGGACTGATCACCGATGCCGATATCGAGCGGGTGCGCGCCGACTGGAACGGCGCCTGCGATGAGATGTACCGGCACGCCCGCCAGCGCCTCAAGGAGATCGAGCGGGTCGCCAAGGTCCATCGGGATCCGTTCGAGCCCATCCTGCCCATTCTCGAAGCCGACAGCCCGGTCGGCGAGTACCGAAAGATCACCGAGGAGATCCTGCGCTTCATGCCGGACGAGCGGCTCTTTCCGCGACCGGCGGCCGAGGCGGTGCGATCCTTCCTCATGCTCCGGATCGGGCTGCACACAGGCCTGCGGCAGAAGAACCTGCGCGAGCTTCGCATCTGCCCTCCAGGCCGGATGCCCACATCAGAGCGCAACCTTGAGGACATGAAGTGTGGAGAGCTCCGTTGGAGTGCCCGCGATCAGGGCTGGGAGATCCTGATCCCGTCCGTCGCCTTCAAGAACGCCAACTCGTCCTTCTTCGGGCAGAAGCCGTTCCGGCTGGTGCTGCCGGACATGGCGGGGCTGTACGAGATGATCGACGCCTACGTCGACCGGCATCGAGCGCGCCTGCTGGCCAGCGCCGACGATCCGGGGACCTTCTTCGTGAAGACGGTCAAGCAATCGAGCACCAATGCCCGCTACGACCAGACCACCTTCTACGACGCCTGGCGGCTGATCATCCAGCGCTACGGTATCTACAACCCCTATACCGAGCGCGGCGCCATCAAGGGATTGCTGCCGCACGGGCCGCACAACGTTCGCGACGTGCTGGCCACACACATCCTCAAGAAGACCGGCTCATACGAGCAGGCGAGCTATGCCATCCAGGACACGCCCGACATGGTGCAGCAGCATTACGGGCGGTTCTTGCCACAGGATAAGGCGGCCATTGCGGCCCAGGTTCTGAACAGGGTCTGGGACGCGACATAGGGTGATTTGCCTTACTGGCGGTCACCCTGTCGGTCGGGCACTCTATACTATTGGCCGCCCGCCAGGTGCAGCTTATCAAAGCATAAAGTCTGCCCGTGCCACCAAGTCGGTCAATGCTTGGCTTTGCTCGTTCCTATCGTCCGGGTCTGATTGCTCGACTGTTCTCAGTGGGGAACTGGAGACTCACGCTCGCGCCCAAGTCACGAGGGAGCATCCGGTTGGAGGACGAAGGGCGCCTCGAGCTGCTGTGTCTCGACATTGTCGCGATAGCATCCACGAAGGGACTGCTGTGGCATACGCTGGAGATCCGGTCTCGGGCCCGTGTTGACAGGTTGTCGGGACTTACTGGTGACGCTGCGACGAAGATTGCGGCTGACTTGAAGCGGTTCATCAACGACCACCTTTGCGATCTGATAGGCTCCGAAAAGGATAGGCTCCGTGAGATCGACAACGCTCTCCACTCGGTGCTGGCAGCGAAAGCACAGTATCTCGCGCATGCCGATCTCAGTCGGGCCATCGCCAGCGTACCGGGCAGGGCGGCTGTCGCCCTGTCGCATCCATTGCTCGACCCGGAACAAACCGCTCCGACCCTGAGGGCAGCGTTGCCTGGTTTGAGCTGCTGCCGATTCGGTGGACACGAGGTTAAGCTAACCTAGCTTGTTCTTCGTATTCCATCGGGCTCAGGTAGCCCAGCGTCGAGTGCCGCCTGCGCGGGTTGTAGAAGCGCTCGATGTA
>Ga0172380_10003082_pt1 | contig 23851 bp, 35 predicted proteins | sample Leawe162metaG_FD_119747 | JGI IMG/M metagenome (GOLD analysis project Ga0172380, IMG submission 119747) | Leachate microbial communities from a municipal landfill in Southern Ontario, Canada - Leachate well 162 metaG | ecosystem: Engineered > Solid waste > Landfill > Unclassified | place...
CCAGGGAGCGACATTGACCCTGCCTGCCCTGACCAAGGTACCAGGCTACGTGATAGCCGACCAGGGAGCGACATTGACCCTGCCTGCCCTGACCGAATCAGGCTACGTGAGAGCCGACCAGGGAGCGACATTGACCCTGCCTGCCCTGACCAAGGTACCAGGCTACGTGATAGCCGACCAGGGAGCGACATTGACCCTGCCTGCCCTGACCGAATCAGGCTACGTGATAGCCTATCAGGGAGCGACATTGACCCTGCCTGCCCTGACCAAGGTACCAGGCTACGTGATAGCCTATCAGGGAGCGACATTGACCCTGCCTGCCCTATATTCTATTAAAGACATGATAAGAATCGAATCCAATTCAGAACTTGAAAAACAGTTATGGAAGAAATTTTCTAAAAACGAATGGACATTGAATGAATTTTCGTCAGAGTGGTTGTGTAAAAAGAGAGGAAATTTTAAATATTACCTGAACAACGTAAATTTTACACGCGAATGGTTCATGAAAATCAGGTTCGATCAGCTTAAAGCATCAGAAGTATTTGCCATTGACAATATTGAACATCGTCGCATTGCTTATCAGTTTATGGATAAAACAAAGATGAAGGAACTGGAAGATTTTGAGGTCTTGGATAGAGTTGAAAATGATGGATACGGTTATCCTATGCAAATAGTATCATTCACTGTCCAGAACATGTCTGAGAAACTTAAATTTATGAATGTTTTTTGTCCATCTACCGGAAGGGAGTATTATATTGGGACAAACGCAACCACGTGTGGTGCAGCAAAAGCAGCATCTTTTGGACTAACGGAGGATGAGGCAGAGTTTGTTAATGAATGGTAATGTTTAAAATTTCTGTCAAAAATTTATAGGATGGAGCCACTATCTTTTAAATCTACACTTATCGTAATTTTTATCTTTCTTATTCTTTTTGGTTTTTTAATTTGGATGCTTGTAAGTTGGGGAAAGAAGTTTAAACGTCAAAAAGATACCGAAAAATTTGAATACGATATGTTTTATCTTTGGCTGAAAGCCTGTATTGAAAAATACGAACTTCACCGGGATAATTACAGTTTCCTTAAAAGTAAACTTTTGGAACTATCGGAGCTGAAACATAAAGACGTTGAACGTACGCAGGTATTAACTACGATGCTTTACAGGCGATTTGAGAGGTTTTCGCTTGACGACATAGGCCCGGAAGAGCATAGTATTTATGCATGTTTTGGGGAATCTGACTGGTATTGATTATGTTTGTAGATATGAATAATATGTATTATCTTTGTGAGTGGATAGTCCGGGGTAATTGCCGGATGACAAGGGAACCGAACGCCCTTCCACTCATTTCGTTCGGATTTATTAATAGTTCGATAATATGAAAGAAATAAAATTAACACAAGGGAAGGTCGCATTAGTAGATGATGAAGATTACGAGTATTTAAATCAATTTAACTGGTGTGCAATTAAATGTGGGGGTTTATTCTATGCACGGAGGCATGAAAATAATAATGGTAAATATAGAAAAGTATTTATGCATAGATTTATTTTAGATGCTCCAGTAGGGTATGAAGTAGATCATATTAATCATAATGGGCTTGATAATCAACGCAATAATATTAGAATATGTACTATTAGCCAAAACAGAAGTAATGCACAATCAAGAGGAAGTTCTGTATATTTGGGTGTTTGTATTATGAAAATTAAGTATAAGAATAAAACATATTCATATATTACTGCACATATCGCAAAAAACAAAAAGAGCAAACATTTAGGTGTGTTTAAAACCGAAGAAGAGGCAGCACTCGCCTATGATAATGCAGCAAGAGAGTATCATGGTGAATTTGCAAACTTAAATTTTAAACAATGAGAATGAGTATAATAATTCTTTTCTGCTTTTTGACATTACGGCTTATCGCTCCTTCAAATCATATTATTTACTTAACGGAGCTGGAAGCGATAAAACCGTATGAAGCAATAATAAGGGCTGTAACAATTGTTGAAAGTGCAGGGGATACGTACGCATTAAACAAGAGAGAGGGTGCGTATGGGTCTTTGCAGATAAGGCAAATTAAACTTGATTGGTACTATAATAAAACTGGTATCTGTTATAAACTAACTGACTGTTTCAAGGAATCCGTAAGCCGTGAAATATTCATTTATCACATGAGCCAGTATTCAGATATAGAAGAAGGCATAAAAAAATGGAATGGATCTGGTAAAAAAACTATTGAATATTTGATTAAGGTTAAAAAGATATTATGACAGACTATAAGATAAATGATTTTGGTGAGGCTAAATTAATAGTCGAAAAAAGAGGAGATAAAAGAGAAATCATTTGTAGCGGTCGGATTACGATGGTTGATAAAAAGATGATTTGGTTCACGGATAATGAAGGTTATCCGTATTTAGTCGAAAGAAAGAATTTTTAATTTACTCCTGGGACATTTGAAAATAAGATAAAATAGAAATTATGGCATTAAAAGAACAATTAAGAGACGCATTAGAAGATATGGTTTATCAATTTGGTTACAGAGGCATAATTAAAGGGAAACCGACCATTCATTCAGGAGGATTATCCGCATTGGAAATAGCATTTGAAGCGTTGGGATGGAATGATCCGTATATTCTGCCAGAAGAAAACAATACTTGTGAAGTCGAGGGTTGTATGTGTGAAATATCATCTGGACAGAACTGGGGCGATATGTACTTAAGATTATGCAGAGAACATAGTAGAGATTGTTTTAAGAATGAAACTCGTCCGCCAATCAAAGAATATGCGAAGAAGCGAGAGGCCATGAGGGATAAAAAGACAGGACGATTAAACGCAATATTGTCCGAATAATTTTTAATTCATAAAAAGAGCAGATAAAACTAATTAAACAAGAGAGAAGATGAAATATTATTTTGATGATTCAGATGATTCTGGTACTTGTTATACTCTTGACTATTTTAAGGAACAGTTGGAAGAAGATCAACTTCCTGAAATGAAATTAAGACTTGCCAAAATGGTTAGGGGTGAATCGTTTTTCTATTGTAGTTATTTTCAGGATTGCGCCGAAAAGAATGATTGTACTTGTGGAAAATTTAACTGTGAAAAATATGATCCTCGTAATGGTAAAAATGGTAGATGTAAACATCATAAAAATTGTTATGAGGCAACCGATGAAACTATTACAATAAAATTTAACCCCAAATAATCCATACAATGAAAACAGTTAAACAGTTTGTAAAACTTATTATTTATCCATTTATCATACGGAATAAAATAATCAAAATGATAAAAAGGACAACGGGAGAAAGAAATTATTTTAAAGATGTTCTAAAACGGGAAACTACAACAGAACTAGATGTGAAATATCTTGAAAGCAGAATTGAAATAAAAAATGAGGTTTTATATCAATTAAGAAATTTATTATAAAAAGATTACCCCATGAAACAAGATTTAATAATAGCAAAGCAGGAATCCCGAATTAGGGAAGTTATAGATGCCTTAAAGAACAGAATCTGTAATACAGCTTATTCACAAGAAACAATTTGTAATAATCTCGATACTTTTAGAGACGAGATTATATCATATTTAAAGCAAGACAATTCAGAGACAGAAGTTCATTTTATTCAAACAAGAAAATTAACCGATGAGGAATGGTTACGGTTGCCCAAAGAAGAAATCCTACAACTCTATAAAAATTGTTATAAAATGCTCCAAAACTATATTGGTTTATCTGGTGAAAAAGTAGAAGATATTCCGACAATTACCACGACTGATTTTGAGATTAAAAAGCCGGGTGACCAGTTTAAAGGAAAATACCCATTTATTTCAGAGGAGCAAGCACACTATTCTTCTATAAAAAAAGCGGAAGAAGAAGCATTAAATAGATTTGATCTATGGGTTAAAAAGAACAAAGCAGGGTATCATTATGCTGATGTCCATAATACAATAATTGATTATTTTAAGATACTTTCAATTATTGATTTGTCGGATGAAGAAATTGAAGAAGAAGAATATCACGAAATTCACGATGATATTATTGAGGCAAAAAGAAACGGAGAAATTGAATAAAATAAATTATATTATGAAAGATATTAATTGTCCTTATTGTAATGCAGAAATAGACATAAATCATGATGATGGCCATGGATACGAAGAGAATGAATTACATCAGCAAGAATGTAACAAGTGTGGAAAGGTGTTTGTATTCACTACTTATATATCGTACAGTTACACGCCTTATAAAGCTGAATGTTTAAATGGAGAACCTCATGATTATAAATCTACTCATACGTATCCAATTGAATTTACAGAAATGGAATGTACGATGTGCGGTGAAAGAAAAAACCCCACCAAAGAGGAAATGGAAAATATAAGAGGTATTAATAAAAAAGTAATGATATGAAAGAACCAAGATTTGATGAGAAAGGTTGCCATAATTGCAATCATCATAATATGAATCATAAACCCTGTGACATAAATACTATTTGTCAGCAAGGTTGTGAATGGGAAGTTATCCCTGATCCGTTATCTGTATTTAAGTTGCCAGAGAAAGAAGTGCCATTGACGGCGGAAGAAATGTCACTGAAAGATAAAATTCTGGAAGAGGCAAAGAATGGCAATATAGTTGTTTCAACTTCTGAAGGGCTTATGGCATATTCATTAAAGGAAGTTGTAGAACAACCAACATCAGGACTTCTGTATGACCTTAATAGAGATCAGGCAACAATATTAACGTTTATTAATGATCCAAAATGGATAAATGATTATGCTTGTTATCAGGTGATCTGTGAATTAAAATCAAGACTTGATGCCTCTAAATTTCAGCCAAAGGAGATAGTGTTGCCTTCAGATGAAGAAATTATGGTTTATTTTAATAAGCATTCAAGGCATAGAAACGACAGCCGTTTTATAAATATAGATATTCCTATAATGACAAGAGGCGATGTATTAGAATTTGCAAAGTGGCTTCGTAATTTGATTAAGGAACAGAATAAAGGAGTTATAACATCAAAAGACCTTAGCGACATTGACCAGGCAAATGATGAGCGTAAATAATTTTGTTTGTTAAATAGAAAAGGTTTAATTTTGTTGCTATGAATAAACACGAATGTACGATTTTTATCAGCGAATTTTTATGTAATGAATGTAAATTATGCAGTAATAAAAAATGCAAAAATAAACAGTCATGATAAAGTTAATTTTTGTAATATTAATAATTGTAAGTATAATATTTATGTTTTTTATCTGGGATTGGCTTGATGATAAATTTGGGAAGGCATGAAAGAATCTAATCTATTATACGATTCCCCTCCTGATGAAGCCTGGTTCTTAAAGTTCGCTACACTTTTCTTGCCAGCTGATCATCGGAAGATTCTTAACAGGCAACCGGAAATTTTCAGGTGCAATAAATGTGGCTTAAATTACATAAGATTTGTTTTAAATAAGAAGGTAATGAGTAATTAAATGGCAGCACCAAAAAACAATGAATTTTGGAAACTTCGATCGAAACATGGAAGAGATAAAATCTTTGAAACCCCTTCTATAATGGTTGAGGCTTGTTATGAATACTTTAAATGGTGTGAAGAAACCCCATTGATAGAAGTTGATTTTAGAGGCTCAAATCCTCCTGTTAAAGTTGAATTACCCAAAATGAGAGCTTATACAATGCAAGGATTAACTTGCTTTCTTCATGTAAATACAGTTTACTTTAATCAATTTGAAGATTCTTTGAAAGGAAAAGACGATGAAATAAGTAAAGATTTTTCTAAAGTCATTACGCATGTGAGGGAAATAATATCAAATCAAAAGTTTGTTGGTGCTGCTGCTGGGTTCTTAAATCCAAACATTATAGCTCGTGATTTAGGGCTTCACGACAAACAGGATATTGAACATTCCGGGGGTATAACGTTGAATTTTGATGCTGATGATAAAAACGCATGACATTTCAAAAGACCATAAAGCAAAAAGAGGCAGTAAGGTTAATGGGAGACAAACCAAAGTACGCATTATTGTACGGAGGCAGTCGAAGCGGAAAGAGTTTTATAATTATCAGGCAGATTATCATTCGAGCCTTAAAGGAACCTGGTTCGAGACATTTAATAGTCAGATTAGCTTTTAATCATGCCAAGCAATCTTTATGGCACGACACAATTCCGAAAGTATTAGCTTTATGTTTTCCCGGTGTTCATCCGATAGAAAATAAAACCGATTGGTTTCTTCAATTTTCTAACGGATCTGAAATATGGCTCGGAGGACTTGACGACAAGGATCGTACTGAAAAGGTATTAGGGAACGAATACGCAACAATCTTTGTCAATGAGGCATCTCAGGTTAGTTATGAATCATACAGCACTCTCTTAACTCGTTTGGCACAAAATACAGGACTTGTTAATCGAATATATGTAGACTGTAACCCCCCGGCAACCACTCACTGGATTTATAAGCTGTTTATTAAGAATGTTAATCCAGATACCGAAAAGCCAGTCAATATTGAACTATATTCTCACATGAGGCTTAATCCTGATGACAACATCGAAAATTTGCCATCTGACTATATTGAAACAGTTTTGGGAACTTTATCAACAAGACAGCAAAAAAGATTCAGGTATGGTGAGTTTCTTGATGACATCGAAGGAGCTTTATGGACATGGGACATGATCGAAAAGAATAGGGTAATGGAATTGCCTCAACTTATAAGGGTAGTTATTCCGGTTGACCCAGCGGTGACAAAGAACGATCAATCAGATGAAACGGGTATTATTCCAGTAGGGAAAGGTGATAATGGACACTTTTATATTTTAGGAGACTATACAGGAAAATATACACCCGAACAAACAGCCCGAAGGATTAACCAGGCTTTTGATGACAAACAGGCTGATACGGTTGTTGGTGAAGTAAATAACGGTGGTGATTACATAGAGACGGTTATCCGTTTAGTTAATGGGAAGATGCCTTACAAGTCGGTACATGCATCACGAGGTAAAGCTACACGAGCTGAACCTATCGCATTGCTTTACTCGCAAGGTCGAATACATCATTACGGCAGTTATTCCAAATTAGAAGACGAAATGACGACTTGGATACCAAACTCAGGAGATAAAAGCCCGAATAGGATAGATAGTCTTGTATGGGGAATTACAGAATTATTACAAGGAGAATCAGAAACGCCATTATTATATAATTAATTATTGAGATTATGGGAAATTATTATGAGCCAATAGGCATTGTTCTTAGCCCTAATGATATAAATAAATTAAAACCTAGAAAAATGGAAAATTTTATAACAGACATTATCAATGAGCAAATTCAAAAATTAAATGATGAAAAGGAACGTCTTATTATTGCAAGAATTAAAATAATAATTGGCGAAGATATTGACATCAAAAAGGAAGTGCGAAAAATGTTTCCCAGAATCGCATGTAAATTTTCACAAATAGATAAGTCTGAAGCTTTCTTTTGGAATGACGGTACTTAATATGGCAAAGAAATAATTACTTTTTATCCACTTGAGCCAGAATTTGATTATAATAACCTAAAGATGACAATAGGCATTAAGTTTATATAAATGGCTATCTATACTCCGAAAGAATACATTGAGATTTTTAAAAAGAAAGTTTCAGCAATGACGATAAAACGGAAATGCAGATCGGGATTGTTGCCTTCAGGACATATTGCAAAAAAATTACCCGGCAAAACCGGCGGGTGGATAATTGAAGTAAAAGATAAATAAAAATAACTATCATGACAAAGGAAGAAAAAGAAAAACAAAAGTCGGCTGCCGTAATGTTGACTACAATAGCAGAAGACATTATATTGTACAGTAAAAAAGGGATACCTGTTAAGCTTATTATTTCGGCAATAAATACGGGGTTAGCTGAAGGCCCTAATGATTCTTCGGGATGGAAGACCGTATATTCGTTAGGGGGGAAGATCTTTTCATATTGACATAGATTTTCCAAATACAATTACTTTATCTGAAGCAATAAGGGGAAAGTCTTGTAAGATTAAAAATGTAAAAGACTCAAAATGAAAAGGATTATTTTATTATTAAGTTTAATCTGTTTGTTTTCATGCGACAAACAAGAGCGGTGCGCAATTTGCACAACGACCATGTATATAAACGGCAGCACTGAAGGCGTTGTCGTAAAAAAAATAATGGTCTGTGATAAAGACTTAGAAGCATTAAACGGTCGTGTTGACAGATTAATTGAAGAAGATTGTGCGGAAATTACAATGATAAGCATTACCCGGTGTGAATAGTGTTTAAACTTAAACAGAATCATGAAAAACATAGCTTAATATTTTTCTATTTGGTGTTATTTTGTATTATACACCAAAAGTTATTTTCATGGGACTTTGGGATTCGGTCAATAAATTGTTTGGACGCTCACAACTGTTTGATATAGTTATACAAAACAATTCAAACAGCGCTATTTACCCTGATGTTAAATCAAAATATTACACTGACACTTTTACAAGCAATAATGATGTTTTCTCTGTAATATCGAAAATAACCAATCCCGCATCAAGGATCCCGGTTACTCAGGTAAACAAAAAAACACTTGAAGAACAATCAGGTTATGCCCTTGAACTTTTAAACAAGCCAAATCCTTTTCAGTCCCAGCAAGAGTTCATCAATCAGTCTTTAACAACTTATAAGATTTACGGAGAGGGTTTTGTTGCGGGAGAAAAACCGGAATTTGGTTTAAGAGCCGGTAAGCCTACGCGTTTAGACAGCCTTCCTCCGCAATGGATAGAACTTGTAATCGGGACATTCTTTGAACCCATTATAGGGTATAGGTTGCTTTTAGGGCAGCAGGAAGTTAAGTATTCTTTCTCCGATGTTATGCATTGGAAAACATTAAATCCAGACTTTCAGTTATCAGGCGAACACCTGCGGGGGTTGAGCCCTCTTAAACCACTTTTAAAGGCCGTTGCTGCTTCTTCTTCGGGTTATGACTCGATGGTTTCAATGTTTCAAAACATGGGAGCCTATGGAATGCTTACTATACTTGGAGTTAAAGAGGATGACGGTAAATATTCAGGGCAACCAAAAACAAAGGAACAAATGTCTGAACTTGAAAATAGTTTCAGGCGTAAATTAATGGGCAGTTCAAATAGGGGTAAGATATTTGCAACAAATAAATCGGTTCAGTGGACAAATTTTGGGCTCAATTCTGTTGATATGAATATTCTTAACTCGATAACTTTTTCTGGCGGTGCTTTGTATGATGCTTATGATGTTCCGGATATTCTTAAATCAGGGTCACAGAGTAAGACTTATTTAAACTATCAGGAGGCACAAAAGGCGCTTTGGAACAATGCTATTATTCCTACTCTTGACGGTTTTTATCAGAAGTTAAGCGGTTGGCTCATGCCGTTGGTTGGTGAAGAAGATACTGTATTCATGCCTAACTATGATGATGTACCGGCACTTCAGGAAGATAAAATGAGTTCAATAAACTGGATGATAAAAGCCGGATTAACAGGCAATGAGATAAGAGCTGCTTTGGGTTATGATGAATTGCCTATTGATAACATGGATATTCCATTAGTTTCGGCAGGACTTCAGCGGGTTGACGAAATAGGATTAGTTCCCGATATGGGAATTACAGAACAAGTAATGAAAATATTAAAACTCACAGATTACCGTGAAGATAAAAAAGAATAAACCATTACAGCGTTCTTTGGAAAAATTGTACTGGAGAGAGACAAGAAAGGTTCTTGCAAAAATCAGACAGCCGTTAATAGATCAAGCTGAACATTCCGATCCGGAGACTTTACGAATGATGCTTCCGCATTTGCTGTTAAATCAGCCGTTGGTAGATCATCTCATAAATATTTGGGGAAAAGTAGGCGGTAGGTTTGCTTTTGATACTGATAAAATAATTAACTCAGGAAAGAAAGCAGTAAAGAAACTACAATCAGAATATGAAGCCCAGATGAGGGCTTATGCTTATCAAAGGTCTTTATTAAAAGCAAGGAAGATTTTAACTACTCAGCAAGAAGTTATCAATAGGGTAATTACTGAAGTGGTAGATAGAAGCATTAATGAGGGATTAAGTATTTACAATACCCGCAGGTTAATGCAGGAAGAGTTAAGTGGAGATGCTTTAACGTCTATTGAAAATTATCAAGCTGAAAGAATTGCAAGAACTGAAGTTAATGGAGCCAGTAATACAGGAAGTTTTGAAGCCATGCGTGAAATGGGTATTGATGCGAAAAAAGAATGGTTAACAAGTGGATTACCAAATGTAAGGGAGACACATCAACATTATGAATCTCTTGGCGCTGTTGAGATGGATTACGAATATGCACCTGGATTACAGTTCCCGGGTGATGAAAACGGAGAGGCTGAAGAAATAATAAATTGTCGTTGTACGATTATTTATAATACAGAGAATTAAATAAAAGGTTATGAAAGAATTTATTGGATGTAATTACGAAATAAAGGGACTTAATGATAAGGGCGTTGTGAGTTTTTATGCCAACGCTTTTAATAACATGGATACCGATAGAGATATTTCTTTACCTGGTTCTTTTGCTAAGACAATCGCAGAAAATAGTAAAAGGATAAGGCATTTTAAATATCATGATTCACGGCAAATGCCGGGTGTTATTATTGACATTAAAGAAGATCAGGTCGGGTTACTTGTTACGTCTCAGTTAATTCTTGAAACTCAATTAGGAAAAGAAACTTTTGAAGAGTATAAAGCAATGTTTGCTGCCGGGAAACAGATGGAACATTCGGTCGGTGTTAATGCTATAAAATACGAGGTTACTGATCCTGATGATTGGCAAAAAAGAGTAAGAACTGTATCAGAGTGGAAACTATGGGAGGTATCGACTTTGACAGCATGGGGAGCAAATGACAGGGCCTTGGCTGTTTCTCTCAAAAGTCTTGAAGAAGCGAGCCGGGAAGATATTGAAAGAGATATAATATTTTATAAGTCTCTTTTAAACATCAATACTTATTCTGAATTAAAGTTGGAACAAATTGAAAAACAAATCGCATTTCTTGACAAGCTAAAAGCCGGAATGCAGTCGGAGCGAAAGGCCACCACTGACATAACCACTTTGGAAGAGTTCAGAAAGGCACTGAATTTAAAATAATAATTTAAAAAGTAAAAAAGTGGAAAAAGAATTAAAGGAACTTACCGAACAGCTCAATGCAAAGATGGCCGACTTTCAGAAAGCCAACGAAGCATTAAAAATACTGCTCGAAGGTAAGGTGGATGCAACCAAACTGGATGCACTCCAGAAAGCTGCCGACAAAGCCGGTAGTGATGTTGTTAAACTCAATGAAGAGTTTGAGAAGTTTCAGACTAAAATGAAATTTCAGGAATCTAAAGGTATGTCGTTTGAAGATATGCTGATAAAATCAATTACTCCCGAACAGCTTAAAGCTTGTATTGGAAAAGGTAAGGGAAGTAACTTTACTATTGCTGACATTAATCCTGCCAGTCTTTTCAAGGCTGACATGACAGCATCTACAAACCTGACATACGGGACATTCGCTAACTCGGTTCCTGAGCCGTTCAGAACACCGGGCGTTGCAAAGGCACCCGATAGAGCCGTATCAATTCTTGACATGGTTTCCATTGGTCAACTTGCAGCTAATCAGCCTCGTTTAACATGGGTAGAAAGATCGGCAAGAACAGCCGGAGCTGCTGCACGTAATGAAGGTGCTATCATGGGCAACTCTGATTTCACCTACATTAGCCGGTCAACAGATGTGCAGAATATCAGTACATACGTCAAGACGACTAACGAATCCCTTGAATATTGGGATCAGCTTCTGAGTGAAATAAGAATGGAACTTGTTCCTATGCTTCAGAGAAAACTTGATGACGATCTGCTTACCGGTGACGGCGCCGCTCCGAATCTCGCAGGTATTACCACCCTGGTAAATGCTTATACCTACACCGGGCTTAACACAACTGTCCCGGAACCATCAACGGCAGATGCAATTTATGCAGCTCTTACCCAGGTTTATGTAAATCAGTACAGACCTAATGGTATTCTGATGCATCCTACCGATGTGGCTAAAATGAATTTAATGAAGGATAAGAACAATCAATATGTTCTTCCTCCGTTTATGGCTGCTAACGGACTGGCTATTGACGGCATCCCTGTAAAAGTAAACACTGGCATTACTGCTGGTTACTTCTTACTTGGCGACTTTACCAAGGCCTCTGTATGGTTCCGCAAGGGAATTGATATTCGTATTTGGGATCAGAACGACACTGACCCGATCTATAATTACAAAACCATCACCGCGGATATGGCTGCTGCTTTCAAAGTACCGACAGTCAATTATGATGCTTTTGTGTACGATCAAATTTCTGATGTAATCACTGCAATAACAAAATAAGGATATGAAAAAGATACTTTTTATTTTCGCATTTATCCTTTTTGCTTTCACACTGAATGCACAGGATCAGATCATTTCAGGCTATGGACTGAAAGGTGTTACTAATGCTTCGGCATCCAAAAAGACGGTTGCATATAATTATGTATATAAGGTCAATGTTCAAAATCCTTATTACTATGCCTACACTGTCAGACAGAATGATGAAGGTGGTTCCCCGGCCAACAATACGACTACTGCTTATTTTCAGGGATCTGTTGATGGAACAAACTACACTAATATTGACACTATATCTTATGCGGGCAGTTCTACTTATCAGATTTCAACTAATATGATAACATCAGCGCCGATAAGTTATACATATCTGAGGTTTAATATTACTCCCTCGGATACTATTTGGATAAAATCAATTTGGCTGAATGTTTTGCCAGTGAAATAAATTAATCCGAAGAGGGTTGAAATATACCCTCTTCTTTAAAACTTTTAATATGTTAGTACCAGTAAAATTTAAAGTAAAATCAGATTTCGGAGCCAAAGGCGAAGAAAGAAATGTAACCGAAAGGGCTGCCGCTCAGTTTCTTAAAAAGGGTTTTATTGAACCTTTTCAAGTGAAAGAAGAAAAACAGGAACTTGAAACAAAGGAAGAAAAAGAAGTTCTTGAGACCAAGGAAGAAAAACAGGATGTTAAAGTAACTAAGGCACCTGTTGAAGAAATTGCAAAAGAAAAACCCATTAAAGAGGTTAAAGGAAAGAAAGAAGTTAAAGTAACTAAAGCACCAAAACTGTAATGCAGGTAAGGATCAAAACAGGTCAGTCATTAACCGAACCGGTAACGACAGCAGAATTTAAAACATTCTCAGGTTATCCGGGTACGGATCAGGACACATTGATCGCATCTATGATTACGGCAGCCAGGGAGTTCTTGGAAAATGAAACCGGCCTTTCGTGCATCTCTAAGGTATATGAGGCGGAATTTGACCGATGGGATATGATAAGTGATGATCTCACGAGGGTTGGATATTCTGGGTATGATGATGGATGGTTCAGGCTGCCGTTTTCTCCTGTAACGGTTATCACTTCCGTTGCACTTGGAGGAGTAACAACAACCTATTCTCAACGTGGTTTAAAAATTGTTGAGATACATCCTGACGTGGTTGTTCAGACAGGGACAGCAAATAACATCCTCGCTGTTGAATTTACAGCAGGAGAAGCAAACACACAAATTAAGAACGCTATTTTAAGAATCGTTCTTGATGCATTTAATAACAGGGAAGATTATACCGGCATATCACTCAGCTCAGTATCTTTTGATACTCAACGAATGATAGCCAATTTAAGCACGAATACAGGGTTTTAAATTAATATATACAACAATGAATAATATTCACTTTTTACAGGCAATGTTTGGGGGTAAAAATGGGGGTGTAAACATAGCCTCTGGTACTGATGATGCAACTTATAATTATATAATTGCTGAATCGGGTGTAACATTCACAGTATTAACAGATGATGAAGATACTGATTTGCTTACTGCAAAAAATCTATCAGCAGTAGCATTAACAGCCGAGAGGATTTTAAGTGCTGGCACTGGACACACAATAAAGGCTTTGACTTTCTCCGGAGGGTTGGTTTGGGGATATACTTTTGAAACTTCAACAATATAAGACATGAGCGCACAATCAGTAAGGGTAATCACAGACTTATCAGTCGATTACAAAATAAAAGGAACAGAAGACACTATTGTCTTTAATGATTCAACAAACTTGGCAGCAAGTTTTGAACTTGGACGGGCAAACGGGGATGGGCGACAGTTTATGTTAAAAAACATCGGAACCTGCACAGTAACATTAACACCCGAAACGGGAGAGGTAATATTTTCAACTTCTGAAGAGTTGACAAAGATTCTATACACAGGAGAGAGTGCTATAATTACAGACTATGCTGCTGAAAAATGGATATTTGCTTCTTATGAATTTGAGATAACACCACTTGCCGAAGGAGGAACTGGAATTGAAGTATCAGGAGTTAACCATATTTTTTATGTTGATGGCGCAAGAACTGATACTTATACGGCTGATGGATCTATACTTCGACCTTATACTACAATTCTAGCAGCTCAAAATGCTGTTAATGCATTGTCTGTAAATCTACTCGACAGTGCTGCTCATTTTGAACTTTGTAAGTTCATTATAAACATAGCACCAGGCAAATATACTGACAATGTGGCCGTATCAACTGTCCGCTATCTTCGATGGAACATGGAAGGTGTGGAAGTATCTGGTAATGTTACTATCACTCAGAATCAATTAGGCATTACAGATTACTATGGTAAGGTTGAATTTGTCGGAGGTATGGGAAATAGGCCATACAGGGGGAATTGTGGACTATTCTCAGGTACTATCACTTTCTTAAAAGATGCTTTTAATTCATTAGCCTATGATGCTTTTGTTGGTTGTAATATTACGGGGAATCTTCAATATGGTACTTCAACTGCCGACACTCACGGGACATGGGTGCTTTGCCTTTATAATTCCTATTTTGGTGATGGCACTAAATTTATATCAGCATATCTTACTGATGCTACTGAGCATGTAATGATAGAAGGTTATGGCTACAATAAAATTCTTTCACATATAGCCAAACAGGACGGATCAGCCACTAAGGTTACGATATATGATTGCAATAATACTTATTTTGATCTTATTAATTCAACACCTCTTGAAAGTGGAGTTGTTAAAAATTGTACTTTTAATAGTACCACTTCAATAGTTGCTGTAAAAACTTTAAGCATTGACAATAATTCATATAAAAGTTTAAGAGCTGTCACTCCGACATTAACAGGAATGACAATTACTCTGCTAGATGACTATCTGCCTAATCCTAATTGTGTTTATTATATTGATGGGAATAGGACAGATATTTACACGGCAAATGGATCGGCAGCCAGACCATTCTTAACTATTGATGCTGCCCTTACCGTTATCGCTGCTGATGTAGCTGTTCATGTAGCTGCCAATACTTACGATCAAGCTAATTATGTTATTGATGTAGCACAGGGAACATACGATGAGGCACTTGCAATTGGTAATGTAAAGAATTTAAGATTTAATCTTCATGGAGCAACCATTTCGGGGAATATAACTTACACAACGACAATGGTAGGCGGTTCGGCTGATTACTACTATTCCAGACTTGAATTTTGTGGGGCAATTGGTAACAGACCAGAAAAAGGAACTGCCGGAAGGATAACTGGGACTATAACAGGCACAAGAAATAACGACTCATTATGTTATGTTGCTTTCTCAGGGATTGACCTTAAAGGAAATATAGCATTTAATACTAATGGCACATGGGTAGTTGCTATGCATAATTGTTTCTTTGGTGCAATACTTTCAGCCGGAAATTCAGCACTGGTTCTTCTGGAGACAACCGGTCATAATATCTTTTCAGACAACGTAACGCCTGGCAAGATCGCCGCTGCCGCTGATGGTACTTCTGTAACAGCAGTCAGTCTTTATAATTGTGACAATACAGAATTTGCTCTTATTAATATTTCGAATGCTGCCGGATCAAGAATAACGAACTGTTCTTTTAAAACAGGCGCAGCGGTAACTGTAACAGGAGGAACGCTATCAATAGATTCAAATTCTTACAGATCATTGATGACACAAACTCCTACACTTACAGGAGCCACAATAAAACAACTAGATGAAATTCCGGCAAATACAAGGGTATGGGATACTGTGGTAACACTTCAATCAGTTATAGATTCTATAACCGATATGTCGGCTACTAAGCCATATACAATTATTGTTCCTCCTGGATCTTATACCATTGGAACTATTGCTTTAAAACCGTGGGTTAATTTAAAAGGTTTTGGTGGTCGGGGGCGTATGACAATATTTAAAAATGGGGCATTAAATCTTTTAGATGCTTCTATCCCTGCAAGTGGAGTTCATCGTTTTCGCATGGACGGGATAAGATTAGAAACTTGTCCTGTAACTTTCGTTTGTACTACAAATGGGAAGACATTGCTCCCTGTCATGGATGATTGTCCTTGTAACAGTAATTCTCCAATAGTTTCAACCGGAGAAGCATACGGAGCAGCTACCACAATGATTAACCTTGAATTAAGGAATATGAACATTGACAAAAATACCTCAGCTCAAATGTTCACTTATACGAGACTTTCTGCATGGAACTGTTCTTTACTCGGATTGTATTTTACCTCATCTGATGCTTATTTCTTCGGGTGTGATATTTCTTCTGCTTGTAATGTAGTTAATGCTGGAGCAGATGGTGGATGGTTTGAATTTAATGGCTGTAAAATTGATACTATGGCCCTTAATGATCCAACTTCAGAAAGCACCCTTGCTACTCTTTGTGGAGGAGGTAATGAAAATGTACAGGTGTTTGGAACAATACATGGGGCAACTGCACCGAGTTCTTTGACAAACTGGGATAGATTTCAACCCAGTACTCTTTATTTTTGTCATTCAGATTCAAAACTATATGTAAAAACAGGAGAAGTAGGAACTAATACATGGACATCACAAACTTAATTTTAGAATGCGAGTAGGTCAGTTAAATAGAATAATTAGTATTTCGACACTTACAACCACAATGGATGCAAGTGGCGATGTAACAGAAACGTGGGGAACTGCCGTGACGGTACGGGCAAAAGTTACTCAGGTTGATGGGACTCGCTATTTAACCGAAGGAGAATTAATTGACCGTGCTGTTTACAAAATAGAGTGCTGGGATAATAATTATTCTGACAATATTAAAATAACATACGGAGCATTAACGCTTTATCCGATCCGTCCGATAACAAGAAATCCAGGTACTTCAATGTTGAATGAAATAACAATACTTGCAGCTACAAAAAAATGAACTTTATAGGAGCAGAAATATCGGGTGTAGAGAATTTGATAAGCGATTTTAAAGGCTACGAGAAAGAGGCCGTAAAGGCTATTGATATGGCTGTTAAGGAAACTGCTGCAAACATTGAATCTGATGCAAAAAAACGATTAAGAGGTATGTTTGGAAGTGCTAAACATTGGATCACTGGAAGACTTGCAGCTTCTATTTATAATCGTAAAGTAAAGGACATGGAAAAAGTTGTCGGGACTGATGTCGAATATGCTCCATATATTGAGTTTGGAACCGGGGACATGGTATTTGAAAATTTCGATTTTGATAAAGAAGCCAAAGGTGTTGCTGCTGATTTTAAAGGTAAAGGAATCCGAAAAGTAAACATTAAAGGGGATTCTTTTCTGAACTGGGCAGCTGTTAATCAACAGGAAAAACTTGTTGATAGAATAGAAAGTAACCTGAACAAAATAAACAGATGAGTGTAACATTTGATGAAATAGGATACGAACTGATAGATGGGATTTATGATGTCTTGAATACATATACTACTTATGGAGGTATTACTTATCCTGTTTATAAATCTATTCCGAAAACACCTGCATCAGTATATATTTTTATCGGGAACATTGTAGAACTTGAGAATGGGACAAAAGATACTTTTATGTACGAGGGTACTGTTCAGATTCATGTCATTGATTCGTCCAAAGAAAGAGGTGATTTAAAACTTGCTCAGGGATTAATGGGTGTAATCAGGCAAAAGTTAAAACCAACACGGGCAACTACTTTTTCTATTGGTACATATACGTTGATAGTTTTTGATCCTGAAAGTTCAACAGTAATGACTGGCGAAGAAATAGGAATAAGTAAAATACGAATTGTGGATTTATATAATTTTTTAATACAGTAATTTTGTATCTTTATAATATGAAAATTTCAGGTATATATCAGATACAAAGTAAAATAAAACCGGAAAGGATTTATATTGGCAGTGCTGTTAATATTAATAGGCGGTGGGTAGATCATTTAACAAGACTGAAAAGGAATATACACGAAAATAGTAAAATCCAAAGACACTTTAACAAGTATGGTAAAAATGATTTTATTTTTTCGATTTTAATAGGATGCGACAAGGCTGACTTAATTTCTACTGAACAATTCTTTATAGATTCTTTAAATCCGTGGTTTAATGTCCGTAAAATAGCAGATAGTAATTTAGGGATAAAAAAACAGCCACATACAGAAGAAGCAAAAGAAAAAATGAGAAAGGCTAATTTAGGTAAAATCCCGTGGAATAAAGGCAAAAAGGGCATATATTCTGATGCTACCTTAAAACTAATGAGTAATGGAAGAAAGAACAAATCTCATTCTGAAGAAACTAAACAGAAAATGAGAGAAAAATCAATACTTAATAAAAGCGGAGATCGATTGCCTTCATTTAAAGGAACTCATTATTCTGAAGAAAGAAAGCAGCAATGTAGAGACGTTTGGGTAAAAAGAAAATTAAATAAAATTTGTGTAAATTAAATAAAGAAAGGAAATAAATTATGGCAAGTGTGAACGGAACCCTGTATGCTATATTTAGCACGGCCGGAACGATTGCAACCGCAACCGCTTCAACCGATAAAATATATAGCTGTAAGTCTGCAACTTTTAAATGTGATGTAGACTTACCGGATGTGAGTACAAAAGAGTCTGCCGGGTGGGCAGAACATCTATCCGGAATAAAATCAGCTTCGGTTGATTTTAGCGGAATATGGGATGAAGCAGGATCTGCAACGGCATTAACCGCCGCTGAAATACTTGCTTTAATTATAGCGGGTAATACTAAGCGTAAGTTTGCTTTTGTTCCTGCTGCTTTAGGAACGACTATCCCGGGATGGAAATTTATGGGTTCCTTCAAAGGGATGCAGTTAGGTACAGATATGGAAGTCGGATGTACTTTTTCAGGGTCTGCCGTTGCGAGTGGTGCAGTAACTTTATTTGATGCGTAATGGCCGCCATTAACGGAACGGTTGTACTTTTATATTCAGGAGGACAGCCAATAGCTATGCAGAAGGGTCTGTCTATCGGATTAGATGTTGACCTTTCGGATGCTACAAATAAAGAGTCTGCCGGGTGGGCAGAACATCTAACAGGACTGATGAACGCAAAGATAGATTTCAATGCTTTGTTTTCTACCGGTTTAATGTCTGACACGCCTGCCGTCTTGTCTGCCAAAGATTTGATGGATTATATTCTCAATCAAACAAACCTGTTAGTGTCTATTCTTGGAGGCGCATTTCCAATTATTGGGGAAGCTGATTTATCTTCTTTATCTTTTGATGCCCCATTGGAAGGCGCAATGACATTATCGGGAAGTTTAAAGATTAATGGTGCCTTATATCCTTTAACTGGGACGATGGCACAAATGATTACTGATCCTGATGAAGGAGGAACTTCTTCTGAGTACGATATACATACAGTTAGCGGTACTGCTTTTACATCGCTTGTGAATAGTGCTGGGGACGCTGCCGCTGAGAGCAATGTTATTTCAGTAGCAGATACCGGAATTTATAAGTTTGTTACTTACTTGACAGTTAATTCCGGGCAAGTCCCGACAGTAGGAATTTGGGACAATACATCTGCTTATATTTCCAATACTCAGGCATTAGTTGCCGGGTTGAATTTTATAACTCTGACAGCAACATCAACGGATGCTTCTGCATCATTGAGAATATCAAATACAGAGGCTTGTGATTTAGTTACTACACCGATATATTTATTCAAAGTAGGATGAAGTTAGCGTTTAAACGGCTTGGTTTTGGTTTTACAGAGAAAGAAGTTGAGATAACTTTAAAGATCGCAACGCTTGAGGCTTTGTGTAAGGACTTAAATATTGAGTTCTGGCAGATAGGGCAACAGGCAAAAAATAGTGACTTTGATTTTCGTTTGGAGTTACTTTGGCAGGGATATTTAACAGCTTGTAAAGATCGTTACGAAAAGCCAAAATACGGTAAAGAGAAAGCTATCATCTGGAATGAATATTTAAGTAAAGAGGCATTAAAGGAGTTTACCGAAAAGACTAATAATCTTTATGGTGAAATTTCAAAGATGTCAGGAGTTAAAAAAAAAGCAAAAGCAAAGTAACATTTGCTCAGTTACGTTCTTTCGCACTTGGAGAATTAGGTTGGTCGCTTGATCGTTATTTGAACTCTACTATTTACGAATTTAATGAAGCAGCGGGTGGGTTTAATCGGAAACGTGAAAGGGAAATTTGGGATTTACGTGAAATACTTTGGCAGATGATACAAGGCAATCCGCATATAAAACCAGAAACGAAGCCAAAGATTAAAAGTGATATTTTCAAATTAAGTTCTGATGAGGTTAAGAAGAAAGTTAAAAGAACTCCGAAAGTGACAGCAAGCGAAATAAAGGTTTTTGAAGTTTTAAACTATAATAAAAAATAGCATAATCATGTCATTTTTGAGAGATTTAATAATTCGCATAAAGGGTGATAAAACACAACTCGACAGCACTTTAAAGGGCGCTGAAGGGTCTGTCAGTAAATTTGGTATGTCTATTGGCAAACTTGCTGGTATTATTTCCGGAGTTGCTATTACTGCTTTTGCTACACTTGTAAAAGTAATGAAAAGCACCGAGGGAACAATGGACACCCTCGATAAAATCACTTCTACTTTTAAAGGTGGTTTCCAAGGATTAATGCGCACTATCGCTACGGGTGACTGGGGTGGGCTTATTGATAATATTACTAAAACGGCAAAGGCTTACAGGGACTTAAAAATAGCTCAGGATCAGATGGCAGACGTTGAAGCCTCAAATGTTTTAAAAAAGTCATATTTAGAAAAAGACTTACAATCCGCAAGGATAGCCGCCGCTTCGGCACAAGACCCCGCATTAAAGGCTCAATATTTACAGGAAGCCATTGCTGCACAAAAAGCTATTACAGAGATTAATTTAAGCGAAATAAAGACTCGTATAGAAGATTATGAAAAATCTTATAAAACGCTTGCTGGATTTGATGATGAGGCAACTGCTTTGATGATTCAAAATTTTCGTAAAATAGCAGGTAATTATGAGGCTTTTTATGGTAAGGATGGTAAAAAGGGACAATTAGTATTACTTCAATTACAAAAGGAAGGACTTGCTTATAAAGATCAATTAGGGATTCTTACTGATGTAGAAAAAGCTCAATATAATCAAGTTCGTGCTGCTGTTGCAAACCTTGAGGTATTTAAGGAATTTAGGGATAATTTAAAGCCAGAGGAGTTTAATGATTATATAAAATTACTTGGTTCATGGAACGATGCAATAGCAGCAGGAGATCAATCATTAATAAGGCTGACCACTTCATTAAACGCCACAGACAAGGCACTTAAAAAAGTGGCTACGATCCATAAAATAAAACTTGACATTCCAAGTCTTGAAGAATTAAATAGTTTTAATGACCAAATATCAAATATATTAACTGGAAAAAGTGCGAAAGAAAACAAATTACAACTTGCCCCCACTACTACAAAAATGCCAAAAGTGAATGATGCACAACAGGCATGGGTTGACTCATGGAAACAAGCAACAGACGAAGTGACATCATTAATATCCGATGCATTTATTGGACTTTGGGAAAGTATCGGAAGTGGTTCATTTGAAGGGTTTGGGGATGAGTTGCTTTCTTCATTCGGTCGTTTTATAGCTTCATTTGGTAAGATGTTAGTTGCTATGGGTAGTTCTATGTTACTGGCTTTGACTTTGATGAAAGTTCCGTCTATTCCCACAGCCTTGGCTGCTATTGCTGCCGGAGGAGTTGCAATGGCAATAGGAGGGTTAATGATGGGAATGGCAAATAAGCAGGCTAATAATATGACAGGTGGTAGTTCTGGAAGCAGTTCTTATTCCGGGCAATCATCTCAAAGAATAATTGTCGAAGGACGAATCAGGGGTAAAGATATTTGGATAACTAATAGGCGTTATGCCGAAGATAACTAAAGATAATAATGGCTTTTGGCACGAAATATCGCTGTGAGTTCAAAGACATAAAAGGTCTTGATTGGAAAGTTCTGATTCAGGAAGATCCCGACCCCGGAACTATTATTGATTTGGTTGCAACTGGCGATCCTTTGAAATTTGAATTTAATTCTGACAGTGATGATTATAATGACCCGATAAAAACTTCTAAAGCTGTTATAAATGTTTGGTCGCAAACTGATTTTGCATTAACGAGTTTGTATTCTGATGAAGATTTTCATTATAAAGTTTTGATTTATAACGGTGCCGCAGGAACGAATCTTTACTGGTCTGGATATATCGTAACGGGACAATACAGCGAACCTTATGACTGCCCTCCTTATCCCGTTAAAATAATTGCTATTGATGGACTTTCATATTTAAAGGATACGCTTTACAAGTATGAAACGGCCACTCCGGATGATACTTATTATAACGGGCGGATTTTAGAAAGTCAAATCATTTTAGACATTCTTGGCAAAATCCAAATTACCGGATTTACAGAATATGTAAATATTTATGAAAGCACGATGCTATCTACTGTTGATGATTCGCCAATGGATCAAATTAAAATAGATGTAGATGTTTTTAAAGATATGTATTGTGATGAAGTATTAATAAATATTCTTTCGAAATATAATGCTGTTATTCGATATGCAAACGGAGGTATTGTTATTTACCGTCCTGATGAATTAATTCAGGCAACCGTATATGGCCGTATTTTTACGGCTGCAACAACAAAAACATCTACAAGTTACGCTCCTCTGCAGTATATTAACAGATCGACAAATGCTTCTGATTTAAGACAAATGCCGGGCAGCGAAATCATGGTTATATCCCCGGCAAAAAAGATAACGTTAAATCAGAATTATGGGAATAAAGAAAGTTGGTTAGATAACTGGAAATTTGATCCCGATAAGTTTATAGATAATGGTGCTTTTTTGTATGATGCTGAAAGTTGGACACGACAAGCAATACCTACTCCTGCTATTTATCCTGCAAACTATGCAATCCCGTCTGAAGCAGAGGGAATTTTTATAGGGCCATATAATGCTTATCCTGATTTATTGTCTTATATATGGCAGGAATTTGGAGACAATATTGTGGCAGGTGCAGAAACTGAACTATTTGGATTTGAATTTGAATATCAATGGATAAGTACAAAAGGGTCAACAGCAGCAAGTCAACATTTTCGTTTTAGTATAGAAAATACAGCAGGGACTAAATATCTGGAAGAAGAAGCAAATAAAACTTTTTGTAACTGGACAGGATCAGTTAACCGAATGTTGATTGACGAAGATGTACCGGATGGCAATTCGGGATGGAAACTATGGGAACGTACCATAAAAGGATTTGATTTAGCAGGACCATATAGAATTAGGTTTTATTGTCCCGATAGTGCAGAGCCTATTGGTATGTTGATTCGTAATGTAAAGATATTTGCCTCCACGAACAATAGAAATTTAAAAACATTAAAAAGAAAATTTTTTCAAAGATTTTCCGGGAACATGTACGGAGAATATCAGATCAGTAAAAAACATTACCAGGTAGTTGTAGCAAATGAAGAAACGGATATTGTTGAAAAAACATACATAATTCAAAATGCCATTAATGG
>Ga0172380_10003083_pt1 | contig 23836 bp, 18 predicted proteins | sample Leawe162metaG_FD_119747 | JGI IMG/M metagenome (GOLD analysis project Ga0172380, IMG submission 119747) | Leachate microbial communities from a municipal landfill in Southern Ontario, Canada - Leachate well 162 metaG | ecosystem: Engineered > Solid waste > Landfill > Unclassified | place...
AGACCAATGCTGGAGCATGAAAAAACTAAAAACAAAAAAACCTCTAAGAAGTAAATTGCACAGTAAGATTTTCCATGACGCAACGCTTGATCTAAAGTCAGCTTTTTAATTGACGCAATACGTCAGCCGAAAAAAGAGATAGATGAACATGCGTCAATGTGAAAACACAGATAACGAAACAAAAGCAGAGAGACATCGCTGTCTCTCTGCTTTTGTTCTTAACCGCAACTAGCTACCTACCGACTCTCTTATTTACTTAGAAACCGCCGAGATCACACTTACCACCGCAGTGACATTGTCGCGAGCCTTGGCTGCCAGAGCAGCCTTGATCAGGGCCTCGACGATCAGCTGCGCCGACTTACCACTAGAAAGAATGGCAATAAGTTGATCGTCAGTCAACGAATTGTTCAAGCCGTCCGAGCAGGTGAGAATAACATCGCCAGCGGCAATCTCGACTTCACGATAATCGACGTCCAGCTTCTGAGCAGAGCCCAGAGAGCGAGTAATGACGTTTGAGGTATAGCCCCTTCTATACGAGTTCCACTCGTCGTTAGAGAGATGACCGCCACGCCACAGCTCGTATTTGACGACATGATCATCATTGATCAGGTCGAGAGCACCGCCGCCCAACGGCTGCAATCGGCGCAAACGATAGACTCGACTGTCGCCGACCCAAGCCACTAAAAGCTTGCTGCCCTGGAGCAGTGACAAAGTTGCGGTAGTGCCCATGCGCTGCAAACCAGAATCATTATTGTTGAGCTCGACCACAGCTTGATGGGCACTCTGTAAAGCCTGGCAGAGCCAGATTTTAGCTTCCTCTGTCGAGTCAAAGCTCGCCGGAGCCGCTATGGCGCTGGCCGCCAAACTTTGGCAGGCCGTGGCGCTCGCCATTTCACCGTTTTGGTGCCCACCCATGCCATCGGCCACAACCAGCAGGTTGTTGTCGCGATGGATGGCAAAGGCGTCTTCATTGTTGGCTCGACCACCGATATCGGTCTGGCCGAAGGTTTCCGACTTAAGGACATTCATATGTGTCTCTTGTTCTTGGGTAAAGGAACTTTGAACGTTTGTTAGTGAGCATGAAAACGAAAAGAGGGCGGCACAAACCACCCTCTTTTGACCGAAGCAATCTGATTAACTCAACAGAGAAGCTCTTACGCCTTCAGCTCAAGGCCCTGGGCGGTGTAGCACAGCTCTGCCTGCTTGATGGCGTGGCGGGCATGGCTGGCTGCCAGCTGCGCCGATGCGACAAGCGAATTGCAGGCCACCGCAGCGTCAACTTGATACTGCAGTGTGTCGTGCTGAACGATTTCCAAAAAGCGTTCGTAAGCATCTTGATCCACTCGCACTCGCTCTGCCAACCAGACCTGCAGAGCTGGCGGAGCAAGTACAGCAGCAGCACGAGCACGCTCAAGGGCGTAGTCGAGGTGATGAACAGCGACAACTGCCGCCTCGCGCTCAATGCTGTTGGCGCTGAAGCGATCCAAGACGCAGACGGCCTGAAGCTTGGCAATGTCGCTGACGAGGCCCAGTGCAGCCTCGCGAACTGCAAAGAACCGACGGGTAAAAGACGCCATGATCCAACTCCTTAGTAAGCGAGCTTGGTAGCTCAACCGAAAGGTTGAAAGATTCTACTTCTGCACTAATGCTGGTCTGGTGTTAGGCTGCTTGAGGTTGCTCGTGATGAAAAATGAATGGGAGATAAAACGAAATTGAATGTCCCTACAAGATAGGCAGGCACCATGGGTGATTGCAACAATAATAACGTCATTTCGGCTATTTGGCTAAATTTTTGCTTCCGCCACCTGCGCAACATAGCGCGACCCCGCTAAAATCAAAGCATCGGAAAGCCTTACCAGGAGCCAATACAGAGAAAGCAGCGAGAACAAAACAACAAAAATAGCGGCACCGTATATGGTGACGCGCAATATTTTAAGAGACAATTTAAATTAGTATAAATGGCAATTGTTGCAACTTTGTTGCTAGATCAAACAGTGCAACAAATTAACTTACTGCGCCTTCACTATCACTAGCCAATTGACCAAGAATTGTTCGAGCACGAGAGCTGAGAACCCTAGCCTTTTCTATGTCTTTGGTCTCTTCGCACATTTCTGAGTATTGCATCAATATATGAGCCAAGACAATGTGCTTTGCTCCAAGCCTTAGCTCGACCATTGTTAGTGCTTGCTCAAACATCTTGGCGGCAGTTTCAAAATCACCATTTTTGTGGCTAACCTTGGCCCCTTCCACCAAAACCTTCCAACCCAAGGTTCTTTCAGTATCTCGGTCTTCAGGCTTGGTCTTCATCGCCTTAGAAAAAGAATCAATATTCATAACTTAGAACCTTTGAACGCTGCACTGACAAATTAAGTCATACCCGCGAATCAAGAGCCGTAATCCAAACGATGAGCCCTACTGCTCTAATTCTTTGAACTTCTCATCTAAATCATCCGGCTGATCGAGAGCATCTTTTTCGGTGGTGTAGATAGTATTGTCTGGCCCCTTGGGTAAGCCGCCAAAGCGCACCTTTCGTGCTTCTAACAGCTTGTCGCTTAGCTCTGCTGTTGGATTTTTCAAGGCTACAGCATAAGCCATTTTTTTGTCATTACGCTCGATTATTCCATCATTGATCATACGAAAAATAGGAAACCGCAGAGCCGGTATGAGGAAGAACAAAAGACCATAACCGAAGAGCACAAATAGCAGTGGTTGCAACATATAGAGAGCCGGCACCAGGGCCATATTGAAGATCAAGAATATACTGCCCAAGAGAACAATCAGACCAAAAACAATAATTCCCCAGAGCTGTCCACCCTCAACGCTCATGAACTGCCATTCTTTCTCTGGCAAAAATCCTTCTAAAGCAAGACCGCGACTGGAACTAGCTTTAATCACCTTCTGCCGACCAACATGCTGATTAAAAAGTTGACTAAGATTATCTGGCGCAAATTCTGCTTGTGGAGCAGAAGCAAGAGCCGTATTAGGCTGTTCCAGCGAAAGACTTTGAAAAGCTGGAAAAACATAAATGATGTGACCAGCTTCAGTCACTTCTGGTGCGCCATTAAAGCGTTGCATTACGCCAATCATCCAATCTTCATTCTTAGGATCAAGGCCCGTAAACGGTGCTACTTGCTCAGCTGTGACAACGCCTTGATTAGCTTCGAGCACCTGAGCTATTGTCTGCCACTTAGTTTCATCAAAATTGGTATTAGGGTTACCATCACCAAAGAGATACGAAAACACGCTGAGCAAGAAATTGGGCTTTGGTTTATCGGCATTGCGCTGCTTGCGATAATCGCCTTGAGCGTCATAGGGAAGGTTAGAAGAACCATAACCACCAGGCATCGGAGTAACATAACGCCAGAAGAAGATCCAGTCCCAGAACCAGTCGAACATCCAATAAAGATAAAACGGTCTGTAGGAATAGCCAGAGTTGTAGCCAAAATCAAAGATATTGCCAAAATCAAAATTAAAATCGCCGCCACCACCATCGCTATCACCGCCTGACAGCGCTCTCAATCCAGCTATGATTACCACTACTACCAAAACAACAATTAAGAGCGCACCCAGCACCAGAGCCAATCCAAATGAAATTCTGACAATGAAGAACATCAGGGCAATAAAGGCGCGCATAACAATGAGCGAAACATTGGCAGCGACACGGAACATAGAGCGCAGTACTTCGCGTGAGGCATTGGCCGCATAAGCTTGTTGCAAATTACCGGCAAACTTGTAGGCGATGTTGCCAGACTCGGTTACTTCTAGATGAGCGTGGGTCTCAGAAGCAATATTATTAAGCTCGCTGACCACAATCGGCAATGCCATGCCAGTATCGGCAGCAATGTCCACCGGCACAATGCGCGGACCACGTGTGGCTATAGCCTCAAGCACCCTCTTCTTTTCAGGAGAATGGACCGGATTTAGTAATTCCGCAAAGGCCGCCATGACTACTCCGCCAAAATCAAATGCACTACCCAGCAAATGCACCAAAACAAGAAAGCTAGCATTTTTCTTGCCAATACCAACTAGTAGCTATTGTGCATCAAAACAGCTGGCTTTTCATTTCTCTTTTAAAAATTCGGGACCGACGGGACTCGAACCCGCGACCTCCTACGTGACAGGCAGGCGCTCTAACCAACTGAGCTACGATCCCAAGACTAAGCTCACACAGAGGTGGCGCTCCAATCGAGACAAATAAGATACCACAGCTTGCATATGTCGTCAGATTTCAGTGCCAAGATAGAGCAAAATGCCTTTACACAAGAGCACCCAAATCTGAACTAGATGATCCCCGCCAATCGCTTGACAAGCCTTGTGTAGCAAGCTTTCACAGCTATGCTAGGTGCGCTATATACTGCCAACGATCGAATTCTTGTTAATAGAGCTAGATACTAGTCATGAGAGGTTGAACTAGTGTTCTCTTTAGAACTAGTCTCGATAAAGTCTACTGCTATCCCTTTCTTCCAAATTTAAAAACCAACACTCAACCTTCACACCCACTCTGACTTTCTCCCACCTAGTTCACGCTCAAGCGTTTAGGGGAGAAGCTCACATTGTTTGGCTGAGGTTTTGTTCGGCATTTTCTAAATCTTTCTACCACTTACCAATCACAAAGGAGAACACATCATGTTCCTATACGTAATGGGTGCTTCGGTGGTTTTGGCTATTGCCATTGCCGTCGTTGCCCACTTCCGCAGCAAGGCCGCTTCGGCCCCTTCCGCAGACAGCGACGTCGACACTGAAGAGTTCGATGGCACGGTCGGCGAAGAGTTTCCCAACCCCAACCTCCCTCGGGCCGACTTGATCGAGCTGACCGACGAGAACTTCGAAGCTGAAATGGCGAAGAGCGATCTTCCCATGGTTGTCGAATTCTTCGCTGATTGGTGCGGCTCTTGTCGTACTCAGGGCCCGTTGATGGAGCAAGCTGCCGCAGAATTTGCTGGCAAGGCTCGCTTCTACAAGGTCGACCACGACGTGTTCAACACGCTTCTGCATCAGCTCAGCGTCGACCGCATGCCGACCACGTTCTTCGTCAACCCGAAGACTCGCACCCAGATCGTCCACGTTGGCGTTCTCAAAGTCGATGCCGTGGGCGAAAAGCTCGACCAGTTGGCTGCCAACAGCGACCAGGGCATTGCCATCGGTCCCGACAGCAAGCACATGTTCTTGCTCGACGCCGTCGCCAACTAAAACCAGACAAAGACAGGTTTTTGTTCGACTTAGGTCCGCGCAAATTGCATTTAGCGACCAAAGCATTCACAAAAAAGTTCCAAAAGAACTTCCAAGAGACGACCCATAGGGCGAAAGGTAGCGGCATTAGTGCTGCTATTTTTCGCTCTTATGGGCTCGTTTTTTTGGCAACTGTTTTACTATATGTTCTAATATTAAAACCACCCAATAACCGATAGTCGCTGATAGTCGGTACAATCACCGGGGTTAGAACATTGATTTTGGCAGAGGTATTTGTTGCTACTATTAACAACCTGGGACAGCTTCAGGTCTACAAGTCAGCATGATATTTGCCATCGACAATTTAGTCATTCGCCCATACCGCTCAGGCGACGCAGACTGGCTCAGCTACCACGCCAACGACCGCGAGGTCTGGCTTAACTTGCGAGACCGCTTTCCTTTTCCCTACACAAAAAAAGACGCTAGAGAATGGCTGGAGCTAGCCAACAGACTACAACCAGTCACTAACTTTGCCATTGCTGTCGATGAAAAATGCGTGGGAGGCATCGGCATTGCAATTAATCAGGATGTCCATAGAAAGAGCGCTGAATTAGGCTACTGGTTGGGCAAAGAGTATTGGGGCCAAGGCCTGATGAGTAAAATCTTGGCGCCAATGACCGAATATTACTTTGCCAATCACGACCTAGTTCGCATCTACGCCATGGTTTTTGACTGGAACCCAGCTTCAACAAAAGTTCTAGAAAAAGCAGGATATGAGTTTGAAGGACGTTTGAAAAAATCAGCAATCAAAGACGGAAAGTTTTGCGATCAGCTGTTGTACGCCAAAATAAAATAGCTTTGACTAAAGACCCACATGCACTGGACAAAACGAGAAAGTCGAAACAAGCAACCCGATATCACCAGCAACAAGTAAATGCAAAAGCTCCAGAACGGCACAATCATCGACGATAAGTACTGTGTGCTCGATTTTCTCGGCATTGGCGGCATGGGCATTGTCTACAAGGTTGAACAACTCTCTCTCAAAGCAGTTCGTGCTTTGAAAATGATAGACACAGACAAGCTCAGTGATGATAGTTGGCGACGCTTTAAGTTAGAAGCAAGAGCAGCATCAACTCTCGAACACGCCAATATAATCAAAGTTTATGACTATGGCCTCTTCAACAAGCTGACGCCGTACTATGTCATGGAGGTTGTCGATGGCATGACGCTCGGTGAGCGCATTAACATCAACGGACCGATAAACGCTGAGCAATTCTTCTCTGTCTATATTCCGGTTGCCCAAGCTTTAGCTTATATTCACAACAAAGGCCTGCTGCATCGCGATATAAAGCCAGCCAACATCATGCTCAATGAAGATGCAAGCGGCAAAATATCACAAGTAAAAATTCTCGACTTCGGCTTGGTAAAAATGTTTTGCGACGCAGACTGCGGCGCCCTAACAAAAGCCGGTGACTTAACTAAGGCCGGCGAAATCATTGGTAGCCCCACTTTTATGAGCCCTGAGCAAACAGCGGGCTACAAGCTTGATCAGCGCTCTGACATTTATTCTCTTGGCTGCGCCATGTTCGATGCCCTAACAGGAGAACCACCCTATGTCGATTACAACCCAGTAGAAGTACTGATAATGCACCAATCTAAGGCCATTCCCAGCCTGGCTGAAAAGGCCCAAGGGCGAGAATTTGACGAAAGAATCGAGCTACTTGTACGAGTAATGCTGGCAAAAAAACCTGGTGATCGCCATCAGAAAATGGAAGAAGTTGTACAAGATCTAATTGCTATCCAAAGCGGCCGCAAGCCCATATTTGCATGCGAATATTGGCAAGATACAAACAATGTAAAAACCGTCAAAAAGCAACTTGTAGATAACGATGCAGATGTAGATGTAGATGTAGATGAGGATGCAGATGACTCTATTGACTCAATCGATACAGGCAGAATAACAAAGTGCAAAAGCTCTAATCAAAGCCTGATCAAATACGCCACCACTATAGCAATTGCAATAATTGCTATCACGGCTCTAGTTGCAACATCTGCCTATCTCTGGCAAATACGCGACAGCAACAGAGAAGCAAGCACAGAAACAAAAAGCTCTGAGCTTGGTCAAAACCGCTCAATTGAGCCAAGCCACAAGTATGCCGCCAGCCCACCATACTCTCACGAAGCAACAATAGCCGGAAAGAGAGTAATAGTCTTCGACTTTCCCAAAGACTATTCTATTGGAGAAATCAGCTCTCTAGACGGCCACAACAAATTCAACGCACAGGGCACTGTTACCATGCCCCAAGGCGAGCCATTTCGCTTTACCGCCAGTAAAGACTGTATGCGCAATCCGCAGCTATTAGAACAATTCAAAACCAATGAAATTAGAGTTCTAGAATTAAATGCTCGCCCAGGAGCCAAAGATGAACACATAGCAGCAATCAAACATCTTACTAAACTAGCAAAATTAACCATCTGCGATTGTGCTCTTAGCCCAGCAGGAATAGCCAATTTAGACAACCTCACTGAGCTAAGAGACCTAACCATAAATTCGTCCAATATAGATGACAAGGCCTTCTCGCAATTGAAAATATTATGCCAACTCGAAATATTAGAAGCCCGCGAGATTCCTGAATTGAACAAAACCATAAAAGCCCTATCTAACTCTCAAAGATTGCAAAGACTAGTATTATGCAATGGTTCCCTAGACGACCAAAGTCTCAAATCAATCGGCCGACTCAAACAATTGACTTATCTCAACCTAGCACTCAATCCAGCCATAACTAGCGGAGGAATCAGCGCACTGTCAACTTGTAGCGAACTGAAATATCTCAATCTAATTCAAAATCCAGCAACCACTCAAGTCATTCCTACTTTATCAGCCTTAAAGAAATTGTCGTGCCTAAAACTTACTGCCCTAGACTGGAAAGCAGAAGACGACAATACACTGAAAGGGAATCTACCAAAAAATTGTGAGCTACAACTACTTCACATCGAGTCTAACAAAGCGAGCAAAGACCTAGACAATCTCATCAATTAGGTCTTTCAGCTGAGGCACAAACTTTATGGAACAGCTCAAACCAGAAACAATTATCGATGAAAAATACCGGGTGATCAATACACTTGGTGTCGGAGGCATGGGCATTGTTTATCGGGTAGAGCAACTCTCTCTCAACAGCGAGAGAGCACTGAAAACTATTCATACCGACAAATTGAGCGAGGCAGTCTGGCAACGTTTTCAACGAGAAGCCAAAGCAGCATGCAGACTTGATCATTCTAACTTGGTAAAAGTGTTCGACTATGGCCTACTTGAAAAAGTCACACCATACTATGTGATGGAAATAGTTCAAGGTCAGACGCTCTCGGCCAGAATCAAACTTCTGGGCACTCTCAACCTAGAACAGTGTTTAAATGTCTTTATTCCAACTGCCTTTGCTCTGGCCTATGCCCACGAGAAAAAAATCATCCACCGTGACATGAAACCAGCCAACATAATGTTTAGCGAAACAAACGGCAAAATTTCAGAGGTCAAAATTCTCGACTTCGGCATCGCTAAATTGATAAGTGATGAGAACCTGACAAATGCGCTAACAAAACCAGGAGAAGTGATCGGCAGTCCGCACTTCATGAGCCCTGAACAATCATGGGGAGGAAAAGTAGATGCCCGCTCAGACATCTATTCACTGGGTTGCTCAATGTTCGAAGCCCTAACCGGACTGCCACCATTCATTGCCAAAAATGCAGTACAAGTAATTATGCTGCACCAAAACTCACCTCCACCAACACTCGCTCAAGTAGCACCAAATCTCGAATTTAGCGAAAGCATTGAACAAGTAATTAGGGTAATGCTTGCAAAAGATCCAGATCATCGCTATCAATCGATGGATGAACTAGCTCAAGATTTGATAGCTGTTAAAAACGGCAAGCAGCCACGTTTCGCCCAAGCACAAGACAAACAGTCAGAGCAAGACTCAAACTTACCAGCGTCAAAAACAATAGCAACTAAATCAATTCCTTCAGAAGAAATATTTGACGACGATGAAGATATTTCAAGCGACACCATAGACAAGATCTCTGAAAGCCAGACTATAACTACAAATATACTGAGTAGAGTGAATGTTCCGGCACTTGCACTGACTATAATTCTCATCATTGCAGCAACCGCTACACTGATCGTACTAAAACCTGGTCAGCTCCATAAAACAAGCAGACAAACCACTGCGACCCAGCCTACTGCTCATGATCTACCAGCAGATCCAAACAAGCCATTCGCTCATTCGGCCAAACACGCTAGCGGTCAAAAAGTAACGGTTTTTGAGTTTCCTAAAGAATTTTCTGCAGGCGAAATTCGCTCTCTAGACGGCCGCCACAAACTAGAGGCTCGTGGTGAAGTAACAATACCCTTTGGTGCTTTAATTGGCTTTCGACCCAGCAAAGAGTTTTTGGAAAAACCTGAGCTTTTCAGAAAATTTGGCGCCAACGAAATCGCCGAACTCGATGTATCCGATCGCCATATGTTCAATGATACTCATGTCGCCAACATGAAACACTTAGTCAGTATTCGCTACCTCAATCTCAAAGACACAAACCTAAGCAGCAAGTGCATCAACGATCTCAATTGTCTGACCCAACTTCGAGAACTAAACGCCACCAACACTGGCATTGATGACAAAGCCCTGGCAAGACTTTGTCGACTAAAGAATCTGGAGTTTCTTGAAGCGCGAGAATTTCCCTCTATCACGGAAACTGTTAAAGCCCTTGCTGGGTCTACAAAACTTCGAAAGCTTTCATTGTCCAACACCTGCGCAGAAAACAAATTGCTAAAAGACGTTGCTCAATGCCGCCATCTAAATTACCTGAGCCTATCTATAAACCGAAAGATTACCGCTGAAGGAGTGAAGTTGTTAATTCCGCTAACACAACTAAACCACCTTAATTTACTCGACTGTCGTGTCGGACCAGAGGCAACTGCCGCACTGGCATCGTTCAAAAAAATGCGCTTACTCAAGGTGAACATAAGCAATTGGTCGAAGGGCGATGTTGCCAATCTAAAGCAACTTCTACCAGTGAAGTGCACATTGGAAGTGGATGAGACTGAACCGAGGCAAAGTCGAGAGGTTTTAGATCAATTGAATCAATGGCGCAGTATGGAGCCAGTTGTTGGAAAATAGTGTTACCGCCAGGCAACCTGAGGGAATGCAATCTTTAACTTCGCCAGTCAAATATATTGGAACTAATGCCACTTTTGGATGTCATGAGCATCTGGAAGTGTCTGTTTCTCGGAGTGGCTAGCTAATGAATCAACTAGAACAAACAAAAATAGCTTTGCTACGTGAAGCAGCAAAAACACTCAATACCATTAGTAAGGTGAAGAGTGGCGGAGAAGCATTTGTGAAGTGTAAGCACGCCTACGACCACCCAGAAGAAATTAGAACACTCTACCTGCATGCTCTAGACTCGCTAATAGAAGACGGCGCTACCGAGCTTGTGCTAACCAATGAATATCTAGATTTATTTGAAGTCAAGCAAACCACACAAATTTCTACTCTAGATGCAGCCAAAGATGCTTTGCTTAGGCAGCTAAAACAAGACGGCCGAATCTATAAAATTCACAGCCCCCTGGGCGAGTTTGTGCAATGCAAAAAATTTGCCCTCGGCGGCGCCGATCGACCAGACGAGAACGAAGAAGAGTCGCGAATTATGTTCTTGAAAGCACTCTCAGAATTGATGCGTTACGGCAAAATTGATCTAGTTTCAGAGAGTCGCGAAATGACTGTGTTTGCCCCGGCCATGCAGTACAGCAGCGCTGCCACTGCCACTGAAATCTACGAAGATTTGCGCCAGTGTAGTTAAGGTAAGAGGCCTTTACTTCACAAGCGGCATATCAATAATCTGCGCTACAGAAAGCTCAGGAGCAGCCCGGCCATTCTCTAAATGCAGCAATCCTAGCTGCTCATATTTAGGTCGAATGCGCTCTGACATTAAACCAAGGCGTTTCAAGTTTGGAATAATCATGCGGAACATCGAGCTTCTAAAGAAGCCCATCAAAGCTGACTCGCTGACAAATTTATCCCAAGCTTTTGGCGTGAATAAATGAGTGTAATACTCATCATAAATTTCGTGAGCCAAAAACCTTCTCTGCAAAAGCAAGCAAACTTCAAAGGCCCACTCTTCGCGCTCACGCAATTCGGCTTCGTTTAATTCTGTTTTGTAGTAGCGCTCTAAAGCCAACACACCATAGTGAACATGACGGGCTTCATCACCAATAACATATTTAAGACAGTCTTTGAGAACCGGCTCACCAGTAACTTTGCGAATAGTTGAAAATGATCCCAAACCAAATCCTTCAATCATAATTTGCATGCCAAGAAATTTGACGTCCCATCTTGGATCTTCCATCAAAGCTTCAGTAAGAACATACAAGTTCTCGTTGATTTCGTAGACTTTCTCCATTTTTTCATGCAAGTAGCGGTGAAAAACTTCAATGTGCCTGCCTTCGTCTACAACCTGCGTTGCACCAAAGAGTTTGCCGTCAAGCCACGGCACTGCTTGCATTACTTGTGCAGCGCCATAGAGAGCGGCCTGCTCACCGTGCAATATTTGACTCAAAAACCAACTGAGCAATGAATGACGTTGCTTCGATTTTTCTAGAGGGCTAAGTTTACTCCACATGGGCAAAACATTGGCTGGGCAAAATGCATCAGGCAAAAGCAACCCGGTTAAATCGAGTGGATCTACATCACGACTCCAGTCGATACTCTCAGTAGCATTCCACTGAGACGAATTAGCAGCATTATAAAGTTTGGCCAATTCAGGATAATCGCGAGTGTACTGCCAATCAAAATGCACTTGGTGCGACGGGTTCATGCTTGAAAAAGAAGCACCCTTGGCACACTGTTGAAAGAGACCACGATAGGCCGGGCCTAAAAACGACTTGAGCATTTTGATGTTGCCGCGACTAGTTGCATCAGCAACTACTGGCCAAGTACGGCCGACGGCCGTAATTAATTGAGGAAGAGATTTGATAACCAAGTGATACCGCTTTGCCTTTTCTTTTTACAAGAATAGAATTGCCAAGACCCAAAAACTGTGAATGCTTGTGACCGGCATTAAGCAAATAAGTTCCAACTTGAACAGATGTTCGTCAGTTTAGTTGTTTAAAAGAAGCTATTACGCCTCGTTGCCCATGATGCAACCTAATTTATCCAATTTAGAATATGGCAACAGGGCCAGCGGTGAGCGCTGATTGTCTGGCAGCTTCAATCACTTGCAAACAAAGTAGTGCCTCTTCAATCTTCACAGGCACTGGGCCGCCAAGGCAAATGGCATCGCGCATTTGCTCATAAAAATTCTGATACGAACCAGGCTCGGAAGCGATGTTGACCTTATGCTTGACGCCATTTAGATAGGTGGTCAACTTGCCATGATGATCTGCGTGCTCATGGCCCCAATGCCAATGACCAGGTCTATGGCCATCTTTTAGCGAGTTCTCTTGGGGGTCAAGACCCCACTTTTCGTAAGTCCCATCAATTCCTATCAAACGAAATCTAGGGCCAACCTCAGGAGCCAGCATGCTCACCCATATATGGACAACCACAGCATCAGCAAAACGCAAGGCAACAAAAGTATCATCGTCACCAGCCACACCTGGGCGTCTGTGCATTATTTCAGCATAGACTTGCTGGGGTTTGCCAAAGAGCACGAGAGCTTGATCTATAAGGTGACTGCCTAAATCAAATAGCAATCCACCACCTTCATCAGGTGAAGTGCTTTCACGCCAACCACCTGGTTTCGGCTCTAAGCGATAGCGCTCAAAGCGTGACTCCATTCTGGTAATCTTGCCCAGTTGACCACTTTCAATGAGCTTTTTGATTGTCAAAAAATCATTGTCCCAGCGTCTATTCTGAAATACTGAAATAGCGACATTGGCTTCAGTGCTGGCAGTTATCAACTGATCCACTTGGTCCGATGATATGGCCACTGGCTTATCGATCACCACCGGAATGCCTGCATAAATGCTAGCCAAACCTAAATTTAGGTGGGTATCGTTGGGTGTGGCCACAACCACAAGATCATACTGGTCAGCAACATTAAAGACTTCATCGACCTTACAACAAATTTTGGCATTAGGAAAATCTGCCTCTGCCTGCTCTTGTCTGCCTTGGCTGCGGGTGACGATGGCCGCTACTTCCATACCCGGGGTAGAAGCTATTAAAGGGGCGTGAAAGGCAGCACCGGCTAGACCATAGCCGATAATTGCTGTACGAACTGGCTTGTTTTGCGGCACTATGTTGCTCCCTAATTTGCCATTAAAGATAGCTTTGCCCTAGGAAGTGGTCAAGCGATCGTTCAACACAAAGCCCAAAACGAGAATAGCAAAGCAAGGCAAAGTTGCGCCAAATACCATATCAGCTGTAAACTGTCTCGACTAATAGGTTTACACTTGGTCAAAATAGGGACTGATTAATTGTTAGGACTTATTACTACCGACTGATAAATTTTCTTTTGAACGAAGGGCTATACTGGCTTTCATGGATCAAGATTGGGACAGATACAGAATTTTAGGTGAGCAAGCTGAGGCTTCCTCCAACTATCCCTATGCAGAAGCAATGTGGGCCATGACAGTTCTGATTGCGCAACATTTCGGCGACAAAGATCCCCGCACTCCTTATAGCCTAGATTCACTGAGCCGCTCTCTTATGAGACAGCAGAAGTTTACTCTAGCCGAGCATTTTCTCAGCAAAGCCTGGACGATAAAAACCCAAGTAATTAGCGCCAGCGCCATAGAAATAGCTACGACCATGAATCTCGTTGCCGAATTATATTATCGCCAAGGCAAATACCCAGATGCCATACAAATGTGCAAGAAAGTACATGGCATCTATAACAGCACTTACGGTCCCAATCATCCCAAAACCCATGAAATTGCTGGCAATATTGCCATGCTAGAAAAAATGGCCAATCCTGTTTCGGTTGAGGCACCGGCTCAGGCTCCTGCGCCTCAACCAGTTATGCCTGCCACTGCCAGCACAGTCAGCCAGGCGGCTGTTCAAGCACCGGCCAGCCAAGCTGCGGCTCCAGCTCCAGCTGTAGTCAACCCCACCCCTTCAACCCCTAAGAAACGCTCCGGTATGCCCCGTTGCGAGGTTTGCGGCTCTGTTATGGAAGCCGATTGGTGCTTCCGTTGCACTGGCAACAGCGTCAAAGCCGTTAACCCCGGTCAACAACTTACTTAACAAGTATTACAAAGAGTTTTTTAGTTTTTGTATCAGTTTTCAATAGGCAAATAAAAAACCCATTTGCAAAGTCTAAGATGGGAAGGTTAGCTCCTTGATACTCTATATGGTGCCTCCTAATTTGCCTTTTATGTAATGGCTCTGACAGATAATTCTGGCCACAAAGAAAATTGGACCTCCGTGTACACAATTAGTCGCTAATGCATGTTGGTATATGTATATTAGTAATGAGCAGGTGATTTAGAAAAGTAACTAATCGGATGGTAGAAACTCTTCAAATTGAATTGAAGAGAGGGAGTTGCTAATGCCTTTACGCAGAATCAAAATTGAAGACTTAACTGAAGCTCCAGATATTCGAAAGCGAACGCCGCTCTCTGCAGAATTTCCAGAGATAGCGGCGATGTGGCATAAAACTAAAAACCGAAACTTTAAACCCGATCAGTTTTCTATCGGATCAAATATTGAAGTTTGGTTCAAATGTCCTGAAGGAAATGAGCACGTCTTCCAGAAGGCGATTTCTTCAATGGTATTGGCCAGACGCAAAGGCGCCAAAGGATGCCCAGCGTGTAAAGGCGATTTGGTAACCAAAGACAACAGTCTCGCTCGACGTTTTCCTAAAATAGCCAAAGAGTATTTAGAAAAGAAAAACGGTCTAGCTTTATCTAATGTCAGTTACGGCTCAAGTCGTAGAGTTTGGTGGCACTGTTCTAAATGCGACCACGAGTGGCAAACAGCAATTTCGAATCGAACCCAGCTCGGTTCATCGTGCCCTAACTGTCGCAAATCACCTCTTTTAAATCTGACCAAGATCAATCGCTACATCAAGTTCTTTGACAGAAAAGCCAATAAGGGCATCGACCCTGAAAAAATGCCTTCTCGCAAACCAGTTTGGTGGAAATGCAGTCGCGGACCAGATCACCAATGGAAACAGGTCTTTCAAGAAAAGACCGGTGAATTCTGTCCATTTTGTCGCGGTACAAAGCCATCGATAACTAATAACCTGACACTAATGCCAGCACTGGTCAAAGAGTTTCATCCCACTAAAAACATGAAGATGAAACCCAAAGACATCTCTATGCGCAGTTTCAGAACTGTCTGGTGGAAGTGTCCCAAAGGCCCAGACCACGAATGGGAAGGTAGAATCTACGAGCGCACCTACGAAGGAGCTGGTTGTCCATTTTGTCGCAATCATCGTCTCTCTGTCACAAACAGTTTGGCCAAACTCGCTCCAGATATTGCTAAAGAATGGCACCCAACCAAGAATGGCAAACTAACGGCCAAAGATGTAGTGGCTTTTACAACCCGGCCAGGTTGGTTTCTTTGCCCCCATGGCCACGACTATGAAAAGCCTGTTCACCTGCGCATTCGCTTTGGCTTAGGCTGCCCCGAATGCAAAGAGAGTGGCATCAAGAGAGTAAAGACGAAAGTTCTGAAAACAGCAACACTGGCGCAACACAAAGAAAAAAAGGCTGCTAAGGCAAAAAAGAAATAACTGTCTCTGACAAGTAACGCTCTCAATAATTAAATGCATAGCCCGAAATGGCCTAGGAGCCTGTGGTATACTCCTGCACTGGTGCATGACAACATATTGGAACGCGGATGAACGGAAACAGTTTTCAGCTCAAGGAGCCAGCTCTCAGCGATATTGAAGCTGAACTACAAGAGCAATCAGACCGCCGGCGCACGTTTGCGATTATTTCGCACCCTGACGCTGGTAAAACTACTTTGACTGAAAAGCTATTGCTTTTCGGCGGCGCCATTGAAGAAGCTGGAGCCGTAAAATCGCGCCGAGATCAAAGAAGCGCTACATCTGACTGGATGGAGTTAGAGAAGCAACGCGGTATTTCAATTACCTCAACTGTTTTGCAGTTTGAGTACAAAAACTGCTGTCTTAATCTGCTCGATACACCGGGCCACCAAGACTTCAGCGAAGATACCTACAGAACCCTAGCAGCAGCCGATAATGCCGTAATGCTAATCGACTCTGCTAAAGGTCTTGAGCCGCAAACAAGAAAGCTGTTTGAAGTTTGTCGCTTGCGGCGCTTGCCACTGTTCACATTCATAAACAAGCTCGATAGACCTAGTCGCGAGCCTCTTGAACTCATAGATGAAATCGAAAAAGAGTTCAACCTGGCGACCTATCCAGTCAATTGGCCAATTGGTACAGGCGACCAATTTAAAGGTGTGGTCGACAGACAGTCACAAACTGTCTACTTGTTTGAGCGTACTGTCGGGGGTCGCACTCGCGGTGAGGTAGCTACTTACAAACTTGATGACCCTAAGCTAAAAGAGCTAATTCCCAAAGCTCTCTATGCTCAACTCAATGAAGAGCTAGAGATTCTAGATGCTGCTGCCGCCCCACTCGACCTAGAAAAAATACATAGCGGCGAACTTACCCCTGTCTATTTTGGCAGCGCCATGAATAACTTCGGTATTGAACTGTTTCTCAAGTCTTTCATACAATTGTCTCTCCAACCTGGTTCTTTTCCTTCTAGCGAAGGCGACATACCGCCGACCTTCACTGACTTCACTGGCTTTGTCTTCAAACTTCAAGCCAATATGGACCCGCGTCACCGCGACCGTATTGCTTTTGTCAGAGTTTGCTCAGGTATGTTCGAAAAAGACATGAGTGTGATCAATAGTCGCACCCAAAAAAGCATTCAACTGAGCCAACCAAAAAAACTATTTGCTAAAGAAAGACAATCAATTGAAAAAGCTTATCCTGGCGATATCGTAGGCTTCAGCAACCCAGGAGCTTTTGCCATTGGTGACACTATCAGTAGTGGCAAACGTTTGTCTTATCCTGGCATTCCCACATTTGCCCCTGAACTCTTTGCCTTCCTCGAAAACAAAGAACCAAGTAAGTATAAGCAATTCCACAAAGGCATAATCGCCCTGCAAGATGAAGGCGCTATCCAAATTTTGTGGATGACCGAAAGAGACACACGCTATCCACTTTTAGCTGCGGTAGGAGCTCTGCAATTTGAAGTAGTGCAATTTAGACTACAAGCAGAGTACGGCGCCAACACTACTTTGCGCAATGTCGACATTCACAAGGCCCTCTGGGTTGTCGGTGCTTGGGAAACACTGAAAACTGCTCCAAATTTAACGAGCTGCACAGTAGCTACCGATAAATTCGAAGACCCTGTTCTACTGTTCAAAAATAAATGGGACCTGAGCAAGTTCAAAGAACTCTACCCAGATATTCATCTCAGTAAAGTAGACCCACGCACTGGGCCAGTTTCAGAAGCATATTAAGAACTGAAACTAGGCCGAGTATTGACCGAATCTTTTGACCGAGCCTATTGGCCGAACCTATTAAAGGAATAAGCATTGGGCAGCGGCAGTACTAAAAATAGTTTCTTCCTCTGGCTTGGCCTAATTTGTCTAGCACCACTTACTTGTCTCTTTCTTGACCTTTGGCAGTACCCACGTCTAATAGCCGGCGGACTGGCAATGCGTATAGTGGCAGCCAGTCTGCTCATTAAAGGCGAACTACCCTACTATGATTTTTGGGATTGGTCGCAACCAATTGTTTTTGAATTGCTCAAATATCCCTACATGCTCTGCACGACACTGCAAACAATGCAGGTGCCTATAACCCATGCTGTTTTCATCCCGCTTGTAATTTTCGGCTTAGTTATTGGCTCAGCAATCCTTACTGTAACGGTTTGTAGCCAAGCTCTAGGCGTAGCAGAAAGTGATGCAAAAGTTGATTCTCTCGATTTTGAAGAGCCAAAGAACTATCGCAATTTTGTAGTGTCTTGCCTTCTCGGTTTAGTTCTGACTACACTAATTGCCCGCTTTGATTTTGGCGATTTACAGTTTCTCTTTCTGCTCACCATTGTGCCCTGGTTTACCTTGCGTTGGTTTGCCCACAAGCAAATAAGAGTTCAACCACTACTAGCGGCATTTGTCGGCATTGTTGCCGCTATTGGCGCTTGTCTTGATCTGCCGTATATTTTTGTCTTTATCATTTTGGAGCTAATACTTAGTCTGCAATCTGGGCGTTGGCGCTGCATGCTATCTAGCGAATGGCTAGCCTTTATGCTCACAATTGCCAGCAATTTACTATTTCTTAGTCAGCTACCAGAGCCTGTTCATACCGCCTTCTGGAAGTGGACAATGCCTCTCAAATGGCTCAACTATTCCGTTTTTGATTCTATGATTTATGCTCCGCAAGCTTGCCCCAACCGAGCAGACATCATTTATGCCATGGTCGCTGCCGGCATTGTCTCTTTTCTGCTAGGCAAAAAATATAGTATTTTCGTTGCTCTACCTAGTCTTATGTTTTCAGGCTTTGCTCTATACCTGCTTGAAGGTCAAGGTTCATCTCATGACCTAATTTTGACAATCTTCGCCATAACAGCCACTTTCGTTAGTGTGCTCTTGCTCGCCAGCGAAAAATTGTTAGACATATTAGCCTTGCGAGGCGAAAAAAAACCAAGTACTAAGCTCCAGCTCTCTTATCAGTCAATGGTGTTAGTGCTTACCTTAGTGTCAACAGCTACCATCTGGCAAGCGCTTGAACACGATCGAGCTGAACTGCAAAATTGCATTAGCGTCCATTGCAGCAAAGGTAAAGAGCAGGTAGAAACCTTACTAGAGCAAACAAGCAAAGTCGGCGACAGCGTTACTGTAATTAGCCAAAATATTGAACCAGCTTACCCATTGCTCTTTCTTTCGGGCAGAAAACCTGGTAGCTATTTGCTCTGGAACAGGCCCCTATGGCTATTTGCTTGGCTCAAAGCACATTCACAACTGACAGGGCCGATGAAAGATTTTTACGACCATACCTATGCCAATATTCGCGCTGAACTAGAACAAAATCAAACAAAGGTACTGGTTCTCTCAAACCCAGAACCTTTTGACAGTCTAGAACAAGAACAATATCTCAGAGCCATCAAACAAAACTTTAGCGAACTAGGCAAAGACGGCAACTTCTTTAGCTACGAAAATCATCAGCCCCACGAATATACTGGCTACAATTTTGCTTACCGATTTTTGGTAAGACGAAAAGAGAAGGGTCTATGAACCGCATCTCTTTGATTATTGTCTATGCATCATTCGCCATCATGATCGTTGGCAAGTTTATTTTTTGGCATGGCCACCCACTTCTAGCCTCTTCAGATCAAGCAGCCTATCTAGAAATGGCTGAACTAATAACAACAGGAAAATTACCATACCTAGATTTTTTCGAGTGGAATCCTCCTCTAATCATGTATCTCAATTTGATACCAGTATGGCTAGCCAAACTGGCTCATATTCCTGCCATTGAAGCCTTCAACTACGCAGTAATTGCTCTGTGTGCCTTCAGCGCCTTTATGAGTTTACACATTTCCTCAAAGTACATGAACAAGCAACAGTTTTTAGTGATTCTGCCGCTATTGTTTGCTGCTGCCCTCTTCAACCAAAATCAAACTATCAATATTGGCGAGCGCGAACATCTTTTTGTAATCTGCTACTTGCCATTTTTTATACTGCGCGGTCTAGCCTGGCAAGGCCAGCAAATTTCAAAATTTGACGCCGTCATAAGCGGCTTGGTAGCTGGATTTGGCATGGCTCTAAAGCCCCAATTTGCAGCTTCTGTCGCCCTTGTTGAACTATGCTTTTATTGTCAATTTAAGACTCTAAAAACTTTCGTTAGACCTGAAATGATGATGGTGTTGCTGGTTTTAATTCTCTATGTTTTCGCACTACTACTGCTGCCACCCTCTGTATGGGATTACTACCTGCATCAAGTTGTACCGCTCTACATTAGTGGCTTAAGCTACTCTAGCCGCGCAATCATATACATGCTACGCGCCGACCCCAACTTTTATATTTACTTTGTGCATTTACTGGTAACACTGCCAATAGCCCTGGTTTACTCGCGTTATAACCAGTGGATAGCACCACTAGGTATTTTCTCTCTTAGTTTTGTCTTTCACTATATCTATGGCGACCAAGCCTGGCCCTACAGATTTATGCCAATGACAGCTGCTCTATTTATGCTCGATGGCCTGCTGATTGGCATGCTGGTAAAAACTATGTTTACTCGAATCGGCCTCTCTGAAATGACTGGCATGGCTCTTAGCGGTACTCTATTTGCTACAGCTTCATATTTTACATACAACGAATTCACTGTTGAAAATAATAACCGCGCCATCAACACCGAGCCATTTGACATGGTAAAAGTTGGCTATCAGGGCAGCTGTCTTGGCTCAGACTTTGACCCTTTAGTATTTTCGATTTTAAGTCAAACAAAAATTGATGATAGCGTAATTTTCATTGGCAATGGCATAGATCCTGGCTTTCCAGCCATTCTACAAAGTGGCAGAAAGCTTGGCAGCCGTTACCTCTTTTGCACTTTGCCCTATATAGACCATTGCTATCGCCAGAGCAAAGAGCCAAGATGGTCTGAAATGGCCGAGAGTGTCGTAGCCAATTACGGCCAAGACATCATGAAAAATAAACCGGCTGTGATTTTTGTTCAGCAAAGACAGTTGGAAGAATTACTTGACCAGCACCATTTCTTTGAACGCTTCATGAGCAATTATGAATTAGCAGGCGAGACAGAGTTATACAAAGTTTGGACAAGAACAGGTACAAAAGGCGGTTTCAGCGGTAACGGCGAGCCCACTCAAATTATCATTGATATCTTGGCTAAAAGAATAACTACTGAAGAAGCTGCCTTAGAAAGCGGCTATGAACGCGAAAAAATCGAGCGGTGGTTGTACCTAGCTCGTCAGGCTCTCTCTCATTCAGTCTCCAAACATGCTTCAGATAGACAGCTAGAAATAGATGAAGAGATACGAAAGCTAAACGAGAACATCAATCAACTCAAAATAGAAAATGCCGAACTCAAACTCAAACTAGAAAAAAACAAAGTCAACTAAAGACCCAGCTTGCCTTTGATGTACTTCAAAGTATTAGGAAAGTAAGTAATCATTTCTTGATAGCTGCCGCGCTGATTACCAAGCAAAATAGAAGTTAGCTCGGCACAGGTTTCTTTTTGGCCGCGCACCGACTTTCATCAAGTAGTTTTTGTGTCAGACTTTGGCAGCATCGAGGATTGCCTCAATCTGTGCTTTTGATAACTGATGCTCTCTCCCCATACGCTCCCATTCAGAAAGCATCTTTTTGTATCGGTCAAGAGTCGGCATGTGACTGTTAACTACTCTTGTTTCAGGGTATCGTGAACCGTCGGCAGTAAAAAACTTAGCAAAGCTTAGATGCTGGGATTCATTGTTACCATCAAAGCCACGGAATTTAACCCGCTCAATATCGGCAGGGTCTGGTTTTTCTCCAAGCGACCAAAGGAGCGCACGATGCATATCGAGTATATCTAACGTTAGTTCGGCCGCTTCACTAGGCAAAGCATTCCAAAGATTGTCAAAACACTCATGGTATAGCCGTTCATATCCTCGGCGAAAGATCTCTTCCAGATATTCGTAGTGCTCAGCCTCATACTTATTGTCTTTGTGTAAAGCTTTGAGTATGGCAAATTGATTTGCAAAATTGAGTCTTTCAACTTTGCTCAGAGTTGGCGATTTAGTGGCTTGCATTGATTCATCCTCAATAAAGAAAATTTGGGGAAGTGGTGTGTCTAATTCGCGAGCGATTTTCATCGCTATTGGCAAGCTCGGAGATTGCTTTTCGGTTTCGACAGCACTTAAGGCTTGCCTGCTAACGCCGAGACGCTCAGCAAGATCAATTTGGCTAATGCCTCTTCGCTCACGCAATTGTTTGACTCTATTTTTCATAAATCCCTCATGTCAATTAATAATTGATTTTTTGATGTTTGTCAACTGCTCATTGCATGTCTTGATGTTCCGATATCCGCCAAAATTCAGGTAATTCTAGAATTCGCGAAAAGAATCGTCCAGAATTGCCTTGAATCGCTTACAATCGATAGGCGTAATTGGCTAAATAATCTCGGACGATTTATGTTTGAAAACCATCAAATCTCAATGCAATCAGTAAAACTGATCGGCGAGCTGGACGAATTCAAAGGTTCCTGGCAATCGATATCTGCCATAAGTCCAGAGCGGTTGGCAACCTTAAAGCATGTTGCAACCATTGAAAGTATTGGTTCTTCTACACGTATAGAGGGTTCTTCACTCTCAAACGATGAGGTGGAGAGGGTTTTATCTGGACTAAGTACAACTTCTTTTGGCTCCAGAGATGAGGAAGAAGTAGCTGGTTATAGAGATTTGATGGAGACAATATTCAGTAACTGGCAAAACATTCCTCTTACAGAGAATCATTTAAAACAACTCCACAAGACGCTTTTGCAGTATAGCGGGAGCGATGATCGCCACCGCGGCGAGTACAAAAAGATAAACAATAACGTCGAGGCACGCGACGAAAATGGACGCACATTAGGCATCATCTTTGCCACCGCCAACCCCTTTGATACACCATTTAAAATGACTGCTCTTTTTGAGTGGCTGAATACAGAAATTGAAAAAAAAGAGATTCATCCTCTTTTTATCGCCGGAGTGTTCAATGTTTGTTTCCTGGCCATACACCCATTTCAGGATGGTAATGGGCGGCTTTCGCGTTGCCTGACTACACTTCTGCTTCTGAAGTTTGGTTATCTATATGTCCCGTACAGCTCTCTTGAAAGCGTGATTGAGGACAATAAAGAAAATTACTATGCCGCGCTGAGGCAGACACAAACCACACTAGAAACACCAGAACCAAATTGGGAGCCCTGGCTAATTTTCTTTCTCAAGGCGATGCAAAAACAGAAGAATAAGCTGAAAGAGAAAATTGAACGCGCCCAAATATTGCAGGGTGAACTACCCTCTCTTTCAATCAAAATTTTAGAACTCGTGCGCGAACAGGGTAGCGTTAAGTCCTCAGACCTAGTCACCCTGACAGGAGAAAGCCGTAGTACAGTTTTAGCAAGAGTAAATGAGCTTGTCGTGAATGGAAAACTCAAAAGAAATGGCAAAGGACCAGCGACCTGGTATACGCTACCTCGATAACTTTTAATGAACGATTTGGATTTCAGTTTTCATTCCGACGAAGATTTTGAATCTACTTTTCTACAAATTGATGACCTTGGTTGCTGATTTGCAGGAAAAGCTCTCGATATCACAGAGCGTGAATATTGAGCTGGCGAGCCAACTTGAGCTCGTTCAACAGGAATTGAGGCTACTGCGAGCAAAACCATTCATCGGCAAAAATGAGCATGTCTCCGCTGACCAACTTCTTCTTTTTTCCAAGACTCCCATACTAGATCCACTCGAGGAGGAGGACTCGAAAAAAGATGAAGAAGGGAAAAAGGGGAAACCTAGTACGCACTGAACAACTGGGAAGCGCTCAACACCATCTTCGTTAACGGCGAAGTTACCTTGGACAACAACTTCGCTGAAGGCGCCTTGAGACGAATTGCACTTGGTAGAAAAAACTACCTTTTCTTTGGCAGCGAAAACGGCGGA
>Ga0172380_10003084_pt1 | contig 23826 bp, 24 predicted proteins | sample Leawe162metaG_FD_119747 | JGI IMG/M metagenome (GOLD analysis project Ga0172380, IMG submission 119747) | Leachate microbial communities from a municipal landfill in Southern Ontario, Canada - Leachate well 162 metaG | ecosystem: Engineered > Solid waste > Landfill > Unclassified | place...
CACGGAAGGCCCGTTCGAAGGCCAGACCATGCGCATCAAGAAGCTTCTCGACACGGGCGACGTGGACGGTATCGTGCGCCTGTTCGGTGGCGAAGTGAAGATCCGGGTGAAGACGGACAAGCTAGCAGCGGCGTGATACATGCCAGATTGATAAAATCGCTAGCTGGCATACATTTTATTGCAATTTCCTGTTGACACCATAAAAGCATCGTGTATAGTGAGGTCATCAACAAGGGGGTTACGGACATGGCAACCAAGTGCAACAAGTGCGGCGGCGCTGGCTACATCGAGAAGTTTGGCGCGATTGAGAACGGCACATGCTTCAAGTGCGAAGGCACGGGCGTCACTCTGACAGTAGCCGAGCGCGCTGAAATTCATCGCCAGCGCACTTTAAAGCACGATGCCCGCCTCGCCAAGCAGCAGGGCGTTTCGGTTGAAACCTTTCAAGCCTACACGCGCCCCGTTGGTTCGGGCGGCATCCGCGCACCAAAGCATCCGAACGGTTGCAGCTATTCCATACAGGAGTTTGACGTGTGGCTGAACGAAACCAAGGAGGCGGCGGCATGACCGCTGCGTCTTTTGCCAACTGGCTCGCCGAAATGAAATCAGCGGGCCTTGCCCGTTCCGATGCAGAGTGTGGCAGGATGCTCGGCATTGCGGCTAATTCCGTTGTGCTGTTAAAGAAGCAGGGCGCCGATCTCAGGACGGCTCTTGCGTGTCGCGCGCTCCTGCACAGGCTGGAGCCATACGCTTGAAATACCTCTTGCGGATTAACTCACGTTCGGTTAATTCTGAGTGCGGATGATTTGGTAACCACCGGGCGGACCATCTCAGGATGGGAATACACGCCAAGCCAAACCCAGCGCCCACGTGCGGCGCGCGTCAGCGGTTTATTGCCCCGACTTCCCCAATCTGCAAGCACACGACTGGAGCCGCATGTCCAAGGTCGTCTCTCTCGTCACGCTCAAGCGCAAGGCATCTTCCGGAGTCATTGAAACGCTCAGGAACATGACCAAGGCCGCGAAGGCAGAAGGCTTTAGCGGCATTGCCATAGCAGCGGTAGACCCGTCCGGCTGCACGCACACTGCGTTCGAGGGCGGGGAGAATATCGCAACCCTCGTCGGGGCAGTCGAGCGCGTCAAGTATCGGATGCTCACGTATCAGGACGGCGACTAGCCGCCCCATCCTTTGCCCGCCCAGTCCCATCAATCCTCAGAGATGCCTAAGCTCAAGGGGACATGCGCGCGGGCAAGCCTCACGCTGTGCTGCGTAAAATTAAACCAAATGGTTAGCGGTTGAACTCAATGCCTTTTGAACCCGGACAGAGCGGCAACCCCGGAGGGCGTGCAAAGCACAAGCCTTTCAAGGAAGCGTTGCTCATGGAATCGCTCGCTGCGGAGCGCGGCGACCCATGTGAGGCAAAGCCAGGCTCACTGCGTTGGAACGCCCGCAAGTTGCTGGAGTTGGGGGAAGTCCCTGCCATTAAGGAAATCGCGGATCGTCTCGACGGCAAGGTGCCGCAGGCAGTCGTGGGCGATGATGAAGCAGACCCGTTGCGCGTCGCAATCCAGCGCATCGAACTGGTCGCATTGAAGCCGAATGACAACGGCTCAGATTGAGCTTCCTCCCAAGCTCATCCCGGTATTCGAAGGCGAGGCGGATATAAGGGGTGCATTCGGCGGGCGCGGTTCGGGCAAGACGCGCTCATTCGCCAAGATGACTGCGGTTCGCGCCCTCATGTGGGACGCGGCGGGGCGGTCAGGACAGATCTTGTGTTGCCGGCAGTTCATGAACTCGCTCGCGGATTCCTCGCTGGAGGAAATCAAGCTCGCGATCGCGGAGACGCCTTGGCTCGCGGCGGAGTTTGATGTCGGGGAGAAATACATCCGCACACGTAGCGGACGCATCTATTATTCCTTCGTCGGCCTCGACCGCAACATCGACAGCGTGAAGTCAAAAGCGCGAGTGCTGCTGTGCTGGGTGGACGAGGCGGAACCCGTCACCGACGAAGCATGGACGAAGCTGATCCCGACGCTTCGCGAGGAAGACTCTGAGCTGTGGGTCACATGGAACCCGGAGCGCAAGAACAGCGCGACGCACAAGCGGTTCAGGGGGTCGACAAGCGACCGCTCCCGCATCGTTGAATTGAACTGGCGGGACAACCCGCGCTTCCCTGCCATTCTGGAGCGCAAGCGGCAGGACGACCTGCGCGACCGACCGGACCAGTATGCCCACATATGGGAAGGCGAGTTCGTCACGGCGGTTGAGGGCGCCTATTTCGCGCGCGCACTTGCGGCGGCAAAGACGGAAGGCCGCATCAGCCGTGTAGCAGCGGACCCGCTCATGTCCCACCGGGCTTTTGTCGACATCGGCGGCACGGGCGCTCGGGCGGATGCGTTCACGATCTGGATTGCGCAGTTCATCGGCAAGGAAATCCGCGTTCTCGACTATTACGAGGCGCAGGGGCAACCGGCGGCGGCTCATATGTCATGGCTGCGCAACAAGGGCTACACGCCGGAGAAGTGCGGTATCTGGCTCCCACATGACGGGGTGACGCAGGACCGCGTGCATGATGCTTCCTACGAGGGCGCCTTCCGACATGTGGGTTACGATGTGACGATCGTTCCCAACCAGGGGCGCGGCGCGGCGGCGATGCGCGTTGAAGCCGCCCGGCGGCTATTCGGGTCGATCTGGTTCAACGCGGCGACGACGGAAGCGGGGCGCGATGCGCTCGGCTGGTATCACGAAAAGCGGGACGAAGTGCGCGGCATCGGCTTGGGGCCGGAACATGACTGGTCATCGCACGCTGCGGATTCGTTCGGTCTCATGTGCATCTGTTTCGAGGAGCAGGAGACGGTGAACCGCGACCGCTACGGCAAGCGCGATGCGCCCCGCAACCTCGGCTGGATGGCCGCATAAGGAATGCCGCCGATGAACGACGACAAGGACGACGGGAAGGCCGGCGAACTCGACCGCTACAAGGCTTGGTATAAGGCCGACGTGGTGAAGGCCAACACCTGGCGCAAGGAAGCGGCGGAGGACTTCAAGTTCCGCGACGGCGACCAATACACGGACGAGGAGAAGCAATATCTCCAGGCCCAGATGCGTCCCGTCGTCGTGTTCAACCGGACGGGCGTGCTGGTCGATGCTGTTGTTGGCACGGAGATCGGCAACCGGCGCGAGGTCCGCTATATTCCGCGCGATGTGGGCGACAGCCGCCCGAATGAGTTGCTGACGAGTGCGGCGGAGTGGTTCCGCGACCTTTGCGATGCGGAGGACGAAGAATCGGAAGCATTCAAGGATTGCGTCACGGCCGGCATGGGCTGGACCGAGACGCGGCTTGACTATGCGGACAACCCGGCGGGCGAGCCGAAGATCGAGCGTATAGACCCGCTGGAGATGGTATGGGACCGCCACGCCACGAAGGCTAATCTGGTCGACACCTGCCGCCGCTGGCGCGTGCGCAAGATGGCGATTGAAGACGCCAAGGAGATGTTCCCGGACGTTGACGAGGATTTGTTCAACGCCGCGTGGGCGGAAGAGACCGAAGAGGACACCGAGCCGAACCGGAACAACCGGGCGGAGTATTATGCAGGGGATGGCGAGGAACCCAAGCAGCCGTCGAAGGAAGTGACGATAGTTGCGTGCCAGTATGAGGAGAAGGAAGCCTATTACAAGGCACTGATCCTGCCGCCCATGCCGCCGGGCGGGCTTGTCATGGCACAGCCGGTCATGCCGCAGCCGATCGAGGTTGAGCTGGACGAGAAAAAGCACCGTATCGCGAAGGAACAGGGTTCGCTTCTGCGCGCGGTGAAGCTCACCCGCAAGCGCGTGATGCAGTGCTTCATCGGCGCAGACATCATCAAGAAGCCGGAACCGACGCAGACTGGCGGTTTCACGTGGAACGTGATTACGGGCCTGCCCGACCACGACAGGGGGACGTTCTACGGCATCGTCCGCCGCGCGAAAGACCCGCAGCGCTGGGCCAACAAATGGCTTAGCCAAATGATGCACATCCTCAACAGCCAAGCCAAGGGCGGCATCATGGCTGAAAAGGGTGCATTTGAGGATGTCCGGGCGGCTGAGGAGAATTGGGCAAAGCCGGAGGGGATCACTATCCTCAAAAGCGGTGCGCTGTCCGGTGCCGCCGGGCCGATGATCGCGCCGAAGCCGGTTGCGCAATTCCCGGCCGGGTTCGACCGTCTGATGAACTATGCCGACGAGGCGATCATCAAGGCGACCGGCATCAACATGGAAATGCTGGGGCTGCGCGAGGTCAACCAACCGGGCGTGTTGGAGCATCAGCGCAAGCAGCAGGGCGTGGCGATCCTCGCGACGTTCTTCGATGCGCTGCGCCGGTATCGCAAGATACAGGGCCGGGGGATGCTCCGGCTGATCCAGGACCACCTTGCCGATGGGCGACTGGTGCGCATCCTGGGCGAAAAGCAGGGGCAATACGCCAAGCTCATGCGCGAGGGCATCGCGGATGTCGAATATGACATCATCATTGACGACGCGCCCTCGTCGCCGAATGAAAAGGAGCGGACTTGGGGCCTGCTCATGCAGATGCTCCCGATGTTCAAGGATTCGCTGCCCCCGGCCGCCGGCCTCGCGCTGGCGAAGCATTCGCCGCTGCCTACCTCGCTTGTGGATGAGTTGAAGCAGATCGTTGAAGGCGCACAGGCGCCCGGCCCGGACCCGGCTCAACAGGCGATGGCGATGCTGGAACAGCAGAAGCTCGCGCTCGAAGGCGAGAAGATCCAACTCGAAATGGCGAAAATCCAGGCAGAGCGGGAAAAGACCGCTTTCGAGATGGCTAAATTGCAGACCGAAGGCGCGTTGGGCGTCATGGAACAGCAGACGGAACGCCAGCGCATCCGTGCGGATGAGTTGGGGACGATTGCCGACCTACAGAAGGCACAGCAGCCGCAGCCCGTGCGGCAGTGACGGTTCGCCGGGCCGAATCCGGTGTTCGCCGCCGCAAGCGCATTGCGGCCCCGCTACGGCAGCGTTACGCCGTGCAACGAGGACAAGATGACACTTCCCGATGAAAGCAGCCTCTCGGCTGAGGAACAGGCATATTTCGACACCAAGGGGGAGGGCGCGCCGGCCGCCGAACCGGAACCGGAAGCGGTAGAGCCGGACGAAGAGATAGAGGCGGATGTCGATGACGCCGCGCCGGAGGAACCGAAGGCGGCAAAGACGGTCCCGCTCGCCGCGCTGACGAAAACGCGCGAGGAAACAAAGGCGCTCAAGGCGCAGTTGGAAGAACAACGGACGCGCAACGCGATCTGGGAGGACCGCTGGAACACGTTGCTGCGGCAACAGCAGCCGGCGGAGGAAAAGAAGGACGCGGACCCCGAACCGGACCCGAACGTCGACATTTTCGCGCACCAGCAATGGCTCGGCCGTCAGTTGAAGGCCGAACGCGAGGCGCGGGCGCGGCAAGAGCAGGAAGCGGCCCAGCATCAGGAGATGCAGCGGGTCGAGCAGCAGGTCTGGAACGCCTGGGAGCAGGATGCGGCAACATACGTCGCGGATAATGCGGATTTCCCGAACGCGGCCAAGTGGCTTTCGGACTTCCGCGATGCACAGCTCAAGGCGTTGGGCAAGGTGGATGAGCGGTTTGCGGATGCGCGGGCGCGCAACATGCAGATCGAACAGGAATTGAAGCAGATCGTGATCGGCGCGAAGCAGCGGGGGCTTTCCTCGGCGCAAGTGATCTACGAACTGGCGCAGGGTTACGGCTATACGCCGAAAGCGGCGGCGGCGGACCCGGCGGATGCTCTGGACCGGCTGGAAAAGTCGGTTGCGGGGGCTACCTCGTTGAGCGCCACGGGCGGCGCGCGGCCGGCGGCGGGCATGGATGCGGCGGCGATCGCCAACATGTCGCCGGAACAGTTCGGGGCCTGGCTCGCGAAGAACGGCGAGCGTGGCTTCAAGAAATTGGCGGGCGGCTAAAGCCCGTCATTGAACCGCTGAGGGCCGGTCAAGCCTTCCTCGCTTTCAGCGGCAAGCGTAATTGCCAGCTCGTCCCTCCGATACGTCAAACGGTAGTTCGCCATGTCCGCAGGCGTCTTGCGGCACCTCACCAAAATCTCATCCAAACCACTCAGAAGGAATCTGACTGATGGCTACGCACACAATTGGCGTAAACGACAGTCTGGCCGTAAAGCTGTGGTCCAACCGTATGGATGTCGAGGCGCTCAAGGAAACGACCGCCTACGAGTTCATGGGGACGGGCGCAGGCTCTCTCTGCCAGATCATGACCGAAACCCAGAAGGGTGCTGGCGACAGCATCAAATGGGGCATCCGTATGCTCGCCACCGGCGAAGGCACCACGGAAAACGAAACGCAGGAAGGCAACGAGGAAGGCATCACCCGGTATTCCGACGTGCTGCTCATCAACGAACTCGGCCATGCCCATCGCGTTCGCGCCGAAGGCACCATCGACCGCCAGCGCGTTCCCTACAACATGCGCGAGGAGTGCTACGACTCGCTCAAGGACTGGAGCGCGGACCGCATCGATACGTGGTTCTTCAACCAGCTCGCCGGCAATACGGCATCCGGCATCTCCACCAAATACCTCGGCTTCAACTCGGCAATCGCCCCGTCTTCGACCCGCATTTTCCGTGCGAATGCGAAGACGACAGACCAGGCGCTTGCCGCGACGACCGAGAACTTCACCCTGTCGATGATCGACAAGGCGGTGAACCGGGCAAAGACGACAAGCCCGATGCTCCGTCCGATCAAGGGCCTCGGCAAGGATGTCGATTACGTCTGCTTCATCCATCCGGATCAGACGCTCTCGATGCGCGCCGACACCGCGACCGCTGGCAACTGGTTCGACCTGCAAGGCAAGCGCCTTTCAGGCGGCGAGGGCGACAAGAACGGCCTCTACACCGGCGCCATCGGCATCTATAACCGCACGCTGATCGTAGAGAACACCCGCGTTCCCAAGGGTGTCCACTCGACCGCCGGCACTGCGGTTGACAATACGCGCCGTGCGATCTTCTGCGGTGCGCAGTCCCTCGGCCTGGCGTTCGGCAAGGGCGGCGGCAAGAACAAGTTCAAGTGGGTCGAGGAACTCTTCGACTATGAGCGTGAGCTTGGCGTTCGCACCTCCTTCATCGGTGGCATGAAGAAGACGGTCTACAACTCCGTGGATTACGGAACGATCGTCCTCGCTTCCTATGCCGCTCCGGCCGCATCGTAAGGAGAAGCGAAAATGGCTACTGGAACCGTTGCGACCGTTGCTCGCAAGTATCACCACGACCTCGTGCATTACGCGGCCGTGCCCATCGTCTACACGACGCTCAGCTACACGGTCTGCAAGTTGCCGGCCGGCGCGCTGGTCATCGATGCAGGCGTTGTCGTTACCGAAGCGTTTGCCGGCGTCACTCCCCAGACCCTCGACCTGGGCGTCACCGGCAATCTCGATGACTTCATGTCTGATGGCGTGCTGACCACGGTCGGCGTCATCAAGGCTGAAGACATGGCGACTGCCACTACCGCGTATCAGGCGGCGGATATCGACTTCGTTGCCACGCTTTCGGCAGGGGCCACAACCTCCGCCGGCGCTGGCTACGTCTACGTCGAATACATCATCGCCGACCGCGACGCATAACCGGGCGGGGCGGGGGAAACCTCGCCCCTTCCACCTTTTCGGGGAGTGCGGCCTTGCTTGAACGCCTTGCATCCCACGGGTTCACGCTTGCAACGGTCCTGAGTGACGATGGCCGGGTGGCGCTCCTGCGCATCCGCACGTCAAAGGGCTGGGTATACGAGCGTTTTCCGAGTGACAACCTTACCGCCGTGGACGCTTGGGCCGCGCGGCATATGCCGGGAACCGCCTGATGGTCATCCTCGTCACGACGACCGGGCCTAGCGAAGCAGGCGGCCCGCTTTACCCCATCACGACGCCCTCGTTTTCCAATCTCCTGACGCAGATCGCGGATGAGATTGACGATACGACGGGCGAATATCAGGGGCAGATCCAGACCGCGATTTACGGCGCGATCCGCTTTTGCGAGCGCAACACCTATTATTTCAACGAGACGCGCGACGTGACGTTTTCGACCGTCGCGGGACAGGCGTTCTATGGGGCAGCGGATGAACCGCACATTGCGACGCTGATCCGCATCCAGCACGCCTATATCGAGGAAAACGGGCAGAACCTCGAACTCATCCGGGCGACGCCGGACTATCTGGAGGTGATTGACGACACGCTTTCTTCCCAAAACAAGCCCGTCCTCTACACCTATATCAACCAGGAACTCCGGCTCTACCCGGTCCCGAACGCGGTTTACACGATCCGCATGCAACTCGGCCCCTATCGCCTGGCGCCGATCGAGGATTCGGCGGACAGCAACGCATGGACGACGGAAGCCTTCGACCTCATCAAGGCGCGGGCGAAATATCTCCTCTATAAGGACATCATCAAGGACGCGAATTTCGCGGCGGAGGCGCTGAACGACTATAACGAGCAGCACGCCGCGCTGATGGCCGAAACCTCCGACCGTCACCGCACGGGCGTCATCAAGGCGACCTGTTTCTGATGGTTATGGTCCCGATCGCCGAATATCGGCCGGATGTCGCGAGCGTGAACCGGGACGCGACGGCGGACCTGTTGAACGTGCTTTGCGCGGACGGCTCCTACATGCCCTTCCCCAAGATGGTGGCATATACGAATGCGCTGCCGGCCAAGCCTCTCGCAGCCTTCATGGCGCGCGAACTCAACGGCGACATCCATATTTTCGCCGGGTCGGCCGAAAAGCTCTGGCTCCTCGATAACACGGACCAGTCATGGGACGATGTTTCGCAGGCGGCGACGACATATGCGGCGACAGATGAGGCGGTCTGGTCCTTTGCGCAGTTCGGCCCGTATGTCGTGGCGGTCAATGCGAATGACGACCCGCAGGTGTTCGACCTCACATCAAGCACGGCGTTTGCTGACCTTGCTGGGTCTCCGCCGCGCGCGCACGGCGTGCGGGTGTGGGGCGATTTCCTCGTCCTGACCGACCTGACGGCCAACCCGGACCGCGTGCATTGGTCCGGCCTGAACGACATCGAGCAATGGACGCCGGGGACGAACAACTGCGATTACCAGCAGTTCCCGGACGGCGGGCGGGTGCAGGGGACGACGGACGCGACGAACCCGCTCGTGTTTCAGGAACGGGCGATCCGGCGGGCAACCTTCGTGCCGGGTTCGGTCGAGGTGTTCACCTTTCAGAAGGTGCATGAGGCGCGGGGCGCCAAGTCGGCGCTTTCGGTCGCATCGCGCGGCTCCTACGCCTTTTATGCGGACGAAGGCGGGTTTTTCCAGATCGGGCCGGACGGTGCGTTGTCGCCTATCGGCTATGAGAAGCTGGACCGCACGGTCTTTCAGGGCTTGCGCGCCCCGGACATAGGCCGCATCCGGGGCATTATCGACCCGTTCTATTCGCGCGTCTATTTCGCGGTCGATGAGTCCGGCTTGGGTAATTACGACACGCTCTACATCTACGACTGGAATATCCAGCGCTGGACAAAGGCGGCGGTGGGCATGGTGCTGCACATCCCCGCAACGACGCCGGGTCAAACGCTTGAGGGGCTGGCGGATATCTCGGCGAGTATCGACGCGCTCCCGTTCTCGCTTGACAGCAAGGTATGGCAGGGTGGGGCGCCCGTGCTGGCGGCTTTCGACAGCGCATATCGCCTTTGCTTCTTCTCCGGCGGTAATGCGGAGGCAATCGTTTCAACGCAGGAAATGGGCGACACTGCGGGGCAGGTAACGACGATCACGGAACAATATCCGGTTGTCGATACGGACCTGCTCACCTGCGCGGTGGGTTCGCGCCTGCGGCGGAGCGATGCTGTCACATGGACGGGCGAGCAGGCGCCTTCATTCAATACCGGACTTGTGCGCAAGCGCAGCCGAGGGCGGTTCCACCGGTTCCGCGTGACGATCGAAGAGGATGCGACGTGGACGCATTTCCAGGGGGTCGACGTGAAGACAATCCCATCGGGGCTGCGGTGACATATAGCGTCGTCAACACGCAGGAATGGTCCTGGGAACAGCTCGCGCCCTACACGCGCGACATCACGGCGGCCATGCGGTTGCTGGCTGAACGGTTCCCGGAGGATGTGACGGTCCAGTCGCTCGGGCAGGACATCGTGACGGGGCTGCGCCAGTTGTGGCTGATCCTTGAGGGGGATCGCTTCGTGTCGTTCTGCCTGACGAACGTGCGGACGATCGACGCCACGGGCGTCAAGGTGGTGACGTTGACGACACATGCGGGGGAAGCCGGGATCGATTGCGTTCCGCAGATGTGCGCGGTCATCGAAGCGTGGGCGAAGGAACAGGGCGCGCAGTTCACGGCGGCGGAAGGCCGGCGCGGGTGGGCGCGCGCGCTTGCGAAGCAGGGATACCGCGAACACGCGGTCATTTTCCGTAAGCCTGTAGGGGCCGATTGATGAGCAAGACATCCAAAACGACCACGGAGAACAAGCCCCCGGCATGGGCGCAACCGCTTTTCGAGCGGTCGGCCACGGATGCGATGGGCCTCTACAACAGCGGCGCGGGCGGCAACACCTACATGGGGTCCACCGTTGCGGACCTGTCCGACACGACGATGGCGGGCGTGAACCAGTTGGCGCAGGCGGGTGCGAACTGGAACACGGCGGGTGACAACCCGGTTGGCGGTTCGGCGGCGGCGGCGAACCTCGCCGGCATGGCGTCGGGTGACTATCTCCGCAACGGAAACCCCTATTTCAACACGGCCTTGCAAGGGCAACTGGACGACACCTCGGCACAGGTGCAAAGCGCCTTTTCCGGGGCCGGGCGCTACGGGAGCGGGGCGAATACGGGCGTGCTTGCCAACAAGCTCGGCAACATCCGCAGCGCCGCGCTTTCGGACCAGTTCAACCGCGACACGCAGAACCAGATCACGGCGACGGGGATGCTGGACCAGCAGCGCAACCTCGGGCTGGACCGCGTGCAGCAGAATTTCCAGAACCGACTTTCGGGAGCGGGGGCGACGTTGCAGGCGGGCCAGGTGCTCGACACCCAGTCGCAGGCGAAACTGCTAGATGAAGTGCAGAAGTGGTACGCGGTCGATAACGAGGACTGGAACCGCCTCGCGATGCTCCAGGGGGCGGCAGCGGGATCGGCCGGCAATTACGGCACGCAGAACTCGACGCAACGCACGCCGGTCAATATCGCGGGCGCGCTCGGTTCGATTTTCAGCGGCAAGTCGGACATCCGGTTGAAGGAGGACATCCGCCGCGTCGGCACCTGCAACGGGCTGGGCGTCTACGAGTTCGCCTACACGGGCGAACCGGACCGCTGGCGCGGTATCATGGCGCAGGAATTGCCGCTCGGCTCGGATGCGCTGATCATCGAAGATGATGGCTTCTACGCCGTCGATTACGCAAAGCTCGGGTTTGCTATGGAGAGGGTTTCCTAGATGTCCTTCCTTGACCTTTTCCGGCCCAATGCGATGCCGGGGCAGAACACCGTCGCGCCGATCACGCAGCCAAATGTCGCGATGTTCGGCTCGATGGCCCCTCCGCAACCGACGAACTGGATGCAGGCGCAGCAGTCGATGCAGCCGCCACCGCAGTATCGCAATCTGCCGGTCGGCAGTGGCGATATGTCGGGCCTGAAGGGTTGGGCGATGCCGAAGCCAGACGTGTATATCGGCGGCGGCACGACGGACAGCCCAACGCCGATGGCTATGGGGATGATGAACACCCCGGCACCACAGCCGACTGCCCAGCAGGCCGGGAACCCGCGCCTGTATTCGCCCCGGGCCCCGGCCCCGACTGCGCCGCCATCTCCCGCTTTCATGCCCGGCGCGCAACAATCTTCGCCGTCCGCCCCGTCCGGGCAGGAGACGCAGACGAACTGGATGGCGGCAATCGCGTCCGCGCTCGATACCCTGCCCGCATTGGGCAACCCCGGCGCAAGCGGCGGCGGTGGCAGCGTAGGCGGAGGCATTGCCTCGATGCCGGGTGAGGTATCCTCGCCGGGACAGGGCATTGGGGGCGGAGGCGGCGTGCCGACGAACTGGATGGGCGGTGGCGGCTTGTCGAACCCGCTCCAGCCGACCAACTGGAAACAGCCTAGCCTTTTCGGGGGTAAGTGATGCTCCAAGAGTTTCTCCAGCGCCTTCTGTCCGGGGGCGGTGCACCGGTCCCGAACCGGCTCGGCGCCTATCCGCCCGACATGATGGAAGGCCCCGGCGCGGCCGGGCCGGCGATGCTGGCGTTCCGCAACGCGCTTTCGAACATGTCCGCACCGCCGACGCACCCCATGAACGGGCGCCCCATGCTGGACAACGGGGACGGGTCATACTCGACCGAAGAGTCGATCACCGTTACAGACCCCCGGCTCAACGGTGGGAGGCCGACAAACATTCCATCAATCTGGGGCGGGCGGCGCACCTCATCTGAAGATGAAGCGGTGGGTGAGGCTTTGAGGAGTGGACAGCAGTTCTCCGCATTTGGCTCGATTCCCGAAGCGGTTGAAGCGGCGAAAGCTCGGAGCAACACTCTCGGGGCGGCTACGCCTCACCGGTCTTCCGGCGGCGGCATCTTGGGTGGCCTGGGCGGAATGATCGGTGGTTTGATCAACCCCGGCGGTGCGGGGCGTAACCAGACGATCCAGTGGCTCCAGACGCAGGGCATGGACGAGGGCACGGCGACGCTTATGGCGGGCAACAAGGGCGCGTTGCAGAACTACCTGCTCGACCGCACAAAGGGGGCCGACCCGAAGGCCGCGTTGGAGATCGCCAAGCTGCAACTTGATATTCAGGATCGGTTGAAGCCGAAGCGTGAGACGGTAACGATCAACGGCCGGCTTGTCGACGCGCAGACGGGCGAGGAAATCGCGGCATTCCCGTCCTCCGATGCGCCCACGGTGCAAACAATCTATGACCCGGCGACGGGCATGGAAAAGAAGGTGCAGTGGAACCCCGGAAGCAATTCATGGGAAGAGATCGGCGGTGTGAAGGCACCTTCGGGCACTTCACTGCAAGTCGACCCGACGACGGGCGCGGTCACGTTCCAGCAGGGCCAGAACGTCAAGCCGTTGACCGAAGCGCAGAGCAAGGATGCGGTATTTGCGACCCGTGCGAAAGGCGCACTGCCGCTCATCGACCAGTATGGCGATGCGCTGTCCAGTTTCGGCGAAAACCTCGCCGGCCGTGCGCCGCTGGTCGGCAATTACATGAAGTCGGAACAGTATCAGAAGGCGGAGCAGGCCGGTAAGGAATTTCTCCAGGCAATCCTCCGCAAGGATACCGGAGCGGCCATCACGGAGGGAGAGACACGCGAATATGGCAGTGTCTACCTTCCTCAGCCCGGCGATTCGGCTGGCGTTCTGGCGCAGAAAAAGGCGGCTCGCGCCCGTGCATTGGCGGCGATCGAAGCGGGGATGCCGCCGGCCGCGCTGCTACAGCGTGAGCGGGCATTGGGGAACGCACCGGAAGGCGCGCCCACGCAACCGGGCGGCACGCCGGGCGGCGTAATGGACTATCGCGATTGGCTTGGGGCCGAATAGATGCCGAATATCCGTATGCCGGACGGGCAGGTCGTCTCGTTCCCGGACGATTTCAGCCGGGAACGTATCCAGGGCTTGATCGCGCAGCGCTACCCGCGCGAGACGGCGGAAGCCATCATTGCGTCCGGCAAGCGCACCCCGCCCTCGGAGGAGGCAAGCGAGCCACCGTCGCCCCGCGCGCCTGCCTCGCAAGTGATGGCGGGGTTGTCCAGCGCGGTTGAAGGCGTGCCGATTGCCGGCCCATATCTCCGCAGCGGTGTGGAATCGGCGGCGGCGGGCGCGCTCTCCACGATGACTGGTGAGCCATATGCGGACGTGCGGCAGCGCATGGGGGATATGGCCGACCGTTCGCAGGAAGAATATCCCGTCACCAGCACGATCGGCAAGGTAGGCGGGGCGATCGGCGGGACGCTTCCGATGGTTCTTGCCGCGCCCGGTGCATTCGGTGCCGGCACGGGCGGACTGCTGGTCCGCTCCGGGGCAAGCGCACTTTCCGGGGCAGCGATAGGCGGCGCGGACGCTGCGGTGCGCAGTGGCGGCGATCTGGAAGCCGTGAAGGACGGGACATTGTGGGGCGGCGCGTTTGGCCTCGCCGGTCCTTCCATCGGCGCGTTGGTCGGCAAGGGTGTCCGCGCTGCGGGGGAATGGCTCGGGCCGGGCGTCAGCAAGGCGCAGCGGGCTTTCGGGCAGGCGCTGGGGCGCGATGCGGTGGATGACGTTGCCGCGCGCATGGGCGCGATGGGGCCGGATGCCATGCCGATGGATCTCGGGCCGAACCTCCAGCGGCAGGCGGGTGCGCTCGCCGCTACACCCGGACGTTCTCAGGAGATAGTGCGGTCTGCTATTGGCGCTCGCGATGCGGCGGCCAACAGTCGCATCAACCAGACGGTCGACGCTACCATAGGCCCCGCCCCGTCTCTGCCTCGCATTGAAGCGCAGATTGCCGAGAATATGGCGGCGGTTGGCGAGGAATATGGGAAAGTCTTCGCGAAAGCGCGTCGAGTGGACACTTCGCCCATCGCCAACGAACTGGACAGCGCTGCCGTCAATTTGCGCGGTCCGGCGCAGAAAGCCGCCCGCGAAGTTCGGAAGATGCTGAACATCATCGGGACCGACGAACTAGACCCCAACCCGTATACGCTTTTCCAGACGCGGCAGGCGATCGATGGTCTCATGGCGACGGAGACCAACCCGAAGGCACTCAATCTTCTCGCGACAACCCGCAAGCAGGTAGACAATCGGCTGTCCGCCTCCGTCCCCGGCATCAAGAAGGTCGATGCTCGTTTTCAGGAACTGGCACAGCAGAGGGAAGGCCTCCAGCGTGGCCAGCAGGTGCTGGACAGCGGGCGCACGGCGCCGCGCCCTCCGGAGCTTGCGCGTGAGTTTTCGGAAGGCGCTGTCCCATCCGGCGATATGGTTGGGCCGTCTGCGGTGCCACTGCGCCTGCGTGAAGGAACCCGAGCCGAAATCGATAGGATCATTGGCACCAATGCCAACGACCGCGTAGCCCTCCAGAAATTCATCAAGGGCGAGGGTGATTGGAACCGGGACAGGCTCGTTACGGTCTTTGGGAAAGGCAAGGCTGACAAGCTTATCGGCTTGCTCGATCGCGAGCGTGCCTTTGCCGAGACCAGCAACATCGTGACGCGGAACAGTGAGACGGCAGCTCGGCTTTCTGCGCAAGCGGATGTCGGCGCGGGGTCGTCCCGTTCGCCAGGCGTCATCGAACAGGCCGGCAACTTGAATTTCGGAACGGCCGCGATGCGGATGGGTGACAAATTCATCGGCGGGGCGCGGTCGGCGGCGCAGGAACGCATGAACGAGGAACTGGCCGGGTTGTTGACCTCACGCGATCCGCAGGCGTTGACCCGCGCAATCGGGCTTATCCAGCGCGCGCAGCGCAGGGGCGACATTGGCGCGGAGCGGGCGCGTCAGCTTGTGCAGGCGTTCTCGGTCGGCGGTGCCGTCCCGGTTACGGCGCAGCGGTCACGGTAATTCACGGACCCGGCGCGATAGCAGGGCGAGGACGCCGAATGCGGCGAATGCCCCTACCGCGACGCCGGCCCCGAAGTCTGTTCCGAATCCGGTAAGCAGGTAATGCCATCCCGCCATCAGAGCGGAGGCAACGACGAAGCATATCCCGTAGTAAATTCCGGTGCGGTTCTGATCCATCCGGAAAGCGTAAACACAAACGCTGGGGCCTGTCTACGCCCCTTTCTCCCTATCCCGAGGCATCAATGGCACAAAGCTGGCTTCGATACGCTAATCAGGGCGCGACCCGCCGACTGCCGCTCAACCCGCAACTTGAACAGGCGTTGGGAAGTTTTCTCCCCGAACTCGGCGTCACGATGGAGGTCTTCTCGGGTGGTCAGCCGGGGAAGGGCGAAGGCCCGCGCGTAGGGTCAACACGACATGACCACGGCAACGCGGCCGATGTCTACTTCTACAAAGACGGCCGTCGTCTCGATTGGGGTAGCGATGCCGACCGTCCGGTTTTCGAGGAAGTCGTCAGGCGTGGTCGTGCGGCTGGCGTGACGGGCTTCGGTGCCGGTCCCGGCTATATGGGGCAGGGCGCTATGCACCTTGGTTTCGGCAACCCCGGCGTATGGGGTGCCGGTGGGAAAGGGGCGAACGCTCCTGACTGGCTGCGCGCTGCATACGATGGCACGCCAACCCGCATGGCCAACGCCCACTCGGACATGCCGGACGGCCCAAAGGGGCAGGAGGAATATCGCCCCGTCTTTGGCTCGATGGCTCCGCCCTCACAACCCGCACCGTCGCCAATCCCGCCGGAAGTCGCGCGATACGCAACGGCGGAGGAAAAGAAGGGGCCGGGCGTCCTCTCCAAGTTCCTGTCCTCCCTCGAAACGATGCCCGCCGCGCCGGTAAGCCATTTCCCGGGCGGGCCTTCGGCGGAACAGGCCAACGCGCTTGCCAACGTGCTCAACAAACCAACGGTCGCCGACTTGCTGATGAGCAAGCGCCTGCGCCGCCGCGCATAGGAAACGCCAATGTCGCATATCTACAATTGGGACGTTACGGCGTCGAACAATGCGAACTCGGACGGCGCGATCGATTGGGCCGAGGGCATGTCTCCCGCCAATGTGAACGACAGCGCGCGGGTGATGATGGCCCGCGTGAAAGAGTTCATCATCGACATTGGCGGTTCGAAAGCCGCGACCGGCACGGCGAATGCCATTTCGGTGGCGACGGAAAGCGCGTTCACGGCGCTTGCAAACGGCCTCATTCTTTCCTTTCGGGCGGTTGCGTCGAACACGACGGCAGCCACGCTCAACGTCAACGGGCTCGGCGCAAAGCCCATCCTCAAGGCGACAAGCGCTGGCATCACCGCGCTGGTAGGGCGCGAGATCCAGTCGACGGGGATGTATACCGTGCAGTATTCGACCGCCCTCAATGGCGGTTCCGGCGCATGGCTCATTGTCAACCCGACGAATACGGCGGTTCCTCCCGGCGTCATGGCGGAATTCGGGGGGCTTGCCGCGCCGGAGGGCTGGTTGCTTTGCTACGGGCAGGCGGTTTCGCGCACGACCTATGCGGACCTGTATACGGCGATCGGCACGACATGGGGCGCGGGCGACGGCACGACCACATTCAACCTGCCCGATTACCGGGGCCGGGTGGGCGCGGGCAAGGACGACATGGGCGGCACGTCCGCGAACCGCCTGACCGGGATTTCCGGGAGCCTGGACGGCGACACGCTGGGCGCAACGGGCGGCGCGGAGACGCACACGCTGACCACGGCGCAGATGCCGGCGCACACCCATACCGGAACGACGGACAGTTCCGGGAATCACTCCCATACGGTTGCCTATAACGCCGTAGGCGACGGGTTTGGTTCCAATTTTGGGATGAGCGCCGCCACTGGGGCAAGCACCAAGACAACCTCGACGGCCGGCGCGCATACCCACGATTTCACGTCCGCCAGCACGGGCGACGGCGGCGCGCACCCCAACGTCCAGCCTACCATCATCGTGACAAAAATCATCAAATACTGATGGAACAGTCCCCGAAAACGCCGCAGGCCATTTCTGGCATCACAGACCCGGAGAATGTGCGCGTCCTCCTGTTCATCAATAACCAGTGGGTCCATTGCCCACTGAACGCCTTGCTTAAGCACATCCAGGACCAGATCGACGCGCTCGATGCGCGCGTCACGGTGCTGGAACCCTAAACCAGCCCGACAACCCCAATCGCAACGCGCTGCCTTTCGAGGCGGCCTTTTTCATGGGTGCCGCACTATGGCGATTGCCTATCATACGCATACGTTCGAAATACCCACTGCAACCAATGCGGAGACACAGGCGGGGGTCATCACGGACAAGGTTGTCGTCCCCTCCGGTCTCGCGGCTGCGCTGGCAAGCTATGTCACTTCGACAGCACTGACGACGACGCTTGCCGACTATGCGCTTTCCGCATCGCTTGGCACTGCGGCAACGGAAGACGTGGGCTACTTTGCCACGGCGGCACAGGGCGCGCTGGCGGCCACGGCGGTCCAACCTACCGACATCGGCGTGTCGGTTCAAGCCTATAGCGCCAATCTGGACGAATACGCCGCTGTCAACCCGACAGCAGCCGGGCTGGCCTTGCTGGATGACGTGGATGCCGCTGCCCAACGCACCACGCTCGGCCTCGGCACGATGGCAACGCAGGCGGCAGCGGCTGTGGCAATCACAGGCGGGTCGGTTGCAGGCATCACCGATCTTGCCGTGGCCGATGGTGGCACGGGTGCGAGCGATGCCGCTACCGCGAGGACAAACCTCGGGCTGGTCATTGGCACTGACGTTCAGGCTTATAGCACGCACACGGCAGCGGTAGCCGCACTCGACAAGACGGATGGCAATTTCGTCGTCACGAACGGCACGACCTTCGTCGCGGAAAGCGGTTCGACCGCACGCGATTCACTTGGTCTTGGCACTGCCGCTACCGCCACGATCGGCACGAGCGGGGATACAGTTCCGAAAAACAACACCGCGAATACGTTTGGGGCGCAGCAGATTTTCGGCGGCGGGGTGACCGGCAGCAGCGGCATGGCCACAGCGACCGGCGGCCTTGGAGAGATGAGAGTTCGCAATGCCAGCAACGGCGCTGCGATGATGAGCTTCTTTCTCACGGGTTTGTTCGAAACTTATTTCGGTGTGGACACTGATGGCGTTCTAAAAATCGGTGGGGCGAGCTCAGGGGCAAATGCTTACAAGATTGCGCACGAGGGCCTCTCCAGCTTCGCGTTTCCCGGTGACCTGTCCGTCGCGGGGTCGTTCACGGTAGACGGGTTCGGCATAAGTCTGTCAACACTAGACGCCCGCTATTTGCAAACAAGTGGCGTGTCTGCGTTTGCCGCCACCTTTCTAGACGACGCTGATGCTGCGGCGGTTCGAGCAACGCTCGGCGTTGGAACCGGCACCGGCGATATGGTCGGGTCGAACAACCTCTCCGAACTGACCAATGCGGCCACCGCCCGGTCCAACCTCGGGCTCGGGGCCGCAGCGACCGCCGGGTTTCTCGACGAGGATGCCTTCACGACGGATAGCGCGACCGCTGCCCCTTCACAGCAGAGCACCAAGGCATATGTCGATCACCGCCGCCACGACCGGCCAAGTCGTGCCGACGCGATTGCGAATTTCCATCCGATTACGGCCCCCGATTTCATCCGCACGGCTGGCTATGCCGCTGCGGGCGATGGCGGGGAAGCGCTCTACGAGAAGGCCGTCTCGGAACCGTCGCACGCTGGCAAGCTGTCGATCACGCTCGCGGGCGGCAGCACGGCTTGGTATGAATATGTGCCCGGTCCGGGGGGTATCAACCCGCTCGCGATCGGTGTCGTCATGGGTGCAACGATCGACGTCAACGACGTTGAAAGCCTGACCAATTATGCCGATACGACGGCGCTTGCTGCGGCCACGATTGGCGGGAGCGTCGAGGCGGTCAAGGTCAATGGCGAGCCGTGGCGGAGGATCGACGCGGCTCATCCGAGGCTCGGGCCGGAACTGCTGGTCAACTACGACTTCGCAGTTGATGCAAGTTGGACGAAGGGCACAGGATACACGATATCGGCCGGGGAGGCCCATGCGGCGGCGGGCACGGCGTCCAATCTGCAACAGGCTTATGCATTTGCGGCTGGAACCGCCTATTGGGTCAATTTTACTCTGTCTGACGTGACGGGGGGCACAGTCTCGGCCAGCTTCTTTGGCGGCACGACCGCTACCCCCGTTAATTCGACCGGAACAAACGGTTACAAGAGCGGTGTCGCTGTTGCACTTACCGGCAACACCACATTCAATTTCAACAAGGACGCGGCCTTCGCTGGCGACATCGACAACGTATCGTTGCGGGCACTTCCCGCCGATGCTGTCATGTCAGCGGATGGCGCATGGTGGGCTGCTGCCGACCTTCGCTATGCGCCAGTCGGCACCGGAGCAGTCACCGGCACTGACAGCCGCGCGGCTGTCGTTGCGGCGCAGGCCGTCTCCGAAGCGCTCAAAGTGCCGATCATGTGGCCTTCCGGCGACATTCGTATCGTCGTGCCCAACGGCGCGTCGCAGAAGCTGGTGCAATACGGCGAGTGGGGGCTTCACTGGGGGTCGGCCGGCCGCACGCGCTTCATCCTTGACGACAACCCGGCCTACACCGCGACCGCGCAGACGGGCAACATCTTCATCGCCTCGGCGCAGACGGCCGACTACACGCGCAACAGCCGCAACATCAACCAGAAGTGCATCCTGGAGCACGGTATCGTCATCCAGGGCACCTGGTGGCGCGACATCGAAAAGGGTGGCCGGTCGTGGACCGGCGCCGCGCTCCCTTACCGCTGTCATGCATTATGGCCGACGCATACGCAGACCGTGCGGCTCGATGGTGTCGAAATCATCGACATCATGGGCTTTGCGACGAATACCCGCTCGTGCGGTCAGGTCATCTACACGAAGTCGAGGCTTAACCGGATTGCCGGTGACGGCTTCCGCGCCGAGGATTGCGACAACGTACAGATATTCGGCAACTACGGTCTACATGTCGATGACAACGTGGTTGCACTTCCCGACTTGGACGACCTACCGAACTACGCCGGGCCGCGTCGTGCTGGCGCCAGCGTCACGGGCAACGTGTTCGAAAGCTGCCGTGGGCTACTTGTTCTTGGTCCGGCTGCGCTCGACATCAGCCATAACATCCTGCGCCGGATGTATGCCGGCGGAATTGCCGCCTACACGCAGGCGTCCGACGTGTCGGATCGTGGTGAAGGCGGTTTCCGCACAGTGACGATCTCGCACAATCTCATTGAGGATACGCTGAAGGAAAGCGATCTCGCCGACCCGCCGGACGGAACATGGGATGCGGCAGATGCCTACGCGCTCAGCATTCGCGGCGGAACCCCGGCAACGCCTACGGGCGAAGGGACGGGCACGCCTGCGACCTTGCCGTGGGCGTCCACAACCCAGGCATGGGGCGCGATGCACGTCCAGGACATGACCGGGGCGGACGCCGTTGCAGGCTATCGTGGAACCGGCTTGCAGTGCGTGAACAACACGCTCATCCGGACGCACCAGGGTGGGTCTTACTACTCCTGCATGGGCTACGGAAAGCGGTTCACGCGGTGGGGTTTCGACAACCCTGCCATCGGTGATACCGAATTTGCTCTTGGTGGCATTCAGTTGCGCGGCGACTTCAACGGCGCGCGTGTTGCGGGGAACTTCATCAAAGGCTTCCCTCTCGGGGCTGGCATCTACCTGGCGCGCACGACCATCAACATGGCGTTCCGCAATACGACGATCGCCGGGAACACGATCATCAACGTCCGCCACGGCCTCGATTGCGATGCTAGTTCCACGCAATATCAGGGGATTTCCATCGTCGGCAACGACATCGATGTCGATCCCTATCGCATCCAGCCGGAGCGCGCGGCGGGCAACAAGTGGACGGGTGGTTTCACCGGCGCAGCGCCGGCCTGCATTCACCTGTCCTTCCTGCGCGGTCTATATATCGCAGGCAATAAATTCAAGAACGCGGCGAACCCGTGGACGTTGGAGGGCGGCGCGATCGAAGCCATCCAATACAACACGCTTCGCGACAATATCGGCTATGTCGACATCGGAACGGGGTCTTCGGTCACGACCACGGACAGCAAGTTCCGCGGCCTTGGGCGCATTCCGTTTGCCGGCCCGATGATGACCTATCGCATTCAGGATCTGGACCCCGCCAGCGGCACGTTCGGGCAGGACGCGGCAGGAATGCTGACGTATTCGGTGGCTATGCCAACGTCGGGGAAATACGTGGTCGGGCATCTGATCACGACGAACGCGGGAATTTATCTCCGCTACCTGACCGGCGATGCCCATGTCCTGAATACGGACTGGAAGCTGATGTAGGCTAAAGCGCGAAGCCGGCCAAAATTGCGCCGATCACCGCAAACGCGACAATGCCAAGGATAACGGCTTTCGTGCTTCGGGACAGGGCTTCGCCCTTCCACACAGCCCTGTCTCGCGCGAGTTCGTCCATTCATCCTCTCCGTTACGGCAAGCCTAATAGTTCGGCGGAATCGGCTGGCCCAACTTCAGCATCACCAGCAGCACAGCCACCAGCACAAACGCACCTACAATGCCGAGTGCCGCAGTTCCGATATCTTTCCACATACCGCGCGAGCCTAGACCGGCTCTCGCCCGACTTCAACACATAAGGAATCGAACATGGAACTGACGGCAGACATGCTGCGCAGGATTTCCAAGGGCAAGCCGAAGGCCGAGAACGTCGCGTCGATCGTCTCGGCGGTGAACGCGCACGGCCAGCGGTTCGGCCTGGACCAGCCGCACCGGCTCGCGCACTTCCTCTCGCAGCTCGCCCACGAGAGCGGCGGATTCTTCTATGATCGGGAGATCGCATCCGGCGCGGCCTACGAAGGGCGCAAGGATCTCGGCAACACGAAGCCAGGCGACGGCAAGCGGTTCAAGGGCCGCGGACCTATCCAGATCACCGGCCGGGCGAACTATCGCGACTTCACGAAATGGGCGCGCAAGTTTGATGCGTCGGCGCCCGACTTCGAGGCGAACCCGGAAGCGGTGAACACCGACCCGTGGGAGGGCCTTGGCCCGATCTGGTATTGGGACGACGGCAACCCGACCGGCAAGACGCTCAACACCTATGCCGACAAGAACAACCTCGAGATGATCACCCGGCGCATCAACGGCGGGGTGAACGGGCTGGACGACCGGATGGACTATTACGACCGCGCCGCGCTGGCGCTGCTCGGCTATCCGACCAATGCGATCCCGTCATTCCAGGTCGATGCGAAGCGCCGCGGCGACTATAAGGGAGAGCTCGACGGCAAGACCGGGCCGCAGACCCGTGCCGCGCTGCATATCTCGCTGGTCCGCATGACCGACAAGGCGTTCCGCGAGGATGTCGCAGTCGCGCCCGTGGTCGAGGAAAAGCCCGTCGCCGTGCCGGTCAATGAACTCGAGAAGCCCTGGTATAAGTCGCCAGAGGTGTTGATCCCGACCGTGACGCCTGTCCTTCCGGGCCTCGCCGGGTTCGACTGGCGGGTAATGATCGTCGCCATCCTCGTCGGCGCAGGCTTCGCCGGCTACCTCATCTGGCGCCGCAGCAACATGAAGGCGAAGCAGGAAGCCAAGGTCGACGCGATCAAGGAACGGGGGCTGTCATGATCGGCTGGCTCTTGGACGCCATTCCCCTCTGGATATGGGTCATTGCCGCTGTAGCCGTCGCATTTGGCGCGTGGCGCGTGTTGGGCACGCGCGGGCTGTTGGGTGCCATCGCGGGGCTAGGCGCGTTCCTGGCCTATCGCACGGGCCGGGAAACGGGTGGGGCTGATGCTCTCCAGAAACAGAAACGAGCCGACGAAAAGGCGGTGAAGGACCATGACAAGATCGCTGCGGACACCGATCGCATGTCTGATGATCAGCTTGACGCTTCCAATGCTCCTTGGCTGCGTAAGCGCGGGCGCTGATATCTGGTGCAAGACGAACGATCCGCGCCGGCCGACAGAGGCCGAATACGCGGCGATGGATCGGCAGTCGAAAGAACAGATGCGCACCCACAACGCTTTTGGTGCCGCCCGATGCGGCTGGCGCCCATAAGCAAGCGGGCCGACGTGCTGTTCGAGCAGCGCGCCGACCCTGACCGACAGCGATCGTGTGGGACCGCCGAAGGCTGAAACGACAATCTGCCTCGCTGGTTTCTTTTCCGTGAAGCGCCTCACACCGGGGAGCGTTTCAAACGCAGTGCAGACGAAAGGTCCGGGGCTTTGATAGAACGGA
>Ga0172380_10003085_pt1 | contig 23816 bp, 28 predicted proteins | sample Leawe162metaG_FD_119747 | JGI IMG/M metagenome (GOLD analysis project Ga0172380, IMG submission 119747) | Leachate microbial communities from a municipal landfill in Southern Ontario, Canada - Leachate well 162 metaG | ecosystem: Engineered > Solid waste > Landfill > Unclassified | place...
AGCATGGTGTCCTCAACTTTCGGATCATCCAGAATCAGTTCTTTCGCCAGGGCGATAACCTTGGCAAAAACATCTTCGGGAAGCCGCTTGGTAGTTTGCTTTTCATTTTTCATGCTAATCTCCTTTTCCCTAAAAAGGGAATACGGCCGATACGGCCTTTAATGTTTTGGAAAAAATTCCCCTATATTCAAAAAAATCCACTGCAACTACTTACAAAGCTTTAAAATAAGCACTATAAGCAGTTGCAGTAAAAAATAAAATGTAAAGAACTAAATTATATTAATAAAGCATAAATTCAAAATATTGTCAACTGAAAGCAAAGCTGATATTCTCTTTATGTCTAATTTTACAGACTTTTTTAAATTTTCAAATAAAAAAGGTCTTTGCCGGTTAAGACAAAGACCTTGTGTTTTAATATTTAATTTACCTTATTCCTTTTTGTTCAAGTTCTCTAATCTGCTCCATCCACCCGAGTCTTTCTTCATGTGTTACATCAGGATTAGGAAGCAGGCTTTTCCTTGTGCAGTTTATCAAGGCTTGAAGTTCTTGATATTTTCTAGTTTCCCCGATTGCCGGCGACAAGTGGTCGTTGATAATTAAAACAATTGCGCTGCTTGTCAGTTTGGCTTGTTTTGATTTTGACTTAAGTTCACTTTTGAGCGACGCGAAACTGGCTGCTGAATAATCTTCAGTTAAACTTCGGATTGTTTCAAAAAAATTTTCTTTTTCGTCGCCGCTTAAAACGTCTTTGAGCATCCAGTTTACAAAATCATCTCGATCTTGCCCTTTTGGGTCAAGTATCGGAATAATCATATCCCCGGCTCTTCCCGGTCTTCTGATGTCTGGAGACAAAAGATGTATTCTTGCTGTCATCAAAATCCAAAATACTTTTCCTCGTAACTCTGAATCAGACATCATTGCCTGAATTTTTCCAGTCAACCTTTTTTCAGTCGTGTGAGTTTCTAATGACACTCCGCCTAGCTGAGTATCAGCTTCATCAAGAAAAATTGCTACTTTATTTAAAGCCTTGACAATCCGTCTTATTCTTTCAAATAAAACATCGGTTTGACCGAAGAATTGGGAGCGTATGTTTTTGAGGACAAGAACAACCATGTCCAACTCAGAAACAGCTCCTTCGGCTAAATATGTTTTTCCACCTCCAATCGGCCCGGTTATAATTACACCGCTGAGCGTCTCGTAAACGTCGCCACTCATCCGAGGAATCATTTCATTTCTGAAAAAATGCTTGATACCGCTAAAACCAACACAGTCATTCAGCTTGTGGGTGGGTTTTTTAAACTCCACCATATCTTCTCCGAGTTGGCCTTTGATGTACTCCTCGACTTTTTTAACAACTTCTTTTGGAGATATGATTTTGCAATCATAACATGCACCTACTAAAAGCTGCCTCAATGCGTGGATTGAAAGCCCGGCTGAAAGCTCGGCAAGTTTTTTTACAGAAGACCAAAGCTTCAACTTGTTGTCATCTGGTTGTCCGTCATTAAACCATTCGATAAAATGCTCCCGTTCTTCCAGGTTTGGTGATTCTATTTCGACATCAATTATTTGAGGCAAAGTGCTGATTTCATTGTTAATCAAGCTTTTTGATTCAGCAACCATTACCACGGTATCATTGCCGCTTAAAAATCCGTAATCCGAAAACCAATTGTGACAAATACTTATTCTGTGTCTGTCTGTATCTGACAACCGGCTTATTTCACCCTCTGGGATTATCAGATCTGCTCTTTCGATAATGACAATTAAATCTTTTTCCAGAATGGGTTCTCCGTTAACGGCGGACCGTGAACATCGGCATAGCAGCTTTAATAATTCTAAAGCTACTGCGGGGCTAACCTGAGAATCTTTTAACCATCCAACAAACTCGCTTTGTACTGTTTTGGAGCCGCTTGAAAATTTTGGATTTATCATTTTTTGAATAGCCGAATCTTCAACTGACAGGCCATATCTCATTTTCATCCAAGCTTCTTCGACTAGCACTTGATCTTTTTCATCTACAAATTTTATCGGTGCGTTTAGCTGATATACGACTAAAATTCTGTCTTTTAGATTCCATTTCGCTGATAATACATCGATCAAAGGTATGTATTTACCGTGCGTACCATCTTCAAGAAAAAATAAATCATGTACATTGCCCGATAATACAAACGACGAAGTTAATCTTGCATTCTGAATTTTACCTGCTTTGCTTAAAAAATTATATTTGGGATTCTTCATCTATTTCTCCGTCTTTATGTTTCTTGTTATTTCGGAGTTCGACAATCATCCTCAGATATTCTTCTCTTTCCTTGCAGGTTTTTTTATCTATTACGATTTTATAGATTTTTTCTTGCAGGGATTTAAACTTCATAAAATCACGCTGATCATCTGGACTAAACACAGGTGCAGGTTCATCGAAAACTATAGTTGCGCCTGGATGTTCGCTATAACCAAGCGACCGCCAATCCCAATGTTGCGACAAACCGAGTATTCTATTGGCAACATAAATTGCTTCATTTAGCTCATGAGTTACAATAAATACCGTATATGGAGGATCCTCGCCTTTTTTAATGGCTTGACGATTCTCAGCATACATACCTAAAAGAAGTTTTTGCAATGATTCACGGGTCGCTTCATCAAGTGCGCCAAATGGTTCATCTAAAAGAAGAACCTTTGGCTTCATGATAAGCGTTTGTGCAATAGCGACTCTTTGTCTCATGCCCCCCGACAACTCTCTTGGAAGACTATACGCATCGTTTTCAAGACCAACTTTTTTAAGTATATCCATTGCTCTAAAATGATGCTGTTCTTTGATTTTTTTCCATTCCCTCGGTTTAAAAATTCTGAATGGTATCGAGGTTTCATCCAGCTTCGGACCAATAGATACATTTCGAAGTGCGGTACGATTTTCAAACAATTTATATTGCTGATCCACCATTCCACAATTACGATTAGGCCGTGTAACCTCTAAAAATTTTTGTGAAATTTTTTTTGTTTTATTGGTTGACAAAATTTCTTCTTCTGAAGAAAGTGCATGGTTGCCATTTTTTACAAGAACCTTGCCGCGTTCTGGTTTAAGCGTGCCATAAATCGCATTCAGCAATGTACTTTTACCACACCCCGATGGACCGACTAATGCAATAAACTCGCCTTTTTTTATTTCAAGGTCTATATCGTGAAGTACTTTTTTGGCGCCAAAACTATGAGAAACTTCTTTTATTTTCAACAAAACATTATCGTTCATGGCTTTCCCCTCAATCATTGCTATGTGTTAATTAATTTTTAATTTATTATAAAAACTTTTTAACCATTTAATGAAGTTCAATATATGCGAATCCGAATCTGAATACCAAGGAAATAATATTTTAACAAGTTCTGTTAAAGAATTTCTAAAACCGATAAGAAATAAAGCCAGCATGATTAAATATGGATAAACGATATTCATATTTTGCAGTTTTGAAGCCAGTCTTATGCGATAACCAAAACCATCATGTCCGACTAGCATTTCAGCCGGAATCAAATAAACAATAGCGGGACCGATCTGCAGACAAAAAGACATAATGGCTCTCGGAAGTATATGCGGGATTATAATATTCCAGACTAACTCCATTTCGGTCGCCCCCCAACTTCTCGCTTTGTTTAGAAGTTCTATTGGGAAGTTTTTAACTTCATCGCAAACATTTTGCGTCAAAATTGGCATAACGCCAAAAATAATCATAGCTACATACATTTCAAAACCAGTGCCTACCATAACAAAAAAAATCGCTATGGCGGCAGTCGGCGCAATGGACGAAGCAAAAGCTATAATGGGATAAAAAAATGCATACCATCTTGCCTTGCAACCAATCAGTATTCCTAGGCCAAAACCAAAAAACAAACTCAAACTTAGCCCAGCAAATAATCTTTTAATAGTTGTTCTGGCATCTTTTGTAATCCATCTTTCACCATGTATGTCTACGGCAGTAAACTGTTTTATCCCTTCTTGAAATTGTGTCATTGTTGGAATTGTTGTATCTTTGGGCTCAATTTGATGTTGTCTGTATGAAAGATAGTTGTACCCGACAAGCATTAACAGAACCGCAAAAATACCGATTACTATCCTTTGTTTGGTCGAAATAGTGTCTCTAATCATGTTCTTTCTCCTTTTTATGTTAGTTGAAGTATTCAATTTTAAATGAGCTTTTTCTCCTTTTTTCAGTAACCTAAATTTTAAGTTGCTAAAAAAATAATGGTTGGCAATGAGTTTTATCTCATTGCCAACCTTGTTTATTGTTAAAAGAAAAGTTTATTTTTTATTTTTTTTGGTTACAACATTCTTGATGTAAGTCGGATCAAAACGCAGATTAACATCGCCGGTTTCAGCTTTTGTTCCATAACCGATTGTTGGAGCTGAATCGGCAATTCCAACCTCGACACAGGTTTTCACTACCTGCTTCATAAGATTTTCTAAATTGCCGTTTGTCTCAACTTTTCCGCCCGGAAATGCTTCACCACCGGTAAAAAGCGAAAGCGCTTGTTCGGGGGTTTCGTAAAACCTGGTTTGTCTTACAACTTTTTTCATTGACTCAAGATTCAAATGCGAAAACTTTTCGCCGATTGCAATCAAGGTTTCGTCTCTTGTCGCCGGATCTGCAACGCGTTCATTGACCGAATAGAATGTATCAATTACCGCATTGGCAAATCTGTCTCCACCTTCACGGTTCAATGATTTTTCTGACATAATAACCATGTCAATGATCTCGCCGGGAATGGATCTTGAATCAAACAAGACTGTTGTGTCCGGACGTTTGTTTAGTGTTTCCATGGCAAAGGGATTCCACACCAGAATTGATTTGTAATCAGGATTTCGTTGCTGCATAACCATGGCCGCGATACCGGGATCCATGTTGACGAACTTGTATTCACTTGGGTTTTCACCAAGTTTTTCCAGATTACGAACGAAGGTATATTGCGATACCGATTTTTCCAAACCGTATGTACTGTAATTTTTCAGATCTTTAACACCACCGATCGTATTTTTTACAACCACCGCTGCATCAGCACCGTAACTTGTCGAAGTTGCCAGAATGCCGACTGAATTTGCACGAAGACTGAGTTGCAGAGAGTCGGTGTTTGTCACACAAACTGCATCTGCCTCACCTGTTCCGTACATTTCACGGGTAGGGTCATATTCTGCTTCTTTCAGCACGATGTCTACCTTCCAGCGTTCTTCGATTGGTCCGTATTTTCCCTTGTCGCCGTTAATAAGGCCAAATTTATGAGCTACTCCGAAAATCGACCAAGACGGATACTCGGACCACGCCAGGGAAAAAGCCGGATACTTTTCTGCGGCCTGTACACTGCCTGCCATTATGCCGAATGCCACCAGTCCAAAAGCTAATTTGCTTATTAATTTTTTCATTTGCAGTCTCCTTTTTTATTTTTCTTTCGTTAAAATTTTGATTTTAGCTATAGTAAATTTATTCAGGTAGCGATTCCCTGACTTCAGTTATCTGACCGCTTTGCTCTTTGGGCGTTTTTTCGAAAAATTCGTCGATACCAATCATGTCTTCAAGCTCTTTGCTTGAAACGCTTTCAGTTGCCATGGCCATAAGCTCTGATTCGACTGAAGCATTTTCTGTACCGGCGGCAATTCGACTTACCGTCGCCTCACCTCTCAATTGAGCGCGCATTTCACGCATTTCCTGAAGCTCTTCGGATGCCGTATCGCCTTGTGCAAGACCTGCAAGCATTGTATTGAGCTCGTGCTCTTGGGTTGAAGTAATAACATCAGCAATGGTTTCAGCTTTTTCAGCTTTGATTTTTTCGATTTCCGCTTTAAGCTGTTTAAGCTGCAATGTAAGTTCTTCAATCCGTTTTTGCCCAACTTTGATATCCTCTTCAACATTGCTTAAGCTATTTTTTTGTTCACTTTGTGTTGATGCGACGTCATTAAATTTTGCAACAAGTTCACGATATCTCGCGTCCTGTGTCGCCTCTTCTTTGGTGATGTTGGGGTTTACTTTTTTCAGTTCGCTTAAACGTTTTTTGGATAATCCAGCAGCACCGCTTTTCAAGCGATCATTCTTTTCAATCTCACCCAAAAGGCGCTCACGTTCAAGCTTCTTTTTTTCCTGTTGAGCGACCAGTGTTGCCATAGCCTCCATAAATTGATTGATGCGCTGGCCTTTAACGCCAACAATTCTTTCGAATTTCGCCTTAATGACGGTCGGGTCTCTGTCCAGGTTTTCGCGAAGCTTGTCTGTGCGCCCCGTCAAAAGATATCCGATTGATCTGAATAACTTCATTATTGCACCAAACATTAGTTTTTCTCCTCAAGATTAATTGTTTTTGAGTCAAAAGAATTTAAACGTTGCTCAACTCTTTTTGCGATTTCAAGTGAATCATCAAGCTCTTGTCTTAATTTTTTAAGTTTGTCCTCTCCTCTTTCTTCAATTGTAATACGTTGGAGTTCGGCGTAAATATCACTTAACTTGCTAATGCTTTCAGTAACGTTTTTTATTATTTCTTCACGTCTTTCAATGATTGGCTTCCTGGCTTCCTTTACCATGACGCTATTTGCCACACGCCAAAGCTCTAAGCTTTGCTCAAGCGACCTAATGCATCCGTTAAATAGCTCTTCTACATTACTGAGGATATCAAAAGTCGATTGCATGTTCAATTTCATTGACCAATTCTTGTTGTTTAACTGATAACGAAACTGTTCGGTTAAGAGTAGCAAAGTATGAAGTAAAGATTCCGTTCTCGAATCACCATCAGATTTTAATCTGTAATATAGATTGTCAAGAACTCTTTTTCTTTCTTTTGCCTCCTCCTCTTTCATTTCTTCTAAGACTGCTTGGGCGATTTTGCTATCACTTTGCAATAATCTGGTCAAAAAAATACCAATTCCGCCAAGCATTAAAACAAATGACACGAAAGCCAAGACGTTAAAACCAAAAACAATTCCTACAATTAATCCTGTCGCACCTCCTGCAAAAGGAAGGAGCGAAACAGGACTATTGAGTAAGCGTAAAATAATTTCTTTTCTCAATTTATTTTTGTCCATGAGTCGCTCCCTTGGTTTAATTAATATGGTTTTTGAGCGAGGACAAATTCAACAGTCCTCGACTTAGCACCCTTGCCTGACGGCGCAGAAGCTTTTGCCTTAATCCTGTTTTCATTCATCCCTCCTGAAATCAAATATTCTACAACAGATTCGGAGCGCTTCTTGGCTAATTGCACATTAGCCTCAATATCTCCTTCGGTGCTGGCGTTACCAACTACCAATAAATAGTAATCTGGCCAAGCTTCAAGATTTTTTGCCAATTCATTTAAGTCTCTTTGTCCCTGAATTGTGATAGATGCCCTGCCTCTGCCAAAATTTATCGGCACGGTTCGCATTTCAACCTCAGGCACAAGTTGTTCCCACTGCTCGTCTGTTAAGGCAGATAATTTTGCTCGTTCTTGAATTTCGTCAAGATCAAGCTTGACACCAACATCGTCTGAAAGGATGTTTACAGCACGTCCAGGGTGAAAATCAGCGTCTTTCATGCCAGATAAAACCTGGCTGAAAAATAAGTTATGCTCTTTACCTAATGTTGGATTTTCTGACATTGATCCGGTTTGAACCAGCACCTTGCTTACGTTTGCGATAATATCTTCAAGGTTTTCAAGCCCCTTAGATTCTTGACCGCTAAGCAAGCCAAAATGTGCGTAATTTTCAAGTGTGTTTTTCCAAACTATTCCGCCTACTATTCGTTCAACTTGTTTATCGGTTAATTTTATACCAGATTTTTTAGCGTCACTTCTTACCAAATCAGCTAATCCATTTCCTTGCTGATATGAATAAAGCGTTTTCTGATAATCCTCGACCACATCATGAACCATGTCTTGATGGTCTTTTAAAAACTCTCTATTTACCACTAAGACATCAATTATATACCCTTTTAGTTTTGAACTATCAATCAAAAGCTTTACGCCAGGGATTTCCAATACTTGACTAAGCTCCGGTTCCCAAAGGCCATAAGCCTGTTTCGAATTTTTATCAGATTTTTTAAATCTTGCCAAAACATCTGTAGATCCTTCAGCCTCCACCCATTTACTTTCTGAGATATTGACCGATAGATGACTTACTAAAACTCTGGCAAAAAATTCAGTTGGTGAATTTAGGGTTAAAACAATTTTTGCTTCCGGATAATTCAGCTCTTGCAGTGACGTGATGGCACTCTCATAAGCGACAAAACCATCTGCCCCAGAAGACTCATCAATAACCATCACGATTGAACCGGGAAACTGTTTTATCAAAGCACTCGCCTTAATAAACGAATCAATGGTAAATACCGCCATATCAATATCGCCATTTTTCAAAGAATCTATCCTGGCTTTATAATTTGCCTGATCGTCTTTTACTACAAATCTAATCCCTCGCTCTTTTTGTCGGTTGATGAATTCATCGGTTCTAAAAATTGCGTAACCATTAAAGCTATCGGCCGCTAATGTTATCTGTCCCTTGGAATACCGACTCTCTGATCCTGTTTCTTTTTCTAATTTAGAGTCAAAAAAAGGAAAAAGAAAATACTTTACTCCAAGAGTTACTATGACAACAATAGGCAGCCAAACAGCGACAATAACAAACCAATTTCTGCCTTTTGCTTCAGGGCTCATTTAACTTGCTCCTTTGTCTAAGATCTGATTAAAATAAAAATGATGGCAACTATAACAATCGCCGCTCCCGCTATAAGTACAGGAAACAATCCGTCATCATTCGAACTTGAGGATTGAGAAACACCTTGAAAAGACATTTTCTCTTTTGGTGTTTTCGGTTCTTCGGGCTCTGTTCCAATCGGATGATTGGCAGTTACAGAAAGAGCTTTGATAACGGCTTCGGCAAATCCGTCCGGTAATGCTGCTATCATTTCGAAAGATTCCTCATTAGATACGCCAGATTCTTTGGAGCCTATTTCAGCAAAAACTTTTTTAACAGCAAGCTTCAAGGAGTTTGGATCGTCGGCATTGTAGTAAGTATGGACGCGAGTAGCTAAATCATGCTCGCTTTCCATGCCAACTCCAATTACGTCAAACGTAATGCCTCGTGCCATGATTTCCGGCGTGTACTCCTTATAGGAATAATCAAAATCCGAAGGCTCCCCATCGGTTGCCACCAAAAGTCGATAAGTCCCATAGTTTAACTGTAATTTGCGTTGTTCAAGAAGCCTGTCGGCTCCCATCTTAATATATCTGCTTAAAGGTGTCCCGCCATCAGGAGTTATACTGTTAATCGCGCGTTCCAATAGTACTTTATTTACAGGCTGAAGGTCATACAGCCAACCACGATGAAATGAAACTAAACCAACATTGGTTTTTTCAGGAATATCTTTTAACACACCAGACAAAGCAATTTTGGCGGCATCTATTTTTGATATGCCACCAAGATTATTACTCATTGAGCCCGAGTCATCAAATACGATCACTATGTTGTTTGACTCGTTATCCGCAAAAGCGCCGCAGACTGATGTCAACATAATCAGAAGGGCGATCAAAATGAATGCAAAGAAATTTTTGAATTTCATTTTCGCCTCCTTAATAGTCGAAATCTTTGTCTGACTTAACTTCAGCCGATAACCTGATTAAAGTAATCTCGGCGCGCATATTTTTTTGCGCTTCTTTCATGTTTGACGGTTTAGCAATCAACGGCTCGGTTATTCCTACTCCCACCGGGACAAGCTGGGATGCGTCAAAGGTTATATGATTTTTCTCAGCGTATTTTATAACGCCATCAACAAAACCCTGTGCACGGCTCTTTGAAAGTGCCGAAGCAGCGCCCATGGCTTCCCGCGGATTATTCTGTGCAACACCATCAAATTGACCCGACTTAATAAGCTCAACAACCTCATCGGTGTTTTCAAGACTCAAAGGTTTTCCATTGAAATAGTAGGTGTAATTTCCTTTTGTTCCTGATTGCTTAATAATTCCCTTGGCAATTCCAGCTTTGATAAGCTGAATAATTGTCCAGGTAGGATCCGCGTGACCGCGAATAGCAACGCCTGCCTCACCGTACTTGCTTGCCCACTCAATTGTTCTTTGAAACTCTTTCCCATATTTTACCTCATCAAAATCATTTGCCTCTGGCGGATATTGGATAGTGAAAAAATCAATTTTTCTATCATCAAGTTCGCCAGCATTTAACGATGCGATTTCAGCTTCCATTGCCTCGGCACGAAACTTGTTTTCCCTTTTCACGTTGGTATTTTTCAGGTATCCAACAAAATAATTAGAACTGTAATCAAGTCCTGACGTAAGAAATTCCATTCTTTCTTTTGCATACCCTTGATTTACAGCCAGGTCAAGCGCAGACTTTTGAAAAGCCACGAAGCCAGCCATATTTCCTTCTTCTTCGAAAAAGACAACATTGCCGGGATATCCAACTAATCTCGCGTCTGCCAACAAACCATAGGCATCGATTTCTAAAGTGGGCAGTATGTACTCACCTTTATCATCTTTGCCATATATTTTTTGGGACATCTCAAGAAGATCCATAAAAGTTTTGGACCCCTTGGTTTCATAGTCGTTTTTTAATACAAGAACTTCTTCGGTGGCCTTCATGTAGCCGGCAACAAATTTATGTGCCCATTCACGATTTTTATCAAACCAGTCTTTTCTGCAAAAATATCCATCCCAAATGGAACGAGACATTTCGTTTTGAGTTGAAACAAGCACTTTCGCACCTTTTAAAGTATTGTCACCACCTGTTCCCGTCGTATTTATGCTCCCTGTTAAACCAAACATATCTGGTGTAATTACAAATGCGCCGGCCGCTTCAGGCGTTCTTCTCATTGTTTCCGCGGGGCCATTTTGACCAGAAATATCTTTTACCCAGATGATTTTTACATCATTCCAAGTAAGCTGCGCTGTTTTTAAGAGGTCGTCCATCATGCCAATTTGAGGTGCGTTGTACATCATGATAAAAGATTTTCCTTTCATATCAGAAATTCTTTTTACCATCTCACTACGGACTACCAGATGATCGCCGCCGGAAAATGACATTTGCATCAACGTCACTCCTTTGGTTATGTGATCAGATCCCATTACTTCTGAAGCAACACCACCCTGGCGGAATGTCATTCTTAAAAATGGCGATTTGCCGGACAGATAATCGCGACTCTGTTTTACAGTGTCGTCACACTGAACTAACTTTATTTTGAGGCCAAGTTTTCCGTAAATTGAGTTTGGAGTTGTTTTGAGACCACCGTTTGCGTAAAAAGTTACTATGTCTGCTCCCCATAAAATATAGGGTACAATTGTATAACCTTCCGAATCGGTTTTTACAGAATCAACCTGAACATTTCCAACCGAATCCATAAATCGTTTTTCAGCCCAAACATTATTTGCAAAAAAACAAAAAATCAGCAAAAAAATCGCTGCAAATTTAACAGATTTCATCTTTTATTCTCCTTTGTTGTAAGTTTATTCTTTATCTTCTGGTTGTTTTGTCTGTGAATCGTCGGCAAAAGCTTTTGCGGCACGTTTAAATCTGGATACAATATCTGAATCCTTGATTTTATCCAATGTCCCTTTTACTGTTTCTTCAACTTTATGCGCAAAATCATCTTTATTTTTTCTTGCGTCTTCCTGTATTTTATTGAGCATCGATTCAATGTTATCTTTCGACGTTTCTTCAAAAATCTCAACAAAACACTTAAGAACTTCAATTAAATGCTTTGACTCGTTTTTTTGTGGAATTTCTAACTTCCAGCAGTTATCCCCGTCTTTAATCTGGCATTCGACGACCATGTTTTTTTCAGTTATTTCTCCAATTTTAAACGGCTTCCCGTCAGTAAAAATTGTTTGTCCTGACTGCAGAATTGCAATCTTCATACTGCTTTTTCCTGTGCCCATTTTTTTCTCCTGTTTTAGATTTTTAATTTTACAAACAGTGTGCTTTTAACAATAAATTTTTAACGTACATATCGCTTAATTTAACACTAAACGATTTGTTAAAATAGCAAATTCATTGATTTTTGTCAACTATCAAATTATTAAATATTTTTAAAAATCGAAATCAAAAATAATTTTAATTTTATAACTAAAATTAAACAAAAAATTACTATTTATCTATAAATAACAGTTTTTATAAAAAATATTATATTTCTTTTCTAATCTACAGCCTGAAACTTTACCGATATTTCTTTTAAATTTTTCCGTATTATCTTTATCACACTACAACAAAATATTCCTGATTTTCCTAAAAAAATTTTATACTTTCCGTTCGTCCGAGACGGATCATAAATAATAAAACCCTTTGCAATAAAAAACCCGCGGCGTTTTATGCCGCGGGCTAATCTGTTAAATTTCTATTTTTTCAATTTCACAAGCCATTTCATAACCTGCTACAATTTTTTGGTGCGCGCTATGCTGGTATAGATACAAATCGTAGTAATTGGAAAATTTGCTTTTATTTTTTTGCTCGATAATATGCTCCAAGTAGATTAATAAAAAAACCAAAGCTTTTTTGAGCGGTTCTTGGCCGTTTACATAGTCATTGAATTTCATCTCACTGACTAGCGCTGAGATACCTTTAAAATCACCTATTTTTATTTCTTTTAATTTTTCTTTCCAGCTATTATATATTTCCGCACTAATTTTTCCCTCTATCTTTTTCAATAATTTTCCAACCATCTTTTGGTAATTGTCAAAAAGGTCTTCTTGAATGTAATTGACTATTCTTTCTCTTTCACTCAAAAAAACCTGACGTTTATAGATTATTGCAAACAAAGAAATTGTTGCAATGACAAAAAGCGGCGCGAAAACAATTGTGCAAAAAACACGAAATGATTCTATGGCGATATAATCATAAATATTTTCACCGTACATTGTCTTCTCCTTGTTTTTTTCTCAAAATGATGGCCGAATTCCGACCTTTCTAAATTTCCAAACCCAGACCGTGTATCCGTTTTCTATTCCCGACATTCCGAAAATATCATTTTCACAGGATTAGACCATGGCATCTCTCCTTTTATAATACTTTATTTTTAAATTCAGTTGTTAAACAGCAAAATTTATCTAAACTTAACAAGAATAATTTTTATTGTCAATTTTCTAAAAAAAGAAAAAGACGGTTAAACATCGCTGTTTTACCGTCTTGAGTATTTTTTCTTTTTAAGCCCTTTTAACTTTTTAAAAGTTTAAGCTTCGGTTTTTCATCATCTTTAAGTTTTTTCTCAAAACCTTTTGCAACCCCCTCCAAAACATGAATTTGATCCAAAAAACCTCCTTCACAATAAAAAATTTCCCACATCATATCCTGCAGCTTTAAAAATGATTGGAGAGGGTTTTTGCAACTACTGCGAACAAGATCAACTTTACATTGTAAATGCTCCATTTTCTTGCGGCGGCCTTCTTCAACCGTCAAAATTAACAACCTGACCAGCAACCTTCTTTTTACTTCAAATAGCTCTGGATTATTCTGCTGGAGCATGCTCCAGTATTCATGGCTGAAAGTGGCAAAACAAATTTTAAACTGAAGGCGCGCCAAATCTCTCTGCATTTTTTTTGGTGCGCTGCAAATTAAAGACAAGATTAATTTTTCTATTTTTTTCTCAAACGCCACAGGATCATTCTGATAAAATTCTGTCAATTCGCCGATATCATAACTGTATCCGTTTTCTTCTTCTTTCAACATAGCACCCTCCTTATTTTGTCTATATTGCGGTGATTAAAGAAGTTCTAATAAAAAATTTAAAAAAAAATAATCAAGCTTTTTTATACATGATTATAACAATAACTTAACACAAAAAATAAAAAAATCAATAGCGGGCTTGATTTTTTAGAATCCTCTGAGTCTGCCTTTCTCCAAAAATTTTAGATAATAAATATGCATTAGTCATTTCGTAAAGTAGCTTCTATTTCTTTAAGACAAAAAAGAGTATTTACGCTTAAAGTTAGTTAATAAAGCTACATCAAACTCAAGCCTCCGTTTAGCCCGAAAATCAGTAAAAATAAATATTTAATCAAAAGAAGAACCAAGCCTATTATGATAAATATAACCGCATATGTCGTGATTATCACCTTTACATTCTGTCCTAGCGTTGTCCGGTAATACTTTGTCAATAATTTATTCAAAGTTACAAAACTTAATATTATGCCACCTAAAAATGCTATGATCGGAAAGAATATGTTAGGCATAAAAAAATTAACAATATTGACAATAAAATTCAAAACGAAGACAACGGCAAAGTGTATTGCTACTATTTTTAAAGATGTTTCTGCATTAGCCTCGATTATTCCGAAAATTCTGCCACAGATCAAATTAAAAACAAAAGCATAAAATGCCAAAAAGATAACAATGGAAAACAGATAAACAACCAGGACTATGAATCCTCTTACGCTGAAAAGTTTTTCAAACAAGGAAAAAATTTTTTCTGTTTTATTTTTTTCATAGCTTGTCGCTTGGTTTAAATCAGCCTTTTTCTTGAGAACTTCGATTTTTTCAAACACCTACCTATTCTTTTCTACGCTTTTTTTAACTGACAACATCCGAGCATCCAACTTTCCATCCCCAAGAGGATTAAAACCGCTGTTTATTTCTTGAAAATCGCTATAACCGTCTCCGTCGGTATCTTTTGAATCCTTATCCGTCTTATACGCGGCTTCTGCCCAATTTTCCAAACCATCTCCATCATTATCGGCATTGGTGCTGTCTTTATTTAAAGATTCGGGGGTTGCCGTCGCCTCTTCTAGATTAAGCACCTCTGAGACTGTTTTTTGTTCCAATGTTTTTGGCGCCTTTTCTCTAAAAAAAGAAATATAAGACAAGCCGCCGATAAAAAAAGCGAATATCAAAAAAACCAGCGCCGCAAAAACCGCTTCTTTTTTATCCATTTTTACTTGCCCGACATCGTCGAGATCGTCAATTTTCATAAAAATTTTAAAATTAAATTTCCAAAATATTTTAAAAAATCTAGTATAACAATACGATTATTACACTTTCCCCCAAACAAACTTAATAAACCGCCTCTGCATATCGGCGATAGCCGCGTCTTCTATGATGACGGCAACGAGCGATTGGAAAGAAATTAGCGCCAGGCGGTCTTTGGTAACAAGCAAGTCGGTTGTGAATTTCAATTCATCCGGCAATATCTTATTTTTTACGAAAGATTTATATTTTCCATTCTGCAAACGCCGCAATGCAACATCGGACTTCTCCATTAAATTAAATAACTTTATTTCACGCTCGGGCAATCTCATCAACAACTCATCATTCTGCTCAACGGTAAAAAGCGCAAAGAAGGCCTTGGGCGAAAAGACGGAATATATGTCCTGCCAGGTGTCAATCATTTTTTTGTAGGCTTCGAGAATTCCGCTCTTACCCTCGTAAATACTGATCTGCGGTTTTTTAAAAGAATTGGCAAAGATAGTCTTAAGTTCCGGAATAATCTTTTCGATGCTATCTTGGCGGCTAGTCAATTCGCGCTTCTTCGCTTCCAGGATTGAAATAATCTTGCTCGGGTTTTCCGGCGCATATAAAACCGTTTTCTTGTTCATGATTTTATAAACAAAGCCCTTTTTGATCAAAACTTCCAAGGGTGCATACACCGTCGTACGGTTCAACCCGATTTTGCGCGCCAAATCCGATACCGTCGCCTTGCCAATCGACAATAATCCTAAATAAATTTTTATCTCTTTGTCCTTGAGACCTATTTTAGCCAGTTGTTGCTTGATTATATTCATAATTACAGCCTATACTAAAATTGATTGTTTGTCAAAATAATTTGTCAACATTTTTAATAAACAAAATCAAAAATCCTTAATTTAAAGCCTTTTTGTCCTATATCATATTAATATTTTTGACAAATACTTTTGTCGCTATAAAATAAGCATAACATAAAAAATCCGCTCTTTAAACAATAAAATAATTCCGAGGTGATAATAATGAAAACTAGACGAGAAAAATTATTTTTAGGTTTAGGCATGATAGAATTGGTGATTATACCACCCCTTTTAATAAGGGATATCTTAAAACATGGCTCAATATTAAGCGGATCGGCTACGATAGATGTAATATTTCTTAGCCTATCCTACCTATTTATTCTTGTTGTGGTAGTTTACTGTTTTCTGGAGATCAAAAAGGAGCGTCGCCATGAAGAAAAAAATTAAAGATGTAGCAGCCTTTTTATTTTTTACATCCATGCTTATATGCGTATTTTATTATGGATTCTTTCCATACGTTACTACTCTGGGGAAGTTTGTTTATGGCTCCTTGTTTGGCATAGCAGATATCCTTTTCGCAACAACAATGCTGCTAACATGGAAGGATCCGAGTTAATAGTGGAGTCGCGTATGAAATCAGTGGTTTTATTTCCGGATTTGCCTGTTCCATTTCAAGTTCAATCCTTATGGATAAATTTTTTGAGGATTGTCCTGACTACAATAAAATTGTAGATTCATACGATATTGATGATTTTATTTGGCAACTAAACATATAGACGTAAAAGTCTCTGCGGGGAATCATCTGCCGGAGTTTTTTCTCTTAAATTTAACAAGCAATCAAAATGCCCGCACTCTCACCGGAGAAATGCGGGCTTTTATTTATATTTTTCAACCAAAAAAAATCCGAACAGATCTTTCGATCTTTAGCTTGTAATTTCCGGAACCCGCCTTTCTTTGAAGGTGTCATAGTAATTTTATAACAAATAAAAAAGGCAGAAAAATCACATTGGACTTTTCTACCTCGGCTATGCGCTAGTTAACGAAAAACCAGATTCCATTTTCAGAAACTTGACCCAGTTTATATTCTGGACAAAGCATACTTGCCTTGTCCACAATTTTGTCAATTAACAAAATATCTGTGTTTTCCAATGGAATAAACATAACCTTGTTTCCTCGCAATGCATCCGGATAATTTTTTTCAAATTCAATCTTTTTTTCTTCTTTCACCATAATATTATACCTACCTCCGAGGTAAAACAACATTAAAAAAACCACCACAAAAAACGTCAAAACAAACAAGGCATATGTTGTACATCTATCATTCTCAGTCATAATCTACCTCCTCACTCTTTTGAACTCCTTTATTTCCGCAGAGACAAGAAAAACAATATAGCAACAATTATTAATGTGATCAATAAAACGAAATTAACGCTCATAAATTGGATATCAAACAAAACGCAAATTACCCAGACCACAAATATAACTGCGCAAACAGTTAATACTCCTCGACCGATATCGCTTCTAAGTAGAAATCTGAATGGCCACATTATAATCCTTGTTATTTTTATAAGTAACCACCAAATAACACCGTCAAACCACATGCGCGCCCTTGTTTGAAATATTCCCAACAATAAAAAACAATTAATGCAGCTTAACATTAAACAACTAAGCAGGCTATGTGTCGGCACAAGTGAAGTAAAAATAATTACTCCGGAAAAAAATGTAAAGAGAAAACAAAAAATTACCGCAAAAACTATTGAAGCAAGTCCGGAATCTTTAAATAATAATCTATCCAATACCAATCTTATAAAACTACAAACAAGAACCACATTCAACAGTATAATTAATGCGCTAATTTTTTCCATTTCAATCCTCCTCGCGCCTTTGCGCTTTTTTTATTTATTCAATTGACAATGAACACAATAAGGTAAGCATACACAATGTTTGAAAAAATTGGTCATTTCCATTTAATCCAACACATATTATAATTTTAATTTGATATTTTTGCCTTGATATGGACAAAATTTAGATACTATGCTAATCTAATTGAAACGACCTTTTCGGCGACAAATTATTTACGATGCAATTTTATGCTAAAAAAACAACTGGAAAAATTGAATTTATCCTCCCGTGAAGCCACTGTTTATGCGGAGCTCTTGGAATTGGGAGAAACAACGATTGAACAAATTTCCAAAAAATCCAAAATCAAACGCACTACCGTTTATGACGTAATCAAAACCCTCAAAGAAAAAGGACTAATTGGAATAACCAAAAGAAAAAAGCGCGCACTCTACTATGCTGAGGATCCAAGAATTCTGGAAAGCCAGCTTGAAGAAAAGAAAACTGTTTTGCACGGCATTCTTCCGCAGCTTCTTTCGATGGCAAGCTTGATTGACAAGAAACCTGGCATAAAATATTTCGAAGGAATTGAAGGAATCAAGAGTGTTTATCAAGACACTCTCAATTATCCCAATCAAGAAATTCTTATGTGGGGGTCGACGGATGTTTTCAAATATTTTGACGAAGATTATATGTGGGATTATTATCTGAAAAAAAGAATTGAAAATAAAATTTGGATGCGCGCCATTGGAAAAAATTCAAATATCGTGAAGAATATCCAATCCAAGGATAAAAAACAGCTTCGTGAAACGCGGCTCTATACCGGTGATGACTTACGATTTGAAGTTGAAATCAATCTCTACGGCAAAAGAAAAATCGGCATTATGTCGTTCAAAGAAGAATTAGGCCTGATCATCGAAAGCGAAAAAATATACAACACCCTAAAAAGCATATTTGAGCTTAATTGGAAAATGTTAGATAACAAAATCCGATGAATCGCGTGCTGACACATGATTTTAGATCGAAATAGCACTATCCAACAATCAACATCTTCTTTAATTATTTCCCCAAGCGGCATGAAACAATCCCTTTAACATATTATATATTTCCTTACTCTCAATAATCACGCCAAAGAAATCTTCGCTATAGGAAAGAAAAGCGACTTTGTTGGAAAAAATCTTGACATCACCCCTGAACATTTCCTTTTGCTTTTTTAAAATTTTGATTTGCCTAAGCTCGCTTCCGGAAGATTCCATCCATTCTCGCGCCAATTTGCCTTCATGCGCGATAATCTTGTTAACCACTCTTTTCTTTATCCGCTGTCCGACATATTTTTCCAAAATTTCCTTCGGCACGAAATCATAAAAATCCTCCAGACCGATATAGGTTAGAATGCTGTCTCCAGGAAAAACGGCAGATATAATATCCTGATAAAATCTTTTCATTCCGACAACTCCTTCGTATAAGATTATTCTTGGCTTTATTTGGGAAATGCTATGAAACTTTTCCAATTCCGGAATCATGTTGCGAACAGCTTCAGTCTTTTCTTCCAATATCCGTTCCAAATTGCGGACATCATCGATGAAATAATATTTCCTGCCTTTGCTTTTAGATACTTTGACAAAACCTCGCCTTTGCATTTCCGGCAGCATATTATATAGCGTAGTTCTTTTGAGGCCGCATCTTTTGGCAAGATCCGTAATGGTAACTTCCCCGGCCTCAAGCAAGGTCAAATAGATATTCGCCTCTTTATCCGAAAAATCCAGATAGTCTATCAATTTTTGCTTATTTGGTTTCATAGACATAATTCGTCTACATTTTTAGACGATATTAATTATTGAATTATTCCGCAATAAATGTATAATTTAAGCCAAAATTAAAACATCGCTGTATTAATTATACATAAATTTCACAAAATGTAAACACTTTATCAAATTTCTGCTAGCTTTTAATTAGTTTTGATTAACATGAACATTGACAACTGAAAAATAAAAAAGAGGAAAGGATATGAAAAATAACATCGCAGCTTTTGTAAATGCGGCAGCCCTTCTTGAAGTTGATGAATTCGCATCTTCTAATCCGGAACTTGCAGCAGATCTAAAATATGTTTTTTCCCTCGGCGATCCGTCACGAGGAAAAACTGAGTTGTTATTTGAGTGCGGAAAGGCATTCAACATTAATCGTCAAACATTGCTCCCCTTTGCCATGGCGGCAGAGTTGATGATGGCATCAGCAATGAACGATGATGACATTATCGACGGAAATGAGTCAAGATATGGCAGTAAGCCGCTATATCTGCTGAAAGGAATTCCGACCGCCATGATGGTAAGCGGTTATACGTACGGCTTACTATTTTCGATCCTAAAAAAATACAGGCCTCCTGCGTCGGATCGGTTTTTCAACGGGTACCTGAAATCGGAAGATTTGTTAGTTGAATATTTCAGACTGATGCACGATGGTCAGTATTCAACGACAAGAGAAGTAAATTTTCAAAGCTATGGATTATGCGACCTGCACAACCTTGCATTTAAAAAAGCCGGGCTCCTATATCAGTTTTGTTTGTCCGTTCCTGCTTATCTTGCGGGCATTGACGCCACAAAACTGGAAGAGTTCGGGTGCAAGCTCGGAATCGCCATTCAATTTCAGAGCGACATCCGGGATTTTATCAAGAACCCAGATGATCCCGACAAGCCCGATCTCCGTTTTGAGGATTATCTAACAGGACAACCAAATTTAGTCATGCTGATTGCCAAAGAGCATCTTCGAGGTGCAGAAAAAACATGGCTGATTGAGTCATGGTCAAGGAAAAAAGAAAAAAATTGCAACAAGGTGGTTGCATTGATAGAAAAAAGCAATGCAACAAAAACATCTATCGCTTATTTGCAAGAAAAACAAGTTGAGTTGAAAAAAATAATTGGACAGAAATTTAGCTCCTTGTATCAAATCTCTTTATATCACTTTTTACACAATCTCGTAAAAAATCTCTGCTAAAAAAGGAGGTGAATAACATGCCCGGGATGGTCGCTCTTCCAAAAAATGGAAAGAAGAAAGTAAAAAAGAAAGAAAAAGAAGAGAAAGAGGACAATAACCAGCCGGAAGAAAAATAGAAATGTCTATTTCTTCCGCAATAGCCGGCAGCCCTAGATGGTTGCCGGCTTTTTTTTATTTGCTTAAAAGTTGATTTTGATGGGGTGAATATTAACCAGTGAATACTCAATTATTGGCAGTTTCAAGGGATTTGATGTTGTCAGCGAAGTTTAACACTCTTAACTCCTTCATTTTCCAATACTTCCTTTTTCTTCTCCGCTCCCCGATTATAACCGCCCAATTTTCCATCTGAGCGGATTACGCGGTAGCAGCGATTTTAATGGCTGTTCTACTTATAATTAAAAAATAAAAAAAATTGACAGATAGATAAATCATGCTAAACTATTAATGAAATGATAATTACAAAATATATTACAACCTGGTCAAGCTTTATTTCTTTCATCCGCGCTTAGCGGGATGAGGATTTTTTTAGTTACTAAATTTTGTAACCGTTCTCATCTTGAGAGCGTTTTTTTGTACTCAAATGCTCATTATAAAAAAAGGAGACTTAATATGAATTTTAGAAATGTTGGTAATCGTGTTGCTGTTGATTTTGATTTTTTTAATTTACAAATTTCAAATAAAGAAGCATTAGAAATTCTTAAAGATCAAAAAATTCGACATATTGATGTTGATATTTGCGAAATAGCAAAAAAACTAGTGGGTATTGCGCAATGGCGATGGGCGTCCAGGCAATGGGAAGCGCCGCATTATTTTGACTGCTCTGCATTAACAAAATGGGTATATGGTCAGATGGGTATTTGGTTACCAAGGAGACCACAACAGCAATTTGAACATTGTGAAGAGCATGGTGAAATAATTAAACTAGAAGATTCCCAGTGTGGTGATTTACTATTTTTTAGTAGTCATACTAGAAATGGTAAACGAGTCGGTTTGCACGAAGGTAACGGACATGTTTGCATGCTTGTTGAAAAAAATAGAGTGATTTGCGCATTAAAGAGTGAATCAGTTAAAGGAATTTATAATATCGCCCTTGAGGATATGCTTGCTGCCCGAAAGTTACAAGCAGTTGGGAGAGTATGTAATTATCATTCACTAACTACATTATTGGTTCCGCCAGATCGTGAAATTGAGTCTAGTGATGATATTAAACATGTAATTCTTCAATGTTTATAAACGTAGCTAAATTTAGATGTGACAATTTTATCAACCGAACTATTTTATTATCTGTGAGGGTTAAACAAATGAGCTGTAACCAAATAAGTGATAAAGGCAATGAATTTGAACATGAATGGATTACTGTTTCCGGCATTGATATATGTCATTGGTGCGGGGTTAATAAAATTGCCCATGAAAAAACGAAATGCCACAGTAAAATAAAGCTAATCACTGGAAGTGGAAAACTACAAGTGATTAAAAGATAACAATATACTTAAAGCAGTAACAAATAAAGTTACTGCTTTTTTCTTTTTTTAAAACTTATCGCCATGTCTAGCGATGGCTATGGCGCTTTTTCCTTTCAAGAATAAAAAACCCGCGATGCGTTTAAGTTTCGCGGGGTTTAAATTGCTGCTAAATTTTTACATTGATGCAGGAATTTACTTCATTTTCACCTCCGGCAAATTATCCCACAGAAGTTCAAAAATTAATTTTAGCGTATTATAAATTTCCTTGCCCTCGATAATAATCCCTGTTTCTTCACGCGCGGACATCAAAGCCACTTTTTGGTGGCCGTAGATATTGATTTCGATTGAAAAAGGGTATTTCTTGGCGCTAATCAGTTTGGTCGCACGCAACTGCTCCTGATCCTTGGAAGTAAAATGTCTTTCAATAATACCGGTCTGCGGAATTATCGCTCGCACGCGCAAATTATTTTTAACTCTTTTGCGCAGATAGTCATTAGCCCACTCCATACCCAGAACCTTGGCCACATCTTCGGAGGCAAAGGCCAGCATCTCGCCGCTATAATTCAAAGTATCCGCATACACCTGCCGCAACCCTTCACGACCCTCGTAAAATCTAATCTTTGGCTTCACACCCTTGATGTTATACAACGAACGCAATTGCGGTAACATCTCGCTGAGCATCCGCTCTTTTTCCCTTAAATTTTTCTGCAACTTTACCGGATCTTCGGCGACAAAAAAACGCTTAGCGCCCTTCGTCGTTTCGTAAATAAGGCCAGATTTTTTCAAGTCTAACAAGATATCATAACCGGTCGTCCGCTTGATTTCCGCTTTTTTCGCAATCTCAATCACCGTCCCGCACCCCAATTCCAAAACCGCCAGATACACATCCGCTTTCCTGCCATCAATGTCGAATTTTTCTAGTAAACTTTTAATTTGCATATTTATATTATTATGTCGATATTTTCCGTCAACATTATAATTATATCGCAAACCTAAAAAATGTCAATATATAACCATTTATAACTATTTTTAATCAATATTTCTTTTTTGACAAATAATTTAAGACGGTTATTTTTGACATAGGTGCACCTTCATGATATATTAACCAGTCAAGCTAAATAGTTTAGATTGATACGTTCTTTAAAAAAAAGGAGGCACTCTCATGCATTATGATAAATATGATTCTATTGTTTGGATTCTTAGTTTTCTACTGCCATTGGTGTACTTTTTTGTTATCAATCCAAAATCAAAAATGGAAAAAGCTATTCAATGGTGTTTAGTAGGGATGTGCTGCTTTATAGTGGCGTTTGAGTTAACCAGATTGCTGACATGGAATTAATCATGTTAAAAACTTATTTATCAAAGGAGGGTAGCATATGTCAGTTTTTAGCCTAGGCTTAACCAATAATGACAGAATGATTGTATCTAAGATTATAACAAAGGAGCAGTTAACACCTGAAGAAGCCCTTCACTATATCAAATTCAGGGAGCGCATTCGAGCAAGGGTCGAAGGCCAACTTTCACAACTTAATAATGAGATGTCAAAAAAAGGAGAAATTACGCCCGTCATATAATCAAGGAGTAAACCATGGAAATAAAAGAAGTGCCAAAATACTTAAAAGAAGTTTGGACAAAGGAAATAATTTGTAAAAAAATAGGCGTTATTATTATCGGGGAACCTTGTGGAGCCAAATTACAAGTCACTGAAGATGATTTAATTATCATTGACTATGAAACTGATTTCCAATTTAAAGATACTTTTGGTGTCATTTGTCCAATTTGCAAAACAATTTTTTCTCTTGGAGATCATTTTAACAATATGCCGAAATATTTAAAAGA
>Ga0172380_10003086_pt1 | contig 23815 bp, 18 predicted proteins | sample Leawe162metaG_FD_119747 | JGI IMG/M metagenome (GOLD analysis project Ga0172380, IMG submission 119747) | Leachate microbial communities from a municipal landfill in Southern Ontario, Canada - Leachate well 162 metaG | ecosystem: Engineered > Solid waste > Landfill > Unclassified | place...
AAATCGGGCTCTTGCGTCGGGGTATTAACCCCGCCGCAACCAGAGGATGTTTCCTCTGGACTCCTCATTCTTTTTGTCCCCCGCAGCAAGCTGACGGGGTATAAAAAGAATAAACAATAAAAATGAACCAAGATACAAGCGCCATCCCCGCAAACATGCGATTGCCGAATTTTTTTCCGCTTTTGAAAGAATCGCTGCAAACTTACAAGGCCAAATGGAAAACATTGCTGGGGCTATCGCTGGCCTCATACGGAATTGCGTTAATAAGCGCGGCGGTTAGCGCCATAATCGGATCAATCGCCCTGTCTTTTGCGGCAGAGATATTATTTTTGATTTTGGCCATAATAATGATGTTGGCCATTGCGGTTTTAACCGCGCTATTGGGATGCTGGTTGCAAGCAGCTGCAATTATTGTCTTAAAAGACAGGGGAGAAATGTTTGGCATACGGCAAGCAATGCATCGAGGAAAACCTTTCGCCCTGCCATATTTCTGGATAACGCTTCTTTTAATACCAACGCTATTTTTGGGTTATATTTTTTTTCTTGTTCCGGGGATTATTTTTTCAGTCTGGTTTTCTTTTGCGCGCTATGTTGTTCTCGACGGAAAGGAAAAAGGAATCAGCGCGCTGGCTAAAAGCCGCGAATGGACGCGCGGATTTTTTTGGAGCGTTCTTTTACTGATGTTATTGGGAATGTTTTCAATTTTTTTTGCTGACGCGGTATTTTCATCATTTAAACAACTGCCTTCAGGCAATCTTTTATACACGGCCGCATCAATCTTGCTGGCGCCGCTGTCAACAATCTATTATTACTTGATCTTTGACCATTTAAAGAAAATAAAAGGAGGCGCGGCAGCTTCCGCAACAGCAAAGCAAAAAAATATTTTTACAAGTTTGATTGCGCTTGGAACAATTCTGATAATTTGCCTGGCCGGACTGCTATCTTATTTCGCGCCGGAAATTAAAAATTTTTATGAAACCGAATTGCCAAAATATCAATCGCAAAACGGCAACCGACTCCCGCCACTGCCGCAAAACCCGATCTAAATTTATCTCGCGATTTACTAAAACAAAAAACCTCAATGAGGTTTTTTGTTTGACCGCAAGGGCGGACACAAGGCCCGCCCCTACAATTCGGAAACATCCCGCCTATGTTCGATTACTATCGAACTTCGGCGAGGCAATGTCGGGGAGCAGGGAATCGAACCCTGTCTGCACGAACCCGAATCGTGCGTACTGCCGGCATACTCCTCCCCGAAACAAAAAATGTTTCAATCAGGCCCGATTACATTGCTTATATTAATCCATCTCTCCGCTTTTGTCCATCTCGCACCCAACAACGCCAGACACGCACTCCGACAACCAAAAAAACAAAGCCCTTTCCAGTATTTATTTTTATGATGCCGCACAGGCGACGGCCGCGCGAAAGCAAATTTTCAGCAGAAAATTATGCGCGTCATAAAAATCAATACTGGAAAGGGCGTCATACCACCCAATACTTCTTCTTTGTCATCTGGTCGCGCTTTACCTCGACATTGTCCCGTTGTTTTTCCGCGTCTTGCGAAATCTGCAATAATTCCGCCTCATCAAGACTGCCCAACCGCTTTATTTCCAGCTCAAGATAGGCGCGTTCATTTAATTTTGGATCATTTAAAATCTGCGCCAGTAGAATATCAAGAATTTGGCCAATCTTGGGCCCGGGTTGAGTGTTCAAAATATCCATTATGTCCTTGCCGTTGACCTTGATCATTTTAGCCGAAATAGGGTCAAGCAAGGCTTTCTCCATCAAATAACGCAAATGCCTTAATTTATAAGGCTCGGCTTTGGGACAGCCGGAACCGATCCGATCCGACATACGCACTTGCAACAGCTCCTCAAGATTTTCCTGGCCGACATTGCGCACCAAGCGCCGAACCGAGGCCTCGCCAACTTCGCCAACATTATAATAGAACAGGTGATAGCGCACCAATAAAACAATTTTGTCCGTATCCTTTTTGGAAAACTTCATTCTCTGAAGAATTTTTCTGGCAATTTTGGCGCCAACCACTTCGTGGTTATAAAATGTGGAATCCGGCCCATCTCCGGCTTTGGCAGCCGGCTTGCCAATATCGTGAAGCAAAGCGGCCATTCGAACATAAAAATTAAAATTTTTGCGCGCCGCAAATTCAAGCGATTTAAGCAGGTGATTATAGCAATCATATATATGATGTTTGTTTTGGCCAACGCCGTATGCCGCTTTGATCTCGGGCATAATGTAATCCAACAGGCCAAGCTCCCGCAATTTTTCCACCCCGGCCGCGGCTCGATCTGACAAAATTATTTTCTCGAATTCATCTCGAATCCGTTCCTGCGACACTTCCTTGAGCCATTTGGAGTTGGCCTTGATCGCCTGTTCGGTATCGCTTTCAATGCGCCACCCGTCGCCCAAGGTTATTGAAAAGCGCACCGCCCGCATCATCCGCAACGCATCTTCCAGAAAGCGCTCGTTAGGATCCCGCACCGCGCGAATCAATTTGGCCTCAATATCATCCCGGCCGCCGAACAAATCAATAATCTCGGTACGCACTTTTTTATCTTTTTCTTCCTTCGTATAGCTCAACGCAATCGCATTTACGGTAAAATCGCGGCGGGATAAATCATCGCCAATATTGTCCGCCCATTCAACCTTGTCTGGATGGCGCTTATCAGTATACTTGGATTCGGTGCGATAAGGGGTTATTTCGATTTCCAAAAAATTCTCCGGCCCCAGCTTGGGAATTCTCACTTTAACCGTGCCAAATTTATTATCGGTATAACTGTCGGGAAAAACCTGTTGAATTTGTTCCGGAGTCGCGTTGGTGGCCGCATCCCAATCCGAGGGAGTGTTGCCGCTCAACAAATCGCGCACACAACCGCCCACGATATAGGCCCGAAATCCGGACGCTTGCATGGTTTCAATTAATAATTTGACCTCTTGGGGTATTTTGTCAAAATAATCCTGCATATAATTTAGCGTAAAGCTAAAAGCTGAAAGCGTAAAGCATTGCTCGTCTTTTTTACTTTTAGTTTTTAATTTGGTGCGTTACGCTTTCTTATATCCCACTATTTGCTTTTTTTCAATTATTTGGTATAATAATCTTGCCGTCAGTACCGTTGGCCTCTGTAGCTTAACGGACAAAGTACCGGTCTTCGGAACCGGTGACGGGGGTTCGATTCCCTCCAGAGGCGCAACGCTAAAAGATATACAAAAACGCCAAGCGCCTTGCCGCAAGTAACGCTGCGCCGAAGGGGATTAAACACAAAATTAAAACCGGCAAATGAAGAAAAACATACTATCGGTTGTTTTAACGGGGCTGGTGATAATGCCGCTGGCAGGGTTGGCTCAAAAAAAAATCCTGCCGGAAGAACAAGAGCAAGGATATCAAATTTGCGATCTTATGGTTTTGGTGAACAATGTCGTCAGCGTTGTGGTTATAGGCATTATTCCGCTGATCGCGGCATCAATCATTGCTTGGGCGGGATTTCGCATGATAACAAACCAAGGCGACGCCGACATTGCAAAACAATCCCGGGCGATCCTTATAGCAGTTGTGATCGGATTGGTGGTCATGTACGGAGGATGGGCGATTGTGAGCGCGATATTGGCAGGCATGGGCTACAATTATGATTGGCCGCCGAAATGCAATTAATGATGCGCCCCCATGACTCAACGGTAGAGTAGCTGCCTCTTAAGCAGTTCGTTGCAGGTTCGAATCCTGCTGGGGGCACAAATTTTGTGGAGCAAAACTTAGTTTATAGCCAATAGAAAAATACATAAAAATAACTATTTTCCGCAGAAAATAAAACAAAGAATATGTTAACCACTGAAGAAAAATCAAAATTGATTGAAAAATACAAATTGCATGAAGAAGATACCGGCTCCCCAAGAGTGCAAATCGCACTGTTAAGCGAAGAGATCGATCACCTGCAGAAACATTTGAAAAAACACGCTAAAGACATTCATTCCAAACGCGGCCTTTTGAAAATGGTTTCCAAGCGCCGCAAGTTTCTCAACTATTTGCGCGACATCAATGTAACCCAATACGCGCAGACTTTAAAGCAATTAGGCTTGAAAAAATAATTCGTCCCCCGCAAATGCGGGGGCCGTTTGCTATTTCCGGAAAACCGCCCAATATTATGGTACTACAACCGAATGCCCAACGCGTTGCCGTCCTGATCGATGTGCAGAACCTGTATTATTCGGCGCGCAACCTTTACCAGGCGCGCGTCAATTTTCGCGAGGTTTTAAAAGCCGCGGTGGGGCGGCGAAGCCTGATCCGCGCTTTTGCTTATGTGGTGCGCACCAAAACCGGCGAAGAAAAACCTTTTTTTGAGGCGCTCGTGAAACTGGGCATCGAAACCCGGATTCGCGACCTGCAGGAATATTATGACGGCTTGAAAAAAGCCGATTGGGATGTGGGAATCACCGTGGACGCCATCCGCATTTCGCCGTCGGTGGATACGATTGTTTTGGCTTCCGGCGACGGCGATTTCCAACAGCTGGTGGAATATTTGGAAAATCAGGGCAAGCGGGTGGAAATAATCGCCTTCGGCCGTTCGGCGTCATCAAAGCTGAAAGAGATCGCCGATGAATTCATCGATATGGAAAAAGAACCGGAAAGATATTTGCTAAAAAAATAATTTAATAATAAATTTCAAAGTTCAAATTTCAAATGTCAAATCAAGCCCAAATTTCAAATGTCAAAAAAGAATCCCGGATTCATTTTGGACTTTGAGCTTAGAGCTTTCTTTGACATTTGAACTTAGGATTTTGACATTTAAGAAAAATGGATAACGCAAACAATAAATTTTCCATTCAAATGGGGGATAAGGAGTTAAGCGTCGAGATCAACAGCCTGGCCGAGCAAGCCAACGGCTCGGCGGTCGTGCGCTACGGCGATACGATGATCTTAACCACCGCGGTAATGGCTAAAAAGGAAAAACCCGATATGGGCTTTTTTCCGCTGATGGTGGATTACGAGGAGAAATATTACGCCGCCGGCAAAATCAAGGGGCCGCGCTACATCAAGCGCGAAACCCGGCCCAGCGACGAAGCCATCTGCAATGCGCGCCAAATCGACCGTTCAATCCGGCCGCTGTTTGACGACCGTTTGAAGAATGAAGTGCAAACCATCGCCACGGTCTTGTCTTGGGACGCTCAAAACGAACCCGACATCATCAGCTTGCTGGGAATATCTTGCGCGCTGATGGTTTCCGATATCCCCTGGCAAGGGCCGGCGGCATCGGTGCGGGTCGGGCTTATTGATGGAAATTACATTCTCAACCCCACCTATGAACAGCGCGACAAAAGCACTGTTGATGTGGTATTTGCTGGAATCGAAAGGGATGGCGAGATTATCGCCAACATGATCGAAGGAGGATTCAATGAAGTCCAAGAAGATATGGTCATTGGCGCTTTCCGCTTTGCAAAACCCTATATCAAGCAACTGATTGATTTCCAAAATGAAATTTTGGCCGCCTGCGGCAAAGAAAAAATGCCCTTGCCCCCAACAGCGGGAAACGAAGAGTTCGGCAATGAATTGCGCAAATTCATCGGCAACGACCTTAAGGATGCGCTATACCAAAAACAGAAAGCGGAACGGCAAGCCGCGATGGACGCAGTCAAAGTTAAAATCGAGGAATATGTAACCCAAGCCTACCCTGAAGACGCGGTAAAAATCAAATTCAGCCGCAATTTCTACGAAAAAGAGATTGACAAAATTCTGCACGCGACAATTCTGGAAACCGGCATCCGCCCCGACGGACGCAACACCGATGAACTCCGGCCGCTAAGTGCGCGGGTTTCGGTAATTCCACGCACCCATGGTTCCGGTCTGTTCCAGCGGGGCGAGACCAAATCGCTTTCCACTGTAACATTGGGAGCTCCCGGCGACCAGCAACTGCTTGACGGAATGGAAATAACCGGGAAAAAACGCTTCCTTCATCATTATAATTTTCCGCCTTATTCCTGCGGCGAGGTGCGCTTTTTGCGCGCTCCCGGCCGGCGGGAAATCGGGCATGGCATGCTGGTGGAAAAAACCCTCTTGCCGCTTATCCCTTCAGTCGAAAATTTTCCGTACACCATCAGAGTAGCCTCCGAGATCGTTTCTTCAAATGGTTCGACTTCCATGGCGGCGCTATCGGCATCATCTCTCGCGCTGATGGACGCAGGCGTACCGATAAAATCGCACGCAACCGGCATTTCAATGGGGCTGGTGTCCAAGGATAAAAACAACTATAAAATCCTCACCGACATCCAGGGTCCGGAAGACCATCATGGCGATATGGACTTTAAAGTTGCCGGCACGCGGGCGGGCATTAACGCCATCCAAATGGATGTGAAAATCGACGGCATCACCGAAGCTATGATGGCCGAAATTCTTGAACAAGGGAAAAAGGCGCGCTACCAATTGCTTGATGTGCTGGAAGGCGCTATCGGCCAGCCGCGGCCTGAACTGTCGCCCTACGCCCCGCGCATTATTATCGTTCACATCAATCCCGAAAAAATCCGCGAGGTAATCGGGCCAGGCGGCAAAGTAATCAATGAAATAATCGAAAATACCGGTGTTTTGATCGATATCGAAGAAGACGGCACTATTTTTGTGACGGCGGAAAATCCGGAAGCCGGCAAAAAAGCCGTTGACTGGATCGAGAACATCACCCGCGAAGTGAAAGTGGGGGAGATTTTCCAAGGAAAAGTCAAGCGCATCATGAACTTTGGCGCATTCGTGGAAATTTTGCCAGGGCAGGAAGGAATGGTCCACATTTCCAAATTGGCGGAACATCGCGTCAACAAAGTTGAAGATGTGGTGCATATCGGCGACATGGTCTCGGTAAAAGTCGTTGAGATCGACGATCAAGGAAGAATAAATCTGTCGCTGAAAGACGCGAAAAAATAGCGGCGCTAAAGTTGTACCTTGCAAAGCGGGGCATGCCCCGCTTTTTTCGTTGCTGGCGCAGCAGTTATCCGCTTTCGCTGGAAAAATGCATGTGCTAAAATGATGGAAAGACATTATGCTGAAGATCAAAGAAAACGCAGTTAGAACAATGGCCGAGGTGTTGGCCAAAATCAGCGACAAAAAAGAACTCGCAGATATTCCGGCAGCCGAATCACCCGAAGCCATCCAGATGAACCGAAAGTTGCGCGAAGCTTTCGGCCTTTTAGGAACCGCTCAAAAAACACCTTCCGCGCCGCCAAGCGATTTGGAGGATACCCTGAACAAAAAAATCCTGCCTTCGCTGCCGCCAGCCGCGAAAAAAATAGAGCAAGGCGCTTTGGCCGAAATAGGAAAAGATCTCCGCAAAATTCCGGACTTGGAATCCGAAAAGGAACAGTTGGAAAAATCAGAGAAAAAATTGCGGGAAATAGAGGAGAGGAAAAAGAAGGAACAAGAAAAAAAAACGCAGGAGGCCGCCAAAGCCGCCGAGGAACAAAAAAAACGCGAAGAAGAGCGGCTGGCAGCTGAAGAAAAAGCGCGGCAGGAAAAGCTGCGCATCCAAAAGGAAAAAGACAGGGCCAGGGAAGAAAAACGGCAACGGCTGGCGCTTTTAGAAGCGGAACGCGAAAAAAAAACGCGCCAAGACCAAGAACGGCAAAAACAAGAAGCTATTAAAAACGCCGAAGCAACCCGGCAACAAGCCGTCGTTGCGGCAGAACTTGCGGAAAAAGACAAAGCTGACGATTTGCCTGCCGCCCTGCGAACCCTCATTACCAAGCTGCGCGCGAAAAGGGAAAGCTTCGAAAAACAATTGGCCTCGATTCCGGCGTTAAAAGCGCCCCTGGAACAGAAAAGACTGATTTTTGAAAGCAAGGTCGCAATGGTTAAAAATAGCGAACTTGCCGCAGTCGAGCAAAGCGAGCGGGAAATTGAAAAAAAAATCGCGCTCGAAAGAGGCCGGCTTGAACAAAATTCCGATCCTCAGCAGGAAAAGGCCCTAAAACAAAAAATTTGGGAGATAGAAGACCGGCGCAAAGAAATCGAACAGCAACGCTGGACGGTTGAAGACCATATCAACAAGATCAGGGCGGAAGCGGAAAGTATCGGCGACGAAATCATCAGAAAAGATAAAGAAGCGGAGTTCATCAGGCAAAACATAAAAAATGCGGCCGGAAAAGAAAAAATAGTGAAGTTTGCGCTAGACAAAGACAAGCTCGAGGAAGAAATATTAAAAATCATCGGTGAAAAAGAAAGCGTATTGCCCGCTTTCGACGCCGTGGCCAAAACCAAGGCGGAACAAGAAGCCACGCTTGCTGATTTTTCCAAAAAAGAAATTTCCGCCAATGCCGAACTGAACGCGATTGAAGAGCAAGAAAGGCAAGCCAACGATCCGGCAAAAAAGAGAGAGATCGAACAAGCGCGATGGCGGATAAGCGGCGAACTAAAATCAATCGTCCAATCAAAGTGGGAAAGCGAAGCAAAATTAAAACAAGTAACTTTCCAAGCGCAAACCCTGCAGGAAAAGATCAACACTTTTAACGCAAAAATAGACAAGATACAAAACAATATCGCCGCCGGAGAAATCATCCTGGAGAACGAAGGTTTGCCGGTCCGCGAAATCCGCGACTCGATCCGGGAAATATTCAAAGAAAACGGCGTTGAGATCGACCAGGATGTTTTACAAGATATTATCCAGGCCAAAGACACGCAAAAGCAAAATCTGATGGGCCCCGAACCCGCCAAAGATAAACAGGCCCAATCTGAACAAAAAACCGCTAACGGACCGGAAAAAAATCCCGATAAACCGGCCGGCGACAAAATAGAAGCCAAAATCAACAGCCAAACCATCCAGAAACAAGACATTTCCCAGCCAAAAGCCGCCCCAACGCCTGAATCGGAGAAACCGCAAATCACCGGCGATAAAACCAGCGAAGCTTTAGCCGGCCCGAAAGCCGCCCAACAACCAGCTCCGGCCCAAACCGGCACCGCGGAAAAACCAAAACAAACCGACAACGCGGCTCCAACGGCCCAAGCGCCCGCACCAGAGCAGGACAACCGCGCCGGCGAAAAAGAAAAAGAGTTGCCGGCAAAAAACGAAGAAAGCAAAACTGGCGCGCGGACGCCGGAAACAAAAATAAACGAAATCGCGCCGGCGCCGGCGCCGGCGCAAGAATTCGCAGAAGCGCCTGCCGATGCGCTGAATCCGACCTCGAAAACCATTTCCTTTTACCGCGAACAAGTTGACTCTTCTCTGGCAAAAAACATCCGCACATTCGATGGGGACGATTTTATTGCGGCCAATCGCCCCAAAACCAACGGCCAAAACAAGCCGGCAGAGAAAATCTCCAGCGCGGGAATACCGGACACGGCCCGGGTTTCGGATCAGCGGCCCGAAAATCTCCGGACAGAAAATTCGACCGCGGGAGACTTGGAAAGCCGGTGGAACCAAATCAAAAAAAACACCATACCCGCGGCAAACCCTGCGGCCAGTACCGAAAATTACCCGCCGGATATGCCTGCGCGGCTTCCGGAAAAAAGGGGAAGCAATAAATTTTTGGCAAGAATGCTTGTCATTTTTCTGGTAGCCGGAATACTGGGAATAGCTTTGGTAATAGCCCTGAGTAAAAATAATAATACGATAGTTGTTAAAAAAACAGCGCCGCCGACAACCGCATCTCCGACAAAAAATCCGGCAACGCCCGAAGAAAACAACGACAATAAATCTCAAACCCTGACAACAATATCGACAATAACGATTTACGCCGAAGACTTGGCCAGCATTCACAATTTGATCCTGCCTTATTTAAAGAAATCCTTTGAGTCCAAGGGCTACTATAAATTATCCATCCAAAATCTGAAAAACAATACTAAAGTAGGATTGAAACAATTTTTCAGCATTTATAAAATCAATGCGCCCCAGATGCTTTACACTTCGGTCAGCGACGACTTTACGCTTTTTATCTATGCCAATAACGGCGCCAACCGGCTTGGTTTCATTGCGCCGGTTACCGACGCGGTTTCGCTGGAAATGGCGCTGGACGGATGGGAGGGAAGCGCTGCCGTTGATACCGAAAACCTGTTTAGATCGCTTGGCCGGAAAACCCAAGCCCAAACCAACGATCTTAAATTCAGCTCCGCCAATGCGCCAAACGGAGCGCCGTATCGTTCAATGAATTTTACGCCCGCCGGGGATAATTTTTCTCTGGCTTGGGCCAATTATCAGAAAAAATACTTGATTTTCGCCACCTCCAACGAATCCATGGCCAAGATATTCGACCAATTGCCAAAATAACTCAAAAAATGTAAAATGGCATTAGCGATATCAAAAGCTGTCTGAAAATTGTTTTCGCGTACAACTTCCAGGCAGTTTCTTGGACGCTTTTTCTTTAATCCGCGCATAATTGAAAAAAATATATTTTAAAAATAAAATGGAAAAAACTAACTCTAAACAAGGCAAGGATTCGCTTGAGCAAATCGAAAGGAAGCTGGAAGAGGAGCGGAAAGCCATCGAAACCGAGCTGTTAAAAATCGCCGTTCCGAACAAAGATGTGCCGGGCGACTGGAAAAGCAAATTCCCCTACGGCAACGGAGATGCCGGAACCGCATCTCTTGAACGGCAAGCCGATGAAGTTGAAGAATACACCACCCGCCTGCCGCTGGAACACAGCCTTGAAACAAAGCTCGCCGCGGTAAATGCCGCTATCGCCAAAATTACCGCCGGAACTTACGGAAAATGCGAAAAATGCGGCAAGGACATTCCCCTTAAGCGGTTGGAGATATTTCCCGAAGCCCGGTTTTGCATTGAATGCCAAGAATAACAAAAAAACAGCCTTATTGGAGGCTGTTTTTAAACAAATCCGAATATCGAATTTCGAATGTCGAAACAACATCAAAATTCCAATTTACAAATATCCAAAACAAATCTGTTTTGAATGTTCGGTTATTTGATAATTTGAAAATTGTTTCGGATTTCGTGCTTCGCGCTTCGAATTTTATTTACCGTGCTGTCAAAAATATTTTCGGCGGCGATTGTCGGCTTAGATGCGCAGATCATCGAGATTGAAGTTGACGCTTCCTACGGATTGCGCAAATTTGACATCGTCGGTTTGCCCGATAAATCAGTGCAGGAAGCCAGGGAGCGCGTCGGCGCGGCAATCGAAAGCGCCGGCTTTAAGCCGCCGCACCATGAACCGGTGAAAGTTTTGGTGTCTCTGGCTCCCGCGGATCTGAAAAAAGAAGGCTCTCTCTATGACCTGCCAATCGCGCTGGGCTATCTTGCCGCAGACAAAAAGATCAAATTTGATCCCGCAAATAAAGTTTTTCTGGGCGAATTGGCGCTTGACGGAAGTTTGCGCCCGGCCAAGGGCGCGATTTGTTTTGCCATCGCTTGCCGGCAAAAGGGGATCGGAGAGATTATCCTGCCCAAAAGCAACGCTCAAGAAGCTACCCTGATAAAAGGATTGCGGGTGATCGGGGTGGAAAATTTGGGACAGGCAATCGATTACCTGGAAGGAAATATCCAAATCGAACCCACGAAAGAAAAAGCGGCCGCAAATTTTTCAAATCCTGAATTTGAAAACGACCTCGGATTGATTTCGGGGCAGGAATCGGCTAAGCGCGCGCTTGAAATTGTGGCCGCGGGCGGCCACAACCTTTCAATGTGGGGGCCGCCGGGAACCGGAAAAACCCTGCTGGCCAAAACTCTGCCAACGATACTTCCGCCCCTGTCTTTTGAGGAGTCGCTGGAAGTTACCAAAATTTACAGCGTTTGCGGCCTGCTGGCCGGCAACGCGCCGCTCGCCACGGCGCGGCCGTTCCGGGCGCCGCACCACACGACTTCCGATGCGGCGCTGATCGGCGGCGGCAACCCGCCGCGGCCGGGCGAAATTACGCTGGCGCACCGGGGAATATTGTTTTTGGATGAATTCCCGGAGTTTCACCGCGATACGCTGGAGGCCCTGCGCCAGCCGATAGAAGAGGGAGCGATCAATGTGCTGCGCGCCAAACACGCGGCTTTGCTGCCCGCACGCTTCACGCTGGTAATCGCGTCAAATCCGTGTCCGTGCGGCAACTTCGGCAATCCGGAAAAAAAATGCGTCTGCTCCAATTCGCAAATACAAATGTACCGCAAAAAACTTTCCGGACCGCTGATGGATCGGATTGATCTGTTTGTAACCGTTCCCGCGGTCAAATACGAAAAACTTGCCCACGCCGAATTTGACGGGGAAAATTGCAGCGCCCGGGTCAAGGAACGGATATGCCTCTGCCGCGACATCCAAAAGGAACGCTTTGGCAGCGGCACCAACGCAGAAATGGACATCCGTCAGGTAAAACAATTTTGCCGGCTGGGCCAAGACTCGGAACAGCTTTTGAAAGCCGCAGTCAATTCCGGCAAATTGTCGGCGCGCGGCTATCATCGCGTGCTGAAAGTCAGCCGCACCATCGCCGACCTTGCCGGCGCCGGCGATATCCAGATAAACCACATTGCCGAAGCGCTGTTATACCGGCCAGCCGAAACCATTTAAAAACCGCTTTAAAAGCGGTTTTTAAATTACTCCAAATTCGAAGCTCGAATATCGAAATCCGAAACAATATCGAATTTTCAAAATTTAAATGTTCAAAACTGGATAATGTATTTGTTTCGAAAATTTGAATATTCGAAAATTCGGATTTGTTTCGATATTCGAAATTCGATATTTGGATTTATTTAACGAACGGATTGGCCGCGCCAATGGTCTCGAAATGGAGGTGGCAACCGGTCGATTTACCCGTGCTTCCCATCGCACCGATGACATCGCCTTTCTTCACCTCCTGGCCTTGCGCCACGCCAATTGACTGCAAATGATAATAATGGGTAATCACTGTTCCTCCCATATGGGAAATGGTGATATTGCTGCCCGCGCCGCCGTTCCAGCCGCCTGATTTGGCCTTAACCACGGTTCCGGATGCTGCCGCGTATACCGGCGCGCCGCAATATCCGGCGGTCAAGTCAACCGCGTTGCGGAAATGCGCTCCCTGGGTTTTTTTGCACGCCGCGCCCACCGGGCAAAGAAAATAGTTATCCGGCATTGCCGTTAAACCGGCCGCGGCCGGATTTGCGTTTCGGGAAACCGCATTTGAACTGCCTGCTGACGGTTTTTTGACAATCACCGGCGGCAGAATTTTTCCGTCCGGCACGATCAGTACATCGCCGATAAAAACATCGTTTTCCCCTGAAAGTCCGTTGAAAGCGACGATATTTTCCGCTTTCGCCTGGTAATTTTGGGCAATCTTGGCAATCGTATCTCCGGCTACCGCATAGTGAACCGTACCGGTAACCGGCGGAATTATCAACTTTTGGCCCGGTTTCAATAATGCACCCTTGGCTAAATTGTTAGCCCAAATAATGGTATCAGCGCTAATGCTGAACTTGGCCGCCAACCCGGCCAGGGTATCGCTCTGCTCTACCTCGTATTCGACAATGGTTTTCGGCGAATCGCTTTCGTTTTCATAGCCTTGCGAATCGCCCACGATCACGCTCAAAATTTTTGGCGTTATCGCCAGCGGCGGCACGGCCGCTTTCACACACGCGCTGCCGACCAAAAGGTAGCCTGGCGATTCGGATTTGGCCTGCTCATCGGCCTGCGCAAACATGCTCCTGGCAATATCGGCCTGGCAAACATTATCGGCTTTGGCCGAAACGCATTTGACGGCCTGGCGGGAAATTGCCGAACAAATCACAAATAAAACCGCTCCCATGAGGAGAAGTTTGGTAAAATTTTTTAATAGTGATTTAATATTCATCGTACATTTATATCCTATAAAAACAGTTAAAAATGTCAATCCCTAAAGTAAAACCTTGTGATATAATGGAAACACCGCTAACCGCTTGAAAAATGGCGCAAAATATAAAACCAAAAAAAAGATTGGGGCAGAATTTTCTGGCCCAAACCGGCGTGATCCAAAAATTGGCCGCTGCCGCCGGCATCCGGCCGGGACAGGCCGTTTTAGAGATCGGCCCGGGCACCGGCAATCTCACCGAACAGCTGGCAAAAACCGGCAACAAAATCATCGGCGTGGAAAAAGACCGCGAAATGATACCCGGGCTCAAACAGCGGTTTGGCAACGCCGGCAATGTCCAGATAATAAATGATGACGCGCTGAAATTCGACGAAACAAAAATTTTGCCGCCCTACAAAATCGCCGCCAATTTGCCGTTTTATCTGGCCGCGCCCCTGATCCGCAAATTTTTGGAAAGCCCAAACCCGCCGCAATCGCTGACCGTGATCGTGCAAAAAGAGGTCGCCCAGCGAATCTGCGCCGCACCCCCCAAAATGAATTTGCTGGCTGCCGCCACGCAATTTTACGCCGCGGTAAAAATCATCGATTATGTTTCCCGGGGATGCTTTTGGCCCGTACCCAAAGTTGACTGCGCCATCCTGCAAATCACTCCCTATATATATGAAGGGGAGCGGGCCGCCGGAGGCGAGCCTCGCCCTTATGGCCGGGCGAATAAAAAATTTGTTGCTAATTTTTTCCGGATCGTAAAAGCCGGCTTTTCCCAGCCGCGCAAACAGCTGGCCAACAACCTGGCCAAACAATTGAAGCTGGACAAAAAAACAATTTCCAAATGGCTGGCCGCAAACAATATCGATCCCCGCCAACGGCCGGAAACCCTGCCGATTGCCGATTGGATAAAACTTACGCAAACGCAAGCGATACATTATAATGGATAACAAGTGTTGTTTTGGAAATATAAAATGAAAATCCCTGCGACAAAAATTTTCCTGCCGGTATTGCCAATGCTGTTTTGTTTTATGTTCTTGCCGCAAATTGCCTGCGCCAGCCATATTCTATATTCAAGCGAAGGCGGTACGGAAATCAGCGGAAAAACCTGCGGGGCAACTATTGTGGACAAAGACTCGGGATATGATAGCAATGGCGACCCCACGGTAATAATAAAAACATTATTCACTTGCGGAAGCTGGCAAAAAAGCACCCGCGACAGCGGCGACAACATCTTTGACCGGATACAATGCTTTTGCGACAAGGACTGCCTTGATTACGCAAAATCACCCCGATATTGGGACGATCCGGTTAACAAAAGAAAACAAGCCGCCGGGAATGATGTCCAAAACATTACCTTGCCCGTGGTGCTGGCCTGGACTGATGTGCGGGGATTTTCGGATAACCATGGCGACTGGGACCAATGCAGCGGTGACGATGGAGACTGTATTCACTCCGGAAGCACCCGGGAAAGCGGAAAGCCGCGCCAAGGCGACGGCTATGGCCCGATTGCTTACCGCATCCAAATCCAGGACGAAAGCGACACCGGCATCGCCAACATAAATATCCCGGCAACCAAAAAAAACCAGATCGCGGACAACGGCAACGGCAAAAAAGCGTTTGAAGCGGTTTTGCACAAAAGAGGCGACACATTCGGATTTAATTCGCGCGACGACGGCGATATCTGCTTTTTTAATTCCACCGACACTTACCGCTGGCGGGTAACCGCCTGCTGCGACTATGCCGGCGAACAATGCAAGGACTGGCCGGCAGACTGGTGGACCTTCACTGTGGCTACTGCGCCGGAAATGGTCAGCCCGCTGGACCCCGACTGGAACGGGCCGGGAGCGATCACGGATATTTCTTTTAAAGATATTTCCCCGCTAAAAAAAGACCACTTGTGGTGGTGCCCGGCCAAATTGCCGTCAAAACCCGTGAATTATCAAACAATTCCCGGACAAATACAATACGCCAAATCATACAAACTCGAGGTTACCTCCAACGAAGAAAATGATTTTACCAAGGATCTGTTCCAAAAAATCAAGAATTTTTGGTCGTGGATAACTTCGTCGCCTGATGCCGGACAATCGCAAACCAAGCAAGCCACCCATGCGCTTTCGATCATCAACGGCGGCTGGACCTATGACATTCTGCCCACGCCCGGAATTGATTTTGATCCTCCCTATGATGCCAATGAAGTCGAAACATGGTATCCGGCGCAGAGCCGCCAGGATCTGGCCTATTTTTCGCGCCACCGCACTTATTCGTGGAAACTGAAAAGCTGCTGGGACGATCTGGCGCAAAAATGCTTTGACGACAACAGCCAGACATGGAAAATAACCACCCGCGACGAAGAGATCGCGCCGCCCGAAGCCACTGCCCCAAAAGACGATCCCGACGGAAAAGAACCGGTCGGTTTTCCGATCACGATCTCCTGGACAATTCCGGCCGGCGCCAATTCTTTTAATTATACGATCAGCGGGCCGGGCCTGGACCTGCAAAACCAGCCCACCACATGGAACACCGTTCCCAATAATGAATTCGGCGACGCCCAAAAAAAGCTTTTTGCTTTGGACAATCCCGATATACGATTAAACGCCGACTACAAATGGCAAGTACAGTCCTGCGCGCAGTTCGACCCCAAAAATGCCGACGCCGACAATTGCCGCGCCACCGGCTGGTCAAAATGGTTTTCTTTCCGCACCACGGGCCGGCCGCCGGACAAAAAAACCATGTTGCCGAATATAGGTTCGGCAACAATGTTCCCGCAAAATTTCGCCTGGGGAAAAGTGCCGGGCGCAAAATCTTACAACATCGAACTTTGGGAAGGCGCAAAAAAGATCGCGGCCAAAATCGTGAAAGTCGATTCGCAAAATCAAAACCAGCCGGGCGCGCAATTTGATTATCCCGATATTCAGCCGCCGGTCGGCGTCAACAGCCGCGCTTACACCTGGAAAGTCCAAACCTGCGCCGACGATGCCGGAAAAAAATGCGGCGATTGGGTTTCCCAATATTTTAATTTAAAAAGGCCGGATTCCCCGGTGCTGCAAAACAAGCCTGCCGCAAATTACGGCTCGCTGAGCGATGTCAGTTTGGACTGGACCGGTCCGACGAAACATTACTGGATAACCGTCGAATATAATCCGCCCCAGCCGCAAACCCAATCCGGCTGCAGCCTGAAAAACCCGATTGTCAGCAAAAACATCGAAGGCGATTCCTGTTCGGTACAAAACGATTGCCTGCCCTCGGATATCAAAACATCCTGCGCCGGATCGTACAAATGGACCGTCCAGCCCTGCGCCAACCCGGATTGTTCCGACAAGGGAAACGATAACGCCAAAAGCAGTGTTTTTGCCATTAGCGCCGGCACGACAAAAGGCAACTCGCTGGCGGTTTGCGGCCAGCAATACAATGCGCCCGGAAACAGCTGGGATGAAACCGAAAAATGCGAAATCAGGCATATTTTTCTGCTGGCCAAAGTATTGATCAATTATTTGCTTTTCCGGGTTTCGATCCTTTTGCTGCCGATCATGGCACTGGTCACCGGATTGATTTTCTATTTCGGCAAAGAAGGCCCCAACACCATTCCCGCCATCAAAAAAATGTGGAAATGGATCGGCATCGGTTACGCCATTTTATTTATGGCCTGGCTTTTGACCTCTTGGCTGATGGCCGCCGCGGGTTATAAAAATGACTGGTGGAAAATTTTATAAAGATTTATAATTAACTCAATGCAATATAAAAATTTCGGAATTATTTTTTTTGAGTTTTTGTTTTTTTTAGCCCTGCCTTTTTTTTGTGCCGCCGAGGATGCGGACAGCGCCAGCGATTATTTCAAGATCGAAAAAGGCTGCGGCATCACGGTGGACGACTCAAGCGCCGGCAAAACCACTTGCAAGCCGTGGGAAAGGGGATCGCAAATGACCGTGGAAGGCATCAATGTGGGTACCTGCATTTGCGCCAACACCTGCCTGTCGGTGCCGCCAAACCATTACTATTACAACGACCCGGTCAACAGAACCCGGCAAACCAACGAACAGGCAATCACCCTGCCGGTGGTTCTGGCTTGGGATCATGTTGAAGCCTGGCAAAAAGAAGACGGCGAATATCTTTGGTATTGGTCGGCATTTTCCCAGGGCGGCAAAGAAGCGGTCACCTCAAAATTTTTCGGCGCCCTTTCCTATGTTTTGGAAATCGACAATACGCAAGATGTGATCAATGATTCCAAAAGCAGCGGCAACATTTTCCGCCAAGTGCTAACCGTGGCCGAATTCAACCCCACCGATAAATTCTATCCCTGCTTTTTCAACTCCGGCCGGACCGTCAAATGGCGCGTGCGGCCCTGCTGCAACGAAGACGGTTCCAACTGCATGCCCGAAGACCAGGCGCCCTGGTGGGAATTCACCACCAGCTTCGCCCCCGAACCGATCATTGCCAAAGACCCCGATTGGAACGGCCCGGCCGGCGCATCCGGCATCGCGTTCAAAGGATTCCAAATAAAATGGTGCCCGGTTTGGCTGGCAAAATCAAACCAATACGCCAAATCTTACAAGCTGATGGCCACCTCCGACGAAAAAGGCGCGGGCACCCAAAACTGCCACCCGCTGATGGTGAAAAACAACCAATGCCAAGCCGACGATATTTTCGCCGATTCCCAGACCGGCGAAGTCATCACGAATTTTCCGATCCAGGGCCGGCAAGACCACGCGCTTTTTACGCGAAACCAAACCTATGTTTGGAAAATGAAAACCTGCTTTGACGATGTTGCCGGCCAATGCAGCGATTGGGGCCAGTCGTGGGCATTCTCCGCCAAGACCGACCCGATCGGCATCCCGGCCGCGATCTCTCCGAAAAACAGTACCCAAAACAATGACTTGGCGGGCTTGCCGTTAAAACTTTCCTGGACGATTCCGGACGGCGCCAATTCGTTTGTTTATCAAGCTTCATTTCTCGACGGCGACCAAAATACGACCTGGCCGGCGGCGCCCAACAATAATTCAACCGCAGCTGAAATCGGCAAATTCGATGCGACTAATTTAAAAGCCGACACCGAATATAAATGGCGGGCGCGCGCCTGCTCCCAGTTTAATTCGCAGAATTGCGACGGCTGGTCGGAATGGTTTTCTTTCCGCACCACGGGCCGGCCGCCCAAAGCCGAATCACTGGCGGCAACCTCGGGCATTCCGGCAATTTTTTCCTGGGAACCCGTAGCCAATGCAAAATCCTATAATTTCAGCCTCGCCAAAAACGGAACTGTGGCCAAGATCACTGTTCTGAATAATGCCGATTTGCTGCGCGACGCCAAATACGCCTTGAATTATCCCGACATCGACCAAGACCAAACCTATGCCTGGAAAATACAAACCTGCGCCCACGGCGACGGCACGGTTTGCGGCGCTTGGAGCCAGGAAAAGAAATTGGCAGTCCCCAAATTAGCCGCGGTAACAAATATCAATCCGGCGAACGGATCAACGATCTATGCCGACCAGTTATCGCAAAATGTTTCGTGGGGCAAAGCTGTTGGCGCTTCAGCTTATCGCTTTAAGCTTTCCTTGGCAACTTCGCATGAAAAACAAGAATGCAAACAGGAAACGATTGAAAAAACAACCTCGCTCACATTGGATCGCGCCGAATTGAACTGTCTGGGAATTTACCATCTGGCAATCCAGCCCTGCGTTGACTCGGCCTGCAAAAGCGCCGGCCCGCTGGCCGAATTGAAATTCACGCTGGGCCAAAAAGTTCCAAAAACCAAATCCGCGTTCGCGGTTTGCAGCACCGGCTATGACGATCCGGCCACGCCGTGGAACGAAAGGGAAGCCTGCCAGCCAAAGCACTTCCTGCTGCTGGTAAAAATCGCCATTGATTTCGTTTTGTTCCGGCTGGCAGTGCTGCTTTTGCCGGTACTGGCCCTGATCACCGGACTGCTTTTCTATTCCAATTTCAAAACGCCCGATATCTGGAGAAAAGTGAAGCTGGCATGGAAAGCCATCGCTATCGGTTACGCGCTGCTGCTGTTTGCCTGGGCGATCACCGGAATTTTGCTGCAGATCGCCGGCTTTTCCGGCCTCTGGTTTAAAATATTATGAAACTTCCCACCCCGCTGTTGATATTGCTGGGAGTTATCGGAGCGCTGGCAATCTCGGTCTACTGGCAGTTTAACGGCGCCAAAATGGAATTTGCGAATTTCGATCCGCAGATTCCGGGAGCGCAAAAATTATCCTTGTCCGGACCGAACATCCCGGGAATGGCCGCAACCGGCGCTGATCCCTATAAACAATTTACCGGCGGCGCACTGGCTTTCAAATATCCGTCGACTTTCCAGGGCGCGGAGAATTTGCTTGGACAAGAAGCTGTCGATCAGTTAAAATTAAATAATTCATCGTTCTTTGTTTACCGGGTAGCCGTTCCCGATCTCCAGCCCGCCTATATAATGGCTTCGGAAAGCAGCGCCACCAGCACGGCAGAGATTGCCGAACAAGTCAAGCAAGCGTTTGCCCGGCAACAGTGCGCCATCGACATTAAAAGCGCCACCTCGACCAATGCAGCCATATTTGAAATGCTTGACGCCGGCTATGAGTGCAGCGGCGCGCAAAAAGAATTCAGCCAATGGCGCGCCCAGACCGCGATCGTCAAAAAAGCCGCTGGCTTTTACACGGTTTCGGCAATCACCACGGCCAAGAACTGGCCGAATCTCCAGATCGAAGCGCGCGCGATATTTGATTCGATAACCGTCAATTTTCCGGAGCCGGCCGGCGGCGCGACAACAACCATCGAAAACGCCAGCTCTTCGGAACCTCAAAATTAAATTCGTTTATGAAATTTTTTTCAAAAAAATTCCTCGGCGCGGTATTGATGCTGTCGTTGCCGCTGGCAATCGGTTTTGCGGTTGCCGCGATTGCGCAAGAAACAGAACCGGCAACATCAAATTTCAAATTCCAAGCCACTTGGCCGACATCGCCGATGGGCACCGACATAATGGGCGAAGAAAACCCGACGCTGGCAGTCGGCATCAAATACCTCTACGAGTGGGGAGTGGGCTTGGGCGGCGTGGCCGTGTTCATCGCCCTGATCATGGCCGGCTTTGAATACATCACCTCCATCGGCAACCCGTCCAAAATGCAGGACGCCTTCAACCGCATCCGCGACGCCATCATCGGCTTGGTCATCCTGCTTTCCTCCTACGCCGTCCTCAATGTCGTGGGCATCAATTTAAAAGAATTAAAAATCGATGTCTTTAAACCCGACCCCATGGATACACTGATGACTAATTGCACTTCCCAAGAAGGCCAAGATGCGCCCGAATGCTGCAAGATGGAAAACGGAAACCCAAAAGCAAATTGCGACGATAAAGACTGGACATGCAAAAATGGTACTTGTAAACAAAAAACAAAAACCGCCGACTGTAAAGAAATTATAGTTACGCTGAAAGACGGCACGCCGATGAATATTGGAACAAACAAAGAAACGATTCCCGCGACAAACGGCATCAAATCAATGAAGACTATCAGCACAGATGGCAAGGACTGCTTTGACTCAATAACAAACAACAATAAAGATATGCCGGTATGCAACTGCGGTTTATATCTTTACACAAAATCCAGCGTTGAGACCGGCGGAGACACCCAGGAATGCGGCAGCAACAATCCTTACTCGGTTGCTAACAATTATCAACTGCAGCCATTTTTGAATGCGTTTACGATTGTTTGCGTCCAAAAATACGAACCGCCGAAACAGTAATCATTCTCCATAAGCGAGCAAGTACTATATGGTAAATATTATCAAAGGAATAAGATTGTTATTTTTTGGATTATTAGTGTTTTCGCTTTTTACCGCCCAAACTATTTGCGCCCAAGAGGGCGAATACATGCAGGGCGGTCAAACAGCCGGTATCGGTCCGTTTTTTGAAATCGTTTCGAATACGATCTATTGGGTTATCGGTGGCTTAGCGGCGCTGTTTTTAACAACCTTTGCCTTACAATGGCTGATCAATAACCAAACCCAATTAATAAATTTCAGCAACGGATTTACCGTGCAGGGCTTGCATATTACCCAAGGCCTATCGGACATGCTTTTACTGCTGGCGTTTGTGGCTGTGGCCATGGGCATTATTTTTAAATACCGCGACTTTGAAGCCAAAAAAATGCTGCCCAAATTGATCGCCGTGGCGATTCTTACCCGCTTCGGCCCTCTGGCAGTGAAAATGATGGTGGATATCGGCAATGTGGCCATGAACACAATCGTCGGCAGCAACGATAAACTGCTTTGGACGGTAACAAACACCTTAATGTCGGAAACGATAAAAGACATCCTTTCAATTTTAGGGATGCTTGCCGGATCAATGGTTTTGTACTCGATTCCGTGGGCAAATATCGGCGCCTTGGCAACAACTATTGCAATATTTGGCGTCGCCGCGGCAGGCGGGCCGATATTAACTTTCGCGTTCAGCACCATCGTTAAATGGATATTCGAACTTTTTGTTTCTTATATTCTCGCCGGCGTATTTCTAACCTATATTGTTTTATTTGTATCGCGCATCTTTATGTTGCAAATTTTAACCGTGGTTTCGCCGCTGGCAATCCTTTCCTATGCTTTGCCCCAAACTAAAAATAATTTTACTAAATGGCGGGATTCTCTTTTTAGCTGGTCATTTGTCGGCGTCTGGACGCTGTTTTTCCTTGTTCTCGGCATAGGATCTTCAAGCTTTATCCTCTCCGATAAGCTTTCGGCTGGAACTGCGGGTACCGATAACGGGCTATTATCGGGCATTGGCGTTGACAACTACATGCTTTACTACCTGTTCTTGATTGTTTACCTCTCATTGGTACAAAGCATGGCGCAAAAAGACGCGGCTATGGGAGCAATGTTCCGCGCCACAATGTTGGGCGGAGGAATCGCCGCTTATACCCATATGGTACAGCCTGCCGCCGGCAAAGCAAACGAATATGCCATTAAAAAATATATTGGCGCGCAAAGCCGAATCGATGCCGCAAAAGAAGCAGGAATAGAGCCAAACTCGAGCGATAGGCTTGCAATGCATGCTTCAGGTCTGGCCGCCAATTTAACCAACTCAAAAACATTGGCAGGAATGCGTTCAATATTCTCTGGCGATGAAGGAAAAATAAATACTGCGACCTCGACTGGCAACAAGGGATGGAAACCTTCTAAAATGACCAATATCGAATCGCAGGTTTCTGCAAAAATCAGCGAGATGGGCAAAGATTTGTCGTGGGAAAAAACCATCGCCAAGGGCGTTAAAGTTGACGATATGGAAGCCATGGTAGCCCTCAAGCAAGGCATCGGTAAAAAAGACCAGATGGCTAATGTGCAAACGCTGCTTGGAAATCTTGGCCCCGAAAGAGCCACAGCCATCGTTGGCACAATGTTAAAAAACAATTTATTGGATGCCAACCAAACTCAATCATTGGCCATCAACAATTTGGACATTTTGGTGAGATCGCCAAAACTTATTGATAAAATCAACAGCCAAGATTTCAACAATAAGCAATCAAACAATATAAGGGCTTTATTCGGTCCCGGTTTGGATGAAAATGTATATAAAGAAAATATCGCCCGCGCAATGGCGCTAAAGGGTGCCGCGTTCAACAAAAACGCGCTGGAAAATCTGCCCGCAAACATTTTCGATGATCAACTCAACCGTCTCGGTTTATTAGCAAATGCCACCACTCAAACATTCGGCAATTTAAACCAAATAAATCGATTCGATGATTATGAAAAATTAGGCGCACACATAAATGGCATGAATACTACCGAGTTTACCCGCTTGGCGCAAATCAACCCGCAATTAATAAAAGGGATGGCAAGGCAACAAGATTTAAACAGATTTATACCCGATTACTACAAAAAGGACGGGAAGACAAACGGCGACATCGATATGGATAAATTAAACCAAACTCTTGATGCCGCGGATAAAGTCGCAAAAGCCTCTGCCGCACAAACGCCAACCGCCGCGCAGCCTAAAACATCAGTGCGTGGCTACGGCAAATACGGAGAAACACCAAGCGGCCAAACGGCCCAATCGCAACAAACACCACCGCGCGGATACAAAAAATACGGCGAGTAAAAAAATTAGGACTG
>Ga0172380_10003087_pt1 | contig 23806 bp, 24 predicted proteins | sample Leawe162metaG_FD_119747 | JGI IMG/M metagenome (GOLD analysis project Ga0172380, IMG submission 119747) | Leachate microbial communities from a municipal landfill in Southern Ontario, Canada - Leachate well 162 metaG | ecosystem: Engineered > Solid waste > Landfill > Unclassified | place...
CTACATCAAGTCCAAGGGGCTGGGCAAGGCCTGCGCCCTGCTCACCGACGGGCGCTTCTCCGGGGGCACCTCGGGACTATCGATCGGCCACGCTTCGCCCGAGGCTGCCGCCGGCGGTGCGATCGCGCTGATCGTGACCGGAGATCGCATCGAGATCGACATTCCCGGCCGGCGCATCCATCTCGCCGTCAATGAGGCCGAGTTGCAGAAGCGGCGCACGGCGATGCAAGCCAAGGGTGCGGCCGCCTGGAAGCCGGCCAAGCGCGAGCGCGTCGTATCGGCGGCACTGCAGGCATACGCGGCGCTGACCACCAGCGCCGACACCGGCGCCGTGCGCGACGTGGGCCAACTCCGACGCTAAGAACCCAATAGTCGACTTGTTTGATCGGGTTTGGCACAATGGCGCATGCCCAACCGCTTAGCAAGAGAGACTTCACCCTATCTGCAGCAGCACGCCGATAACCCCGTCGACTGGTATCCCTGGTCGCCGGAGGCGCTCGCCTTGGCGCGAGCGCAGGACAAACCGATCCTGCTGTCCATAGGCTATTCCGCCTGTCACTGGTGCCACGTCATGGCCCACGAGTCCTTCGAGGACCCGAAAGTGGCGGAGCTCATGAATCGCCTCTTCGTCAATATCAAGGTCGATCGCGAGGAGCGCCCCGACCTCGACCAGATCTACCAGGTTGCGCAACAGATGCTCACCGGCCGCAGCGGCGGCTGGCCGCTGACCATGTTCTTGACGCCCGCAGGCCACCCCTTCTTCGGCGGCACCTATTTTCCCAATACGTCGCGCCACGGCCTGCCGTCTTTCTCCGATTTGCTCGGACGCGTTGCCCAGGGATACATCCAAAACCGCGCCGCCATCGACGCGCAGAACCTCAAGCTTCAGGCGGCGCTGGCGAGTACCCTGCCGATACCGTCCGCGGCGGTCGCCGACTTCGACCCCGAGCCGTTGGCCGCGGCGCGCGAAGCTCTCGGCAGGAGTTTCGACCCGGACTATGGCGGATTCGGGGCGGCGCCGAAATTTCCCCATGCGGGAGAGTTGGCCTTCCTGCTGCGCCGCTACGCCCTGGACCAGGATGACGAGGCGAGGGAAATGGCGCTGACCAGCTTAGCCTGCATGGCGAGGGGCGGCATCCACGACCAGCTCGGCGGCGGCTTCTGCCGCTACAGCGTGGACGCGCGCTGGGAGATTCCGCACTTCGAGAAGATGCTCTACGACAACGGCCCGCTGCTCGGCCTCTACGCCGACGCCTGGGCGATCAGCGGCGAACCGCTGTTCAGGGCAGCGGCGGAGGGCATAGCAAGCTGGGTGCTGCGCGAGATGCAGTCGCCGGAGGGCGGCTACTATTCCTCGCTCGACGCCGACTCCGAAGGCGAAGAGGGCAAGTTTTACGTCTGGTCGCGCGATGAAGTCGAGCGCTTACTGAACGCCGAGGAGCTCGGCGTCGCAGCGCCCCATTGGGGCCTGACGGGTCCGCCCAACTTCGAGAATTCCCACTGGCACCTGCGCGTCGCCTCTGCCCTGCCCAGCGAACAACAGGCCCTGCTGGAATCGGCACGCAAGAAACTTTTTCAGGCGCGCGAGTCGCGTCCGCATCCCGGTCGCGACGAGAAGATACTGACGAGCTGGAACGCGCTGATGATAGAAGGCATGGCCCACGCGGCGCGGGTCTTCGACCGGCCCGAGTGGCTGGCCTCGGCCCGCCGCGCCCTCGACTTCCTGCGCAACACCTTGTGGAGTCACGTTAGCGGTAGGTCCAGACTCCTTGCAACCTATAAAGATGGAAGGTCTCATCTAGACGCCTACCTCGACGACCACGCCTTCCTGATCAAGGCGCTGATCGAGATGCTGCAGGCGGATTTTCGCAGCGAAGACCTGGCCTTCGCGCAAGAACTGGCGCAATCACTGCTGGATGATTTCGCGGACCAAGAGGCCGGCGGCTTCTTCTTCACCCGCCACGACCACCAATCGCTGATACACCGGCCCAAGCCCGGCCACGACAACGCCACGCCCTCGGGCAACGGCGTCGCCGCCCTGGCGCTGCAACGACTGGCCATGCTCGTCGGCAGTTCGAACTTCGGCGCTGCTTGCGAGGCCACCCTGCGCCTGTTCCGTGCGCAGATGCAGGAGGGCGGAGGCAACGCCAGCCTGCTCCACGCCCTGGAGGAGCACCTGCAGCCGCCGCGCCTGATCATCCTGCGCGGGCCAGTAGCCGAGCTACGGGACTGGCAGAAGAAACTGGACTCCGCCTATATGCCACAAACCCTGACCCTGCCCCTAAGCGGGAATCCTATAGGCCTGCCGGGGGCGCTGGCCAAGCCGCCGAGCGACGCGGTCAACGCCTGGGTATGCAGCGGCGTTACTTGTCTAGCACCGATCGCCGATTGGGGAGAATTGCAGCACTGCCTGAACGCGGTTCCATGAATCTGGGCGGTCGGGTAACATTGGTTCGCCAGCACGTCACTCTTAAGCACTCCGCAAGTTCATTCTTTCAGAAGAGGAAGCCATGAAATTCATCACCCTGTCCACCCTGGCCGCTGCCGGCCTGATCGCCTCCGCCCCCGCCCTGGCCAACCTGGACCTGGCCAAGAAGAGCGGCTGCCTGGCCTGCCACCAGGTAGCCAAGAAGACGGTCGGCCCCGGCCCCGCCTACGCCGACATCGTCAAGAAGTACGCAGGCGACAAGGGCGCTGAAGCGAAGCTGATCGACAAGGTCAAGAAGGGCGGCTCCGGCACCTGGGGTCCCGTGCCCATGATGGCCAATTCGCCCCAGGTCAAGGATGACGACATCAAGACCCTGGTGAAGTGGATCCTGGCTGGCGCCAAGTAATACGTTCCTGCCCCCACGAGAGACCCGCCGCGCGCGGGTCTTTGGCTATCTGCGCCCCTCGAATTCATGGCGAACAGAATCCTCACGGCGCAGTCACTAGGTTATGCTGGTCATAGCACCGCGCGGCTGCCGATGTGATGAATGTCTTTGAACCTCATTTGGGTGTGGCGGCGCCAACGGGTTCAAACCATTCACCGTATGCGGTGCCGTAGTTAGAGTTTGCAGGGTCAGCCAAGACCATGCTCAACCAGTCTTGCACAACATGACGCACACAGCTTTGATGTCGCCCTTTGAAGCCCGTCAGGCTCAGGCCATGCCAAAACCGACCTAATCTGCAAGACCAAGTCCTGACAATGCGAGCCGGTACAAATGTTGGCCGCGCGCTCTCCATCGTAGAGCATCGTTGAGAACACCTCTCCTCTTCCTCCTGATAGAACTCTCTTTCAAGTCGATCTATGATTCTTATCAAGCGCCGTGATCTAAAGAAAAATACGAGAGGCGATTCCCGAGTCTTGTCAGTAACCGCTCTATGTTTAGCGCGAAGAAGAAATGACCGTTCTGAAAAGAGAGCCTTCATCATAGGATTCCTGCTGTGACGATTTTTGCGCTGTTACATTGGCCTGGCCCGACGCCGGACATCTGGGGCGTTTCGCCTGCCCCGCAGCGTCAAGCGTTAATCGATAAACATGCAACCGCGAGCGGCACACACTGCGCCTTTGTCCATCTGCTCGGGACAGTGGCTATTCGTTCGCGAAAATGCTGCCCAACTTGTCCATCTTTTCCAAGGCCAGACCCGAGCGGCGGACAACGCAGGTGAGCGGATCCTCGGCGACGATCACCGGTAGGCCGGTTTCTTCCATCAGCAGACGGTCGATGTCGCGCAGCAATGCGCCGCCGCCGGTATGGATCGCCACCACCGAAGGCTCGTTCAGAACGACGCCCTGGCCGCGCATGTAGATCAGCGTGTTGGCAGTACCCAGATCGATGGCGAGGTCGTTTGATAGATAGGAACGCAGAAACTTGAACGTCGAAAACTTCCGAGAAGAATTGCCCGCAGCCAGAGTCGAGTCCGGCGGCGAAGAAAGAACGTCGGGTCATGACAAGCTGGCGGGCGCCACAATACCGCCTCCCGAGTCCTGGGATGTTCTCTTGGGTGGACCGACCTCTTGGCCGGTCCTGGCAACAGACAGCATCTTGCGTCGAATCAATAACATTCCCGAGGGGGAGCATTTCGCTGCCATTCAGTGAAGCCGCGCGCAGCCAACGCGGCCATCCCATTCCTCCTGTTGATCCGGCGTGGCGGCAACCCTTTTGAAGGTCAGACGCGCATCATCGACGCGCCCCATCTGATAGAGCGCCAGGCCGAGAAACTGCAGGGCGACCGCGTTGTTCGGGACGGCGGCGAGGAGACTCCGCGCGATCACCTCCATCTGGACCAGGTTGCCCGTTTGGTAGAAGGTCGCAAGATACTCGACCAGCACGGGATCATGCGGCACCTCCGGCAACCTTGGTATGCTTCGGGTTCCTGACGAAACATTGGTGGGTTAGGATTTCAAAAAACGCCGACCGCTTGGTATCCATGCTGTTACCTCCGTCGGAAATTGCGGCAAACGGCATTACTCCGCTTTTGTCGCATTGGCTGGACAATTTATAAAGGCGAGGGCTCGAGCCATCGTCTTCGCTCTTCCCGCAAACGCCGTGCCAGAATAGGGTTGTTGCGTTTTATCAAAAAGTTGGCCTATTTACAGGCTTACCGGAACAAGTTCGAGCCAGAGGTCAATGTCGTCGGCGCCCGACAAGCCGGCCCGATGATAGGCATCAACAGATTGATTCAGCTCGATGTTTGTTTGTCTCCTGGAGACGACAGCAATGGATGAGAAGGTCATTCATCCGTGGTGCCAGTTCGTTGACAAACGCATTGATTCCTTTAGACTCGCCAGCCTTTGCCGAGATGGCAGAGATGGCAGAATTGGACGACGCACTTTGTTCAGGTCGATGCGGTGGCAACACTGCGGGGGCTCGAGTTCCTTCCCCGGCTCTGAACACAGCAATCCCACATTATCGAATTGCGGCAGGCCACGCGCTCTCGCGCCACGCGACCCCTGCTTCATTCCATTCCGCATGAAGCGCACGTTCGAATTCCATGGCCTTCGCTATCCAAGATCGTTCCTGAAACGGCTGCTGCTCGGCTTTGCTCTGGCTTCTTTGCCCTTGATCCTGGCCCTGGTGAACGCGAGCGCGGACGTGGACCGGCTCACCACTCAGAGTCAGGCCGCCGTGGATGTGGCGGCCGACGCGGCGCGCGGCAGCCGCGTGCTGATGGAGCAGGTCACGGCATTGGAACGTTTGGCGCGGCAACATCTGATCCTCGATGACGCCGCATTGCTCGCGGATTACGCCAAAGTACGCAGCGGTTTCGCGCAAACTACCCGCGATATGTCGCTGTTGCCGCTCGACCAGGCGCAATTACGCGATTTGAACCAGACGCTAGCGAAGGAGCAGGCCTTATTCGAGCAGCTAGGGCGCCAGAACGACAAGGACGCCGGTCGCAGCCAATTGATCGGGGGCTACGTCGAGTTGTCGGAACTGGCGCGCAATGTATTTAACCAGAGCAATCTGCTGATCGATCGCGAAGTCGACAATATGGGCAAGGCAGCCCGAAGCGCCCAGCGATCGCTGCTGTGGCAGCTAGCGGCTTCGGTCCCGCTCGGTGTCCTGATCGCTCTGATATTCGCGTTCCTCATCGCTAAACCCATACGCCAGCTCGATCATGCCATCCGGCAGCTCGGTGGCGCCGAGTTCGCCACGGCTATTCGCGTGAGCGGGCCTGCGGATCTGGAATATCTGGGTCAGCGGCTCGAATGGCTGAGACAGCGGCTGGTCGAACTGGAGGAACAGAAAGCCAAATTTCTGCATCTCGTGTCGCATGAACTGAAAACGCCGCTCACGGCATTGCGAGAAGGCTCCGAACTTCTCGCAGACGGCTCGAGCGGAGCGCTCAACCGCCAGCAGAGTGAGATCGCTGAGATCCTCAGGCATAACAGCCTGCAGCTGCAGTCCCTGATCGAAGGACTGTTAAGCTACCAGCAGGCCCTCGGCGGCATCGGCAGGCTTGAGTATCGGTCGGTCGATTTGTCCGACATCGCGCGCCAAGTGGCGGAAGCGCACAAACTCGCCATCGCCGCACGCAATCTCAATTTCCTGCTGCGCGTCGAGCCTGCCGTGCTGACTGGGGACGCGGACAAGCTGCACGTGGTGGTGGACAATCTGGTGTCAAACGCAGTCAAGTATTCGCCGCAAGGCGGTAGCATCTCCCTGGCGGTGCGCGTCGAGGAGGACAAGGTGGTGATCGAGGTCGACGATGCCGGTCCCGGAATCGCCGCTGAAGACAGCGAGCGGGTGTTCGACTGGTTCTTCCAAGGCAAGCTCGGCCATCAAGGACGGGTTAAAAGCAGTGGATTGGGTTTGGCGATCGCGCGCGAGTTCGTGCTTGCCCACCGGGGCAGCATCGAAGTCGTCGCGAACGACAGGCCCGGCGCGCATTTCCGCGTCAGCTTGCCTGTCTTGCAGGCTCAAGGATGAAGCGTGCAATGATACGTAACGGCTGTCTACTCGCCATCGCGCTGCTGCTCGCGGGCTGCGCCAGCGTGCCTATTCCTGACCCGCCGGGCGGCGATCAGGAGGAGCGCAAGGTACTCCTCCTGATCAACTATGCGCAGCGCGTCGCGACGATGACGGCCGAACAGCAGCGACGCGATTACAGCGCCAGCAATCAGGCGTTCGCCAGGGACAAGGATGCGATGAGCCGGATGCGACTCGCCCTGCTGCTTGCCACGCCCGGCACCAGCGTCCACGACGCTACCCGGGCCGCGAGCCTGCTCGAACCCATGGCTACGCCGCGGGACGCAGCAAGCCCGCTGCGTTCGCTCGCAAGGCTGCTCTATGCGCAACTGCACGAGCGGGCGAGCGAGCAGAAACGCACCGACCAGATGCGAGAACAGATTGAGGCACTGAAGGTCGTCGAGCGTACCCTGCGAGAACAGATCGAGGCACTGAAGGAAGTCGAGCGCACCATCTTGGAACGCGGACTGGACAGCCAGCCCAGACGTAAATGAGCGACGCCAAGCCCGTTATCCTGCTGGTCGACGATGATCCCGACATCATCAAGCTGGTGGCTATGCGCCTGAACGCCTCCGGCTATGAGGTGCAGGCGGTGGACGGCGGCCCCATGGCCTTGGCGGCCCTGGCTGCGGCACGCCCCCAACTCGTGATTACTGACCTGAAGATGGACGGCATGGACGGCATGGCCTTGTTCGAAGCCATCCACAACATGGCGCCGACGCTCCCGGTGATCATCCTCACGGCACACGGCACCATACCGGAAGCCGTGAGCGCGACCAAGCGCGGCGTTTTCGGCTTCCTGCCCAAGCCATTCGACAGCCAGGCCCTGCTCGAACAGGTGGCGCAGGCCCTGAAGCTGTCGGCGGGCAGCCGCGCCACGGGAGCAGCATCGACGGACAACGACTGGCGCAGTGGCATCGTCACGGCCAGCACGGCAATGGAAGACGTGCTCAGCCGCGCCCGGCTCGTGGCCCAATCCGACGCGAGCGTCTTTATCTATGGCGCGAGCGGTACCGGCAAGGAGTTGCTGGCGCGCGCCATCCATCGTGCCAGTGCCCGTGCCGCCGGGCCCTTCGTCGCCGTAAATTGCGCCGCGATCCCGGAAGCGCTGATGGAATCCGAGTTATTCGGGCACAGGAAGGGCGCTTTCACCGGCGCCATTTACGACCACAAGGGCCTGCTGCAAACCGCCGATGGCGGAACCCTGTTCCTCGACGAGATCGGCGATATGCCGCTGCCGCTGCAGGCGAAGTTGTTGCGCGTACTGCAGGAACATCAGGTGCGGCCGGTGGGGGCGACCCGGACCGTCGATGTGGACATGCGTGTCATCTCCGCGACCCATCGCAGCCTGGAGCAGCGCATCACCGATCGGCAGTTCCGCGAAGACCTGTATTACCGCTTGAACGTCGTCGCGCTGAGCATCCCGGTACTGGCCCAGCGTCCGGAGGACATCGTGCCGCTCGCCATGCACTTCCTGAAGCAGGTGGCGACACGTTATCGCAAGGAGGTCAGCAGCTTCGCGCCCGAGGCCCTGGAGCAATTGGTAGCGGCGCCGTGGCCGGGCAATGTGCGGCAGCTGCAAAATGTGGTGGAGCAGGCGGTGGTCCTCGCCACCAACGGCATGATTCCGGCGTCGTTGGTCGCCAGCGCGCTGAACGATCGGGCCAGCGGCTTGACCCCGCTGGACCAGGCGAAACAGGCGTTCGAGTGCGACTACCTGGTGCGCATCCTGAAGATCACCCAGGGCAATGTCGCGCAGGCGGCAAAGCTCGCGCAGCGCAACCGCACCGAGTTCTACAAGCTGCTCGAGCGCCATCGGCTCGAGCCGGGAATGTTCATGTCGAAAGACGTTTGAATCGAGTACGCGGCTAAGGCAACCCACGCATGTCCTTTGCCGTCCGCTGTTCGTGCCTTGGTCCGAGAATGCAATCGCATCAGACAAGAGGATTTGCCTAGCCCTTGCGTCGGCAACCCGTGCCGCAGGTCACGAAGTGGAGTTGCTCGACTTCGCCTGCCTGCGCCGGGAAGCACCTCCGGCCGGGTGCTGTGCTGCTACCTCGAGCGCGGCGGCGGCCGATTTTGCCTCAGTGGCCGGAGGCCCGGCCGCCCGGTGCTCGAATTCCCAATCCGGTGAAATGGGTCGCAAGCGGCATCCGGACTAACGGCGTGCGTCCCGGCGCGTTGCAGGTCTGGCGGGAAGTTCAGCGACCACCAAGGCACCGACCAGGATGACGCTCCACGACAGGAAGAGCCAGAGCAGAAAGATCGGAATGGCGGCGAACGTTCCATAGATCACGGCATAGGTCGGCAGCTTGGCGATATAGAGACCGAACAGCGATTGCATCAAGGCAAAGCCAAGTGCAGCCAGCACTCCGCCGCAAACCGCATGCCACGGAACCACGCTGCGATTCGGCACCGCCCAGTAGAGCAGCGCAAACAGCAATGCCATGAAGGTGAATGCCAGTGCTTTTAGGAAGTCGCCTTCGACCCAATACGGTTGTTGCACCAGTCCGAACGAGGCACTGGCGATGAAGGTCGTCACCGCCAGGCTGGCGCCGAAGAGCAGCGGACCGAGCAACAGGGTCAGCAACTGCATGGCGATGCGGCGCACGAGCGGACGATTCTCGCGCACCTGCCAGATCGCGTTGAACGCATGTCCGATGGTGAGCATCTGCACCAGCGCGGTCGCCGTTAGAGCGCTGGCGCCGATCAGAGTCAGGTGCTCGGTCTGGTGCGCGAACTCGGCTACGTACTTGACGATGATGGTGCCCGCCCGATCGGGCAACAGATTGGCGAGCAGGAAACGCTCGAGGGCCTTGCTGAGACCTTCGGCGAATGGCAGGCGGGCGATAATCGCCGCTGCCAGCGCAATCATGGGCACCAGGCTGAGCAGAGTAGAAAACGACAGGGCGGCCGCCGTCTGCGCACAATGTTCGTCGACGAAGCGCCTGAAGACGCGGAAGGGGAGCAGCAGGGAGTGCATACGATAGTTCGAAATATTCCTTAGCCCCGAAGTATCCTTGACCTCCATACCCCGGTCAAATGCGCATTTCATCTTTGGCCGCTGCAAGTCCATTGACAAGCCTCAGGGGGCGCGCAACAATCGCCGCAGTTTTCACAGCTGGCTCATCACCAGCCTGGTCGCTTCACTCGGGGAGAACGTTCATGAATAAGCGTGTCCTGGTCCTTGCTACCACAGCCGCCCTGCTCGCCTTTGCCTGCAGCAAGGAGGCGCCGCCACCGCCGGTCGTCGTTGCGCCGCCGCCACCGCCACCGCTGACGGTCAAGCTGGGACACGCGGCGCCGCTCACCGGCCCGCAGGCGCATCTGGGCAAGGACAACGAAAACGGCGCTCGCCTGGCCATAGAGGACGCCAATGCCCAGAAGCTGAAGATAGGTGGCCGCGACGTCGTATTCGAGTTGATGGCTGAAGACGACCAAGCCGACCCGAAGCAGGGCACCCTGGTGGCGCAGAAGTTCGTCGACGCGAAAGTGAACGGCGTCATCGGACACTTGAATTCCGGGACCACCATCCCCGCGTCGAAGATCTATTCCGATGCAGGTCTGACCCAGGTCTCGCCTTCGGCCACCAATCCGCAATACACGCTGCAGGGCTTCAAGACCGCCTTCCGCGTCATGGCCAACGATGTGCAGCAGGGCAAGGTGCTCGGCGACTATGCGGCCAAGCAGCTCGGCGCCAAGAAGATCGCCATCATCGACGACAAGACCGCCTATGGAGAAGGCCTCGCCAAGGAATTCAAGAAGGCGGCCGAAGCTAACGGGGTCAAGGTGCTGGCCGAAGAGCACACCGACGATAAGGCGGTCGACTTCGCGGCGATCCTGACCAAGGTCAAGGCCAAGAAGCCGGACCTGGTCTTCTACGGCGGCATGGATGCGCAGGCTGGCCCGCTGGCGGCGCAGATGAAGAAGCTCGGCGTCAAGGCCAAGCTGCTGATGGGCGACGGCGGCTGCACGACGGAGTTTCCCAAGCTCGCCGGCGATGCCGCCGAAGGCCACTACTGTTCCCTGCCCGGCGTGCCGCTGGAGAAGATGTCTGGTGGACCTGCCTTCAGTGAGCGCTACAAGGCCAAGTTCAATACCGACATCCAGCTCTATGCCCCCTACGCTTACGATGCCACCATGGTCTTGATCGAAGCCATGAAGCGGGCCAGCTCGGTCGACCCCGCGAAGTACCTGGCCGAACTGCCCAAGACCGCATACAGCGGCCTGACCTCGAAAATAGTCTTCGACGAGAACGGCGATGTCAAGGACGGTGCGGTAACGCTCTATCAGTTCAAGGCCGGCACCAAGGAGCCGCTCGAAACGGTCGGCGGCGCGCCGGTCGGGGCGGAAGCCACGGCAGCCCCTGCCGCGCCAACAGCGCAGGGAGCGGCACCAACGGGGGCGCCGGCAGCAGCCGCACCCGCAGCGCCAGCCCCGGCACCGGCACCGCCCAAACCTGCCGAGAAGAAGTAGCCCCAAAGGAGCATTGATACGACGGCACCCTCGGGTGCCGTTTCGTTATGCGCACATGGACACCCTACTCCAGCAACTGATCAACGGTCTGACCCTGGGCAGCATCTACGCGCTGGTCGCGCTGGGTTACACGATGGTCTACGGCATCCTCGGCTTGATCAACTTCGCCCACGGCGAGGTGGTGATGGTAGGAGCGCTGACGGCGCTCGCCGCCATCAAGCCTCTCGCCGCAGCGGGAGTACCCGGGCCTCTGGCGGTTCTCCTCGGATGTCTGCTGGCGATGCTCGTCTGCCTGACCCTGGGCCTCACCATCGAGCGCGTCGCCTACCGCCCGTTGCGCCGTGCGCCGCGCCTGGCGCCGTTGATCACCGCCATCGGCGTATCGATGGTGCTGCAGCAGCTGGCGATGCTGGCCTGGGGCCGCAACTACCATCCCTTTCCGCAACTGCTGCCGGCCACACCGCGCGAAATCGCCGGGGCGCAGATCACCGACCTGCAGATCCTCATCATCGTCGTGGCGACCGCGATCATGGCCGGCCTGCTGCTCTTGGTAAACCACAGCCGCCTCGGGCGGGCCATGCGCGCCACCGCAGAGAATCCGCAGATCGCCGCGCTGATGGGGGTGGACGCCAATCGCATCATCGCGCTCACCTTCGCCATCGGCTCGGCGCTGGCGGCGGTGGCCGGAGTCATGGTGGCAGCTAACTACGGCATCGCCCACTACAACATGGGTTTCATCCTCGGGCTCAAGGCATTCACCGCGGCGGTGTTGGGCGGCATCGGCAATCTCGCCGGCGCCATGCTCGGCGGCATCCTCCTCGGAGTCATCGAGGCGCTGGGCGCCGGCTACATAGGCGACTTGACCGGCGGCTTCCTCGGCAGCGACTACCAGGACGTCTTCGCCTTCTTCGTGCTGATCGGCGTGTTGGTGTTCCGCCCTTCGGGACTGATGGGCGAGAAACTGGCGGAGCGCGCCTGATGATGAAGCGCAAGCCCCTCGCCGGCATGCTGCTCGCTGCACTGGCGCTGGGCCTGCTGCCCTTCGTCGTCGGCGCTGGCATGGGCAACGCCTGGGTGCGCGTGCTCGACTTTGCCCTGCTCTACATCATGCTGGCTCTGGGCCTCAACATCGTCGTCGGCTTCGCCGGCCTGCTCGATCTGGGCTACATCGCCTTCTACGCCATCGGTGCCTATCTCTATGCGCTGCTCGCCAGTCCGCACTTCGGCCTGCATTGGCCGCCCTGGGCGATACTGCCGCTGGGCGCCGCCGTGGCCGGCCTGTTCGGCGTCCTGCTCGGCGCGCCGACACTGCGCCTGCGCGGCGACTACCTGGCCATCGTCACCTTGGGCTTCGGCGAAATCATCCGCATCTTTCTCAACAATCTCAACTCGCCGATCAACATCACCAACGGGCCCCAGGGCATCGCCCGCATCGATCCGCTCAGCATCGCCGGCGTGTCGCTGGCGCGGCCGCTGGAGATGTTCGGCATCGCCGTGCCGGGCATCTATCTCACCTATTACCTGTTCGTGGCGCTGGCGTTGGTGATCATCTTCATCACCCTGAGGCTCGAGGATTCGCGTATCGGCCGCGCCTGGGTGGCGATACGCGAGGACGAGATCGCCGCCAAGGCCTGCGGCATCAACACGCGCAATGTCAAGCTGCTGGCCTTCGCCATGGGGGCTTCCTTCGGCGGCGTTGCCGGCGGGCTCTTCGGCGGCGTTGCCGGCGGGCTCTTCGCCGGCTTCCAGGAGTTCGTCTCGCCGGAGAGCTTCAGCCTGATGGAATCGGTGATGGTGCTGTGCATGGTGGTGATCGGCGGCATGGGCCACATCCCGGGCGTCATCCTCGGCGGCCTGCTCCTCGCGGTGCTGCCGGAGGCCTTGCGCCACGGTGCCGGACCGGTGCAGCAGATGCTGTTCGGGCGCGTGCTGCTCGATCCCGAATCGCTGCGCATACTCGCCTTCGGTCTCGCCCTGATCCTGGTGATGATCTATCGCCCGGCTGGCCTCTGGCCCTCGCCCACGCGCCGACGCGAATTTGAAAAAGGGGAGCAAACTTGACCGCCCTGCTCGAAGCGAAAGGGGTCAGCAAGAGCTTCGGCGGCGTGCTGGCGTTGAAGGAGGTGTCGCTGTCCATAAACCAGGGCGAGATCTACGGTCTGATCGGGCCGAACGGCGCCGGCAAGACGAGCTTTTTCAATGTCCTCACCGGCCTCTACAGCGCCGACAGCGGCGGCTTCGATTTCGCCGGGGCGCGCCTCGACACAACGGCGCCGCATCGCGTAGCAAGCGCCGGCATCGCCCGCACCTTCCAGAACATCCGCCTGTTCGCCAACATGACGGCCCTCGAAAACGTCATGGTCGGCCGCCACGCGCGCACCCGCGCCGGCGTCATCGGCGCTGTGCTGCGCGACGCCGCGACCCGTCGTGAAGAAGCCGCGATTGCCCGTCGCGCCCACGAATTGCTGGCCTACGTCGGCATCGCCGAGCGCGGCAACGACCTGGCGAGCGGGCTCTCCTACGGCGATCAGCGAAGGCTGGAGATCGCGCGGGCGCTGGCCAGCGAACCGAAGCTGCTGGCCCTGGACGAACCGGCCGCGGGGATGAACGCCACCGAGACGGCGGCGCTGCGCCAACTGATCGTCGGTCTGCGTGACGACGGCCTGACCGTGCTCCTGATCGAGCACGACGTGAAGCTGGTGATGGGTCTGTGCGACCGCGTCGCGGTGCTCGACTACGGCGAGAAGATCGCCGAGGACGCCCCGGCCCAAGTGCGCCGCGACCCCAAGGTGGTAGAGGCCTACCTGGGAGCGAGCTATGCGTGAACAGGCCCCCGCAGCCAGCGAGCGAAGCAAACCAGCTCATGCATGAAACTGCCCCTCCTTCAACTGCGAACGCAGTGAGCCGTAGTCACCCCCTTCCGAGGGAAGGGGGCCGGGGGGAAGGTACTCCTATGCTCGCCGTAATGGACCTAACGGTCCATTACGGCGGCATCGCTGCCGTCAAGGGGATCAGCTTCGCTGTCGAGAGGGGCGAGACCGTCGCCCTGATAGGCGCCAACGGAGCCGGCAAGACCAGCGCGCTGAAAGCCCTGGCACGCCTGCTTCCGGGACGCGGCAGCGTGCATCTGGCCGGCGAGGACATCGCGGCGCAGCCAGCGCACAGCCTGATCGGCCGCGGCTTGGCACTTGTGCCCGAGGGACGGGGCGTGTTCGCGCGTCTGACCGTGAACGAGAACCTGGCCATGGGCGCATACAGTCGCCGGGACAAGGCGGAGATCGCGAGCGACTTCCACAGGGTCTACGATCTATTGCCACGCCTGAGTGAGCGCCGCGCGCAGTTGGCGGGTACGCTCTCCGGCGGCGAACAACAGATGCTGGCGCTGGGCCGGGCCCTGATGGGGCGACCGCAGCTGTTGCTGCTCGACGAGCCGTCCATGGGTCTGGCTCCGCTGATGGTGCAGAAGGTCTTCGAGACCATCGCCGCCGTCGCGGCGAGCGGGGTCACGATTCTGCTCGTCGAGCAGAACGCCCGGCTGGCGCTAGCTACCGCCAGTCGTGGCTACGTCATGGAGAGCGGCCACATCACCCTGGCCGACAGCGCTGCTTCCCTGCTCGCCGACCCGCGTGTGCGCGAGGCCTATCTTGGCGAGTAGGAGATCCGTTCGGCGGTCGCTGCCATCCGCACGGCAAGACCCTCAGGCTTCAGACTTGGTCTCGCTCCCCGGGGGCGCTGCATCGCCGGGCAGTGCTGCCTCGGAGGGATTCGCCGGCGCCTGGGCGCCCTCGGCAGCCGCCTTTTCCGCGAGTTTTTGCCGGCGTTTTTCTTCCTGCTTGTTCTTTTTCGCCAGATCCCTCTGGCGCTTTTCGAACTGGTAGTTTGGTTTGGCCAAGAGACCTCCTTCGATCGCCTCTAAGTTATCCTAGAGGCGGAATGGAACAATGGGAGCGCTCGTCTCGCCCGCGGCTTGCACGGGTCGGGCAGAGTATCAGTAGCGCTTGCCGCCGCCGGGACCGCCGCTGCGCCCACCGCCACCGCCACCGCCACCGCCGCGGCCACCATAGCCGCCACCACCTCCACCGCCGCCGCCACCCCCTGCCCTGCGGGGTTCCTGCGGCTTGGCCTCATTGACGATCATATTGCGACCATCGACAGCCTTGCCGTTGAGCCCGGCGATGGCGGCTTGCGCCTCCTCGTCGGTGCCCATTTCGACAAAGCCGAAGCCCTTGGAACTCCCGGAGTCGCGGTCCATGATCACCTGCGCCGAGCTGACCGTTCCGTGCGCTGCAAACATCTGTTCGAGATCGGTCTTGCTGACGTTGTAGCCCAAATTGCCGACATAAAGCTTCTTGCCCAAGGGAATTCTCCAAAAGTTTAGGGGGGACACTACATCTTAACGCGACTATGGTCATCTCCCGCGCCGCATTAACCGGTATCGGTCGAGGCGGGATCGCTCGCCGAGACATTCGCTCTCGCCCATTTCGTAGTCACGGCAGACGCCGGGCCGGCGCTCGTAGATCGTACACTTCATGGTATTTCTATCCACCGCCGCGCACCAGCCATCGTCGAGGCGACGCATCACCCCGCCACCCCACTGATCTTCGCCGGCCAAGCGCAGCGGCACGACGTCGTCGCCCATCAGCAAGACCTCCAGCCGGCAACAGCAGGCGGCACAGTTGGCGCACGATACTGCAGCGCTATCGCCTGTGTCCTCGGCATGGGTTCTCGCGTTCATACCGCCCATTGTCCCATGCGGGAAGCAATGGCGTCCATGGGCCGCTACCCACGCCCTCAAGCCATTGATCTGCCTCGGCACACCGACACTCAGCGGCGCTGAGTGGTGACCTTTACCGGACCCAGCAGCCTTTCGATGTCCTCGTAGCTCGGTGCTGCCGCTTTGGGACGAGTCGCCAAGGCTTCGACCATGCCCTTGATGTGTTGGGCCGTCGTGCCACAGCAACCGCCGATGATTCTTGCACCGGCGTCGCGCGCCATGCAGGCGTAGGTGCCCATGATTTCGGGAGTCCCGCTGTAGCTTACCCGCATATCCTTACCGATGATCGGAAGGCCGCAGTTGCCCTTTGCGACGACGATCATTTCGTTCTCGGCACCGCGTACCAGCCCGATGACGGAATCGATCAACTGCGAGGGGCCGACGCCGCAATTGGCGCCGAAAGCGATGGGCTTCCATTGGCTGCCTCTGACGCGGCGCATTTCGTCCTCCGGACGTATGCCCATCATGGTTCTCCCGCCGCGGTCGAACGTCATCGTCGCCACGTAGGGGAGCCCCGCCCGCTGTACCGCGCGGATCGCCGCATCCAGTTCATTGTCCGCGAAGAGGGTCTCCATCCAGGCGATATCGACGCCACCCTCCTTCAGCGCTTGGGCCTGTTCGAAGTACGCCTCCTCAGCCTCTCCCACGGTTCGCTGGCCAAGCGGCGCCAGGAGACCACCTGTCGGCCCCATGTCGCCTGCCACGACGATAGTCCGCCCGGCCCCATCCGCGACTTCGCGTACGATTCGCGCCGCCGCGAGGTTGATCTCGCGAACCCGGTCGGCCAGCCCGTGCGCGGCCAAGGGAAAGCGATTCGCGCCAAAGGTGTTCGTCAGCAGAATGTCTGAGCCGGCATCGGCGAAGCCTTGGTGAACGCTCTTCACGCGTTCGGGATGCTCCAGGTTCCAACTCTCCCCGGAGACGCCATTCGCGAGGCCGAGTTGCAGTAGGGCCGTTCCCATCGCACCATCCGCGATCACGACCTCCTTTTGGTCGAGCAGGCGGCTAAGGACATTGTTCATTGGAAATCCTCTACTGTTTTTCCTACACTTTACGCGAGGAACGCGGACCCGGGTTGAACGGTGATCTTGGGCGCCATGGGATAATGGCCGGATGCAAAACCTGTTGATCGTCGGTTGCGGTGACGTCGCGCGCCGCGCCTTGCCCTGGCTCACCCGCCGCTACCGCGTCTACGCCCTGGTGCGCGAGCCGGATGCCACGTTGGCTGCCCTGGGTGTCACCCAGATTCGCGGTGACCTCGACCGCCCGGCGACGCTGGGCAGACTCGCCGGTCTGGCGCAACTCGTCCTGCATTTCGCGCCACCCCAGGAATTCGCCGGCGTAGCCGAAAACAACTTCGACGCACGCGCCACGGATTCGCGCACCAGGCGCCTTATCGCCGTATTGCGGCGAGGCCGGAGTGTGCCACGACGGCTGGTGTACATCAGCACGAGCGGGGTGTACGGCGACTGCGGCGGCGCCCAGATCGACGAAACGCGGCGCTACCACGCGCAGACGGCGCGTGCTGCGCGCCGCGTCGACGCCGAGAGACAACTGCGGCGCTTCGGCAGGAGTGCGGCAGGCACTTGCGTCTCCATCGTTCGCGCGCCCGGCATCTACGCCGCCGACCGCCTGCCGCTGGAGCGCCTGCGCCGCGGCGATCCGGCGCTGACGGCAAGCGACGACGCCTACAGCAACCACATCCACGCCGAGGACCTGGGACGCGCCTGCATCGCCGCCCTGCGCCGCGGCCGGCCCAACCGGGCCTACAACGCCAGCGACGACTCCAATCTGCGCATGGGTGACTACTTCGACGCCGTCGCCGACGCGCTCGCCCTGCCGCGGCCGCCGCGTGTCAGCATGGCCGAGGCGGAGCGCCGGCTGTCGCCCGGCATGCTCTCCTTCATGCGCGAATCGCGGCGCCTGGTGAATAGCCGCATGAAGCGCGAGTTGCACCTGCGCCTGCGCTATCCGACCGTGGCTGATGCCCTGGCTGCCTTAGGCGAACGGCGCTGATTGGAGAACGGAGAAGAAAATGGACGCAAAGGCTGCCTATCTGGCAAGTCCCTGGCTGCGCTTTTATGAACCCGGCGTGCCGCCCAAAGTCGACCTCCCGCAATGTTCGGCAGCCGATCTCTTCGATTCGGCTTGCGAAAGCTTCGCAGAGAAGCCTGCCCTCATCTTCTACGGACGCAAGATAAGTTTCAGGGAACTACGCCGGCAGACCGACCGGCTGGCCGACAGCCTCTCGCGCTTGGGATTGAAGAAGGGCGATCGCATCGCGTTGTATCTGGTGAACAGCCCCCAGTTTGTCATCGCCTACTTCGCTGCGCTGAAGATCGGTTGCACGGTGACGCCGATCAGCCCGGTCTACACCAGCCACGAGGTGCGCTTCCAGCTGGCGGACAGCGGTGCACGCACCATCATCTGCCAGGACATCCTCTACGACAAAGTCGAAAGATCCGGCCTGGCGCTCGATCATGTGATCGTCACCGGCATCTCGGAGTACCTGACGGGGCTGAAGACGTGGCTCGCCAAAACTCGTCTCGCCAAGATGTTCGGCGTCGCTGCCGCCTCTGCCGAAGTGCCGCGAGCGCCAAACATCCTGCGCTTTCAAGACCTGATCGCCAAGGGATCGCCAGGATTCGTCAACACGCCGATCGACGCGCAGACCGATCTCGCCTCCCTGCCCTACACTGGAGGCACAACGGGCAACCCCAAGGGCGTGATGTTGACCCACCACAATCTGATCGCAGCGCAAGTGGCCGGACGCGCCGCGTTCCCGGGGTTCGGGGAAGGGTGCGAGGTGATCATCGCCTTTCTGCCCTTCTTTCATATCTACGGCCAAGTGGTGATCATGTTGAACGGCCTGACCATGGGTTCCACGCTGATCCTGTTCACGACACCGCAAACCGAGGAAATCGTCGCGGCGATCGGCAGGTACCACGCCACCGCGTTCTACGGCGTTCCCACGCTCTACGAGTATCTCAAAGACCACAAGGACACCGGCAAGGTGAACTGGCGGCAGATGAAGCTCGTGCTCTCCGGCGCGGACACGCTGCACGAATCGACGGCCCAGGGATGGCAGAAGCGAACAGGGGCAGCGATCACCGAGGGCTACGGCCTCACCGAATGCACCGCGGCCTCCCACGTCAATCCACGCAACCGGCCCAAGGCCGGCTCGTTCGGACTGCCGCTGCCCAACGTGCGCGCCGCCGTGATTCACCCGGAGGGCGGCGAATTCGTGCCGGTCGGCGAGACGGGCGAACTGATACTCTCGGCACCCTCCGTCATGCAGGGCTACTGGAACAAGCCGGAGGAGACCGCTCGCGTATTCATCGAGATCGACGGCGAGAAGTGGCTGCGCACCGGCGACATCGTGCGCATGGACGAGGAGGGCTATTTCCATTTCCACGACCGAGCCAAGGATCTGATCAAGTACAAGGGCTACTCGGTATTCGCCACGGACATCGAGCACGTGCTCTACGAACACGAGCGCATCAAGGCGGCCGGCGTGATCGGCGTGTCCGACCCGGAGGTGGGACAGCGCATCAAGGCCATCGTCGTGCTGCAGCCGGAAGCGCGCGGCAAGGTCACCGAGGAGGACATCCTCGCCTACTGCCGGGAGAAGCTCGCCCACTACAAGATTCCCCACATCGTCGAGTTCCGCGGCGAATTGCCCAAGACCGACGTGGGCAAGGTGTCGCGTCGCGAACTGCGCGAAGAGCACGAGGGATGAGACATCCGCCCGGCCGCCCGAAGGATGGCTCGCTCCCGCTTGGCGGGAAGTTGCGCAGCGACAAGGGTGCCCTAAGAAGATGAGCGAGCCTTTCTTCCGCGTCGAAAACCTGACGAAGCGCTTCGGCGGCCTCGTCGCCGTGAGCAACGTGAGCCTGGAGGTGCGTCGCGACGAGATCGTCGGCATCATCGGCCCCAACGGCGCCGGCAAGACGACCTTGATGCGCCTCATCACCAAGATCCTCAGCCCGGATTCGGGGAGAATCGTCTTCAAAGGCGAGGATGTCACGCGGCTGAAGCCGTGGGACGTGGTCAATCGCGGCATCGCCGGGACGTTCCAGAACACCCGTCCCTTCCGCCAACTTCCGATCATCGCCAACGTCATGGTGCCCTGCCTCAACGAGCGCTCCAAGAGGCGCGGTGAATGGGTCAAGACCATAGAGGCCAAGGCGATGGACGCTCTCGAGTTCGTCGGCATCTCGGACCTGGCGCTGGAACCGGCTTCGGCGCTATCGCAGGGCGATCTCAAACGCCTGGAGGTCGCGCGGGCCATCGCCTCGGAACCCGAACTGCTGCTCCTGGACGAACCCTTCGGCGGGCTGAACCCCACCGAGTCCGAGCTGCTCGCCCGATCGATCAAGCGGCTGCACAAGGGCGGACGCTTCGGCAGGCTGCATTCGGAAGGACCGGCAGTGCTGATGATCGAGCACAAGCTCAAGGAACTGATGTCCATGGTGGACCGCGTCATCGTCATCAACTACGGCGAGGTAATCGCCGACGGTCGGCCGGAAGACGTGGTCAAGGACCCGCGGGTCATCGAGGCCTATCTCGGGAGCGATCATGCAACCCTTGCTTGAGGTCGCGAACCTCTCGGTGTGCTACGACCGCGCCATCATCGTAAACGACGTCTCCCTCACCATCAATGAAGGAGAATTCATCGGCTTGGTCGGCCCGAACGGTGCCGGAAAATCGAGCACGCTGCGCGCCATCGCCGGCCTCGTGTCGTGGGACGCGCAGGTCAAGCGCGGCGTCTATGGCGACATCGCCGTAGAGGGCAGCATTCGCCTGGCGGGCGAACCGATCGAGAAGCTGCCGGCCTACGAGATTCGCCAGAGGGGCCTCGTGCTCTGCCCGGAGCGCCGCCGGCCGTTCCGCGAGTTGACTGTGCTCGACAACCTCATGGCCGGCGCCTATCTCTCCGATGACGCCAGCGAAACCGGGCGCAACCTGGAGCGCAGCTTCGAGCTCTTCCCGCAGTTGAGAGCCCGCGCCAGCCAGATCGCCGGCACCCTCTCCGGCGGCGAGCAACAGATGCTGGCGATAGCTCGCGCACTGATGTACAAGGCCAAGCTGCTGTGCATCGACGAACCATCGCTCGGGCTCGCCCCGAAGATCGTCGAGCAAGTCTTTGCCGCCATAAGGCGCGTGCACGCCGCCGGTATCCCGGTGCTGCTGGTCGAACAGGAAGTCGGCAAGGTCTTTCAGATGGCCAGCCGCAACTACGTGCTCTCGCAGGGCCGCATCGTCGCCGAAGGCAGCGGCGCGCAACTCATGGCCGACGAGAAGCTGCGGGCGGGCTATCTGGGGCTCTAGATAATGCAGGGTATCCGATTTCCCTGGTTGATTCGCGGATGTGCAGCACGACAGCAAATCGGCCGCAATGATCCGGGCGGGCCCCCGTCTCTGTCCGGCCAGATGCGGACATTCGGACCCGCAGTGCTTAAATGCACTGTTTGAGTTTTTGAACGCTACGCAGTCAATTAGATGGGCCGCTTTATTGGTGTGTCATAGTGCCGCATATGATGGACCTTGTGTATGTGACTCGCGCCAAGCCAGCCGCCGACGGCCGCAGCCACCAATGCAAAGAAGATGCTGAGGAAGACTATGCCCATCGCCGTCGCGGAGTAGGTATCGCGCGCAACGTGCTCGGCTGCTGCGCTGCCGAGGATGACGTGCATCATCCTGACCGTGAAAATCAGGCCGCTCGCAGTAACGGAAAGACCCCACACCGTAATCCCGTGCAAGGTTCCCACCGTTTGATCTGCGTTGCCGTCGAACCAGCTGGCAAACATGCCACCGATAAACAACGACACCGCCCAGGTGAGAACTATCCAGATGGCGGCGCCGGTCGCAGCCGCACCGTAGGGGTTGAACCCATTTAATCCGACGGCGAGTCCGCCAACGTAAATTAAAGAAGCGATACCGGTGGCGACCAGCCAGCCGCCGAATATCGCGCCCCAATTCATCGTCACGTGTGTATTGGCGGCAACTATTGCAGTGTCCGTTGTATGTTCCATGATTGCCCTTTGAATTTGCGGATCAAGAGTGTCCGTGTTGCGTAAATGTTGGTGACGGCAACGCGAACAGTTCTGGCTAACTGCATCCCCGTAGCAGGGAAATGAGTATCAGTACGGGAATCGGTACTCCTATCAGCCAAAGGAGTATGTAACCGATACCGCCCTTCTGCCGGTTGGCCCAGCCTCTCCGCAATTCCTGAAAACGTTTTGTCATGTCGGTTTCTCCTTCTTCGTTTTTCCGAGATCGAGACTAACGATTGGCTACCCGGATGCGCAATCAAGCGATGAGTTTCTCAACAACATGACCACCCTTCAGGGTGGAGGCGAAGTCGCGGCGGATAACGCGTAAACATTGTGGCCCGACCAATTCGGCCGGTCTGTACACTATCGCCAATCTATGTAAGCCTTCGCGTATGGCGCCGTCTGTGCGCTAGCCAACGTAGTGTGAAATGTTCCGCGGGATCTCTCCGCATACCGACAAGGTGATCAGGTGATCAGGCGGATGTCTGCTTTCTGGGAACGCGAACGGCAGCAATGGGTCGTCAAAATCCACTAGGCGCTTCAAACTTGCCGCCGCCCGAAGCGACGACGGTGAACGAGCGAACCGGTTTCCGGCGCTGCGCCGGCGAGGGATGGTGACAGGATCCAACGGAAATTGGGTATCCGCTGTTAATGGAGTTCGGCGCTGCAAAGCCGGCACTGGTGGCGGGTAAACACGTTGCGGTGCTTGCAACGCGGGCAGACCCGCTCGACCTTGTCGCGCACCCAGGGTACCAGGCCGCGCGGCATGAACAGCAGCACCAGCAGGACGATCACGGCGAAGATCAGCAGCCGGACCTCCTTGAACAGATCGAAGCTGGCGAGGATCTCGGTCAGCGGGTAGAGCAGAAACACCGCCGCCACCGGTCCGTAGATGGTGGCCGCGCCGCCGAAGACGCCCCAGATCACCACCTGAAAGGATAGCGCCACTTCCAGCGAGGAAGGCCCGGCGACGCGCAGAAAATGCGCGAACAGCGCGCCGGCGATGCCGGCGAACAGGGCCGACAACACGAACGCGAGCACCTTGTAGCGCGGGGTGTTGATGCCGGATGCGCGGCACGCCACCTCATCCTCGCGGATGGCGTGAAAGATCAGGCCGGTGTTGGAGTCGCCGATCTTCCACATGGCAAAGCAGGACGCGAGCATTACCAGCACCGCGACATAATAGTTGCCCACGGCGCTCGTCACGACGCGTTTCAGCCCGGAAATCCCCAACTCGCCGCCCGAAAAATTCGGGACCGCGAACAGCAGGCCGGTCACTATCAGCGGCAGGGCCAGCGTTACCAGACTGAGGTAGGAACCACGCAGGCGCAGGCACATCACGCCGACCAGGGCGCCGGCGGCGATCGACGCCGCGACCGCGACCGGAATGGAGAGCCAGGGCGAGATGCCCAGGTGCCGCGAGAGCAGCGCCGAGATGTAGGCGCCGACGCCGAAGAAAAGCGCGTGGCCGAAATTCACCTGGCCGGTGTAGCCGGCGAGCAGGTCCCAACTGGCGGCGAAGATGGCGAAGATCGCCGTCATCGCGATGATGCGCAGCACGTACGGGTCGTCGTAGGCGAGCGGCAGGACGAGCAGGACGAGCACCGCGGCGAACACCAGACTCCGGCTGGGCAGAACGAAGACCTCGTTCCTGAGATTGGCCCAGATCCGGCGCGGCAGCACCAGCAGGCCGTTCATCTCTCTTCCTCGAACACCACGCCGTACAGCCCCTCGGGCCGGATCAAGAGCACGATCACCATGATGGTCAGCGCCACAGCGCCTTTGAGAAAAGCGCCGGCGGGAACCGTGAACACCGTGATCGCCTCGACGTAGCCGATAATGAAGGCCCCGATCAGGCTGCCCTTCAGGCTGCCCAGGCCACCCAGCACGACGATGGCCAGCATGGTCACCAGCGGCGAGAGCCACATCAGCGGATCGACCACGAACACCGGCGCCACCACCACGCCGGCGATGGCGGCGAGCGCGACGGAAATGCCCACGGTGAACATGGCGACGCGGTTCACGTTCATGCCCATCAGGTTGGC
>Ga0172380_10003088_pt1 | contig 23800 bp, 18 predicted proteins | sample Leawe162metaG_FD_119747 | JGI IMG/M metagenome (GOLD analysis project Ga0172380, IMG submission 119747) | Leachate microbial communities from a municipal landfill in Southern Ontario, Canada - Leachate well 162 metaG | ecosystem: Engineered > Solid waste > Landfill > Unclassified | place...
GACCGTACCGACCTTCACCGACGCCATCCTTGAAGGCGCCGAAACGGTGCTGGTGAATCTGGGCACACCGCCGGCTGGCGTGACGGTAGCGGACGGCCAGGGCAGCGGCACGATCAATGACGTTGCCCCGACCCTGACTTTCACACTGACGGGTGATGCCACAGTGGTTGAAGGCTCGGGGGCGAACTACGCCATCACTTTGACCGGCGGCGCCATCGCCGCTGGCCAGAGCGTCACGCTGAACATTGGCAGCGGCCTGCCGGTAAACACTGCCACGGAAGGCGTGGACTACAACAGTGCCGACGGTACCCTGACGATTACCGGCCCGTATGCAAACGGCGCTGTGGTGAGCAACTTCAGTGTGGGCACGACGACGGACGCCCTGTATGAGGGGAGCGAGACTTTCACAGTGAGTCTGATCGCGGCGAGTGTTGGCAGCGCCGTTGGTAGTGTTCTCACTACGATCACCGACAGCGACAGCGTACCGACGGTTTCGAACGTGACTAGCAACTCGGCGACCGAAGGTTCAAGCATCGTCCATACCGTGACGCTTTCGAACGCGTCTTCGACGGCTACGACGTTTGCCCTTTCTTTGGCAGACGTTACGGCAACAGGTGGCGGTACCGACTACACCAGTGCGCTCACCAATGCTGCATTCTCGAATGGTGTGACGATTTCCGGCGGTGTCATCACCGTGCCGCCCGGCGTCACCAGCTTTACCGTCAGCATACCGACTGCGGCCGATACCATCGACGAACCGAACGAGACCTACACGCTGACCGTGGGCAGTACCAGTGGTACAGGGACCATTAACGACGACGACCCAACACCAAGCCTTTCAATCAACGATATCAGTGTCAACGAAGCTGCAGGTACGGCAACGTTTACCGTAACTCTCTCTGCTGCTAGCGGCCAGGCGGTGACTGTTGGCTACAACACTGGCAACGGTACGGCAGTGGCTGGATCGGATTACACCAGCACGAGCGGGACACTGATGTTTGCGCCTGGAACGACGACGCAGACGATCACGGTGCCGATCATCAACGATACCCTGACCGAACTGAGCGAAACCTTCAGGGTGAATCTGGTGGCCGCGACTAACGCTACCATTTCCGACAATCAGGGTATCGGCACCATCCTCGACAACGATGCACTGCCGACAACAACTGGCGCCAGCGTCTCGGGCACCGAAGATCAACCGTACCAATTCACTTGGGCGGACTTCAATGTGTCCGATGTGGATACGGCGGCGTCGGGCCTATCGATTCGCGTTATGTCGCTGCCGGTAGATGGCGCACTTCAGTACCTCAACGGGGCCACATGGAGCGCTGTGACGGCGACGCAGGTTATCAGTCAGGTAGATATTGCGGCTGGGCGGTTGCGTTTTTCTCCTGATTTACACGAGTCGGGTGCAGACGCGTTCGGGGGGGCTGGAACGGGCAATCGCCAGTCGGATTATGCGAATTTCACCTATCAGGCCTATGACGGAATCGGTAGTAGCGCGACGACAACGGCACGTATTGACATCTCTCCAGTGGCCGATGCACCGACGCTTTTGGTTGCCAATGCTGGCGTCAATATTTTCAATACCGGTTGGGAAACTGCTCCGAATTCCGGCACTGGCTCACAGGCGAATTCCGGTACTACCCTTGAAGGCTGGACGCGCGTCGATACGCCGAATAACCGTTCTGGCGGCAGTAATACCTTTGAAACTTGGGCGACCAATGATTTGATGAACCGCCAGTCCGGCGGTACATCAAGCGTCCTGTCGGCGACAGGTAATGGTTCCAACTGGCTGGAGTTGAGCGATGCGGGAAGCTCTACCAACCAGACAATCGGTATCTCGCGCACCGTGGCCACGCAAAATGGTCTCGTCTATGACCTTTCCCTGGATCATGCCGGACACCTTGGCTATAGCGCGGCGTACACGCGGATCAATGTTCTCGTCGATGGTGTTTCAATCGGCAAATATTCCGCCGTCAGCCCCAATGAAGCACTGGATTGGAGCAACCTCCGCTTCAGCTTTGTTGGCAATGGTAGCGGCCAGGTCATCACCATCCTTACCGATCCGACCGCTACAAATAGTTCAGGTAACGGGGCGATGGTTGACGATATTAACCTGCGCAGTGCGCAGGGTGCCATCCAGGGCAACGCCAACGGCGGTACGGAAACGAGTATCGGCCTCGGCCAGTATGTAACTTCCGCACTCGTCGATAGCGATACCTCGGAAGTCCATTCAATCACCTTCAACGGGATTCCGGCGGGGGCCATGTTCTACACGGCCTCGGCGCCGCTGGGGCTCGTTCCGCTCGGGGGGAGTGTCACCTTTGGCATTGCCGATCTGGCTACGGCGAGAATCGTTCTGCCGAGTACCTATAGCGGGCCTTTCTCGCTAGGCGTGGTGGCGACAACGACGGAACCCAACGGGAGCACTGCACAAACAACAGGAACGCTGAATCTCGAAGTGCTCAAACGGGGCGTTTCCGTTACGGGGATCGACGATCCGGGAATCAACGACGCGCCGATCGCCAACGATGATGCGCCGATCGCATCGCTGACCGAAGACGCGGCTGCGACAACGCTGAGCGGTAACGCACTGACTGGCAGCGGTGGCTTCGGGAACGTTGCCGATTCCGACCCCGAGGGTAACGCCATTACCGTCACCGGTATTGCGGCCGGTACACCTGCCATCGATCCGGTCGGAGGCGTCGGGGCAACGATCAGTGGTCTCTACGGCACACTGACCATTGCTGCTAATGGTGCCTATCTCTATACGCTGGATAACAGTCGTGCAGCAACGCAGAACCTGATCGCCGGCCAAGTGGCGACGGAAGTCTTTACGTACAAGATTTCGGACGGGGCCAGCACCGATACGGCAACGATCACTCTGTTGATCAATGGTGCGCAGGATCTCACGGCGATCACGCCACCCTCCGTGCTGGTCAATGCCTCCGGCCTGAACGGCGAGTATTACGGTTATAACGATTCGACCAGCCCGGCGAGCGGAAGCCGTCTGCATGCCGATGACGGGCTGGCAACGTTTGGTGGCACCAACCTCAATGCCGTTGAGGACATGGAATTGATCATCAATGGGCGCAACGCGGCGCGTGGCGGCTCCGACGACATCGTTGGCGGAAGCGCATCGGCGGTGACCGGCGCGCCGGAAGTTCGTTTCACCGCAAAGGATCTGGACTACGGCTTTAGCCCGGAGGTGAATTCCAACCTTGGCGCAAATGCCAACCTTGCTACTGGCACTGCGCTGTCAACGACCAACGATACGGCAAACAACGCCTTCTCGACCTTCCTTGATAGCGACGATGCTTCGGCCATGACTGAGCAGGGCGCCGGTGCAACCAGCCTTTCGGCGGCGGGTACAGGTATGGGCCGAACGACAGACTCAGCCATTCGCCTGAGCGGACAAATTTTCTTTGAGCGCGGCAACTACGACTTCCGGGTGGTCGCCGACGACGGGTTCCGCCTCAAGGTTGCCGGAGAAACGCTGATCGAGTTTGATGGCAATCAGGCGCCGACTTCGCGCGTGTTCCGCAACGTCGAAATCGATGACCGCATCGAGGGGTTGCAGCCCTTCGAGCTCCTCTATTGGGAGCAGGGCGGCAATGCGCGCCTGCGTGTCGAATACAAGCTCAGCAGCGAAACCAGTTTCAAATTGCTGTCGCTCGATAATGTCGCGCTATTCTCCAACGAGAATGCGCCGATCATCGTCGATCGGCGTACCCAGGAAATTGCCGAGACTGCAACCAACCGACAGTACGAGTTGCGCACAGGCGCTGTTCTGGACGGCGACAACAACGCTAACGTGATGACCGGCAATTCGTCCCGCGATTTCATTCAAGGTGGTGGTGGCAATGACGTGCTGTACGGCATGGCAGGTGCCGACTATCTCGAAGGCGGTAGTGGTAACGACACCCTTTACGGTGGCGATGGTCCGGATATTCTTGATGGAGGCACCGGTGCCGATACCATGGTTGGTGGCCTTGGTGATGATGTATTCATCATTGATAACTCCAGCGATACGGTCAGTGATTCTGGCGGTACGGACTCGGTCGAGCTGGCGGCGGCGTATAACCAGAATTACACACTGGGGACGGGTTTTGAGAACGTCAAGCTGCAGGGTAGTAACGCCATCAACGCAACCGGCAATGCCGCCGACAACCGTATGATCGGCAACGATGGCAATAACGTGCTTGATGGCGGTGCGGGGGATGATCGTCTGCTTGGCGGGCAGGGGAACGATATGCTGATCGGTGGCCTCGGTTCCGACGTCTTCGAATGGAATCTGGCTGATCGCGGCGCGCCTGGTGCTCCGGCGATCGATGTGATTGCCGATTTCACCTATGGTGGCGGTTACAGCACGATAGAGACTGGGACCAGCTATGGGAATCCGATCGGTGGGACAGGAGCTCCTGCCGGTGGTGGTGATCGCATCGACTTGCGCGATCTTTTGCAAGGGGAGCACTCATCGCTGCTGAATCAAGGCTCGACACCGGAAATCGGCACCTTGCTCAACTACCTCGATATCACAACCAGTGGTGCTGATACCGTCATCCGTATCAGCACTACGGGTGGTTTTGCAGGTGGCGCCTACAGTGCTGCGGCAGAAGACCAGCGGATTACCCTGCAAGGAGTTGATCTCTATTCGGCAACGGGAGCAGGCAATGAAACGCAACTACTGCAACAATTGCTGCGCAACGGGACGCTAGTGGTCGATTGACTATCCGCTACTGAAGGTGAGCGGTGGTTTCTTGAGCCGCCCTCACCCTCAGCCCGGCTCCTTCACCGCCGGCCCCGTCGCCCCATCAAACCCTACCCCCGCCAGGGCAGCAAATTCCGCTTCGCTGGCCACGCCTTCGGCAATCACCTTCAGCCCGATGCCCTTGGCTATGGTCGACAGACCCTTGAGGAAGGCCTGATTGCCGGTATTGCTTTCGAGGCCGCGAATGAAGCTGGCGTCGACCTTGATGTAATCGAGTCCGAGATCGTGCAGGCGGCCAATCTCGCTGAACTGGCGGCCGAAGTGCTCGATCCCCATCTGGCAGCCGACGTGCATCAGTTCCAGACACAAGGCCCGGAACGCCGCAAAATGGGCCAGCGCGCCGGCTTCCGACACTTCCAGCCAGAGCCGTGCCGTACCGCGCCGGCGTTTGAGCAGCGCATGCAGCTCGCGGCGGAACTCAGGCAACTGGATCGAACTGGCTGAAAGGTTGATCGCCAGCCCGGTCAGATCCGGTCGTGCTTCCAGCTCGTCGAGGCCGAGTGCAACGGCCGCCAGGTCGAGTTGCGGCGTCAGCTTCAGGCGTTCCGCTACGGGCAGGAAACGCCCGGCCGGCTGCCATTCGCCATCCTCATCGAACATCAGGCGCAATGGACATTCGCGGTGGATCAACTGACCTTCAAGGCCAACGACCGGAAAGGAAACCAGCCGTACCCAATGTTGCTCCAGCGCCCGCCGAATCAGTTTCGACCACTCTTCAGCGCTCTTCGGTGCTTCTTCACCTTCGCGCAGATCGACGATACGGTAACCATTGCGGCCCTCTGCCTCCACTGCGGCTAGCGCCGCATCCACCTGCGCCAGGATGGTAGCGACCTCATTGCCCCGGGCAAAGCGGCCGCAACCCAGCCAGGTACTCGCTTGCTCCGGCAGGAACGCAGCCCCCTCCCGGGCCAGCAGGTCGAGCAACTGCTCAGCGGTCGCCTGCGGGTTGGCCATGTCGGGAACGAGCAGGGCAAAATCGGCCCCATTGAGCCGTGCTGCCAATGCGTCCCGCAGATTCTCAGCCTTCTCGCCGAGCACCTTGCCGAAGCGACGCAGCAGCTCATCGGTCGCTTCGCGTCCCAGCGACTGGTTAACCGTGGCCAGGTTGGCCAGACGGGCAATGAAGACCATGCCTCCGGCGGAATTGTCGTCCTGTGTCGCCTGGCGCAGGCGGGCCATGAAATAGCTGCGATTGGCCAGGCCGGTCAGGGCGTCGCAGTTAGCTTCACGACGGACCGATTCCAGCCGTGTTGCTTCTTCCTCAAACATTGATTTCAGGCGCGTCACGGTGGCGTTCATCGCCGTCGCCAATTGCTTCAGTTCCGGCACTTCGGGTTCTTCGATGGTGACAAAGCGGCGCTCCGAAATCGCTTGTGCCTGGCCGATCACCGCGTTGAGCGGGGTACGCAAACGCCGCAGCACGAGCGAGCCGAGGTAGCCGGAAACGATGCCGGCCAAGGCCAGTGCGGTCATCATTTCGAGAACGCTCTTCCACAAGGCGCGGTAGGCAAAGCGGCTGTGGCTGACCAGATGCACCGTACCCACCTGATTCCAGCCGCTGGAAATCTGCGCCTCGCCGGGGCTGGCCGTAATCGGGAAGCGGCGGACGAACCATGCCGGAGCATCGTAATCACCTGCAGGCGCCACCCGATCGACGATCGCCTTGCCTTCCGGGTCGGTGATACGCACCAGCTCGTAGTGTCCGCTGTCGAACAGCGCCGATGCCGCCAGTTCAATCTCGACGGCGTCAAGTGGCTTCTGCGATAAAGCCAGCGCGAAGGTTGTCGCGTTATCGGCATTCTTCAGCGTCAGCTGTTGTGAAAGGTAGGTCTGTGCCGCCAGTGTTGAAGCCAGCAGGCTACCGCCGAGGGCGAGCAGGGTGCTGATGATCACAGCGAGCCAGAGTTGTCGGTACATGGACATGGTTCAGTCCTCTATGGAAGCAAGGTTGTTCATCCTGGAAAGCCTGGTTAACCACGAAGCAGACGAAGTTCACAAAGGAAGGGCAAGGCGATGCAGCGCATTGCGCCGTTCACCTGCCAGGTGAGGCCGGAAAGTTCGGCCCTCCCTGATTTCTTCGTGTACTTGGTGATCTTCGTGGTTTGAATTGCGGTTCTTGGGTTCATTTGAAGCCCTCGTTGCGGGCGCGGTGCATCAGGTCTTCCCAGCGCGAAAGCTTGCCGGTGCCACCGGTTGAAGCAGCGGCATTGCCCGCGATGCCGGCATAAATTCCCTGACTGTTAAAACTGAAAACCGGTACCAGATCCGGCCGCTTCGAGGCCGGCTTGATCACCGGGTCGAGGTTGTCGAGGACCAGTGGCTCGGCTGAGGGGCTGGCGTAGTAGGCCAGCACCATATGTGCACGCTGGTTGCCGCCCTGCCTGGCCTTGACGTAGATCAGCCGCATCTTGCTCACCGGTACGCCAGCCTGGCGCAGCGAGTAGTACTTGACGATGGAGAAGTCTTCACAGTCGCCGCGCCCACGGCCAATGGTTTCCAGCGGCGTTGCCCAGTAGTCGCTTTGATTCCAGACGGTGAGGTCTTCGTCGAAAGCGATATTGCGATTGAAAAAATCGTTCAGTCGCTTGAGCTTTTCTTCTTCCGACAGCTTTTTAGTCGCCTCCAGCTGCGTCTGCCAGTCCTGCAGCAGGCTGATCCGGGCGGGGCCGAAGCGGGCGATCAGTTGCTGTTGCAAACCGGGAAAATCGAGATCGGCGATCGCAATGCCGAGGCCGAACGGCATGAGTGCGGCAATGGTCAGCGCCTGGAAAGCGTGCCAGAACGTGCGTTTTGTCGCGGAATGTGGAATATTCGTGAAATTGTTCACAACAACTTGGAAAAATCCCGGCGTAGAATCCGCCGCTTGGTGCAACTAGTGTGCCCTCTCAGAGAAATGAATGCAAAGAAGAATTCTTGAACTGACAGCAATTGCTGCGGCCTTGTGCGTGTTTGGCACAAATGCGATCGCAGCCGAGAAAAAATTGCCGCACCGGACGCTCAAGGAAGTGGCACAGCAGGCCGTGCTCAACAGCCCCGAGGTGCGCGCGCGCTGGCACGCCTTTCAGGAAACCACCGAAGAGGTGGGGGTAGTTCGCGGCGGTTTCCTGCCGCGCGTGGATGCCACTGCGGGCACGGGCAAGGAAAAACTGGATCAGCCGCGCGCCGGCATCAACAACAAGGATTACACGCGTCAGGGGTATACCCTCAGTCTCAACCAGATGCTGTTTGACGGCTTGTTGACCTACAACGAGGTCAAGCGCACGGGTCGCGCCCGGCTGGTGCGCTATTTCGAATTTCTCGACGCCTCCGAAAATATCGCGCTGGAGTCCTCGCGTGCCTATCTCGACGTCGTTCGTTATCGCTACCGCGTCCATCTGGCCGAACAGAACTACATTCAGCACCGTATTGCCTACGAGCAACTGAAGCGCCGGGCCGAATCCGGCGTGGGCCGCCGGGTTGACGTCGAGCAGGCGGGCAGCCGTCTTGCCCTCGCCGACGTAAACCTCACCACCGAAATGGCCAACCTGCACGATGTCACGGCGCGCTTTACGCGCATCGTCGGTGAAGTGCCGCCAGCCGTCGCATTTATTCCCGGCCTGCTCTCGAAAGGCTTCCCCGGTTCCATGGACAACGCGCTGGAGACGGCGCTGAAACACAACCCGGCGCTGCGCGCCTCGGTCGAGAATAGTGAAGCCGCCCAGTATGAACTGGCGGCGCGGCGTTCGGCCTTCATGCCCAAGCTGGAACTGCGTGCGCGCACTGAAAATACCGACAACTATCAGGGTACGCCCGGTGACCGGACCAATAAAGTGGTCGAAGCGGTCGTCACCTACAACCTGTTCAACGGCTTCTCGGACGTTTATCGCAACCGGCAGTTTGCGGAGCGCAAGAACGTCGCTCTCGACCAGCGCGAGAAGGTGTGTCGCGACATGCGCCAAACGCTGTCGATCGCCTATAACGATATCGGCCGACTGAACGACCAGCTTTCCTTCATTGGGATCCAGGTCAGCCTGGTTCAGAAAACGCGCGACGCCTACCGCGACCAGTTCAATATCGGTCAGCGCTCGCTGCTCGACTTGCTCGACACCCAGAACGAACTGTTCAACGCCCAGCTGGCACAAGTCAACGCCGATACCGACCTGTCGCTGGCCTATGTGCGCAGCTATGCCGGCATGGGGCGCCTGCTGGAGCAGCTTGGTCTGAAACAGGTCGATCCGGAGAGCGCGCCGGGCGAGGACGAAATGACCAAGCCGCAGCTCGACCAGCTTTGCCCACCGATCGCTCCCGTGGCGTCGTCGGTTGATCGCGAGAGCCTCAACTATCGTGCGCTGGAAGCGATGAATACCAGCGCAACGCTGATTGGCGGTACGGTTCCTGGCCTGGCGGCGCCGGTATCTGTCGAGGCACCCGTTGCGGTAGCTGCCGAGGGGGCTGTGGTTGTCGACTCGGAGGTGGAGGCTCGCCTCACCGCGTGGTCGGCTGCCTGGTCGGCCAAGGAAGTGAGCGCCTATCTGGGTTTTTATGCCGCTGACTTCAAGCCGGAAGGCGGGGTTTCCCGTGCTGACTGGGAAGCCATCCGCAGCAAGCGCCTGCAGCGCTCGGGCGGCATTCGCGTCGATATCTCGAAGCTGGAAGTGGTCATGCGTGGCAAGGAAGCTGCGGTCACCACCTTCCGCCAGGATTACACGGCGGATGGCCTGCGCGATACCAGTGACAAGGTGCTGGAATGGAAAAAAATCAACGGCCAGTGGCAGATCGTGCGCGAAGTAGCGCGAACGGTCGGTGCACGTGGCCAGTGAGGTTGCAGGTATGAAGCCGTTACACGTAACACGCATCGTCAAACGTCCGTTGCATGCGCTGCTCCTCCCCCTGGTTGCCATGCTGCTGGCGGTCAACGCCTGGAGCGCGCCGCCGCCCTCTGCGCTGCCGCCCGAGGTGCGAGACCTGTCGGCACCACCGGCTGCCACCGCCTCAGTGCCGCCGCCTCCAGGCTACAAGGCGCCCGCCAGCACGCTGGATAAGATCCGTAATTTCGGCGCCATTTACCTTGGCCATCGCGATGCCTCGATCCCGTTTTCCTACATGGACGACGAGGGCAAGGTGTACGGGTATTCGTGGGAGCTTTGCCAGCGTGTCGCCGAAGCGGTCAAGGCGCGACTCAACCTGACCGAGTTGCCGGTTGTGCCGGTACCAACTTCTTCCAGCACGCGCATCATGATGGTCGAGACGGGGACCATCGACCTCTATTGCGGCTCGGCGACCAATACCGACCAGCGCGCGCGCTATGTCAGCTTCAGCAACACCTACTTTGTCACCGGCATCAAGGGGCTGGTGCGTAAAGATTCGGGCATCAAGTCGATTGCCGATCTGCAGGGCAAGACGATCATCACCACCGCTGGCTCGACCTCGGACACTTACGTCAAGGCGGCCGCCACCCGGCGTAACGTTTTTGTGAACTATCGTTCGGCGCGCAGCCATCGCGATGCCTTCAATGACGTGCTGGACGGCAAGGCCGATGTCTTCGTGCTCGATGACATCCTGCTCCATGGACTACTCGCCGAGGCGCCGCAAGCAGAGGCCTACAAGCTGGTGCTGGTGGATGAGAGTTTCGGTTACGAGCCCTACGGGTTGATGTTCCGCAAGGGAGACCCTGACTTCAAGAAGCTGGTCGACGAAACCCTGGTTGGTCTGATGAAGAGCGGCGAGATCGAGCGTATCTACGCCAAGTGGTTCCTCTCGGCCATTCCGCCCAAGGGGATCAATCTCAACGTGCCGATGGGCCCTGAGCTCAAGCAGTTGATCCAGACACCGAACGACCGCGGCATCTAATTTAGTCCGTCACACCGGCTGACGCCGGTGTCCAGTTCGTTGAGCCTGCAAACCGCAATTCAACCTGGAAAACTCGGCCACCCACGAAGAACACGAAGAAACTCAGGCAAATAAACGAGGCGTCAGGAATCGCCCGGAAAGTTAAGGTGACGGTTTTTAAACGGGTAGTTTCTCTTCGTGAACTCCGTGTTCTTCGTGGTTAAAAATCTTTCAGGCTTGCTCGGCATCACCCTTACAGGGCAGCGCCCTGCGCGACCAGCCAGTAGCGCGCGAATTTGCCCAGCGCCATGAACAGGGCGCAGGGCAGCCAATGCAGGCGCAGCCAGCCGGCGGCAACACACAGGGCGTCGCCGATCAGCGGTAACCAGGAGAGTAGCAGCACGGGTGCTCCCTGGTGGCGGACACGATCCAGTTGCGGCCGCTTTTCCATTTTTTGCCATTTTGGCAGCCAGCGACCGCAGGCCCAGGAGGTCATGCCGCCCAGCGTGTTGCCGAGTGTGGCCAGCAGCAAGGCGACCCAGAGCTGATCCGGGTGGGCGCGGAGAAAGGCGAAGAGCAGCGCTTCCGAGCCGCCCGGCAGTAGCGTCGCGGCGAGAAAGCTGGCGGCAAAAAGCCCGGCCAGCCCGGCTTCGGCCGAAATGCCGAGTGAAATGTTCAGCCAGTCCAAGGTGTTAGAATTCCCGGTCCATTAGAAGAGAAGAAGCGCCCCATGCACCCGGATTATCTGGAAAAAATCCTCAACGCGCAGGTTTACGACGTTGCCATCGAATCGCCGCTCGATCCGGCGCCCAATCTTTCGGCACGCATCGGCAACCAGATTTACCTCAAGCGCGAGGACATGCAACCGGTGTTCTCCTTCAAGCTGCGCGGTGCCTACAACAAGATCGTCAAGCTTTCGCCGGAGAAGCAGAAGCGCGGCGTGATCTGCGCTTCGGCCGGCAATCATGCTCAGGGTGTGGCACTGTCGGCGGCCAAGGTCGGCTGCCGGGCGGTGATCGTCATGCCGACGACGACGCCGCAGATCAAGATCCAGGCTGTCAAGAATCGCGGCGGCGAGGTGGTTCTCGCCGGCGATTCCTACGACGATGCCTACGCCCATGCCATTGAACTGGAGAAGAAGGAGAAGCTGACCTTCGTGCATCCCTTCGACGATCCGGAAGTGATCGCCGGTCAGGGCACCATCGGCATGGAGATTCTGCGTCAGCATCCGCAGCCGATCCATGCCGTCTTCTGCTGTGTTGGCGGTGGCGGCCTGATTGCTGGCGTTGCGGCCTATATCAAGCGCCTCCGTCCGGAAACAAAGATCATCGGTGTCGAGGCGATGGATGCCGATGCGATGGATCGTTCGCTCAAGGCCGGCAAGCGCATCAGGCTGACGCAGGTCGGGCTTTTTGCCGACGGCGCGGCAGTGAAAATGGTCGGCGAGGAAACCTTTCGCCTGGCGCAGCAGTACGTCGACGAAATGGTGCTGGTTGATACCGACGCCATCTGCGCCGCGATCAAGGATGTCTTTGAAGATACCCGCGCCATCCTCGAGCCGGCTGGTGCGCTGGCCGTTGCCGGTGCCAAGGAATACGCAAAACGCCACAAGCTGAAGGACAAGACGCTGGTGGCGGTTGCTTCCGGTGCCAACCTCAACTTCGACCGTCTGCGCTTCGTCGCCGAACGCGCCGAGATCGGCGAGCAACGAGAAGCTGTGCTGGCCGTGACGTTGCCGGAGAAGCCCGGCAGTTACAAGAAATTCGTGGCGCTGATCGGTTCGCGCAACATCACCGAATTCAACTACCGCTACAACGACCGCGCCGAAGCCCACGTCTATGTCGGCATCCAGGTGGGCAACCGGGCCGAGTCGCTGAAATTGGTCGACAGCCTCGAAAAGCACGGCTACGCGACGCTGGATCTGACCGACGACGAAATGGCCAAGTTGCATATTCGCCATCTCGTCGGTGGCCATGCGCCGGGGATCGAGAACGAAATTCTCTACCGCTTCGAGTTCCCGGAGCGTCCTGGCGCGTTGATGAATTTTCTCAACAACATGAGTGCCGGCTGGAACATCAGCCTCTTCCACTATCGCAACCACGGTGCCGACTATGGTCGCGTGCTGGTCGGCATGCAGGTGCCGCCGAAGGAGAAGGGTGCTTTCAAGGAATTCCTGAAGACCCTGGGCTATGCTCATTGGGAAGAGACCCACAACCCGGCCTACAAGCTGTTCCTTGGATAGGAGAAGCACATGAAGATCGCTGACAACGTCACCGCCCTCATCGGCAATACACCGCTGGTCAAACTCAATCGCGTTACGGCCGGTATCAACGGCACGGTGGTCGCCAAGCTGGAATTCTTCAACCCGGCGCACAGCGTCAAGGACCGTATCGCTGCAGCGATGATCGATGCGGCGCAGGCGGCCGGAAAGATCACGCCAGCAACCGTCATTCTCGAACCGACCTCCGGCAACACCGGCATCGGCCTGGCCATGGTCTGCGCCGCGCGCGGCATCCGTTGCGCCTTTGTCATGCCGGAAACCATGAGCCGTGAGCGGCGCCTGCTGCTCAAGGCCTACGGCGCCGAGCTGATCCTGACACCGGGACCGGACGGCATGGGCGGTGCGATCAAGAAGGCCGAGGAGCTGGCGGCGGCTGACCCGCGCTACTTCATTCCGCAGCAGTTCGAAAACCCGGCCAACCCGGAGGTGCACCGCCAGACGACGGCTGAGGAAATCTGGCGCGATACCGATGGTGCGGTCGATATCGTGGTTGCCGGTATCGGGACCGGCGGCACCATTACCGGCGTCGGCGAAGCGCTCAAGGCGAAGAAGCCGGGCGTGCGCATCGTCGCTGTTGAACCTGATGCCTCACCGGTGCTTTCCGGCGGCCAGAAAGGCCCGCATCCGATCCAGGGGATCGGCGCCGGCTTTGTGCCGAAGGTGCTCAATACCCTGATCTACGACGAAGTGGTACGCGTCAAGAACGAAGATGCCTTTACCCTGGCCCGTCGCATGGCGACCGAGGAAGGTTTGCTCGTCGGCATTTCCTCCGGCGCCGCTGTCGCGGCCGCGCTGGAAGTCGCGCGGCGCCCCGAAAACGCCGGCAAGCTCACCGTTGTCGTCATTCCCTCCTTCGGCGAGCGCTACCTGTCCACGGCGCTTTATTCGCATCTGGACGTGTGACGGCCGGTTGAGGACGAGGTGAAGGCCGGGTGAGCCCCTTCGATTTCGATCGCGTCGTCGACCGTCGGGGCGGCGACTCGATCAAGTGGAACCGTTATGCCGGCCGCGATGTGCTGCCGATGTGGGTGGCCGATATGGATTTTGCGGCGCCGCCGGCCGTCATCACGGCCTTGCAGCGCCGTGTTGCCCACGGCGTTTTCGGCTATGCCGATGTCTGGCCGGCACTGACCGATTCGGTGCTGGAGCATTTGCAGGCGGCCTACGGCTGGCCTATCGAAGCCGACTGGCTGGTCTGGCTGCCGGGCCTGGTTACCGGCCTCAATGTCGCCTGTCACGCGGTCGATGGCGATGTCCTTACCGCCACCCCCGTCTATCCTCCCTTCATGTCGGCACCCCGTCTTTCCGGGCGCAGTCTGGCTAGCTTTCCGCTCGTGCAGCAGGCTGGCCGCTGGGAGTGGGATTGGGTGGCCGCAACTGCGGCCTTGTCGCCGACGACAAAACTTTTCCTGCTTTGCCACCCGCACAATCCGGTCGGTCGCGCCTGGGAAACGGAGGAGCTGGCCGCTCTTGCCGATTTTTGTCAGCGCCACGACCTCGTTGTCTGCTCCGACGAAATCCACTGCGACCTGATCCTCGATTCCGGGCGTCGGCATACCCCGATTACCCTCCTTGACCCGCGCATCGCCCAGCGCAGCATCACACTCATGGCGCCATCCAAAACCTTCAATGTCCCGGGGCTGGGTTGCGCCTTTGCCGTGATACCCGATGCCGGGCTGCGCCGCCGCTTTACCCGTGCCATGGCCGGTATCGTGCCGCATGTGAACGTGCTCGGTCTGGTCGCCTGCGAGGCTGCCCTGCGCGATAGCGGCGATTGGCACGCCGCCCTGCTCGATACCTTGCGCCGCAACCGTGACCGTGTCGAAAGCACGGTTGCCGCCCTGCCGGGCTTGGCGATGAGTCATGTCGAAGCCACTTATCTGGCCTGGATCGATGCGCGTGGGCTGGGGCTGACAAATGCCCAACACCATTTCGAGGCGCACGGCCTGGGTTTGTCCGATGGCGCCGATTTCGGCGCGCCCGGCTGGCTACGCCTCAATTTCGGCTGCGCCCCCGCCGTACTGGATGAGGCGCTCAAACGGCTGGCGGCAGGTGCCAGAAATCTGGCGTAATTTGCACGATTTTTAGCGAAGTCCTGTAACCGCAAGGGCTGCGAGCCAATCAGACATTGGCGCAATTTGCACGATTTGTCCCGGATTCCGTGACCATCGCATCCAGCGGCAGATCGTGCGCCTGTGGGTGAATGCTCTCAACGCGCTGAAAGTCGAAGCCGATGCCGATCGCCAGCGGGCGCGGCGACAGGCTGGCCAGCGTCCGGTCAAAGAAACCGCCGCCGTAGCCGATGCGGTAGTTGGCGGCATCGAAGGCATTGACCGGTAACAACAAGACCTGTGGCACCACGAAATCGCCGTCGGTAGGGGTCGGAATGCCGTAGCGGTCCGGCATCAGCGGCTGGTCCGGCCACCATTCGCGGAAGGCCAATGGTGTATCGGCGCGAACGACCACGGGCAGTGCCACACGGCCACCGCGTGCGATCAATTCCAGGATCAGGGGGCGCAGGTCGGGCTCGTTCTGCACTGGCCAGCAGAAGCCGACGATCAATTCGGCCAGTGCCGGAAAGCTGTCATCCAGCTGTTTGCACACCGCTGTCGAGAGCATGGCGTGCGTATCTGCCGGCAGGGCTGAACGCCGGGCGATCATCTCGCGCCGCAGACGTTGTCGAAAGAGCTTGTTTTCCGGGCTGTCCATGGTGGTCATTGTGCTATGCTCAGGCACTCCGTTGAACCCGCCGAAGCCCTGTTTTCGGGCATTTTCGGCACTTTCTGCAGCTTATCACATGACGTTTTTTCGCTCCGCCCGCCTGCTATCGACGCTGTTTGTCGCTGGTTCTCTGTCCCTCGCTACCCTAGCGGCAGCTGCTCCATCCGATGAGCGGCTTCTTGCCGCCCGCGACGCCTTCCGCGCAGGTGATCGGGCCAAACTTGAACGTCTGGCACCGGAACTGCGCGGCCATGATCTTGAAGCCTACGTCGAATACTGGCTATTGACTGGTCGCTTGCCGGATCAGCTCGATACCGCTGCTGCCCAGGATTTTCTTGGCCGGCACGAAAAAACCTATATCGGCGAAAAGCTGCGCAGCGACTGGTTGAAGGTGCTCGGTAAAAAACAGCAATGGGCGGAGTTTGATGCCGAGTACCCCAAGCTGGTTGCGCCCGATCAGGAGCTTTCCTGCTACGCCCTGCAGAGCCGGCGTGCTCGTGGCGATGTCAGCATGCTCGACGCTGCCATGCCCTTGTGGTTGACGCTGCTGGAGCCGCCCGAACCCTGCTACCCGGTGCTCGAAGTCCTGATCTGGGAAAAGCGCGTGCTCGCTGATGAAGTCTGGGCGCGCGTGCGGCGGCAGTTCGAAGCCAACAAGATCGGTGCCGCCCGCTACACCACCAACTATTTGCCGACTTCACAGACACCGACGTCGGCGCAGTTCGACGCCGTCATCGACCGGCCGCTGCCGGCACTGGTAAAGCTGCCCGCCAACTGGGCCGAAAAGCGCTTGGGCCGCGAATTGGCCGCGCTGGCCATCCAGCGCATTGCCCGCAACGATCCTCGTCAGGCAGCTGACCAGCTCGACAAGATAGCGGCCCGCATGGAAGCCGGCGAACGCGGCTGGGCCTGGGGGCAAATCGGCTGGCAGGGTGCTACGCGACATCTGCCGGAAGCGCTTGGCTGGTTCAGCAAGGCCGGCGATGCGCCGCTTTCGGATGAGGTGGCGCAATGGAAAGTACGTGCCGCACTGCGCGCCCATGACTGGGGCGTGGTCCGCGCAAGCATTGAGAAGATGCCGCCGGCGTTGGCGGCGCTGCCCGAGTGGACCTACTGGTTGGGTCGCGCCTACAAGGCCGGCGGTCTGACGACCGAGGCCGACACCTTGTTCCAGAAAGTTGCCGGCCAGGCCAATTTCTACGGCAACCTCGCCGACGACGAGCTTGAGCGCCCGATCAACGTGCCGCCACAAGCTGCAGCGCTGACGCGTGAGGAAATACTCGGTGCCGCCACCAATCCCGGACTCAAGCGAGCGCTGGCCTTGCTGCGCGTCAACATGCGTGTCGAAGGTGTCCGCGAGTGGAACTGGACATTGCGCGGCATGAGCGACCGCGAACTGCTTGCCGCGGCTGAACTGGCCAAGCGCAGCGACGTCTACGACCGTGCGATTGCCGCTGCTGACCGTACAAAAAACGAACACAACTACAGTCTCCGCTACCTGTCTCCTTTCGATGATCAGGTACGTCCGGCTGCCCAGAAACAGTCGATTGACGATGCCTGGGTCTATGGCCTGATGCGTCAGGAAAGTCGCTTCATCACCAACGCCAAATCGACGGTCGGTGCGTCCGGCCTGATGCAACTGATGCCGGCAACGGCCAAGTGGGTGGCGAACAAGATCGGGCTGGCCAACTACAGTCACAGCCGGGTCAACGATACCGACGTGAACCTGCTGCTCGGCACCAGCTACATGCGCATGGTCATGGAAAGCCTCGACAACCATCCGGTGCTGGCCTCCGCCGCCTACAACGCTGGCCCCGGCCGGGCGCGCCGATGGCGTGCCGACCAGCCGCTGGAAGGCGCTATCTATGCCGAAACCATCCCCTTCAGCGAAACACGGGACTATGTGAAGAAGGTGATGAGCAACTCGGTGTATTACTCGGCGCTGTTTGAAGGTAAGCCACAGAGCCTCAAGCCACGTCTTGGCATCATCGGCCCGCGTGCGGATGCTCCGAAGGGTGAGGAGCTGCCGTAATCCTTAAAACCCCGGTTCAAACCACGGCGACACGGCTGGCACGGCGAAAATCCTTGGTTTGCCGCACGTCACCCATGGGGTGATACATCAGAATAATGCAAGCCATTGTTTTTTCGCTGCACTCGCTGTGCTCGCCGTGGTTAATTGCTCTTTCAAGGTCAATCGGCAGGTTTCAGCGTAGTGGCTTGCGCGGGCGCAGTTCGCGTCCCGCCCAGTGTGCGAACTCGTTGCGAGTGCAACTGCTGGTGTGCTGTCGGCCTTTTCCGTCGACGATGCGGTAGGTGATCACGTCATTTTCGGGGTGTTCGTCATGCTGTTCAGCCAGTACCTGGCGCACTGACCAGTGTCGCCCTGGCCGCCGGCTGGCGTAGCAGCGACCCACCGCAAAGACCCGCCCCTGAATTTCCCGTTTTCCCCTGGCAAAAACCAGGGATTGCTCAATTACTTCCTGCAATTCTGCCGGGCTGACATCAATGACCACGTTCAATCGTTCCATTGCCCGTCGTACATGTTCTTCGCTGGGCTGGATGTCGTGCGGGCTGTGTTGTGTGTCGACGTGGACGTAGCGCATCAGGCTCGCCGGGTAGCGACGCCAGGCGAACGGATAGTTGAAGGCGATGCCGACGCCGATCAGGATCAGACAGTTGAGGCCGACCGGATAGAGTGCGTAGGTGAAGCCCAGTTGATGGATGTCCGGCCCGCCGATGACGGCAGCCAGCGCCGTAGCTCCCCCCGGCGGGTGGATGCAGCGCGCCGCATGCATGATGGCGATGGAGACGGCAACGGCGGTGGCTGCCGCCACTGTCGTATCCGGCAGCAGCTGCTGGCAGAGGACGCCGCTCAGCGCCGACAGCAGATTCCCGCCAAGCACCGACCACGGTTGGGCGAAGACGCTGTGAGGCGCAGCAAAGACCAGCACGGCGGTAGCGCCGAGCGAGGGGACGACAAAGACAGCGGCTTTTTGTCCGAGCAGGGCGTGTGTCGCCAGCACTACGGTGGCGACGCCAAGCAGCGCGCCGAGCGCAGCGACCCACTGTTCGCTGCCATGGGTTACCGCAGCGGGAATGCCAAGAAAACGCCCGATCTTGCCGGGCCAGTGTGATACCAGAAACGCCAATGCCGTTTTCCCCGAATGAAGTGCCGAGTACAAATCGGCGACCGGCATTCTGACGTTTTCGCCGATATATATCAAGTTATGATATTAGCCGGGCTGGAAACGCCCCGGGAAGGCGCTATCGCACCCGGGCGAGTACGCGCCAATGCCCCGGAGAGGCCCGATTTGCCTTAAAATACCGGCCTTTACGCCTCTAAAAATCGGGTTCGATCATGATCAAGAATGTATTGCTTCTGGGAGGAAGCGGTTTCGTCGGTACATGGATTGCCAACCGCCTGTCGCAGGTCGGTGTCAACGTCACCATTCCGACTCGCCGCCGCGAGCGCAACAAGGCCAACATCATGCTGCCGATGGTGGAGGTGGTTGAAGCCAATATCAATGACGAAGCAACGCTGGTCGAACTGATGCGCGATCAGGATGCCGTGATCAACCTGGTCGGCATTCTGCACGACCACGATTCGCAGTTGCCGTATGGCAAGCATTTTGGTGCCGCTCATGCCGAGCTGCCGAAAAAGATCATCGCCGCCATGAAGCAGGCCGGCGTTCGCCGCCTGGTGCACATGAGTGCGCTCGGCGCCGATGTGAACGGCCCGTCGGAATACCTGCGTTCGAAGGGTGAGGGCGAGGCTGCCGTGATGGCCGCTGCCAAGGATCTGGACGTGACCGTGTTCCGTCCGTCGGTGATTTTCGGTATTGGCGACAAGTTCCTCAACACCTTTGCCGGCATTCTCAAACTGGCTCCGGTTTTTGCCGCCGGTGGCATGACCGCGAAGTTCCAGCCGGTCTACGTCGGCAACGTCGCCGATGCATTTGTTTCCTGCATCGAAGACATCAAAACCTTCGGTCAGCGCTACGAATTGTGTGGCCCGAAGGTCTATACGCTACGCGAACTGGTCGAGTACGTCGGTACGGTTTCCGGCAACAAGCGCCCGGTGTACCAACTCAACGACTTCTGGGCCTACCTGCAGGCGGGTCTGTTGTGGTTGCTGCCTGATCCGCCGATGTCGCCTGACAATCTGCGCTCGATGGATGTCGACAACGTCGCCAGCACCGATGGCCAGACCTATCCTGGCTGGGCCCCGGCAGCACTGGAAGCGATCGCGCCGACCTATCTCGGCAAGGTGGTACCAAAGTCGAAGCTCGACGACTTCCGCTTTCACGCGGGGCGCTGACAGCACAACCCGATCCGGGTTTGGAGGAAAGAGATGCGCAAGCTGGTGATCGGCGACAAGAATCTTTCCTCCTGGTCCCTCCGGCCCTGGCTGGCCTTGCGCGTTGCCGGCTTGCCGTTTGCGGAAATCAACATTCGCCTCGGCCAGCCGGATTCCAAGACCGCAATTCTTCGACACTCCCCTGCGGGCAAGGTCCCGTGTCTGCGCGAAGGCGACCTGCTCATCTGGGATTCGCTCGCCATCTGTGAATACGCTGCCGAACTGGCGCCCCAGCTTTGGCCGGCCAGTGCAGCAGCCCGAGCCGAGGCGCGGGCGATCAGCGCGGAAATGCATTCCGGCTTTACCGCATTGCGCCAGAACATGCCGATGAATGTCTGCGCCGAAAAGCCGGGCGCCGGCCGTACGCCGGAAACGGAAGCCGATATCGAGCGCATCGTTGCCCTTTGGGAATCGTGCCGGGCGCGTCATGCGGCGGCGGGCCCCTTCCTCTTCGGTACTTTCTCGATTGCCGATGCCATGTACGCCCCCGTGGTTTGGCGCTTCAACACCTACGCTGTCGCCGTGCCCGCCGCCACCCGTGCCTGGATGGATGCAATGCTGGCTCTGCCGGCGATGCAGGAATGGCGTGCCGCTGCGGCCGCAGAAGTTACCGGAAACACGCAATGAGCGTGGTCGCCTAGTGCCAGTTCGTATCTACGTTGTTGGCGGCGCGGTTCGCGATGAACTGCTGAATCTCCCGGTTCAGGATCGCGACCACGTTGTTGTCGGCAGCACGCCCGAGGAAATGCTGGCCAAGGGTTTTCGCCCGGTCGGCAAGGATTTTCCGGTTTTCCTGCACCCCCGATCCAACGAGGAATACGCGCTGGCGCGTACCGAGCGCAAGACAGCGCCTGGCTACGCCGGCTTCGCATTTCACGCAGCACCGGAAGTGACGCTGGAGGAAGACCTGGCCCGCCGTGACCTGACCATCAATGCCATGGCGCGCAGTGAGGATGGTGCGCTGATCGACCCCTACGATGGCCAGAAGGATCTGCAGGCGCGCCTGTTCCGCCATGTCGGTGCAGCCTTTGTCGAAGACCCGGTGCGCATCCTGCGCGTAGCGCGTTTTGCCGCCCGTTTCACCGAATTTTCAGTTGCGCCGGAAACGCAGGTGTTGATGCGGGAGATGGTCGACAACGGCGAAGTTGATGCACTGGTCCCCGAGCGCGTCTGGCAGGAGCTGGCCAAGGGGTTGATGGAAGTGCAGCCCTCGCGCATGTTCGCTGTGCTGCGCGATTGCGGCGCCTTGAAGCGCTTGCTGCCGGAACTGGATCGCCTGTTCGGCGTGCCGCAGCGGGCCGAGTATCACCCCGAAATCGACACCGGCATCCACGTCATGATGGTGGTCGACATGGCCGCCCGCAGAAGCTGCGAGCTGCCGGTACGCTTTGCCGCCCTGTTGCACGATCTGGGGAAAGGCACGACGCCGCCCGCCGAATGGCCGCGCCACATTGCGCACGAAACGCGCAGCGTCAAGCTGGTGGAAACGGTCAGTGGCCGCCTCAAGGTGCCGGCAGACTGTCGCGATCTGGCGGTGCTGGCCGCCCGCTACCACGGTGATATCCATCGTGCCGCCGAACTGCGCGCCGATACCATCGTGCGCCTGATCGAGAAAAGCGATGCGTTGCGTCGGCCACAACGCTTCGAGCAACTCCTGCAGGCCTGTGCGGCAGATTACAACGGCCGGCTGGGGTGGGAGGAAAAGCCGTACGCGGCGGCAGATCGGCTGCGCTACGCCCTGGCTGCCGTGCAGGCAGTGCCGGCTGGCGAGATCGCCAAGGCGTGTACCGACCCGGCGCAGATCCCGCAACGTATCCACGCCGCACGGATTGCAGCGGTTGCTGCGGCAATCAAAGAAATCGACTGACCGCGATAAACAGCAACGACAGCAGGATCGTTGTTGCGAAGGGGAAGAAATAATTGCGGCCACGCCAGCGTACAGCTACGTCGCCCGGTAGTCGGCCACTACCACCCCGCTGACGAAGTCTGGGCATGATCAGGCCGAGCAAGATGACGACGATGACAATCGTCAGCAGCCACTTCAGCATCAACGACCGCGCTTTTCCGCAAGTTTCTTCAGGGCTGGCGGCAGCGTCTGCTCTCGTTCCTGCGCGGCAATGAACGCCTGCTTTGCCTCCTTGTACCTTCCGGAATCCTCCAGCGTCAGTCCGAGCCCTATCCACCAGCGGCCTTCATCCGGTTGTAGCGCAATCGCCCGCCGGTAAGCCTCGCCGGCTTCAGGCAGCCGTTTCAACCGGCGCAGCACCGTCCCGGCGAATCCCTGATACTCAGCGTCCTTGCGCGCGTGCGGCGCCGAGCGTTCGAGTACGCGCAGGGCCTCATCCCAGTTGCCGCTTTCAGCATGGAGCCGGGCCAGCCGCTTGGCGGCCGCCACCCGCGTGACGTCGCGCGCCACAACGATTTCGAGTGGCACCGTGACGTCGGCGAAGGCGGCGGATGGCGCGGTAGCACTCGGTGAGCCGCTCCCACTGCTCAAGGCCGATGCGTGCACCGGGGTACAAGCCAGGACGAGCGGTAGCAGCAGGGCGCGTGGGGAAATCAAGGTCTTCATCGGTAATCTCATTGGACGACGCACTGTGTCTGGTTGCTCTGGCCGATGCCAGCACCACTGGACTTATTCTCGCTGATTGCCTGCGGCATGGTGACGCGAATGGCTTCCTGTGGCGGCCGAACGACGGGAAGCGTGAGGTTGTCCCGGACGAAGCCGAACTGCCCGGCGTTGAAGATGGCCTGGCCGCTACTGTTGGTCACCACGATGGCGCCGCTGGCAACGTCAAGGTGCAGGCCGTTGTCGGGTGGCTGACCGGTCACTGTTGGGATGCCAGAACAGTTGTCGGCACAAAGCAGCATGCCGAAATGCGTACCGCGAATGCCGATGGTGGCCGTGGTTGTGCGCACCTTGAACGCATCGCGGTTGCGCTTGCCGATCAAGCCGGTGAGTGCGCGCAGACCGCCGCGCAGTAAACCAAGGACAACATTGTCCGATTCCGGCTTGTCGGCGTTGTAGGTATAGCTGCTGACCTGCAAGGCCGTGTCCGGACGCATGACGATTTCGCCGCCATCGGCAAATTTAAGCCGTGCGTAGGTGTCGCGCTGCGTCGTCAGCTCGTCGCCCTCGCGAATTTCCGATGCGATCGAGAGCAGCCGGGTGCTGCCATCGGCACGCTTCGCAGCGAGCGTGCCGGACAGGTGGGTGACCGACCCGGCGCCACTGGCTTGTGCCGACACCGCCAGGAGCAGTGCGGAGATAGCGGCAATCAGCTTAAGCACTGCACTGGGCGGGTTTCTTCTGGGCATTCTTTTCATCCTGCGTTGGGTCGGTGCTGGAGGCGCTATCGGTAGTGGATCCATCGCCGCCGAAAGTGCCCTCGGTGCCGCCGACGGTCTGAGTCGAATCTGCACCCGGCAGCCCACCACCGCTACTGCCGTCGAGCGGTCCGACGAGGGCCAGCGAGTCCGTCTGCTGGCTGGTGCCGCCCGCCGAATCGACGGATGCAGCGACAGCCGAATTAATTGCATCGGCGACCGGGTTGCTGAGTATGCCGTAGGTCACGTCCAATCCGTTGCCCAGCGTTGTTAGATTGCCGCCGACTTTGTAGCCGCCGTCGAAGGTGGCGACACCGTCGATCATCGAGCCTCCGGCAGCGAGTCCGGCGAAGAATATCTCGATCAGGCCGCCTGCTGGCTGGCTGGCATCGGTGGAGTTGAGGTAGGAGCCGTTGTACATCGCAATGCCGGTACCGCCGATGGCCAGGTCGAGGGTGCCGTTGTTGGCGCTCATCGTGCCGGTTCCGCCAGCCGCCGCCCCAAGCGTGAGGCCGCCATTGGCGTCGCCGAC
>Ga0172380_10003089_pt1 | contig 23797 bp, 22 predicted proteins | sample Leawe162metaG_FD_119747 | JGI IMG/M metagenome (GOLD analysis project Ga0172380, IMG submission 119747) | Leachate microbial communities from a municipal landfill in Southern Ontario, Canada - Leachate well 162 metaG | ecosystem: Engineered > Solid waste > Landfill > Unclassified | place...
GAATACGAAGAGAATCGGCGCTAAACACAAGGCCTTGGCGGAATGTCTGTCGCGTTCTTCCGATTCTTACGTATTTTATTCTGTATCCTGAATTCTGACTCCTGACTACCTGAGTTGTTACGTCAAAAGTTATAATTCAACCAGAGGCCGTACTCCAATTCTTTCGGCCGGAAATTGACGATTTTACCCCAGTCTTCCAGGACGTAATATACATTGCCTTCTATGGAAAAATGCCGATAGATGGGAACGGAAAGCCCCAGCATCATTTGCCAGTAGAGGCTCAGCCAGTCGCCTTCGTCTTTGTCGTCGCGAATATAACTGGTCAGGATGCCAACGCCGCCGCGGAACATCCGGTCTTTGATAATGATGTTGGCCTGGGGCGTGACGACGTAATCGGTCTTGTTGGTATGGGGCGCGTCCCGTGTGCCGGATACATCAGGCGAAAAATCGGCGCCCAATTTCAGGCCGACGTGCTTCTCGACAAAGGTGTAGGCCAGGCCGTAGGAGAGGTCGGCGTTACCGTAAGGCAGGTCGGTAAAAACGGTGTTTTCCGTGTGATAGCGTCCGCCCACGCTCAGGGAGTGCGGGCTTTCTTCGGCAAACGCCGGCCGGATCGCAAGCGCGAGGGCGACACCCAGGGCGGCGCATATCGATCGGGATGGGCGGGGGATAGTCATGGGTTATTGAAACTCTTGCCACTCCGGTTCGTTCCGGAAAACAAAGCGATAATAATCCTTGCCCTCGAGCCGCGCGGCGGCTTCCTCGTCAACCACAATGGTGCAGTGCGGATGCAATTGCAAGGCGGAGGCGGACACCATGGCGGTGATCGGGCCTTCGACGGCCTTGGCGAGGATGTCGGCCTTGGCTGTTCCGGCGGCCAGCAGGACACAACGCTTGCTGTCCAAGATCGTGCCCACACCCATCGTCAGCGCCCGCCGGGGCATGCGCTCCCGGCCGTCAAAAAGCGGGCCGTTGGCGGCCATGGTCTGGGGTGTCAACACCTTGACGCGCGTGCGCGAACGCAAAGCGGAGAGCGGTTCGTTGAAGCCGATGTGCCCGTCGTGGCCGATGCCCAGCAATTGGAAATCGATGCCGCCGGCTTCTTGGATGGCCTGTTCGTATCGGATGCAGGCCGCATCCAGATCGTCCGCCATGCCGTCCGGCAGGTGCGTGTTGCGCCGGTCGATGTTGACCTTGGCAAACAGATGGTGGTTCATGTAGAACCGGTAGGAATGGTTGTCCTCCGGCGGCAGGCCCGCATATTCGTCCAGGTTGAACGTCCGGCAACGCGCGAAATCGAGGCCTTCCTCTTTATGCATATCCGCCAGCAGGGCATAAACCTGTTCCATGGTTCGCCCGGTGGCCAGACCGAGAACGAGGCCGGGGTTCTGGCGCAAAGCCTTGGCGATCAGGCGCGCAACCAGCCGCGTGGCCGCCGCGGCATTCGGCTGAATAATAACTTCCATAATAAGAAATGCAGAATGCAGAATGAAGAATTACGAGATCGGTTCTATAGTCTTTTTTCGTCCATTCCGGGCTCTAAAGTTTCTGCATTCTTCATTCTGCATTTTGCATTTGTTTTTTCAGCCCGGGTACTCCTTGGCGTTCTGGGGCATGGACAGGATCACTTGTTTGGCGGGGAGTTTTGCCCGTAATTGGGCCAGTTCATCCGCGCCGCCCGGCAGGGGCAAAGCGACCTGGCCGCCTTCGATCACGGACCGGCAAAGCGCCATCATGATTTCAAACCCTTTGTAGGCGCCGGCAAAATTACAGGGATGGACCTTGCGGTCGTCGTCAAGCCAGTCGGCCATCTGTTGGATATACGGCGGCATGTCGAGGTCGTAATTCATACAGCCGGGGCCCGATTGCGCGCCGTTCTTGGTGACGGCGCGCCAGCCGCCGCCGGTAAGCACCTCCGCGAAACCATCCGTGCCTTGAGCGCCCATACGGCATTTACGCCACCAGTAATCCACTTCCGGCACGTCCGGCGCGCCGGCGCCGCATTCCACAATGCCGCGAACGCCGTTGCTGAAATGAATGAACCCGGCGATATAATCCGGCGACGGATGCGCGTCGGTTAATTTGCCGCGCCCGGCGGCTTGGGCCATGACCCAGGCGGCGTCCGCGTTGCCGTTAAACCAGCGCAGGTAGTCGATCAAATGACTTAGCATATGCGCCATCCAGCCGGTGGATGCGCCATAAACCGTATGCACGCGGCCCAAGGCGCCGCTTGCAATGATTTCATGCACCTTCTGATAATGAACGCCATAGCGATGCTGATGACTGACCACGGCCTTGACGCCCGCGGCATCCAGCAGGCTCTTGACTTCCATGCCTTCGGCGCTGGTAAGCGCCACCGGTTTCTCGAAGGCGATCAGCCGGGCGCCGCTTTCGATTCCCAACCGAATCATGTCCCGGCGCAGGTTAGGCAGCGTGCAGAAACAGAACAGGTCCAGCTTCGCGCTCCGAATCATGGCCCGGGCGTCGGTGAATACGGGAGGCGCGCCCAATTTAGCCGCGGCCGCCGCGAGGCGCGCCTGGTCCAAGTCGCAAATGCCCGCAAGCTCGAAGCGGCTGTTCGCCTTGAAAGTGGCCGCATGGTGCAACCCGCGTTTACCCATGCCGACGATACCAACACGATAAGGGGCTGTCATGATGATCTCCTGGATGTGTCATGCGTTCAGAGCCATACATTAAAGCGAACATCGAACATCCAACATCGAACGCCGAACATCGAATGAAAAAATCCGATCAGATGTGGCTGAATAATAAACGAATAAAGCGAACTTTAAACATCCAATATCGAAGGTCAGAAAGCTTGGAATTTGTATTCGGATGCTTTATCTTCACTTCGATGTTGGATGTTCGGTGTTGGATGTTCGATGTTTGCTTCATCTGCCTTGATCAGGCGCGGGCATCCCATTCCAGCACCTTGGCGACGACATAATCCAGTTCTTCGTTCGTCAATTCCGGGTACATGGGCAACGACACACATGTGGCGGCGTTCCATTCGGCGTTGGTCATTGAGCCGACGATGCGCGCGCCTTTGCCCCAGGGATAGCCCGCCTGCTGGTGGATGGCGATGGGGTAATGGCATTTGGCGTCAACCCCATTGTCCTGAAGGAATTTGATCAGGACATCCCGATCGCCGGCCTTCCTGGTTTCAATGACATACAGGTGATAGACATGCCGGTAACCGGGGACTTCGCAAGGAAGCGTGAAATGCTTGGCATTCCGCAGGCCGGCTGTATAGCGGGCGGCCAATTTGCGCCGCATATCGTTCCCGGCGTCGATGGCCTTGAGTTTGGCGCTCAGAATCCCGGCGTGCAGGTCGTCCAACCGGCTGTTAAACCCATAACTGTGGCACGAGCGTTTTTCCGAGCCGTGATTGCGCAACTTGCGGACTTGCCGGTCGATGTCTTCGCGGTTGGTCATAATGGCGCCGCCATCGCCGAAGGTTCCCAGGTTCTTTTGAATGATGAAACTGGTGCAGACCGCATCGCTGAGTTGGCCGATTTTGAAGCCCTGGCCAGCGGCGCCGAAAGCCTGGGCATTGTCCTCGACGACCAGCAGGTGGTGCTTGTCGGCGATCTTGCGGATGGCCGGCATGTCCGCGCATTGGCCGTACAAATGCACGGGAATAATGGCCTTGGTGCGGGGCGTGATGGCCGCCTCGATTTTAGAGGGGTCGATGCATTTCGTGCGCGGATCGCAATCCACGAACACACAGGTGGCGCCGGCAATCCAGACGGCTTCCGCTGTGGCGAAAAACGTGTTCGTATGCGTGATGCATTCGTCGCCCGGCCCGATGCCCAGAGCCATGAACGTCAGCCACAAAGCGTCCGTGCCGTTGCCGACGCCAATGGCGTGCTTCGTGCCGGCGTATTCGGCCAATTCGCCCTCAAAACGCTTCAACATGGGGCCCATGACATATTCGCCGCTTTCCAGCACAGTCTGGATATTGGCGTCGATTTCTTTCTTGAGATTATGATACTGGCGAACGTGTCCATAAAACCCAACATTCATGGCAAATCCTTTCGTATGTGTTAATGAACCGATATGGCAACGGGGAAGATAATGTCCTTTCCAGTAAAGCGCAAGTATTTTTGTTTTCAGTGTGTCTGGCGTCCAGTCCGCAGGCCTTGAACGCAAAAGGCCGGGACATCCCGGCGCCGGAAATAGGCGATGTTCGGGCTGGCGGCTTGATTGGCCGGGCGGGAAGCCACGGATGGATGCCAGAGATGCAGGGCATTGGCTTCCAGGATCAATGACCGCCCGCGCACACCGGCCTTGTGCAGGCGCATGGAAAAATCGTCATCCTCGAGTCCCCACCCGACATAAGCCTCGTCAAACCCGTTGACCCGCTCGATATCCTCGCGGAAAACCGAGAAATGGCACCCCAAAATTTTTGGTTTGTGACGCTTAGCCAGGCCAAAACGGCGCAACCAGACATTGCGTTGAAATTGATGATGCGCGCGGCGCAGATGGCTTCGGTCGGCGTCCTCCCAGAGCACCTCCAAAAGCCGGGGATGCATCGCCTGCTGGAGCGCCTCTTTGGTTTCCGCCTCGCCGACACAGGCCCGGTTGGCCGCCAGAAACCAGCCGCGGCGCGCCGCCTTTACATGCGCCATGACCGCATCCGGCAAGAGCAGGATGTCGCAGTCCAAAGATATGATGTAATCGCCGGTCGCCTGGCGCAGGGCGTTGTTGCGCGCGGCCGCCAAGCGATAACCACGGTCTTCCTGACTGACGAAACGAACGGGAAACGGCAGATCCGGAAACGCGGCCTTCATTTGGCGGACATTATCGGCGCTGGAGCCGTCATCCGAAACCACGGCTTCATCCACGCGCTGGGTGGAAAGCGCCAGCGCCCGCAGGCAGGCAATCAGCATGACCGGCCGGTTATAGACCGTGACAATGACCGTGGTTTTCATAATCAGCAATTACTCGGGTATCCAGAAGTCAGGAGTCAGAATTCAGAATGAACTGCGGTTTTATCTGCCGATCTTATTCTGTCTCCTGACTACTGTCTCCTGACTTCCTGAAGAGAATTCATAATCTCCCGCAAAATAATATCCGCGGCATGCTCGGCGGCCTGGGGATCGCCCAGGGCCTGGCTGACGCGGTCAAGGCCGGCCAGCATCGTTTCCCGCGCGGGGCCGGCGCGCAGGAGCGGCGAGAGCGCCGCGGCCATCGCTTCCGGACGCGCCTCATGCTGGATGAATTCCGGGCACAGGCGTTCCCCGGCCACGATATTGACCATGCCCAGGTACGGCACACGGATCAGGAGCCTTCCAATGCAATAGGTGGCCCAGGCCACCCGGTAAACCACGAGCATGGGACAGCGCATCAAGGCCGTTTCGATCGTGGCGGTGCCGGACGCCACCAGCGCCGCGCGCGCCTGGCGCAGGACCTGGCGCGTCTGCCCGGCCACCACGGAGACATGCTCCGGTCCCTTGCCCAAGGACCCCATCACGGTCCGCGCCCAGCCGGCCACTTCCTCCGACGGCGCGGCAATGATGAATCCGGCGCCGGGAAATTGACGCTGTACCAGCGCCGCGGCCGCCCACATCACCGGCAGGATTCGCTTGACTTCATGATAGCGGCTCCCGGGCAAAAGCGCAATACGCGGCTCGCCTGGCCAGGGCAACGGCGCCAGGGGCTCCGCGCGCGCCGCGGCCGCTTGCGCCACCAAGGGATGTCCCACAAAATCAACGCGCAGGCCGCTATTCTTGAACACATCCGCTTCGAATGGGAAAATCGCCAGCAGGCGATCCACAACCCGCGCCATGCGCGGAATGCGGCCGCGGTTCCAGGCCCACACCTGCGGACAAATATAATAGAGCACCTTGAAGCCCAGCGCATGCGCCCGGGCGGCAAACCGCAAATTGAAGCCGGGATAGTCCACCAGCAAAATGGCATCCGGCCGGCGTTGCCGGGCCAGCGCCAGCATTTCGTCGAAAACCCGCTTGAAAAAACGGAACCGGAGCAGGACTTCCGTCAATCCCAGGACCGCCATGTCGCGAACGTCATAATGGGTTTCCATGCCGGCCGCCCGCAGGTTCTCGCCGCCGATGCCGAAGCACACGAGGTCGGGCCGCTGCCGCCGCATCGCCCGCAGCAGGGCGGCGGCATGCATGTCGCCCGAAATCTCGCCGGCGATAATCATGATGGAGGAAGGCTTCATAAAGAAAATGCAGAATGCAGAATGCAGAATGCAGAATGATCGAAAATTCCACTATTATTTATTTTCATTTTACCGCCATTTCCTTGCCTGCGCTTCCATCCTTCACCAATTCCAAATCCTTCATTCTGCATTCTGCATTTTGCATTTCATTTGGCGGCAGATGGCCGCCGCCAATTTCAGCGCCTCCGCCGCTTTCTCGCCGCTGACCACCGGCGCGCCGCGCGTGCGCACGCACTCGACAAACGCGGTCAATTCGTTTTTCAGCGCCTCGCCTTTCTCGATCGGAACCTTGCTGCGCTCGATGCGCGCCCCGGTCTTGCGGTAGATCTCCCCGGCCTGCTTTTCGTAATCCAGCGAGATGTAGGCGTCCGCCTGGAACACGCGGATTTTACGCAGATGTTCCGGACTGATCCGGCTGGTGGTCACGTTGGCCACACAACCGTTCTCGAACTCGAGGCGCACATTGGCGATATCCTCGCTGGCACTCAGGACCGGCACGCCCACGGCGTGGAACTCGCGCACCGGCGAACGCACCAGGTGCAAAATGATTTCCAAATCGTGGATCATGAGGTCCAGCACCACGCTGACCTCCGTCCCGCGCGGATGCAGACCGGCGCGCGCGGGCGGATAGGGCTGCAACCGGTGGGCCTCGATAAAACGCGGGCGCACCAGGATGCCTTCCAGGAATGTCATCACCGGATTAAACCGCTCGACATGCCCCACCTGCAGAACGAGATTCTTTTGTTGGGCCGCGGACACCATGGCTTCGGCATCGGCCATGCGGGTGGCAATCGGTTTTTCCACCAGGAGATGCACGCCGCGCTCGAGAAAATGCGCGGCCGCCTCGAAATGCTTGTCCGCCGGCACCACGATGCTGGCGGCCTCGACCATCCCGGCCAATTCGGCCATGTCCCCGACGGCCCGCGTCCGGTAGCGCCTGGCAATCTCCTCGGCCCGCGCCCGATTGACGTCATACACCCCCACTAACTCGGCCTCCGGCAATTCCGAATAAATGCGGGCATGCCACTGCCCCAAACTGCCGACCCCCACCACGCCGACACGAACCTTATGATCGCTCATAGCAAAACCTCCAACAAAATTCCAAGTTTCAGATCTTTTTTAACTACGAAACACACGAAATACACGAAAAGGAACATGAGTTCGGCTAATATTGGATAAGTTTTTGACTTCTTTTCGCGTGTTTCGTAGTTGCCTCTTCTCCGAACGGAAAAGTTATTTCGATTGAAACTTGAATGTTAGCTGGAATTTCTTTTATCTTCCACTTCCACCGCGATGAATGCCAAATTTTGTTTGTCAGCTTCTTCGACGATTTGTTCCCGTTCCAACAAAATTGTTTTGTGCGCTTCCACGGCCAGCACGGCGGCCTTGATTTTTTTAAGCATCGCCAGGGTGCGCAGGCCGACCACGGGAATGTCGTAGCGCATGTCGTGTCCCTGGCGCGCCACCTTCACCACCACGGCCCCGGCGCCCCCCAGCTTCCCGGCGCGCAACAGGGTGTCGTCCGTGCCCTCAAAGGCCTCCACCGCCAGAATCACACCTTCCTTGACCACGACTGTCTGCCCGATTTCCAGGGCGCTGGTGGCCTTGGCCGCCTGGAGCCCCAGCTCGATATCCAAACGCTCGCGCTCGGTCGGCGCGCGGCGACCGAGCAAGCCCGGGGCCGGCATGGTGTCTTCCATAAACCGGTAGGCCGGCAGGAGTTCGACCCCGATGGCCTTGAGTTCATCCCCAACGGCCCCGAAAATGGTTTTGGCGTTGCGGTCTTTCAGTCGCGCCAGGATCGCCAACGCGCGGGCATCCAAGCGGACATGAAAAAGATTCGAGGGCGCAATCTGGCCGGCCATCACCGCCTGGGCAATGCCATGCTTGCGAAAGGCCGCCAGCATGGCCTCCAGTTGCCCGACGTGCAGCCACACGACCTGGTCGGACGCCTTCTCGATTCCCGGATCGGTTTCCCCGCGAAACGCGACGGCCACAATCTGCCGCACACCCTGCTTTTTGGCGCCTTCCGCCAGGAGCCGCGGATAGGCCCCGCGCCCGGCAATAATCCCCAGTTTTTCCGGTATGGCTTCCGTCATAATAATCTCCCCGGCCGCCTGACCCTGCGGCCATTCGATGGTTTGCGTTTTATTTATACCCGTAATAACCTGCCGGATGAAGAAAAATGTTTGCCCGAATCGAGCGCCTTGAATTTAACTTGCTCGGAGATATCGTCCGGCGTTATGCTGAAGCCCAAACAATGGATGTGTGTTGGAGGTCATAATTTATGAAGTCCAAGCGTAATGCGATAACGCTTGTTCGGGCAAACGCCGGGCCGCGTCGCGCTCTGGGGCGCGATATAGATGAAGCCCGGTTCACAGTCCCGGCGATGGTTGCAGAATTGCCGCCTGACTACGCCGCCACACTGGCCGACCTCAAGAAGCGGATACAAGAGACCCGGATCAAGACGGTGCTTTCCGCAAACGCCGCGATGATCCTGGCATACTGGGAGATCGGACAGATCATTCTAAAACGGCAAGCATCCGAAGGTTGGGGCGCAAAGGTCATTGATCGCCTCTCCTTCGACCTGCGGGACGCCTTTCCCGACATGCAAGGTCTTTCGCCGCGCAATTTGAAGTACATGCGCACCTTTGCCGCCACCTGGCCGGACCGGGCAATTGTGCAAGGGCCGCTTGCACAAATCACTTGGTACCACAATTTAGCCCTGCTGGAGAAATTAAAAGAACCTGATATTCGCCTCTGGTATGCGCGGAAAACAGTGGAGCATGGATGGTCTCAACCCATTCTCTGCCTGCAGATTGATGGCTGCGCCCACAAACGTTTGGGCAAGGCTATTAACAATTTCCCGGCTACGTTGCCGCCGGCCGATTCGGACATGGCGGGGCAGATATTCAAAGACCCGTACCTGTTCGACTTCATCGGCACAGCCGATCCCCGCCGGGAACGCGAAGTCGAGCACGCTCTGGTGGACCACATTCAGCGTTTTCTCCTGGAGATGGGCGCAGGATTTGCATTTATGGGCCGGCAAATACACTTGGAAGTGGGATCGAAGGACTTCTATCTCGACCTTTTATTCTACCACGTCAAACTGCGCTGCTACGTGGTGGTGGAACTGAAAGCTGTTCCATTCGAACCGGGTTTCGCCGGGCAGATGAACATGTATCTTTCGGCGGCGGACGATCTTCTCCGCCATCCCGACGACAAGCCGACTATTGGCCTGTTACTGTGTCGATCCAAGGATAAAATCGTTGTAGAATATGCGCTTCGCGATATCAAGAAGCCCATTGGCGTGGCCCAATGGGAAACGAAGATTGTCAAGGCGCTACCCAAAGAATTCAAAGGCAGTCTGCCGTCGGTCCAAGAGATCGAGAAGGAAATGGAGACGAAATCATGACTGCCCACCCCGGGTTGAGGGCTTATCCGCCGAAGCCCTCGCCTCGGCGAAGCCTCCGGCGGAGCCTGGGTCGGTGAAGGCGGAAGGACGCACCGCATAGGGCACGACTGCCCTACCGGAGCAGAAAGCATTTTTTTAATAACCCGGCACGGTTCGGGCATGTGACGAAAGAAGCCAAAACGGTGTCGGGCAAGGAGGTAGATAACGATGAGTGATATAACGCTTGATTCTCGTATTGAGCAAGAGGTGCGTGCGGCGCATGAGGCGATTGCGCGGCGCGGTGAACTGCTGTCGGTTGACCGTATTCGGGCGTTCTATGCGGCATTTCGGGACCGTTTCGGGCCGGACAAACTGAAGGCATTGGATGGCGACGCGTTGCTCCAGACTATGCACAGTCGCGGGAACAAGGACAGTCTGGTCTATTGGCTTGAGTTCAAGAACGACGATGATTTCCCTGGGCAGGCATTTGGAAGCATCTCCGGCGGGAGTGCTCACAAGTTCGGCTTGTTCAAGCGGAAGGAAACTGGGCAGTGGGTCACAGGCGGTGCGCGAAAGGAAGAGAACATCGACGAGGCCCAGGCAGTGGCGATTGCCCGGAAGCATCGGGATCAACTACTTGCCGGCGTGGCGGTGCTTGAGAAACTGGCGATTGGTGCAGATGACGCGGCGTACCGTGGGTTGCAGGACGAATTGGGCCGGGTAGCGCCCGATCTCTGTAACTTGGCGTGGGCGCACAAGTACTTCAGTCTTCTCTTCCCGGAGAAACTGGACGACTACCACAATGCGAAATATCAGCGGTTCCACCTTGTGAAACTCCTGCAGAAGCCGCCCGAAGAGGATGGTTTGTATGTGTGTGCGGGGCGGTTCTTGAAATTGGCCACGCTGTTTGGCTGGCAAGTGAACCAACTGACGGCGGTTTTGAATGAACGAAATGGGCCGCCTATCCGATACTGGCGTATTGGGACGCGTCTGGGCGAGACGGAAAGCATCTGGCAGGACATGCGGAATGGTCCCTATGTGGCGATTGGATGGGAGAAACTTGGCGACCTATCCGAGCTTAGGGTGGCGGAGGACGTCAAAGGGGAAATTCGGAAGTTGCTGGAGCAGCACTACCCTGGGGATCCGAGGGTCGTTACACGAAAGGCGGGCGAGATTCAAAACTTCCTGATGGAAATCAGCGAGGGGAACGGCGACATCGCGGTGGCGGCGGATGGCGAGACGGTGTTGGCACTCGGGCGTGTGATGGGACCCTATCGGTTCGAAAACACAGCACCGACAGGTGCCCCACACCGGCGGAACGTGACTTGGGTCTCCACGGCCGAATGGAAGATGCCGGTGAGTGAGGGATTGCGGACTACGGTCTTTCCTTTGAAGAAGCACGTGGAGAACTTGATGGAGATCGAACGACGGCTGTTGGATGGAGTTGTGGCGCCACCGCCCGCCACGGTGGTCAAGCCGGCAGTTGTGCCTCTTGTAGGTGTCCAGCGGTTGGCGGGCATTCCTGGTCGGGTGCAGGCGATTCTGGAACGGAAGGGACAAGCTGTTCTCTACGGGCCACCTGGGACCGGGAAGACCTACTGGGGCAGACAAACGGCTTTCGATCTGGCAGCATTGGGCGCATACGGGCAACTGTTCAGTGATCTGAGCACCGAGGATAAGACGAAGGTTGTTGGGACTGACGCGGTTGCGGGCCTGGTGCGCTGTTGCACTTTCCATCCGGCCTACGGGTATGAGGACTTCATCGAAGGATACCGGCCTAAGAACATGGCGGGGCAGTTGGGCTTTACGCTGGAACGAGGAATATTCCAAGCGATCTGTGAGGATGCGCGCGGCAAGGCAGAGAAATACGTCCTGTTGATTGACGAGATCAATCGGGGAGACATCCCGCGAATCTTCGGGGAGTTGCTGACACTCATAGAACTGGATAAGCGCGGACAATCGGTGATCCTGCCTTTGAGTGGTAAGCCGTTCGTGGTTCCCGCAAACCTCTATGTTGTGGGAACGATGAACACGGCGGATCGTTCGATTGCACTACTCGACACGGCGTTGCGGCGCCGGTTTGGATTTGTGGAGTTGATGCCCGATGTAAGGGTGTTCGGGAACGCCTCGGTGGGTGGAGATATTCCGTTGGGGCCGTGGTTGAGCGCGGTGAACGAGCGCATCCGCGCGCATCTTGGGCGCGACGGACGGAATCTCCAGATCGGTCATGCGTATCTACTTGAGGGTGGGAAGCCGGTCACGGACTACGCCCGTTTCGTGCGGATTCTGGCCGACGACATCATTCCACTGGTTGAGGAGTACTGTTATGAAGATTATGAGGCGCTGACGCAGATCCTGGGGGCGGGTTTGGTGGACGAGGCGCGGCAGCGCATTCGTGAGGAACTGTTCGTGCCGACGAGGCGCGAAGAGTTGGTGCAGGCATTACTGGCGCCCTCGCCCGAGATTGTGACCTCCCTTGACGCGCCAGCCGTGGTCGAGACGGCAGAGGAGCCGGAGGAACCGGAAGTGAAGGGAGACGAGACGTGAGTATCGTGGACGTCAGCCTCCGCGAGTGGGAAACGCTGGAACCGACACGTGGGAGTGTTCTCGCGGGACGGACGCTGGAGGGTTTCGACGCGGGACGGCAATTGGCCGAGCGACTGACGAAGGCCGGGAGGGTTGAGATTCTGGAACTAGCACGGGGAATAGAGTTGCGGGCTACGTCCTTTGTTGGGCGATTCAGTCTGGGCGACATCACGGTGACGATACACCCGAAGTTGACCGGGTCGCCGTTGTTGAGCCTGTTACGGTATGCCTATGGATTGCGCCATCTAAGTCTGTACGAATCGGTCGGGTACGCGGCCACGCGATTCACGTTTCAGGACTTGTTGGTTCAGCAGTTGGCAGCAGAGGCGCGAGAGTTGCTTGCGCGAGGCATCCATCGTGACTACGAGCGTCGGCAGTCGGAGTTGGCGACGCCTCGCGGGCGGATTGACTTCAATCGTTATGCCCGGGTGGGAAGTAGAGCAAGAGCGGTACTGCCGTACATTGAGCATCCACGAGTGGAGGATACGCTCCTGAATCAGGTTCTGCTTGGTGGGCTTGTGTTTGCCGGGCGGGTGACGAGCGACGTGGACTTGCGCGCCCAGGTGAAGCGGTTGGCGAAGATACTGGCCGCGCGCGTCTCGGAGAAAAGGATTAACGGGGCTGTGATTGCGGATGCCTGGCGCGCGACAGACCGGCGGACAACGGCTTATGAACCGGCGTTGATTGTGATCGAACTGCTGTTGCGGGGCGAAGGCGTTTCTATGAATGGGGATGTGCAGCGTGTTCGGCTTCCTGGGTTTCTGTTCGACATGAACCGGTTTTTTCAAACGCTCTTGTCTCGTTTCCTTCGGGAGAATCTGGACGGGTGTGAGGTTGAGGACGAATGCCGGTTCAAGGGGCTCTTTCAATACGATCCGGCAAAGAATCCGCAGCAGCGCAAGGCACCGGCACAGAAGCCGGATTTTGTCGTTCGACGAGACCGGAAAATCGTCGCGGTATTGGATGCGAAGTATCGGGATTTGTGGAAACTGGAGTTGCCACGGGATATGCTGTATCAATTGGCACTGTATGCTCTTGGACAGAATGGGCCAATGCGGCGCGCGGTAATTTTGTATCCGACGATGGAAACAGCGGCGCGTGAGCAGGCTATTGTTGTGCAAGAACCGGTTGACGGCGTCTCGCAGGCGGAGGTGGTGATGCGGCCAGTCAAATTGTTTGAACTCGACGAACTGGTTCGCGGTCAAGATCCGCAGGCCGGAAAGCGAAGAGGCGCCTACGCCGCGCACCTCGCCTTTGGAGCGGCGGCGTAGTGCGGCGAAGGAGGCTACACACGGACACCAGCGAAAAGGCACTTGAGAGTGGGTAGCAGGATCGTTCCGGTCCCCGACGGTAGCTACGCAAAGTCTCTGATGGAAAAGGAAATAACAACTCATGGCAAAAAAATGCGGCCCGAAGACGATGTGGGTTCCGCCCGCGGAAAACGCAATCCAGTTCAAGGTGGCATTGAGATATATCCGGCCGCCGATCTGGCGACGGATTGTGTTGCCGGACAACTACACGCTCGGGCAGTTGCATGATGCGATTCAGGTCGCGATGGGATGGCAGGACTGCCACCTGCACGCCTTTCGGTTCGGTGACGTTCATTACACCAGCCAACAGGCATGCGAGATGGGCGAGATGGACATGGAGAACGAGAAAACCTTATTCCTGAGTCGGGTCGTCACGCGGGCAAAGCAAAAGTTCATATACGAGTACGACTTTGGCGACAGTTGGCTGCATGAGGTTGTGGTCGAAAAGATATTGCCGTTTGATCCGCAAATGAAGTATCCGGTCTGTTTGGCCGGCGCGCGCGCCTGTCCGCCGGAGGACTGCGGCAGTTTTCCGGGGTACGGCGACATTTTGGAGGCGTTGAAAGCCCCGAACAAGACCGATGAGCAAAAGGAACTTCTGGAATGGCTCGGCGACGGCTACGATCCGGAACGTTTCGATCTGGACACTCTGAATCGGCGGTTGGCGGGGAAGCGGTGATCGCGTGCTCCACGTTGCCACAAAAACAATGAGGACTTGGCGCGCGGATGAGCGGCGAAAAGGCGATAGCGACCTTGCCAATGCGCGAATGTGTGTGGATGCGGGACGCGCGCTGGATACAGCGTGTTTCCATGCTCAGCAGGCGGCAGAGAAGTACCTGAAGGCACTGCCCCCTCAATTCGACCATGTGCTGCCAGTTAAGATATGGAAATCACTGGCTTTCAAGTCCGATTCAGGCCTTTAGACTTTAATTCGTGGGACGGAGTGGACGCGGAGGCAAGACAATGCCAGATTCACTGATTCCGAAGCATGGCGGATACCGGAAACTGAAAAGCTTTCAGGTTTCGGAACTGGTTTATGATGTAACGGCGCGGTTTTGCGATAAGTACATCGATCGCCGTAGCCGCACCCACGACCAGATGGTACAGGCAGCGCGGTCGGGGGTGCAGAATATTGCCGAAGGCAGCCAGGCCTCGGGCACGTCAAAGAAGATGGAACTGAAATTGACCAATGTGGCAAGAGCCAGTTTGGAAGAACTGCGCCGAGACTATGAAGATTTTCTGCGCCAGCGCAATTTGCCCCAGTGGGATCGGACCGATCCGCGTCGGGCCGATTTAATCGCCAGGCGGCCCGCCACGGCGGATGCCGTGGCGGCGTGGGCCAGAGATATGAAGAAGAATGGACAAAATGGACTTAATGGACAGGCAAAACAGTCCATTCCGTCCACAAGGTCCATTTCCCCTGATTATCCGGAAATCGCCGCAAATGGCGCTCTGGCGCTCATCATGGTGGCGTGCTCTTTGCTGGACCGCCAAGTGGCGGCACAGGCGACGGCCTTTGAAAAAGAGGGCGGTTTCACGGAACGGCTGTACAAAACGCGACAGGCGGCAAGAAACGCATGAGTTTCAAACTCACGGAATTGAAGCAGGAATGGGGCGGCGTCGAGTTGTCAGATTGGCATTGATTTCCATGTGGCAACAGTTTATAGCCTGAAGTCCAAACCTTGAAATATTCCGGATACATAATATGGCCGAACTGATCAACACCTTTTCCTGGTCCATTTCCGCGCGGGCGGACTTTGAGGAGTGCCCGCGGCGGCGGTTCCTCGCCAAGTATGCCATGTGGGGCGGATGGAAAGCGGAGGCGCCGGACCTGGCGCGCGCGGCTTACCGGCTGGGCAAGATGGAAAACCGGTTCACGCTCCAGGGCAATGCCGTGGAACGCGCCGTCATGTGGGCGCTGCAGCAGAATCAGGCAGGCAAGGCGGTCGCCGCAATCCAGGCCTATGAAACGACCGCCAAGCCTTACCTGAATCAATGCTGGAGCGAGTCTAAAAAGAAGCTCTGGCAGACCAATCCAAAAAAACATTGCTGTCTGCACGAGCACTACTACCCCGCGCACCACCATACGACCGAGGCAGACATGACCGCGCGCATGATCGAGCAGATCAAGCGCTGCCTGGCCAATTTTCTGGAGCAGGTCCTGCCACGGCTGGCCAAGGTGCGCCCGGAGCAGGAGATGTCAATCGCGCACGCCGATGGCGGCGACCCGGAATCGTTCACGTTCGAGTCCATCAAGGTCTATGCCATCCCGGATTACGCCTATCGCCAGGATGATTTCCTGCACATCCACGATTGGAAGGCGGGGAGCGAGAAACCGGCGCACCGCGACCAGATGGCCATTTACGGCCTGTGGGCCCACACCAAACACGCCCTGCCCCCGGAGCGTATCCAGGTGCACCTGGAATACCTTTCGAAGGGCGCCACCCAGAGCATGGCCTTGGCCGAAAGCGACCTGGAGTATGCCCGCGGGCTGATCCGCAACTCGGTCGCCGGCATGGCCGAATACCTTGTGAAAGGCGACATCCGCAAAAACCAGCCCCTGCCGCAGGAGGACTGGGAGCTATGCGCCGATATCGACACCTGCCGGCAATGCCGGTTCTACGAGCTTTGCAAAAGCGAGCTGGAACTGGCCTGACATTACCTTTCTTCACCAAGCGACATGGTTCCTGATTGTTCTTTGTTCTTATTCCGACATTCGACGTTGGGCGTTCGATGTTGGATGTTCGATGTTCGATGTTCGATGTTCGATGTTTGCTTCGATTGCGGGTTATAGCCCCAGCCTGGCCCGCACAGCCGCTTCGGTTGCCCCGGCGATGGCCACGCGTTTATGGCGCGAACTGTGGCCGGCCACAATGACCAAATCGCGCGCGGGCACATCCAGGATTCGACCGAGGAACGCGATCAAGGCGTCGTTGGCCTTGCCGTCCACCGGGGGCGAGCGCAGGCGAATCTTGACGGCATCCCCGTGCAGGCCCTGCACGGCATCGTGCGCGGCGCGCGGACAGGCATGCACGGACAGCATCGCGCCGGTTTTGGTTGCGGTAATCCAGCTCATGGCGAAAGCCAGTATAGAAGCGCCCGCCGGCGGCGCAATGTAAAAACGCAGCACACGGCAACTGCTTCAGGTAGAGCCGACTTTACGTCGGCTATCTTCATGACAGAATAGCCGGTATTCCGTCAAAAGCGGATCCGCCTATGGAGGAAAAACCGGCTCTACACGGATTCAAATTGCGATGCCCTGTGTTAGACGCAGCCTCCCGCCCAAAAAAGTTTGTTTTTTCTGTTGACAGCGCCCGGTTGTTTCTATATATAGAAACACCATGCAACCCATGACCCTAAAGGATTACCTCGCGCTGGCCGAAAAATACGACCTGATCCCGGTCTGCAAGGAGGTGCTGGCCGATCTCGAGACGCCGGTCTCCGTGCTGCGGCGCTTCGCGGATAACCCGAACGTGTTCCTGCTCGAAAGCATCGAGGGCGGCGAAACCTGGGGACGCTATTCCTTCATCGGCGTCGAACCCGAGCTTTTATTCGAGATCGAACACACCGACGCGCCCGGCGGCGCCGATCCGCAATTGCTCCGGCGTCTGCGGCCCGTGTACCAGAACGTGCGCGCGGCCCCCACGCCGGGCCTGCCCCGCTTTTTCGGCGGCGCTGTGGGCTACATCGGCTACGAGGCCGTCCGCGAGTTCGAACGCCTGCCGGCGCCCAAGCCGGTCCGCGGCGGGAGCCGGCCGGTCAGCCGTTTCCTGAAAGTGGATAACCTGATCGTGTTCGACAATCTGCGCAACACGCTCAAGATCATCGTCTGCTCCCGACCCGCGAGCGCCGCCACTCCGGCACAGGCCTACGAGGCCGCCTGCCGGAAAATCGCGGCCATCGAAACGATCCTCCAACAACCGGCGCCGCACACTGAAAACCGCGTCTATCCGCCGGTGACATTCGCCTCCAACATGACGAGCGCCCAATACCAAGCCATCGTCCGCAAGGCCAAGGAATACATTACGGCCGGCGATATTATCCAGGTGGTCCCGAGTCAACGGTTCAGCGCCCGCTCGGAAGTGCCGCCCTTCCAGTTGTACCGCGCCCTGCGCCTGCTGAATCCCTCGCCCTATTTGTATTTCCTCAAAATCGGCGACCAAGCCCTGGTGGGCTCTTCACCGGAAGTCATGGTGCGGCTCACGGGCAGCCGCGTGGAACTGCGGCCCATCGCCGGCACGCGCCCGCGCGGCGCCACCGAACAGCAGGACCGCCAATTGGCCGACGAACTCCTCTCCGACGAAAAAGAAAAGGCCGAGCACGTCATGCTGGTGGACCTGGGCCGCAACGACCTCGGGCGCGTGGCGGAAACCGGCAGCGTACAAGTGCGCGACTACATGACGATCGAGCGCTACAGCCACGTCATGCATATTGTCTCGCACGTGGAGGCCATCCTGCGCCAGGGCTGTGACGCCGCCGACGTGCTCCGCGCCACCTTCCCCGCCGGCACGCTTTCGGGCGCGCCCAAGATTCGCGCCATGGAAATCATTCACGAGCTGGAAAACGAACCGCGCGGGGCCTACGGCGGCGCGCTGGGTTACATCAGCTACGACGGCAGCATGGATTTCGCCATCACAATCCGCACCCTGGAAATTTCCGGCGGCGCCATCGCCATCCAAGCCGGCGGCGGCGTCGTTTATAATTCCGATCCGCAAAAAGAATTCGAAGAAACCTGTCACAAGGCACGCGGCATGCAAAACGCCGTGGCGCTGGCGGCCAATGGACTGCAACTAAAGAATGGTTAATGGTTGATGGTCAATGGTTGATGAAAGCAGGGAAAAGACAAAGAATGATTGATGGTCAATGGCCTATGGTTAATGGAAGCAAGGACGATGAGCGATGAGGCCCAGCATGGAAAAGAAACATATTGAAAATGTTGAAGACATGCCTGTTTTTCAATTGTTTTACGAATTGGCACTGAAGATCGAAACGATGAGCCGCCCATTCCAGTCCGATTTTAAGTGGCTACGGAGCCAATTATTGCGGGCATCGGAATCGGTGTGCGCCAACATGACCGAGGGTTTTTATTCTCAATACAGCACCGAATATTTGCAGTCTTTGTATCGTTGCCGCCGCGAAGCGCGCGAAACAATGACACACCTTAACTATGCCAAAGACACGCATCTGTTAGCAATCGGCGACGAAACGCTGTTCGCTGGATATGACGACGCCCTTCGTCAGTTGGGAAACTTAATCGCAAGCATTGAACGCAAAATCCAATCGCACGGGAAAGCCAAACCCATCAACGCTTTGCCAGTTTCTTCCATCGACCATTAACCATCAACCATTGACCATTTCTTATGATTGTCCTCATCGATAATTACGATTCGTTCACCTACAACCTGGCGCATGCGCTCGGCGCGCTGGGCGCCGAAATCAAGGTGTTCCGCAACGACGCCATCACGGTGGATGCCGTGGTCGCTTTGCATCCGCGGGCCGTGATAATTTCGCCCGGCCCCTGCACGCCCGAAAAAGCCGGCATTTCCGTGGCATTGATCCGCCGGCTGTCCGGCACACTCCCGCTCCTGGGCGTATGCCTGGGCCATCAGGCCATCGGCGCGGCCTTCGGCGCGCGCGTGGCCGGCGCCAAGGCCATCATGCACGGCAAAACCTCGCTCGTCCATCACACCGGCAAGGGACTGTATCAGGGACTCAAGAACCCCTTTGTGGCCGGACGCTATCATTCCCTGGCCGTCATGCGCACGGGTCTGCCCCCGGAACTGACGATCGAGGCCACCAGCGAGGATGATGAAATCATGGGTCTGCGCCACAACCGGCACGCCACCTACGGCGTCCAGTTTCATCCGGAATCCATTCTGACGCCCTCCGGCAAGCACTTGCTCCGCAATTTTCTGGAATTGGCGGCTGGGCAACATTGATAAATCGGACAAAGAGTATGGGTGTAGGGGAGTTTCGGTGTATGGGAGTAAAGAACTTGATCCATACTCCCATACGCCCACACACCCATACTCCCATACTTGGATAGGGACACATGCAACACGTTCTTCAAAAAATCATGGACCGCCACGACCTGGCCGCGTCCGAAGCCGGGGCGGTGTTCGACCGGCTCATGGACGGCCGGCTCACGCCCGCACAGACGGGAGCGTTCCTGACCGCCCTGCGCATGAAGGGCGAATCCGTGGAGGAATTGACCGGCGCCGCCTCCGCCATGCGGCGGCACGCCGTGCTGATCGACACTGGCGGCCTGCCGGTCGTGGATACCTGCGGCACAGGCGGCGACCGCGCGGGCACCTTTAACATTTCCACCACGGCCGCACTTGTTGTGGCCGGGGCAGGCGTGCCGGTGGCCAAGCACGGCAACCGGGCGGTCACCAGTCAGTGCGGCTCGGCCGACGTCCTGGCGGCGTTGGGCATCAATATCGAGGCGCCGCCGGAAATCGTGGAAGAATGCATCCGCGCTATCGGGATCGGCTTCCTTTACGCGCCCCGCCTGCATCCGGCCATGAAGCATGCCGCCCCCGTGCGCCGCGAATTGGGCATCCGCACCATTTTCAACATGCTGGGACCGTTGACCAACCCGGCCAACGCCCGCGGGCAAATCCTGGGCGTGTTTGCGCCGGAACTGACCGAAAGTTTCGCCGCCGTCCTGCGCGAGCTGGGCAGTAAACGGGCTTTCATTGTGCACGGCCGGGACGGTTTGGACGAAATCACCGTCACCACGACGACGCGCGTCACGGAACTGCGCGACGGCCGCCTGCGCACTTACGAGTTGGACCCGCTCCCGCTCATCGGCGCCTATCATTCTCCGGATTCCCTGCGGGGCGGTCTTCCGGAAGCGAATGCGTCCATCGCGCGCCGCGTGCTGGCGGGTGAAGCCGGCGCCGCGCGCGATGTCGTCCTGCTCAATGCGGCCGCCGGCATTGTCGCCGGGGGCAAGGCCGACGACCTGGACCAGGGCTTTGAACTGGCGAAAACCGCGATAGACAGCGGCCAGGCCGCCGCCAAACTGCAGGCGCTGATCGAGCACACCCATTGAGAGTATGGGAGTTTGGGTGTAGGGGAGTAAAAAGTTTTCTCCGTACTCCCACACGCCCGTACGTTGATACTCCCATACTTGGGTAATTTTCATTTATGAACATGAATACCTTCCTCCAATCCATCATGGCCGAGCGGCGCAACGACGCCTGGCAGGCCAGCGTGCATTTGCCGCTGGAGCGCCTGGAACGGATCGTCGCGAAGCTCCCCAAAATCAGGAGTTTGAAGACACGGCTGGCTGACGCCCAGGCGCGCGGCCGCCAAACAGCCATCATCGCCGAGGTCAAGAAGGCAAGCCCATCGGCAGGCTTGTTGCGCGAAGCATACGATCCGGCGGTGACGGCCGGGATTTATGCACAGGCGGGGGCGGCCGGCATTTCGGTGCTGACCGAGCCCCGCCATTTTCTGGGACGGGACGAGGACCTGAAACAGGTCCGCCAGGCGGTGAACTTGCCGATATTGCGCAAGGACTTCGTGTCCGATCCTTACCAGGTCTTCGAGACGCGGGCCTTGGGCGCGGATGTCATCCTGCTGATTGCGGCGGGCCTGGAAGACCATTTATTGAAGGAACTTTATATTATTGCGCTGGCAATCGGTTTGGATGTAATAATGGAGGCGCATACGCGGGAAGAGCTGGATCGCGTCCTCTTGTTCGACCAGGCCATCATCGGCGTCAACAGCCGGGACCTGAACACGCTGAAGACCGACCTGGCCGGCGCCCGGGACCTGGCGGCTCTGATCCCGCCCGGCCGCCCGGCCATCGCCGAAAGCGGCATAAAGAGCCGAAGCGACATCGAGGACCTGCAGGCGCGGGGATATAAAGGATTTTTAATCGGCGAAACGCTGATGAAGTCGGACAACGCCGCCGCAACCTTGCGCGCGTTATTAGGCAGTTAAGGCGGACTATGCCCGCAACCCAAAGATTTTTAACCACGAAACACACGGAACGACACGAAAGTTCAGCAAATAAGTCTTGCATTGTTTTTGGATAATGAGAAACAGAATCTGATGTGCATTCATTTCGTGTGTTCCGTGTGTTTCGTGGTTATCTTGTTTTTTATCGCAGTTCCGGGCAGAAAAGGTGCTAACTTATGCGCCGAACAACCGAAATCAAAATCTGCGGATTGACCAATCTGCCGGACGCCCGCATGGCGCTGGAGGCGGGCGCGGATTACATAGGATTCGTGCTGTACGAGCGATCGCCGCGGCACATCGCGCTCGGCGCCTTGCGCCGCCTGTTGGATCGGCTCCCGGCCGGCGCGCGCGCCGTTGCGGTCTTCGTGAACGCGCACCGCGAAATTGTGGAAACGCTGGCGCGCGACTGCCGCCTGCATGCCGTCCAACTCCACGGTGACGAGCGCCTGGCCGATTGGATCGACATGCCCGTTCCGGTCTGGCGCGCCGCGCGTCTGCGGCACGGTCAACCGGATCCCGCGCCGGACCAGTGGCCGACGACACGTTATGTGCTGGACGCCACCGTCCGGGGCCGCTACGGCGGGACCGGCCAAACAGCGGACTGGACCCTGGCGGCCAAACTGGCCCGCCAGGCGCCGCTGATGCTGGCCGGCGGCCTGACCCCGCGCAATGTCGCCGAAGCGATTCGCATCGTCGCGCCGCTGGGCGTGGATACGGCCAGCGGCGTGGAAAAAGCGCCGGGCAAAAAAGACCGCCGTAAAGTGGCGGATTTCATCAAAGCCGTGAAAGAAGATCGGGCAGACACATCATTTTGACAGGAAGACAAAAACAAAATCATAGCCGGTATAAAACCGGCTCTACCGATATGATGCATAATGTAGAGCCGACTTTCCCGCCGGAGGCGGGTCAGCCAAAGGCTGAACGTCGGCTATTTCAGGAGTTCATGATGAAACACGAACCGGATGCCCAAGGCCATTTCGGGCCTTATGGCGGACGCTATGTGGCCGAGACGCTGATGCCGGCGCTCATCGAGCTGGAGCAGGCCTATCGAGCGGCGCTGAAGGACCCGGCTTTTAACAAGTCGTTCCACGCGATCCTGCGGGATTACGTGGGGCGGCCTTCGCCGCTTTATCTGGCAGAGCGCCTGACGAAAGCCTATGGCGGCGCGCGCCTTTACCTCAAACGCGAGGACTTGAACCATACCGGCGCCCACAAGATCAACAACACGATCGGCCAGGCCCTGCTGGCCCGCCGCATGGGCAAGACGCGCCTCATGGCCGAAACGGGCGCCGGCCAGCACGGCGTGGCCACCGCCACGGCGGCGGCCCTCTTCGGCATGGAATGCGAAGTGTTCATGGGCGCGGAGGACATCCGGCGCCAGGCGCCCAACGTTCAGCGCATGCAGTTCCTCGGCGCCACGGTTCATCCCGTGCACAGCGGCACGGCCACCCTCAAGGACGCCATGAGCGAGGCCATGCGCGCCTGGGTCGCGCGCGTGGACGACACCTTCTACGTGATCGGCTCCGTGGCCGGCCCGCATCCCTACCCCAGCATGGTGCGGACTTTCCAGAGCGTGATCGGCACGGAAGCCCGCGCGCAAATCCTCGAAAAAACCGGGCGCCTGCCGGACATGGTCATCGCCTGCGTGGGCGGCGGCAGTAACGCCGCCGGCATCTTTTCGGCCTTCCTGGACGATTCGGAAGTCCGGCTGGTCGGCGTCGAAGCCGCGGGCTTCGGCATCCGCACCGGCAAACACGCCGCCAGCATCGGCGCCGGCCGCATCGGCATCCTGCACGGCGCGAAAAGTTATTTGCTCCAGGATGCCGATGGCCAGGTGCGGAACGCGCATTCGGTCAGCGCCGGCCTGGATTATCCCGGCGTCGGACCGCAGCATGCGCACTGGGCCGACAGCGCGCGGGTCGAATATTGCTCCGTCACCGACACGCAGGCCCTGCGGGCCTTCGACGATCTCACCCGCCTGGAAGGAATTCTGCCGGCGCTGGAATCGAGCCACGCCCTGGCGGAAGCCAAAAAACGGGCGCGCAAACTGGGCGCCCGCGCCGCGATGATCATCAACCTGTCCGGCCGCGGCGACAAGGACCTGGACAACATCGTGGCATACAAGAAGAAACTGAAAGAAATTCAGTGATTCAGCGATTGAGTGATTGAGTGATTTATGAGACATTTTTTGAAACATTTGATGCAACCTAACTTTATTCGATTTAACACTACTGTCCGGTTAAAAAAGCCTATAAATAAAGGGTTGCGTTCATTCTGTGGGACAGACTCTGCAATGCACATTAAAAAGATCAATAAAATCAGCGTTTTCCCGAATACCAAGCGATTTAA
>Ga0172380_10003090_pt1 | contig 23782 bp, 25 predicted proteins | sample Leawe162metaG_FD_119747 | JGI IMG/M metagenome (GOLD analysis project Ga0172380, IMG submission 119747) | Leachate microbial communities from a municipal landfill in Southern Ontario, Canada - Leachate well 162 metaG | ecosystem: Engineered > Solid waste > Landfill > Unclassified | place...
AGCTCGAAGAACCCATTTGACGACGGCCGGGACCAGGAGGATCCCCGCCGTCGTTTTGCGTTCCTGACTATTATTTATATTCTATCCTCTCGAATGAGAGGAGCGCAGAGATATTGTGTTGCACGTAGTCGATGCGGATGGGATATTCGTCGAGGCTTTCGTGAAATCCGCCTACTGCAGTGACATCTGCGTCGAGTGATGTGAGCTGGCTTTTGGTGAACTGTGTACGGAGCTCGAACTCGAGCGCCTTTTTCATAACGTCTTTTGCGATGGTTGCGTACGCCTCATCACCTGATTGTGTAAAGAGCTCATATGCTGCACCTAAGCCTTCGCTTCGTGTGGCTGTCGGTGTCGAGCGGGGAGGATTATAGAATCCGCCGTTCCAATCGGTCTTCTCGCCGACTTGATCATGGTGCTGGATTGCTGCAATCGATTCAGTAATCCTTCGCGCATGCGCAAGGTATGCTTCGTCGTTGCGGTCCGTATAGAGTTCGTTCAATCCATAGAGCAACCAATGGTCGTGGTTGAGGTCGGGAGTCGGAACGGAGGCGTCGCGCACTTCGATGAGCCAGTGCGCCGCTTTGTGCGCCGTGTCGATCCACACATCATTGCCATCCACATTGTGCAGACGGGCGAGGGCAAAGATCGCTTCGCCAGGGTAATAGCCCGATTCAAAATCGTCGGCACTGCCGTCTGACCCGTCTATCTTGTGGACCGAGAACTCTCCGTCGGTGTTTTGTGTCGCGACCATGAATTGCGCGAGGTGTTGTGCCTGCGTTAGATACTCAGTTGAGCCGGTCACTAGTTGGTATTCAGCGAATGCGAGAATCGCGAGGGCGTTTCCACCGAGCTTGATCTCGTCTCCTTCCTCGACGCACGCAGCATCCGGGATGCCGGGGCAGGGGATGATTTGATTATTCAAATATGCGAGGGCCTTTTCTCCAGTCTGCAGATAACGCTTATCACCAGTGGCTTCGTAGAGATCGATGAGAGAATACGCGGTCCCTGCGTGACGAAGGATGTTATATGAAGAAGATTCATCGCCGGTGACGGGGTCGTATTCGTATACGAACGAACCGTCGTCATACATGTGGCTCACAAGATAGTCACCGCCGGCCTTTGCTGAACGAAGATACTTCGATCCGCTCAAGTTGGGGATGATGACCGCGAGCAGCACCACAATGATGCCGAGCCCGATGATGAGATGGTGTGATTTCATTTTCATGCTCGTAACGATACATGAATCGAGGCTTCGAGAGAACAGCTTACTTGCTAAGCGCGTCGCGGACGATGCGGAGCGCCTCCTCAAGCACTTCCTCCTGGGTCTTGTCAGAAGCATCGAGTATGTGCGCATCCGAAGCAGGACGCAGGCCCGATTCGGGACGTTCGATATCCATACGGTCTCGTTCTTCTAAGGCTTTGTGGATGTCTTCGATCGGTTCTTCGACGCCTTTCTTCTTTCGTTGGAGATGTCGCCACTCCGCGCGCTTCTCGATATCAGCTTCAAGATAAATCTTTACCTGTGCGTTGGGGAACACTACGGTACCGATGTCGCGCCCTTCAACAACTGAATCGCCCCAATCGTGAACGATTTTGTTTTGCCATCCTCGAACAATCTCGCGGACCGCGGGAATCTTCGCAACAGCAGGCGTCATACGATCGGTGCGCGGTGAGTGCGTAAGGTCGGTGATGTCTTGTCCGCCAAAGACCACGTGTTGATCGGGTCGGTATTCGACCGTCGCATTTCTCAAGAACTTGAGACATCCTTCAAAATCATTTTCGATTTTATCCGCTACTTCTGTCGCAACCATGCGATAGAGCAGTCCGCTATTGAGGTGACAAAAAGAAAGCGCCTTTGCAAGCTCTTTTGCTAGGGCGCTTTTTCCGGAACCGGATGTTCCATCGACGGTGATGACGATGGGTGGGTGGAGGTCCATACCCATAACGATACAGGATTTGTCCTTATATAAAAATGCACGGCGCGGTCCTTGTGGGAGCGCGCCGTTGGGGCCGTTAGGCCGAGAGCGAGATTTTTCCGAGAGCCATCCGTTCGATGTTCGTCACGACCTCCTCGAGACTCATCGTCGTGCTGTCAATGACGATGGCGGTCTCCGGGACGACGAGCGGGGCGACCGACCGGGTTCGATCCGTGTGATCGCGCGCAGCGATGTCCTGCTCGATCTCGTCGACGCTTCCGTGCGACGTTCCGAGCTGCTCGAAACGCTTGAACTGTCGCTCGGCCCGAGCGCGCGGTGAAGCATCGAGGTAGAACGCGATCGCTTCGGGGAACAGCTCTTGCGAGTCACGCCCCTCGACCACGCAGCCTCCGTGGGTCTCCACGATCAGGTGCGTCAGACGGGTGACCCGTTCACGAATCTCGGGGATCTTGGCGATCACCGGAGTGTTCTTCGTGACGCGTTCGGTTTCGAGCAGTGCGGTGACATCCTCGCCGTCGATCAGCACTCGCTGATCGTTGGTGTACTCGATCGTCGCTGCATCGAGACGTTCGAGGAGATCGAGGGGAGGCTGACCGCTCTCCTCGCTCGATCGCACACCAATCACCGTCACCGCGCGGTAGAGCTTGCCAGTGCTGAGGAAGGGGACCCCCAGCCGGTTGGCGACGCCCATTCCGACACTGGTTTTGCCACTGGCGCTTGGTCCAATGATCACAACAACGTTTGCACGCATGTACTCCTCCTGGTCGTGCTTCGGTTATTAATCCACGAGCACTATGCACAGAAATCTGCGGTATGTCAATTCTATCGTCACGAATCACTTCAAAAATATCCGCCCCCATGGACTCGAACCATGAACCGCCGAGGTATAAGCTCGGAGCTCTAACCATTGAGCTAGGGGCGGGACGTACGCGAGGCCATTGTGATATTGTTGCCCAATGAATGCAACTCCAAAAAGAGCTTCAACAGTAAAGACCGGGCGTGTCTTGCGGGTCTTTTTTGAACAGATCAAACGGTATCCTTGGACCGGTACGATGATCGTTTTTGGAGCTGCTGCGGCAAGCGTGTTTGGGGTCATTGCTCCAATCTATTACAAGCGCTTCTTCGACCTTCTCCAGGCTCCAGGTAGTGCTGAAGCTTCTGCCCCATACAACCCGCTTCTGTATATCCTCGGCATCGCGCTGGTACTCAAACTGGCCGGGTGGATTTGTTGGCGTATCTCGCTTCTTCCCAACATTAATTTCGATGTAAAGATAATGCGTAATCTGACGAGCGACGCATTTTCGAAAGTACTGCATCATTCCTACAGCTTCTTCTCCAACACATTTGTTGGGTCGCTTGTTCGTAAGGTGGGTCGGCTTGAACGCTCGTATGAAACTATTTGGGAGAATGTCGTTCACGTCGTTATACCTATCTCCATCTCTGTCGTAGGTATCTTGTATGTCGTATTCCAGCGATCCACTGCGATCGGATTTGCTTTTGTGGCGTGGCTTATCATATTTCTTTTCGCCAACTACCTCATATTCCGTTGGAAATCAAAATATGACGAGCGTAAGACGGCGGCGGACTCAGCAGTAACCGGCACGCTGTCAGACAGTATTACCAACAACATCAGCATTAAGATTTTTTCAGGGTACTCATTTGAAGAAAATCTTTTCGGGTCTGCTACAAAAGAACTCGGTGCTTTACGCAAGATAGGATGGACGATCAACGAAGTTATCCGGACAACACAAGGACTTCTGAGCGTCGGTGTCGAAATAGCGGTCATGGTCTGGGCACTCATGCTCTACAACAAGGGCCAATTGACGCTGGGAGACTTCTTTCTTTTTCAGGCGTACATTGTCACGTTAACGAATCAGGTCTGGAATATCGGTTGGATGTTGCGTGCATTCTACGAAGCTATCGCTGACGCAAAAGAGATCGTCGAGATTATGGACACGCCGTACGAAGTAAAAGATATTCCCGATGCTGGAGTCCTCAAAGTTACAGAAGGCAAAATTGATTTCACTGACGTGATCTTTAACTTCAATGAGACGCGTAGAGTGCTCGATGGCTTCTCGCTCTCAATCAACCCAGGAGAAAAGGTTGCATTCATCGGTCCCTCAGGAGCAGGGAAGACGACAGTCACGAAGCTCTTGTTCCGTTTTCACGATGTAACTTCAGGCACCATCCTCATCGACGGCCAAGACATCTCAAAAGTCACCCAAGATAGTCTTCGCGACGCGATTGCGTTGGTGCCACAAGAGCCAATTCTCTTCCACCGTTCGCTCATGGACAACATCCGCTACGGACGCCGCGATGCGACTGATGAAGAGGTTCTCGAAGCTGCTAAGAAGGCACGCTGTCACGAGTTCATCTCATCGCTTCCTGATGGATACGACACGATGGTCGGTGAGCGCGGTGTGAAGCTCTCGGGTGGTGAGCGTCAGCGCGTCGCTATCGCTCGCGCGATCCTCAAAGACGCGCCGATTCTTGTGCTCGACGAAGCAACATCGAGCCTCGACTCCGAATCGGAGCACCTCATCCAAGAAGCGCTCAACATCCTCATGGAAGGGAAGACGGTCATCGTCATCGCGCACCGCCTCTCGACCATCATCACCATGGACCGCATCATCGTCATCGAAGGCGGTAACATCCGCGCGATGGGTACGCATGATCAACTCCTCAAAAAGGACGAGCTCTACAAAAAGCTTTGGTCTATTCAGGCGGGAGGTTTTTTGAAGGAGGAGGAATAGTTACTCAAAATGCACCTCGCCTCGCTCGCCAAGCGTTTTATGTCATTGTGCGTCTTGGTTTTGGAGTATACTGAGCTCATTACACATGATGTAACTAGTTCTCCACGATATGGAACACAAGCTCTCGCACTTCATGCTTTCGGTTAAGGATGTGAAAAAGGCAATCGAATTTTATAAAACTCTCGGCTTTGAGCTCGAATATGAGAAAGACGGATGGGCGGAGCTGAAGTGGGGGAACATGGAGCTGGCACTCAAATCAATTGATGCGGACGATCAAGTAACATCAGGCGTCGGTTTTCACACCGATGACTGTAAGGCTCTTACAGAGAAGTTCAAGCAGCAAGGTCTCACGGTCACAAAGGATTGCGAGGTTAGAAGTGACGGAATTGTCTTGTCACAGGTTGTTGACCCCGATGGGAATGTCGTGTGGTTCGCACAATCCACCAAATAATCTTTACTCAAAATGCACCTCGCCTCGCTCGGCGAGGGCTTTTTGTAATTCGGGGTATTTCTTAAGGAATACGTCTGATTCAACGATTCGTTTTGCTTCGGCACGCGCCGCCTCAACAAGCTTGAGATTCTTGAGTGCTTCCATGCCGATGTCGGATACACCCCACTGCTTCTTGCCCGAAAGATCTCCCGAACCGCGGAGCATGAGGTCGTGCTCGGCGAGCTCGAATCCATTGGCAGCTTTCGTGAGCGCTTTGAGACGGTCGAGCGTCGGTTGTGACTTTGATTCGGTGAAGAGATAACAATATGCCTGGTGATTACTGCGGAGCACGCGACCGCGGAGCTGGTGGAGCTGTGAGAGACCAAAGCGCTCGGCACCTTCAATGAGGATGATTGTCGCATTCGGTACGTTCACACCGACTTCAACCACCGATGTGGCGACAAGGATCTTGACCGAGCCTTCGGTAAACGCTTTCATCATGTCTTCTTTCTTTTCTGACTTCATTTTGCCGTGAAGCACACCAACAGAGAATTCGGGGAACACCTCGCGCGCGAGACGCTTGGCTTCTTCTTCAACCGACTTTGCTTGAAGCGCCATTTCGTCGGTTTCGTCCGGCGCGTCGATGCGCGGACAGATGACGTACGCCTGTCGTCCTGCTTCCAATTCTTGTCGCAGGTGTTCGTACACTTCTTTGCGTCCCGAAGGCGGCACGTTTTTGGTGATGATCGGTTTACGCCCTGGTGGCATCACATCAAGCAGCGTGAGATCGAGGTCTCCATATATTGTAAGCGCCAAAGTGCGGGGGATTGGCGTCGCAGTCATGCTCAAAAGGTGCGGGAGATTCTTATCCTTTCTCGCCAATGCGGCGCGCTGTTTGGTGCCAAAGCGGTGCTGCTCGTCGATGATGATGTAGGCCAAGTGTTTCCACTCGACTGTTTTTTGGATGAGCGCATGTGTACCGATGAGGATCGGGATCTCGCCGTTCGCGACCCATTTCAATAATTGAGAGCGAGAGATATTGGTCCAACCATTTGGATTGAGCTTAGACGGGAACTTCTTACAGCCCGATGACGTGATGAGTGCGACGTTAATCGGCAGTCCACGATAGAGCTCAACGAACGACTCGAAGTGTTGCGTCGCCAAGATCTCTGTTGGTGCCATGAGCGCGACCTGGAGGTTGCCGAAGTCTTGTTTACCATCAGCGACCTGCGCCATTTTCTGCAAATCAGATTTCTTTGGGAATGCTGGACCGCTTTGCACCATCTTGGGTGGGCGCGTGGTGACGACAGCAAAGCTCGTTGCTGCTGCAACAAATGTCTTTCCAGAACCGACGTCTCCTTCGAGGAGGCGTGACATCGCGCGCGTGCCTGCAAAGTCAGCAAAGATATCTTCGAGTGCTTTTGATTGTGCCGATGTGGGCTTGAAAGGGAACTTGGAGAGGAATCCATCAACGCTTTCTTTTGTTGGACGGATATCCCATGTTGGAAGCGAGTCGGTCATGTGGCGCTCCTGCTGCTTTTTGAGCTGAATGAAGAAGATTTCTTCGAATGCAAATCGTTTGCGGGCAGCGTCTGCGTCTTTGTTGTTCTCGGGCGCATGAATCCACACGAGCGCCGTGCCAAGCGATGGAAGATTGAGACGTTTGAGGACATCGGTAGGCAGAGGGTCGACAATCTGTTTCCCCGCCTCTGGCGGGACCCCGCTGGAAGCGGTGGCGAGGGCCCCGCCTTTGATGAGCTTCTTAATCGCGTAGTAGATCCAGCGCGAGGTGACACCACAACTCTCGGGATAGACAGGAAAAAGCGTCCCAACTGTCGGTTCACCGTGTTCGTCTCCATCCTCTTGAACAAAGAGCGAATCGGTTTCGTCAGGAATCACCGATGCGTGCGTTATCGCTGGGTTAGAAAGATAGAATTCACCACCCATCGCATTCTGCGAGGCCCCGCCGGAGGCGGTGGTGCGCTCCGAGATAGTTCCCTCGACTTTCACCGTCACACCTTCGGGGAACATTTTGGCGATGTAGGGTTGGTGGAACCAGACGGCTTTTACTTTGCCGCTCACGGTGTTAATCGTCGCCTGCGCCATCGGGATTTTCGACTTCCATCCTTTGGAGACTTTTGCTTTCGAGATGGTTCCGTAGAGCGTTACCTTCTGCCCTTTGGCGAGGCTGCCTGTTTGCGTCGCGCCTGAGAGGTCGTCATACCGAGCAGGGAAGTGATAGAAGAGATCGCGAACAGTCGTGACGCCAAGACGCGCGAGTGCTTTGGTGTGGGATTCGTCCACGCGCAGGGCGTCACTGAGCTTGTCGGAGAGATTCATATATCTATTGTAGCTGATGGGAGATGAGATAGTTTTTAAGCTCTTGACAAAACGTCCGACCACTTGACTTATGCTTTAAAAGCGTTATAATACAAGGTAGAGTTTCACTTCTGTTCCGATTTGGTCCTTAACAACAGAATGCTCAGAAATTGAGTTGAATTCATAGACTTCCTACAGCTTCTAACGCCCTCAAGGAGGGGGCCACCATGAAGAAAGTCTCTCGCATCATCCTCGTGTTGTTGTTGGCGGTGGTACCCATCGCCGCTTCGGCGCAGGAGCTTCCGATGATCTTTGCGGATCAATCGGAACAGCCGATCATCGAGCTTCGCCGCTTCTTCGTCCACTTGGATTGGAGGAGCGACGACTCGATCGATACGGCACGCCGTATCCGTCCGTTGATCTATCTTGGCCACGGCACCTGCCGCGGCAAGGTCGAACTCAACCTGGCGGCCACCGAGGTCGCCAACGACGCCAACGGCAACTGGGTGGAAATCGCCGCTCTCGAGTGTGCGGTCTCTACCAACACCACTGTGTCCGTGGGCCGACTCTTCTTGTCCGGTCCTCGTTCGACTCCTCCGCCATTCCTCTTGAGGACGGTGGAGTACCCAAAGTCGAACACGTTTGCCGCGTATGCGTATGGGGTCCAACTTCAGCGCGTATTTGGTGAATGGAACCTCATTGTCGACGTTACCGGCGATTCTGGCCGGCAGTTCAACGATGATGGCAACTTCGATCGGCTGGAGTCGTCCTTCCGTATCGGGCGCAAGCTCGGTTCAGTCGGCACGGTCTCATTTACGTCACAGCTCTCTCGGGATTTCACCCGCGTTGGCCTCGACTGGATGAGCGACCCGAGCCAGAAGCTCAACGTGTGGGCCGGCGTCTATTACGACGACGGTACCGCCGAGGAGCTCCTTGGGATGGTTCAGGTCTCGTATCCGCTCGGACGCTTCGTGCGTCCGCATGTGATGTGGGACCATCGACCCGATGGTTCGGAAGAATGGACCGTCGGTACAGAAGTCTTTGTCACTTCGCACGTTCGCGTGCTTGGTGATTACGAAGTCGAAGCCGATCGTTTCCTGACGCGTTTGCAGTTCCACTGGTAACGACCCCAAGGAGGGGAAATGAAACTCAAGGCACTCATCGTTGCACTGGCTCTGATGTTCGGTCTCACCATCAACGCTTCGGCGCAGATGACCTACGCGGTCGATCTGTCGTACGCCTCGCAGAGCGCGTTCAAGTTGTTCGGCAGTACGGCGTCGACTAATCCTATCGGTAAGGTCGACATCACTGCCAAGCGGAGCGGGTGGAGCACGGAATTCATCTTCGTTGATGGTCTCGACAACGACCAGAACGAAGGTGATATGGTTCGCTACTACGACGGCATCTTCAAGAAGTCGTGGGAGTCGGGGAAGCTCTCCGGCACGGCTGCAATGGAGTTGTTTTACGCTCCCGTGCAGTACGGTAGTCCGAGTTCCACGTTCATCTCGCCTCTGGTGACGGTGATGTGGACGCACAACAAGCACTTCTCTGTCGAGGTCGGTGCGCAGTACGTCGGTACGCACAACACCGACTACGGAGGCGATCGAATCTACGGATGGATTCAGCCGACGTTCTCGACGAGCTGGAAAGCGTTGACGTTCGAAATTTCACCGGGGTACATCCTTGGTGAGACGAAGCGAACGACGCAGTACGTTTCGTCGAAGCTCGCGCTCGGGGTGGGGCAGTACACGAGCGTGTACGTGTCGTATCTCGAGGCCAAGAGCTGGGGAACGGGTTCCCCAGGGATGGTGCCAATCGATGGCACGTGGACCGGCGGTCTCAAGCTGACCTTCTAGGAGGTGCTTCATGCAGATCTTCTTGATCATCCTTGTGGTGATTTACATCATCGGCGGATGCTGTGCGGTGAGGGTGGAAGAAGACCTTCACTTCACTCACAGCCTCTGTCGTATGGCCCGTCGATTCTTCACCTGGCCGATCAGCCCGATGTGGGCGATCGCCATCATGTTCCCGCGGTTTCGCTGAGCATTCTGTCTGCACAAACAGCCCCCAAAGGACGGGGCAAAAGAGGGCCGGTTTCGCTTCGTGCGGACCGGCCTTTTCTCTTTTCCACAGGCCATCCCCAGCCCAAAAGCCCTTTCTTGACACAGGTCTTTTTATGAGTACAATCTAGGGCTCCGGTCAGGGGATTTTTTATTGCCTGGTCGGGCTGCGTACTTTGATAATCAAATATGTAGATTGAGTACAAGATTTTCGGCGCTTCGAATAAAGCGCCGGAGTACTCGTCTATTCCTAAACATATCCGGTGTGTATGAGCTACGCACCGGACCAAGGGATGAAAGAGGACCCTCCTTCGCGTAAAGCTTCGGAGGGTGAATGCAACTATGATTCGTTGTGTTTTTTCTTTTGTTCTGCTCAATTATGAAACATGGTGACATGTTTTTATGTAGAGTTTGATCCTAGCTCAGGATGAACGCTGGCGGCGTGGATAAGGCATGCAAGTCAAGGGGGTCCGCAAGGACAACCGGCAAACGGGGTAGTAACAGGTGGGAACGTACCTAGAAGTCAAGAACAACCAGTCGAAAGATTGGCTAATACTTGATAGTCTCTTCGGAGTAAAGATTTATCGCTTCTAGAACGGCCTGCTTTGTATCAGCTAGTTGGTAAGGTAATGGCTTACCAAGGCAATGACGCATAGGGGAGGTGAGAGCCTGACCCCCACCACTGGGACTGAGACACTGCCCAGACAGCTACGGGTGGCTGCAGTCAAGAACCATCCGCAATGCACGAAAGTGTGACGGTGCGACGCCGCGTGGTTGATGAAGCACTTCGGTGCGTAAAGGCCTTTTATGAGGGAAGAAATTTTGACGGTACCTCATGAATAAGAGGCTGCTAATCTCGTGCCAGCAGCAGCGGTAATACGAGAGCCTCAAGCGTTATCCGGAATTATTGGGCGTAAAGGGTGTGTAGGTGGACATGTTAGTCCTGTGTGAAAGCCTGTTGCTCAACAACAGATCCGCATGGGAAACGGCATGACTGCGAGGGTGCGAGGGGTGAATGGAACTCATGGTGTAGGGGTGAAATCCGTTGATATCATGGGGAACGCCAAAAGCGAAGGCAATTCACTGGCGCATACCTGACACTGAAACACGAAAGCCAGGGTAGCGAATGGGATTAGATACCCCAGTAGTCCTGGCCCTAAACGATGATCACTAGCTTTTCGGAGTATCGACCCTCTGAGAGGCGAAGCTAACGCGTTAAGTGATCCGCCTGGGTAGTACGACCGCAAGGTTAAAACTCAAAGGAATAGACGGGGGCTCGCACAAGCGGTGGATCATGTGGTTTAATTCGACGATAAACGAAAAACCTCACCGAGGCTAGACATCCAGACGAATCTCAGAGGAAACTTTGAGAGCCTTCGGGCGGCTGGACAGGTGATGCATGGCTGTCGTCAGTTCGTGGCTTGAGCTGTTCCCTTAAGTGGGGTAACGAACGCAACCCCTATTGTCTGTTACAAGTGTCAGACAAGACTGCCCAGCACCAAGTTCGCAAGGAACTTGGAAATTACAAATACCAAAACTCAAATTCCAATTGGAATTTGATGCTTGGATTTTGGAATTTCCAAACTTTGTTAGTTTGGTGCTGGGAGGAAGGCGGGGATGACGCCAAGTCAGCATGTCCCTCTGATGCCTCGGGCTACACACGTGATACAATGGATGGTACAGCGGGAAGCGACGGGGTAACCCTGAGCGGATCCTTTAAAGCCATCCCCAGTTCGGATTGAGGTCTGCAACTCGACCTCATGAAGTTGGAATCGCTAGTAATCGTGGGTCAGCATACCACGGTGAATACGTTCTCGAGCCTTGTACTCACCGCCCGCCAAGTCAAAGGAGCCGGGAGTGCCCGAAACTCGCGCATTGCGCGGACTAAGGCAAGTTCGGTGACTAGGGTTAAGGCGTAACAAGGCACGGGTAGCGGAAGCTGCTCGTGGATTTTGTCAAATGACAAAATGCTCTGATCCCGAAAGGGTAGGAGTTTAGGCGGTCGATATCATGTGCCTCAATTGAGCATGTGATGGATCATGATTGAAGATCCTACGAAACAATCTATACACTCGGGAAAGACTGAGATTGAGCAGAACAAAAGAAAGAACATTTCTATATTTCGCAAAAAACGGCCCAACAGGGCTGTTTTTTGTTACCTGTGGAGGGTTGACAGGGGGTGTGAGGGTGGTATAATGTAATCTGAACAGTACCTTTTAAATGGGGAGGAATTGTGCCAGAGCTCAGCACTGCGACTATTGTCGGTAGAGTAGTAATCGGTACGACGCTGACCGTAGTCATTCTGGCATTTGGCCTAAACTGTTTCGTTCGCTTCGTCCGCTATCGCACAGATCGGGCAACTACGCCCACTGCACGAAAGGAGAAGTCCTCATGAACCTCTATTCACAAGCTTTGCCGATGCCCACGCGTCGGGAGCAGATTGGTCGGCGGCTCGGCCCGAAGGTCCTCGTCGTCGGTCTGAAGTTCATCGCCGGCGCGGGGCTCGTCTACGCCTTCCTCACCCTGGGGCTTTCGCTCTGAGCACCGACCAGCTCGCCTGGTCGCCACCCCCTCGCTACGGCGTCGGGGTGTTTCGTTTTCATTGAGAATATAAAGGTTTTTTGATATAGTCTCCTCGCTAGGTAATGCGCGTGTAGCTCAGCTGGTTAGAGCACGTCACTGATAATGACGAGGTCATAGGTTCGAATCCTATCACGCGCACAGAAATCGACTCCTCGGGTTTATTTAAAAGATCAACTGCACCTCGGGGGTGCAGTTGGTATGTTGCGCGACAGTGCGCGGAAGCCTACTCCTTGGTAGCGAGAACCTGATAGAAGGCGTTGTGCCCGGTCGCTCCTGACGTGTTGCAAGCCAGAAGCACTTCGGGGGTCATGGGTTGATGGAACACCCCCTTCATCACGAAGCCCTCTTTCTTGAGCTGTTCGGGGAACAGAGACGCCGGATGGTACCACACGACTGAATCGAAGGCGTTGCCCTTCGAGTCGACGTAGCGTTCCGCGAACCGTTGACTGTGTGTCATCGGCGCGGTCTCCATTGCTTCGTACTGCGCCCAGGCCGCTCGGCCTGTCCGTGCGGGACTGTCCTCCTGAAACAGGTCGGGGTGCATGATGGAGACGATGAGCCGACCTCCAGGCTTGAGCACCCGGTAGGCTTCTCGGAAGAAGGCTCGGCACTCTTCCGGGGAGTCATGGATGAGGACTGCGACGCAAGCGACGCAGTCGAACGACTCGCTCGGATACGGGAGTCCCTTGGCGATGTCGTCCTCATCGTAAATGATACCGAGAGGCTCGAGCATCTCATGCTCTCGGGCGCGAGCGAGCATTGTCGGGCTCCGATCGCAGCCCAGCACGATTGCTCCGTAGTCGCGAGCGAGCCGGCGGGAGATGAAGCCCGCACCACACCCAGCATCGAGAACGATTTCGCCGGGCTGCGCGTTCAGGATCTCCAGCGAAGGGAGTCGACCAAGGTGGTCGCCGACAACGGTGAGATTGTCGCCCTTCTGAGTCCACATCACTGCCGAACTGGATTCGTAAGGCTGGGTTTCGTCATGGTCCATGTGATTCGTCCTTTCAAGGTTGTAGCGGTCCACAGGTATTTTACATCACTTTTCAATATAGTCAACGAACGTTTTCTTTTCGGAATGTTACGGGCGCAGAAGTCCATTGTTCGATATACTCACCAAACGGGCATCCGTCTTCGCTAAAGCTCCGACGGGACAGGCGTGGCGGAATGTAATAAGCTGGGGTGGCGAAATTGGTAGACGCGCTAGCTTCAGGAGCTAGTTCTCGCAAGAGATTAGGAGTTCGAGTCTCCTCCCCAGCACCGTTAAGAGTTCGAGTCCCTGCCTTGCCGAAGCTTTAGCGAAGGCAGGTCCCCGTGCCCACAGCCCTTATCACCAGTATGTCTTTCGAAAAATCCTCAGAAGAACCAAAAAATGAAACGGCAGGGGTGACCCGCCGAGACTTTTTGAAAGGGGCCGCTACTCTTGTTGGATCGGCAATGCTTGGACCCGAGATTGTGAGTGCTGATTCTAATAAAGAAACTGAATCTCTTAACGAGGGCGAACCGGGACCTGAGTACATGCGCGGAATGCAAGAATTGCATGAAAAAGCAAAGACTGAAAAGAATGAATTCTTTGGTGTGTATCGAGAACAAGACGGTGCAGGGGCATGGAACGTTACAGAAGAAGAAAAAACATCAGGGTTAATAAATTTTGGAGAAATACAAAATTTTTTAGGAGATAGTCCGTCTCACGCACATCTTGTGCATACACATCCAGAACAATACACAGGAAAAGGGTGGTCTCCACCGAGCCTTTTGGACATACAAGCAGTTGTTGCTCTGAGGTATGCCTTTGAGGGAAAGAATGGAGACATAACACATCAAGTCGTTGATGGCACAGGGATATGGACATTTGAACTTGACCCTGCGAGTAAATTTGCTGTTGCGATGCGGTATCTTCAGATGAAGACACCCGATGTGATAGAAGCGCTTATGCATGACGCCGCAACGAGTCAGTTTGCCAAAGAGGGTGAGGATCCTCGCATAACCGGTATGGAGATGTTGGACAACATGGACAAGTTCAAGTCCTCGACACGCCGGAAGGTGAGAAAGTTGGAGGGGCTGGAGGAGACCCTTCTTGGAGATTTTAATCTTGGGGATTTTGATGTTCAAGTCGTAAATCGTGCGCGTCTAAGTGAGAGTGGTGAGCAGGAGCGAATGGGGGATCTCAAGGAGCATTATAAAAAGCTTGGTGTAACACTGTCGTACGAGCCTTTTGCTGGCGCCGCTTCTGTGTCCGAAGCCCAACAGTAAAATATATCTATCATGCAGGCAGTCATTCTCGCAGCAGGAAAGGGGACACGCATGGGCTCACTCTCGGAGGAGACGCCGAAGCCTATGCTTATGGTCGGCGACAAGAATCTCCTTCAACACAAGATCGACGCGCTTCCCGATGATATCGACGAAGTGATTTTGATTGTGCATCACCTCAAGGAGCACATCCAATCATTCTTCGGTGATTCATACGGCGGCAAGAAGATTACCTATGTTGAGCAGGGTGCGCCACAGGGAACAGCGCATGCATTGTGGCAGGCGCGTCCGCATATCACTGGTGATTTCATCTCGATGATGGGTGATGACATCTATAGTCCTGATGCAATACAAGAAGCACTCGCACATCCATGGGCCATGACAGTTTCGCCGTCATTGAGCTTTCCAACGACGCTTGATATTCAAACAACACCCGAAGGCTACTTCCATGACGCAGTCATCGACGATATTGGTCATGGTGGTCCTGTTTCCATCGATGTGTGTCTCTACAAGCTCAAGCCCGAGCTTTTTGATGCTCCGCTTGTAAAGATTTCGAACAAAGACGAGTGGGGGCTCCCACACACCATCTTTGAATTCATAAAATCAACAGGAACACCGGTCAAAGTGCTTCGCGATGAGCGTTGGATTAAGGTAAACACGCCCGAGGATCTCGAGCGTGCAGTAGAACAGCTCAGCCACGAATAGACATATGCTTTCATTCATCAAAACATTGACCCGCTCGCCGTACACACCGCTCATTACGGTGCGTATCTCGCGTGCGAATATCCTTCACAATCTTGGCGTATTTGCTGATGCTGTCGCGCCGGCAAAGATTGCACCGGTTCTCAAGGCTAACGCATACGGTCATGGGCTCGTCGAAGTCGCACAGATACTTGACGGCGATGCGCGCGTCTCATTTCTTATGGTTGATTCGCTCTTCGAGGCGCGCGTCTTGCGCGAAGCGCATATCACATCGCCACTTCTTGTTGCTGGGTATACACGACCTGCGGATATCATCACTGCCTCAGCACAAATGAACGATGTCGCATTTACCGTGGCCACCACAGAGCAGGTGCGCATGCTTGCGCAGCTCGCACAAAAGCCAGTGCGTATTCATGTGAAGGCAAACACCGGCATGAACCGCCAAGGACTCGAGATGGGCGAGATCAAAAAGGCGGTCGCGGACTTGTCGAACAATCCACACATCATCATCGATGGATTCTTCACACACTTGGCGAGTTCGGACGCGCCGAGCGATGATGATTTCACCCTCAAACAAATCGGTCGCTTCAAAGAAGCACGCGCGTTCATCGATCGTCTTCCACAGAAGCCGCGTTTTATACATGTTTCAAACACTGCAGGTGCGCGTTTCGCAAACATCCTCAACACAAACACATTTCGTCTTGGTCTTGGTCTCTATGGCATCAGCCCAATGGGGGAGAGCGACATGCTCCGTCCGGCGCTTTCGATGCATACGATTGCCACAAACATCCGCAAGCTCGAGCGTCTCGAGACCGTTGGGTACAACCGCACGTACACGGTCTATAAATCCATTACCACGGCGGTCATACCGATCGGTTACTACGAAGGTCTCGACCGGAGGCTTTCGAACAAAGGTTCAGTGCGTATCAAAGATATCGAATGTCCCATTGTCGGGCGCGTCTCGATGAATATGACGACAATCGACGTGAGTGCTGTCTCCGGTATCCGCGAAGGAGATGAGGTTGAGGTGGTGAGCGCTGATGCCACAGCACCAAACAGCGCTGCTGTGATGGCGGATCTGTGCGAAACGATTCCGTATGACATCCTCGTTGGTATCAATGGGGATTTGAGGCGAGAGGTCATCTAAATCTACTCGAAGCGGGGGAGATGGGTTTTCCAGAGGCTGATGCCGTCGTGGATGCGTATTTCATCGCTCTTGCCGAGCGCGCGGAGCGCGCGGACGTCGTTTTTCCATATTTCACCGTCCCAGAACTCGAGACTGTCGATGTTGGTTTTGTAGAGCGCTTTTTCGCCATAGACTGTGCCGACATAGAAGTGGCGCTTTTTATCTTCTTTTGCCATACGAGCGCAGTCGAGCATGAGCCAGAGACCGAGCGATTGATATGCGTATGCGAGGTCGTAGAACGAGAACCAGAAGTGGCTCATGGTGTCGTCGTTGCACAGAAAGACATACCCCACGATGACGCCATCAGCATCGGTGTATTCAACGATATGGGTGATGAATCCCGCATTGAGAATAGTATCGAATCGCTCGAGCGGCATGACACGGTCGCCGTGACGTTTCGCGAAGTATTCGAGGCAGAATGTTTGGAAGAGAGGATCCTTGGTATCGAATTTTGGGAATGGAAAGACGTTTCGCTGGAGCTTGCCGTCGAAGCGTTTGAGGATGCGGCGGTTCTCGCTGTTCGGTACGAACTTCTTGAGGTCGATGCGTGCGCTCCGCGCCATGTAGAGCGTGTGTTTGATGTGAGGTGAGCCGCTGAATGGGAGGAATCCTCCATCGTAGGCTTCGCTGAGCCCTTCGCCACGCTCGAGCACTGCGTATTCGCAGTAACCGAATGAGTATGTCGCGTATGAATGCGCGAATTCGCTTTTGAAACGTTTCATAGATTATGCAGAGAATTTTTCCTCAATCATTGTAGGGATTGATTCAACGAGCCCATCCATTGGTCCTGAGGTGAGGATGAGAACCACGTCGTTTGCTTCGACTTTTTCCAAAAGGATTTTGTTGCACTCTTCCGGTGTTGAGACGGGGAGTGCGTTTGCACCGCTTGCGAGCACACGTTCCATAATCTCTTCGTGTGACGCTTGGTCATGATTTCCAACGCCGATGTCTGCAGGATGATAGACCAAGGTGAGCGCGGCATCGCAGAATACGTCGTCATACCAGTGGAGCATCGCTCGGTTACGCCAACTGAACGTGTGTGGTTCGAATACGATGACAAGACGTCGCTCGGGGAAGTGGGCGCGAATCGCGCTGATAGCAGCACGCGCTTTGTCGATTGATGAACCGTAGCCTTCATAGACGGGGACAGATGACGTGACAGTCTTCTTTTCGAGACGTCGCTTGATGCCCTGGAACACTGCCACGCCTTTGGTGAATTCTTCGGGAGTGAGGATGTCGTGTCCAATGAGAAAGGCTGCTGCGCCGATGATGTTTTGGATATTGTGATCGCCGAGGAGAGTCGTTGTTATGGTGCAGACCGGCGTACCCTCCTGGGTAATCGTCGCAGTTGTTGTCTCGCCACGGACTACATCCTGAGCACTCCAGAGAGGATCGTTTTTCGAATTTAACCCGTATGTCACTGTTGTATCGACATGCGGTGCGATGAGCTCAAGGACACCAGGGTTATCGATACATGCGGTGATGGTTCCCGTTGCGGGGACTTTTGCGAGAAGTTCTTTGAATGGTGCGCGGTAGCTCTCGGGAGTAGGGAAGACATTCACATGATCGTGCTCTCCGGCGATAAGGACGATGTTGTCGGCCTTGAAGTGGAGGAACTTGGAACGCTTATCGATACCTGATGTTGGATACTCGTCTGCTTCGACAACAAAGAATCGTCCTGCACCTAAGTGCGATGCGAGACCTCCACCGACCGGGGGAGCGCCGGTGAACCAACTCGGGTCTTTGCCGCTTTCTGCAAGAATGCGCGCAATGAGTGAGCTCATCGTCGACTTTCCGTAGCTGCCAACGACGAGCACAGTCTCTTGATCTTTTGAGATGTCGGCGATGACTTCGGGAAATGTCTTCACTTCGATGTCGCGTTCGCGCGCCGCGACAATCTCTTCGTTATCGGCGAGCTTCGCGCTTCCACCGCCCACAACGAGGTCGACACCAGTTGGGATGTTTGCGGACGAGAACGAGTCAGCGAAGGGAATCTTCTGATCGATGAGGTAGCTCTTGATAGGGTCGAAGCAGCCGCTATCTGATCCGGTGACGTCCCAGCCTTTCTCTTTGAGTAAGACTGCCGTGGCGCTCATACCAACACCACAAATGCCAACAAAATGCGCCTTTTTCATGAATGGATTGTATCACGCCGATAATCTGTATGAGATTTTCATAAAGAGGGAGGGTTGATTTTCATCATAAAGATTGTATAATCGTTTCAGAAAAATTTGTTCACCGTTGGTCCGATGATCAACGGTCCACCTTTCCAAAGAAGAGGAGATAGACGTGAATACATCGAAGGAGCAGACCCTCGACGACAAGAGCTGGGCTGGGAACTACTGGGGTCGCAATGGTGCGTTGCGACAAGAGCTCGCAAAGCATCGCGCGCTGCTGCACAACCGCTTTATGAAATGGCACGGTATGAACTGCATCAGCAGTGCGTATCACTCTGCGGCCGGTAATGCGGTCGCGAAGATGCGAGCTCAGTGGTGGTTCGCGCCGTTCTGGGCGATCGTCGCTCTCTGGTGCGCTGAACGCGCTCTCAGGTGGTCCAACAAGCTCTGGAACGAGAGCTCTGCCTACGAGAAGACTCCGGACATCTGCGAAGTGAGGCAGTCGATCTGTCGGAAGGTCTCAGCCTTCCTTCCGTGGCGTCGGAGGTATCTCGGTGAGGCCTCCTGTGCAGTCGACAACGGTTTGCTCTTACTCAGCGGTCATGCTCATACTCCGCACGTTCGGCCACTGCTTCTGATTGGTCGGGCAGATATCCTGCTTCGGGAAGGGAAGATGCCCGAGGATGTGCGGCCTCTGGTCAATGAAATCCGTGAAATGGCCGATGCGGTCATCATTCATCTCTCTGACCAATCGACGCTTCCCTTCGTCATTGCTGAGAAACGGCATTATGCGCGGGTGTACCGACATCTTGCCGATCTCTATCTCCGGGTCGGCTGGCGAGGGCGAGCTGCGACGTGTCGTTTGAAGATGCTGGATCTCGCCGAGGAGTCTGGCGCCGCCGACCAAGTCCTCAAGTCACGAGTGCGCTAGTCGTCGACGATTAACCGTTCCTTTTCCTCCGCTGGCTGGACGCCCGCGGAGTTTGTTTTATACGGACATGCGTTTAGACGATATTTCACGTACACTCACCTTTATATGACCGAAAACCCAAAGCTCTACGTCATTGGAACGCCCATCGGCAACCTTGAGGACATCACGGTCCGAGCCCTTCGCATACTCAAAGAGGCGGATGTGATCTTTTGTGAGGACACGCGTATCACCAAGCGATTGCTCGAGCGGTACGACATTACCACGCGCGTGACGAGCATCAATGCGCGCACCGAGCGCGCAAAGACACACAGTGTGTTGGGCGCGCTCACCGAAGGCAAGAACACTGTCATCGTTACCGATGCGGGCACGCCGGGTATCTCTGACCCAGGTTCGTATGTCATCAACGCGGTCCGCGAACAGCTTCCGCATATCAAAATCGAAGCGATTCCTGGACCATCAGCGCTCACCGCAGCGCTTTCGATTGCTGGCGTCGATGCCGCTGAGTTTCTCTTCTTGGGATTTATTCCTCACAAAAAAGGACGACAGACGATCGTCAAAGAACTCGCGGAGACCGAGCGCACCACCGTGCTCTACGAATCGTCTCACCGCATCATGAAATTCCTTAATGAGTGCAAGGAGTTCTTCCCACCAAATAGGATGATGGTCATCGCGCGCGAGCTCACCAAGATCTTCGAAGAAGTCGTCCGTGGTACACCCGATGAATTGATTGCATATTTTGAGGCTGATGAAGACAAGCAACAGGGAGAGTTTGTCGTCATCGTCCCTCGTTTTGATAAGAAAGGCTCTCAAGAAGAAGAGAGCGAAGAATAGCTGTATAGAAACAATGAACCGCCGGCTCGGTCCATCGTCCACGTACGTGGAGAAGGCGAGGCGGCGGTTGTTAGTTGGGGAGAGAGATGAGGTTTCCCTCCCGTGCGAGTTTCTGGTTTCGAATCAGCTCATTGACGGCGTGTCGGGCTGCCGTTCTCCCCAGGTCGGTCTTGTTCATGAGGTACTGAACAAGTTCGCTGTGGCTGGTGCGGTGAGCAGCCCCTCGTACGTCCAGCAGGAATCTGACATGCATCTCAATCTCTTCCCGATCGGCCATGTGCCCTCCTGGGTGGCGGTTGTTATTAGTATCGAAGAACTACATAGAGCCTGCGTTCTTCGATGCGGCCCGCTGATTCGAGGTCGACGATTCTTCCATACGCGGAGTTGACGACGCTCGATTGGGGTCCGTGCACGGCCTTTCTGTCCATGAACTTTTGGGCAGCTTTTTCCGCGACCCTATCCCGGCTTCGTTGGCCTGCCGGAAGTTCGTCGATTGCCGCCAGGATGCATCGGTCCATGAGGTCATTGTCATTCTCTCGAGCCATGTTTTGTTCCTCCAAAGGTCAATGAGTGGGCGTTCTGGCATGAGAGTACCATAGCGGTTTTTTGGCGTCGAGCGCTCGGCACGCTATACTCCTTTCATCTTTTCTATGACATACGCCGCTCCAAAACCATCTCACGCAAAACACCTCATCGTGCTCGTCGGCGCATGCGTCATTGTTTTTGTTGCGATTTTTGCATTCGTGCCACACATCTTCTCATCGACATACACGAGCCCGCTCGCAGCAGCAGATAACGACAAAAAGAAAGAGGTTGCTGAGGTGGTCCCCGAACTTCCCAAAAAACCGCAGGTTGCTCATATCGAAACACCCGAGGCTGTTAAAGCAATCTACATGTCGCAGTGCGTGTCGGGGACACCATCGTTCCGCGACAAGCTCGTGACGCTCATCGATGAGACCGAACTCAATGCGGTTATCATCGACATCAAAGATTTCACTGGTAAGCTTGCATTCACTCCAGAAAATCCTGAGCTTGCGTCATCGGTTTCTGACGCGTGTGGCGCGCGCGACATGAAGAGCTTCGTCGAAACGCTTCACGCTAAGAATATCTATGTGGTCGGACGCATCACCGTGTTTCAAGACCCGTACTACACTAGTCTTCACCCTCAATTTGCAGTAAAGAAAGAAAGTGATGGCACTGTGTGGAAAGACCACAAAGGTTTGGCGTTCATCGATGTGGGTGCAGAGGAGTATTGGAAATATATTGTTGATATTTCGCGCTCGGCCTACGAGATTGGTTTTGATGAACTTAACTTCGACTACATTCGATACCCCTCGGACGGGAACATGAAAGACATCGCTTTTACGTTGTCCGAAGGAAAACCCAAGGCAGAAAAACTCGAAGAGTTCTTTGCATATCTTCACGAAGAGCTTTCGGAGCCGTGGGGTGATTTTGAAACGGTACCAAAACTCTCGGCTGATCTTTTTGGATACACCACAACCAATCATGATGACTTGGGAATCGGACAAGTGCTCGAGCGCACACTTCCGTACTTTGATTACGTGATGCCGATGGTGTACCCATCGCATTACAATGCTGGATTCATCAACATTGCTAAGCCAGCCACATCTCCATACGAAGTTGTGAACTATTCGATGGAAACCGCAGTGGCTCGTGCTAATGCAATGATCACAAGCGTTGACTCGACCGCGACGACGACCGAAGCTGCATTCCTTCGTGAACAGGTCAAAAAGGGAAGAGGCCATATCGAAGCCTCACAACTCCGTCCATGGCTTCAAGACTTTGACCTCGGTGCCACCTACACGCCCGAGATGGTCCGCGCACAGATGCAGGCAACGTATGATGCTGGTCTCAACTCATGGGCGCTCTGGGATGCTGGAAATACGTACACCCGCGCGGCGCTTAAATTGGAGGAGGTGGCATCTCTGGACACGGTCCAATAAAGATGGTATCGTCTTTCTTGGAACATTAACCCTGACGCAGGTGAGAGGAGGTGAGGGACCGTGGAAAATCCAGTTGTGAACAACCGGTCCGTCATCATCACGGACCACGCATTCGAAAGGATGCTGCAGGTGTGGCCACATGTTGCTCGGCGGTATGAGCGGCTTACCAAGCCACGCCAGCAGCTCCACCAAATGTTGGAAGAGGCTCGTTTAACACCTTTCCCAACCTTTCGGGCATTCTTTCGAGAAGAGGCCTACCAGCAGTATGCTGAGTGTTGGTCATGCGGTTTCCTGGCGTTCATCCTTGTCCCAGCCGACGAACAATACGTGCTCGTCACTGTGGAGATGTCCGAGGAGGGGCGTGAACGTCTGAGAAGGCGGGGTCGCGCTGCCGGCGACGTGTATGCGTACATCAAACGGCCTCGGGGGGAGGCAACTGTCGGCTAAAGGCGATCTCACTGCACGTGCAGCGGGGTCGCCCTTCTTTTTTAGATTACATCTTTGACATGCCGATGTGTGAAGCATAAAGTGTTCATCGGACCGCATTCTTCCCTTAGTAAGGAGGTAGATGAGTGTTGGATCGCGGATTTGTTCCAGGTCTCTCTCTGGCGTCGTGTGACGTCAAACGGCATGCCGTCCTACGGTATGCGTTCTGGTGCCGGCAGCTCGGGAGACGATATCCTCAGGGCTCCTGGGCCGATGAGGTGAATGATCTTCTTGAGCGGGCGGTGCCGTGCAGGTCCATGTCTCAACTCCATCGCGAGAAGCGGGAGCGACATTTCAGAAAGCCTGCGGAATATTTTCATGCAGGCGAGTTCAGGTTCGTAGTGCTCCGTCGAGTGGAGTGCAGTATCATCCTGACAGCGGAGCCCGATATACACCCAGACAAGAAGGGTGTATGGGAAGAGGTTCTTGCGCGTATGTATCGGCAGCGATCTCGTCGCAAGCGCCGGAAGTGCCGCAAGCCCCACAAGCACCATCACTGAGCCCCAAGCTCCGAGCGCCGACCCGATCCACCCTGCGAGGTGGATAGGGACGGCGCTTTTTGTTGTTGAGGTACGACGGTGGGGGTGGTACTGTCTGAGGTAGAAAAGGAGGTGCGAGATGTCCATCTCTGTTCCTAGAGAAGCATTCACCGGACTTACGTGGCCTGGTGACGGACTGACGGCGCTTCTCCCTGGAGATATATTTCTTCTTCATACCGGTAACCGGATGAGACTGCGGGTCAAGAGAGGCGAACAGACCCTGCAGTGGTTCGTTACCGGGCGAGAGGATATTGACCTCGGGGAGCGAAGGACGCCGGAAACGCTCGATCGGTGGATGCGTGAGATCGCTGCACACTATGATCTCGATGCGGCGCTCCATGTACGTGGGACGCTTTTCTCCGTCTACCATCTCCGTTCTCGGCCGGTTCCCGTTGCGCTGCCCTGATGTCGTCGTTGTCCGACGGCTGGGCAGCGTTTTTTTCTTTTCATACAGTGTCATATACTATCCGTATCCATGTCCTTTGATCCAAAACGAATCACCTACATTGGCGAGACCGATTACCGCAACAAACAAGTGAAGTTCGGTATCCGTGCCAACGACCGAACGCGTCACATGTATATCATCGGTAAAACCGGTACCGGTAAATCGACGCTCCTCGAGAACATGGCCGTTCAAGATATTCAGAACGGCGAAGGGTTCGCATTTCTCGACCCACACGGTAAGACCGCTGAC
>Ga0172380_10003091_pt1 | contig 23777 bp, 24 predicted proteins | sample Leawe162metaG_FD_119747 | JGI IMG/M metagenome (GOLD analysis project Ga0172380, IMG submission 119747) | Leachate microbial communities from a municipal landfill in Southern Ontario, Canada - Leachate well 162 metaG | ecosystem: Engineered > Solid waste > Landfill > Unclassified | place...
GTTGCCGAAAAGCTCAAAGCAAGCGATAATAGCCCTGAAGGCCTCATCCAGCACCACGATGGCTGGATCAAAAACCACGGGGCAATGAGGGGATAATATGGCAATAAAAACAATTCTATGTATTGAAGATGACCGCTTTATCGGCGAGATGTATGTCCGTAGCCTCAAAAAAGCCGGCTACAACGTCGACTGGATGGTCGATGGCAACGACGGGCTGATCGCCGCACGCAACAAATCCTACGACGTGATTTTGCTCGATGTCATGCTGCCAGAACGCCGTGGTACCGAGATCCTCGAAGCCCTGCGCGGCGGCAAGAAAGATCTGATCCCAAATAGTAAAGTGGTGATTCTGACCAACTTCGATCAAGATGACGAGTCGCGCATCGCTCTGATGCACAATGCTGACGCCTATCTTATAAAAGCCGAGATTACGCCTAAAAAACTCCTCAGCCTCATCGCCGATCTCGATACCGACCACGCCTAGACATTTTTAGCCATTTTTGGTACAGTTAACAGAGTCAAATCGGCACATAGTGTCTTGCGACAGACAAGCTCCATATGGATCCTTCGGACCATATGAGCTCCAAATTCCTCGGAAGTGAACAAAAATGCCAGCATTTTTGGTTACATTTCTCTCACAATTTGGTCTCATCGTCTAACGGTTAGGACACCAGGTTTTCATCCTGGCAATCGGAGTTCGATTCTCCGTGAGATCACCAAGAAAAATGCCTCAGCATCTGCTGGGGCCTTTTTCTCGGTAGGTTTTCGCAGAAAACCGAACTCCGAAGGAGTGCGAATCTTGTCACAATCTTTGATTTGACAAGATTTAGCTGATGGCAGAACAAGAAGCGAAGCGGATTGTTATGTCATCTTGCGTTCTTCTCCGTGAGATAGCCAGATTTGAAATAAGAGATGATTGGTTCAATTCCCACAAATCAATATTTCGCCTATACTATTTACCATGGATGAAAGTAAGTCTACATACGATTTATATGGAAAATCTCTAGCGATCGACTACGAGACACAAGGTGATTCATGGTTACATAAATTACATGAATGTATAACAGAGATATACGAAAATATTACAGGGTGGGGTGCTTCATTTGAGCAAGCTTCATCGACATTTATATACCCCCACTGGACTTATAAGCCAACGGCCGGCGCAAACGATGCAAATGGAGTTCAACTAAACATTGTTCCTTTATCAGAAGAAGAGAAGAAGAGTGTTTATGTGTTTTTAGTTGCGAATAATGAAGTTGCCGAACAAGATCGTGAAAAGTGGAAGACTGCAATAAATAAAGCAATCGATCTTTTAAATGATGATAATCCGGAGTTTGAATGGGCGGCGGTTATAGGATTTGATGGTGGCAATACAGAGCAGCCTGTAGCGCTACGCAAAAAAGTATCATTTGGAAATGTAGTTATTAGACCTGGACGCAAACCTTTAAAAGCCGTAAGTAGTTACGGGAATCAAAGCATGTACGGATCACAGTACACAATGGCTTGGCCGATAATTATTGAAGGAAAGTCTAAAGGCTATAACTGGTGGGCTGCCAGTAATGAGGCTGCTCAAGAGGTTCAGGATATCGCTGCAGTAGTCTCTCTTTCGCTAGAAACAACCTGGAAAGTAATACATTCTCCTCAAACCCTCCCGCTTGGTGCACTACAAATCCCTAAATTAGCCGATAACGAGCCGCCCTGGAATGGTCCAGAAAAAAAACTTAAATCTATCCCAAAATGGGCAGTATCCGTTCTGGATCTAATTTCGGAAGAAGCAGAATTAAGACAAATACTTAGAGCATACTACCAGGGCCTAATGATGCAGTCTGAGCATCCGTCATATGCATATGTTGCATTTACTGGAGTAATTGAATCTATCGGCAAGAAGATACTTGGGAAAAAATGTCCATGCTGTGGAAGTGAATATAGAAATAAGAAAAAATACATAGCCGGTATAGAATCTGTTATACCAAATGGAGCTGAAAGAAAACTACTTATAGATGGCTACAAATTGCGAAGAAGCACTACAGCGCATGAAGGAAGCTTGCATGGATTTGAACATACAGGGGGAAGCATGGTAAGCATAGACATGTTTGCACCTCGTCATCCGTCTGTCGATTTTGTATTCAACGATTTACGTAAAATTAAAGACGCGGCGGCAAAAGCCCTTTCGCTACAATTAAGAAAAGCGATTAAAACGAACCAAACGGTGTGACTTGTAAAGATATCAAGGGTTAGCTACGAATTACATGATTACAGCGGATATCTACGCTAGAGATAGCCCCTCATAAGCTTGTCATTGGCCGCCTAGGCACAACTCTAAAAATGTATAGCCTCTATCTTTCTCTTTAAACTGAAAACCATTTCGTATATAAATAGGAATGGCTTCTTCCAGCGCTATCACTTTTACAGACGAAGCTTCCGTGTCTCTAGCGATTTGAACCAGTTCTCCAACCACCCGCGTTCCTATACCACGACCACGCAGGTATGGTGTAACCGCTATTGCACTGATTTCCAAGGTACGTCCATACCCTACAAGACGCGTACGGGCTGCAACCGCTACGGGATCACCGTCAATAACAGCGTGATATGTGTCAAATCCAGCGTTATGCATCTCAAAAACCTGCCACTCGTTGTCAATCGATTTGGTTGTTTGTTCTGGTGCCATGCCGTAGGCGGAACGAGTAAGCCTATTGAAGATCGCGACAGATTCATCATCATCGGGTGAAGTGGGAGAAAAGGGTTTTAGTAAACGATCGTACATTTTTATATATAACTACATTAATATATATTCGTCAACAATTGACGAATATCACTACACAATGTATAGTATAAACATATGACAACAGAGACAACACAAGTCGGGTGCGTCAAAGCCGCAACGGAAATCCTCGGCGATAAATGGACGCCGCAATTGTTGCGTTTTTTCATCAACAACGAAGTAGTACGTTTTTGCCAGCTGCAAGACATGGTCGGCGGGATCAACCCGCGTACGCTTTCAGCCCGCTTGGTGGACCTCGAAGAGCACGACATCATTCACAAGCTCCAGCACGAAAACAACAGCCGCTGCGAGTATGTCTTGACCAACAAGGGCAAAGACCTCCTGCCGATCCTCAAGGGTATGGAATCCTGGTCACTCAAGTACGACGGCTAATCCTCAGCTAGATTTCAATTACGGAGTATACTATAAGAGTATGAGAGTACTCGTTATTGAAGATGAACACAAGATAGCCAATGCTCTAAAACGAGCCTTGGAACAAGAAAGCTACGCCGTGGATGTGTCGTACGACGGCGACGACGGGTATGCCATGGCCACCACCGAACCCTATGATGTCGCGATTATCGACCGCATGCTGCCTGGCGACCATACCGGCATTGATATTGTGAAAGCCATGCGCGAAGCGAAGATCCATACTCCCGTGTTACTCCTGACGGCGCTCGGTAGTGTTAGCGACAAAACAAAGGGGCTTGATAGTGGCGCCGACGATTACCTGGTGAAGCCATTTGCACTAGAAGAACTGCTCGCCCGGGTACGCGCCCTGGTGCGCCGACCCGTGGAAGTGCAGGGAACTACACTGCAAGTCGGGGATCTGTCACTCAATACCGTCGACTTTAGCGTCAAACGAGCCGATAAAGACATTCAGCTTACCTCGAAAGAATTTGGGCTTCTGGAATATCTCCTGAGAAACCAAGGCCGTCCGATTTCCAAAGACACCATTATCGCCCATGTGTGGGATTATGATGCCGACATTTTGCCCAATACCGTTGAGGTATATGTAAAATACCTGCGCAACAAGATCGACGCGCCGTTTAAAAAGCCGCTCCTCCATACGGTGCGGGGCTTTGGGTACAAACTCCAAGCCTAAGTCATGTTTGAAAAAGCCACACTGAGACTCACCGGCTGGTACCTGCTGATTATTATGGTTATCAGTCTGATTTTTAGTGTACTCGTCTACCAATCGGCTGCCAGCGAGATCAACACCCGGCTGGAGCAATTTAGTGAGCGCCTGCCCGATAGCTTCGATATAACGCCGGCCAACCAGTTCAATAACCTCCGCACCGCCCAGGCGACCGAAGCCGCTCATAATATCCTCATCAATCTGATATATATTAACTGTTTGGTGCTGGCCGCCGGTGGTGTGGCCAGCTACCTGATGGCTCGGCGTACGCTGCTGCCAATTCAAGAAGCTCACGAAATCGAGTCGCGCTTTGTCAGCGACGCAAGCCACGAGCTGCGCACCCCGCTGGCGGTGATGAAGACCGAGCTCGAAGTTGCCCTCAAAGATGCCAACCTGAGCGCGGGTGATATGAAAGACTTGCTGCAGAGCAACCTCGAGGAAGTGAATAAACTCACGAAATTGTCTCAGACACTTCTCAGTCTTTCGAAGATGGAATACGACGACCTCACGCATGAGGCTGTACCGTTTCAGGCCACCGCTCTGGTGGTTATTGATCGCTACGACAAGCCCCGCACGAGGATCCGCGTCAAACAACGCGCCAAACCCCTCATCCTTGACGCCCACCAACCCAGCATCGAGGAGCTCTTTACTATCCTCATCGATAACGCCCTCAAATACTCACCACCAGCTTCGCCAATTACCATCACGCTTGGCAAGCGTAATAATCGGGCCGAGTTTGTCATTTCTAATCTCGGCAAGGGCATTAGCGCGGCCGATCTGCCGCATATTTTTGATCGCTTTTATCGCGCGGATAACGCCAGGACAGGCAACGAGAAGACCAGCTTTGGCCTTGGTCTGTCGCTAGCCAAAACCATCGTCACGCTCCACCACGGCGAATTAAGTGCCACTAGCGCACCAGATAAGAAAACGACATTTCGGGTGCTGCTTCCGATCATGAGAAAACCTGCGCGCCAGGATGGCAAAATTACAACGAAAAAGGCCTGAAATTCAGAGAACTCTCAGTAAAGAAAGGCATACTAAAATTAGTAGCATCCACCACCGACAGCGGCTACACAAACAAACCAAAAAAAGGGGGAGTACAGATGAATACAACCACCACCATTTACCTTAGTAAACAGGGCATGAAAGATCTTCGTAAACACATTAGCCAGCTGGAACACCAGCAATCCAAGGCCTTAAACGATTTACGTGAGCTCGACAAGTCCGACAAGCGCGAAGAGCGCATGCTACTGATCGAAAAGCTGGCCGCACTGGAGGCGGTAGAAAGTGAACTCAGCGAGAAAAAGCAGCTCATGAGCGAAGCCAAGCAATTGCCACGTAAACGTGACGCCATCCGGGTTGCCCTTGGCTCGGTCGTCGATCTGGTCGACCAGCAAGGCCGCCTGATGCGCTACACGCTGGTGGATAGCATCGAGGCCAACCCGAGCGACGGGCGCATCTCGATTCTCAGCCCCCTCGGTCAGAGCCTGCTCGGTAAAACTGCCCAGCAGACGATCGAATGGACGACGCGGCATCTCAAAACCCAGCAACTTCAGCTTGTGCGTATCGCCTAATACGATACTGTTTTACTATCAAATCACCTCTTTCGCTAAAGGGGTGATTTTTTGTTACAATAGAGCTAATGCTTTACTATAATAAATCGACGCGGCAAACGCTCGACGACCTACAGGTCTCCGAAAAGGGACTTGCAAATTCCGAAGCCAAAGAACGCCAGCTGGTTCATGGACTCAACACCATCCGGGTGAGCGGGGAACCGCTCTGGAAGAAAATCGTCGAGCCCTTCGCTAACGTTTTTATGTTGGTTCTCTTCATTGCAGCCCTCATCAGCCTGCTCCAAAATCACGCCCTTGATGCCATTATCGTGCTGGTCATTATGGCGGTCAGCGCCCTTATCTACTACGTGCAGAGCTTTTCGACCTAACGGATTTTACGCTCGCTCCGCGCCCACACGGCACAGAACGTCGACGTCTTACGTGACGGCAAGTACGTGTCGCTCGACACAACGCTCCTCGTACCTGGCGATATTATCCAGCTCACCGAAGGGGAGAAGATTCCCGCAGATGCCCGTGTTCTACAGGCCAGCTCGGTCCGAGCCGACGAAGCCCTGCTGACCGGTGAATCTGCCCCTGTCTCTAAACAAAGCGAACCGCTTGAGGGCGACAAAGAAGTCTACGAACGCAGCAATATGCTATTTCAAGGTTCGTTTATTATCTCGGGAGAAGTGACAGCCGTGGTCGTCTCGACGGGCAATGATACCGAGTTTGGCCAGCTGGCCGCGCTTTCCAGTACCACCGAGATGAGCAGCCCTGTGCAGCGCAAGATCGATACACTTATCTCACGTATTATTGGCGCTGTTACCGCTGTCGCAATCGTGGCTTTTTGCCTCGCACTCCTACGCGGCATGGAGTTGAGCGAGAGTATTCGGTTCGTCATGGCCTTGGCCGTCTCGGCTGTGCCCGAGAGTCTGCCGATCGCTATCTCGGTCATTTTGGTACTCGGCATGCGGCGAATGGCGCGCAAAAAGGCCCTGGTGCGCAATATGCGCGCTATCGAGACAGTTGGTGTCATTACCACTATCGCCACAGATAAAACCGGCACCCTGACCAAAAATAAGCTCTCCGTCCAGGAAGTCTGGCAACCACCAGAGATTCATAGCAATATTGCGCACCACGTCGCGCTGAGCATCAATAACGGCTCGTCCAAATCGCACGACCCACTCGATATCGCTATGCATGAATTTGTCGATCATGAACGCGCGGCCATGCCCAAAACCAAACCGATCGTCAGCCTACCGTTTGACCAAGTCGCCGCTATGAGCGGTAATCTGTGGCACAAGGGCGAAGGCTTTGAGCTCTACATTAAGGGCGCACCTGAACACGTGCTAGCTCGCAGCAGCCTGACCAGCGGGGAAGAGGAGGAGGCGATCCATGCGCTTCATCAGCTGACAGGGCAAGGTTACCGCGTCATTGCACTGGCAGAAACGTATTTGAAGGGCGAGATCATCGCTTTTAGTGATATTCCAAAATCGCATCCGCTGACTTTTGTGGGCTACATTGCCGTGGCCGACGTGCTGAGGCCCGAGGCCAAGCGCGCCATCGCGGCAGCTCAATCCGCTGGTGTCACCGTGCGCATGATTACAGGCGATCACCTCGAAACTGCCTTTCATATCGGTAAGGAGCTCGGCATGGTCGCCAGTCGGGATCAGGTCTTTGATAGCCGCAAGATGAACGTCATGAGCGACAAGGAGCTCGAAGCGGTGATTGATGATGTGCGGATTTTCTCCCGGGTCATCCCGGAGCACAAATATCGAATCTTGAGCCTGCTGAAGAAAAATAATATCACCGCCATGACAGGTGACGGTGTCAATGACGTTCCGGCTCTCGTCAATGCCAACGTAGGTGTGGCGATGGGTAGCGGCTCACAGATCGCCAAGGATGCCGGCGATATTATCTTGCTCGACAATGATTTTAAAAGCATTATCGACGCCATGCGTGAAGGTAGGATCATTTTTGCCAATATCCGGCGTATGTTGATTTATCTGCTCTCCACCAACGCTGGGGAAGTCATGGTAGCAATTGGCGCGCTGCTCATCGGTGTGCCGATCCCGCTCGTACCAGTCCAAATCTTGTGGGTCAATTTGGTGACCGATACCTCACTGGTTATTCCTATCGGCCTTGAACCAGGTGAGAAAACTGTCATGAGCCACCGGCCCAAACGACCTGATGCGCCGATCCTCAGCCGGCACATGATCGGCCGCATGATCCTGATGGCGCTCACCATGGCAGCTGTCACCCTGACGCTCTATGTGATGTTTACAAATATGTACGGGACAAATTACGGCCGTACAATCGCGTTCTCAGCGCTCGTCGTTATGCAGTGGGCTAATGCCCTGAACGCGCGTAGCGATTACCAGTCGCTCCTCGGACGGCTCAAGGTGCTCAATATCCACTTTGTCATCGGCATCACAGTGGCCGTCAGTATGCAGATGCTGGCGCTGTTTGGCCCGCTCCAACAGGTACTCCACATTCACCCCGTGGCGATCGGGGATCTGGTCATCACTGGCATGATTGCCTTTATTATTCCAATCCTTGTCGTCGAGATCCATAAACTTTTTGGGCGCCATTTCTACCAGTCTCCTAATCTCGTAAAGTAGAACCACCACTGGTCAAGCATCGCACCTGCATGCTATAATATGCGAGCACTGGGGTGTCGCCAAGTGGTAAGGCATCGGCTTTTGGTGCCGACATTCGGGGGTTCGAATCCCTCCACCCCAGCCATGAAAAGAGTCGAGCATTTGCTCGGCTTTTTTCGTGATTGCGAGCGAGCGGGTCCGAACTTTCGAGTGTGCATTCGGGGCGAAAAGTGCCAGTGACACTTTGAGAGCGATGTTCCGATGACGATTAATCGTCAGTCGTGAACTCGCGGGGTCGCGGGACGTGACTCGAATCCCTCCATCCCAGCCAGAAGTGATGTATTAATAAGTCCCTCCACCCTGCCAAGCACAAGCAGTGTAGAACTAAGACTTCCTTTGAAGTCTTCTTTTTTGTTATGATTAAGGCATGAGAGAGATTGAAATAAAAGCAAAAGTTGAAGATAAGGAGTCGCTCATCGATACCATCAAAAGTATGGGCATTCAGTTGTCGGCACCTATCAAACAGCACGACGTCGTTTATGGCCAAGAAGGCATAGCGGATAATGCTCCCGGCTCAATTTGGCTTAGGATTAGAACTGAAAATGATTCAAAAGTAATCTTTACGCTCAAACAACAGTACAAAGGTGGACTTGATAGTATCGAACATGAAACGGAGGTTTCTGATGCCGACGAGCTTGCTTCGATTATATCTAAGTTAGGCTTTAGTCTCTATTCTGATTTAACAAAAACACGCCAGAAAGCGCACTATAACGATATTGAGATTTGTGTCGACGATGTTGAAGAATTAGGGATATTCATTGAAGCAGAACGTCTTGCGGAAGAAAAAGCCGATGGTCAGTCTATTATTGAAGGGTTGTGGTCAGAACTTGAGAAGTTCGGTGTCAGCCGATCTGATGAAGTGCTTGATGGTTACGACGTATTGCTAAATCGAAAGAATACTGAAGGTTAGGCCCTTCCCGAAACACGTCCACTAGCCCCAGCCAAGCTTAAGCACCTTCAAACGGAAGTGTTTTTCTTATGTGCGGTACAATATATTCATTGACTATTTATTGTTTCTGTTGTATAATTCTAAATATTCATGACTTTAAGATTTGAAACTACAGATGAGCTATCTGTCCCCGACAGACTATCGCTGCCAGGTTCGGACCCAGAACTTATAGAAGCGTTTTTTGAACCTGTTGACCCTACGAATGCAAGATTAGCATTTTTGGTTTTTGCCACACATGCTATGCATGTTAAAAATGGCTTAGAAGTTGGTTGGAGAATTGAAGCGGACTGCTTCGATTATAAATCTGGCGGCTTTGAGATTGTTGGTACGGCATGGGTCCATGGCAAGCAAGAAGATAGGCCAGAAGTTCTTGAGACTGTCGGCAATTGGATTCAAAAGTCTGATAGTAGCATTTGGATACCAGAGCAAATTGTGGAATTACCACCACCGAATCCTGACAGGGCTGACATTGAAATTAAAGGGATGATTCTTGCTCGCACAGTGCTAGACATCGTTTAATTAATAATTAAACTGTAATATACCCAATTCTTCCTGAAACACGTCCACTAGCCCCAGCCAAGCAGAGACCCGACCATATGGTCGGGTTTTTGCGTGATTGCGGATAGGGTTTTGAGCTCCCGAGTGCACATTCGGGGCGAAAAGTGCCAGTGGCACTTTGAGAGCGATGTTCCGATGACGATTAGTCGTCAATCGTGAACTCGCGGGGTCGCGGAATGTGACTCGAATCCCTCCACCCCAGCCAAGAAAAAATGAGTTCATTTGGGCTCATTTTTTCTTGCTCGTGGCAGGGATCTGAAGCACCGAATGAGTTTTGCTTTAACAAAACATTCGGACGGTTCGGCGAAACGCCAATGCAAAAACCGTGATGTATTCTTTGTCGAGCAAGCGAAGGGGTGAGCACTATTCCTTTATTCTAACCATGGCTCTTTCCCGGTGATCATCACTGGGCCAGTTAACGCACCCGTTATGATGTGTTCAGACAGCGGCATCTCAAAATGCGAGGCGATAAGACGCTTGACAGGCCGGGCACCAAATAGGGGATTGTAGTGGGGGTGAATGAGAGTAGCCAACAGTTCATCTGGCACGTTGAACGTGACACCGAGTGTTGAGAGCCGCGCTTCCAACTTCGCCAGCTCACGCTGTGCGAGCCTTACTAGCTGCGCTTCGCTAAGCGGTTGGTACACCAAAATCGCATCGAAGCGGTTGATAAACTCCGGCCGAAAATGCTGGAGCAGCAGCGGCATGAGCTCGGATTGCAGAAAAGCTGGCGCCGTGACGTCGATACCGTTTTGAAACGCCGCTGCAATTTCTTGGCTGCCAATATTGGAGGTGGCGAGTAGCAGCGTCTGGGTAAAGTCGGCTGTTTTTCCGCTTGAGTCGGTCAGTCTACCATCATCAAGCAGCTGCAAAAAGACATCAAAGAGCTTGGGATGAGCTTTTTCAATTTCATCGAGCAAAATGAGCGAGTAGGGCTGGCGCATCACCGCGCTGGTCAGTTGGCCACCTTCTTCGTAGCCGACGTAGCCAGGTGGCGAACCGATTAAACGCACGGCGCTATGTGCTTCGCTGTATTCGCTCATATCCAGACGCACCAAGGCTTTGGGATTGGCATAGACATGCTCCGCTAGGCTCTTGGCAGTCTCGGTTTTACCGACGCCCGATGGACCAAGCACCAGAAAACTACCGCGCGGTCGCGAACTATCGCTCAGACCCAGCTGGGCTTTGGTGATCGTGCGGGCAATGGTGCGAATCGCCGCCTCTTGGCCAATGACCGCCTGGTTGAGCCGCATCTCAAGCTGGGGTAGGTGGGTCTGGTTCTTCGCATCCAAACTAGCGAGCGGTACACCCTCGCGTTCCGAGACAATTGCCCGGATATCCGCCGCGCGGATTTTGCAACTTCCATCAAATGTTATCTGGGCACTGACGTCTTCGAGCAGCCTAAGCGCCGCATCTGGCAGGGCACGGCCATGCCCGTACCGGCGGCTCAAATTAATCATAAGCTCACCAGCAGCTGTACTCATCGTCAGACCTTGGTGCGCGACGGCATTGGTCAGAATATCAGTGATGATAGAACCATCCAACTCGCCGAGTTCAAGCGGTACAAACGTGCGGCCAAAGACGTAATCATCGCGAAATGTCCGCTGGAAAGCCGACGCCGTGGACGTCACAATCAGTCGGACGCCCGCATGATTCGTGATGGTCTGGAGAAGCTCAAGCGTGAGTTCGAGCCGAGCAGGGTCATCTGCAGCGAGCAGCTGAATATCCTCTATCACGATAATAATCTCACCCAGCCGGGCAAGGTTGGCGCTCAGCGCCTCGAAGCAGCTCCGCGCACTATCGCCGGCCACAAACAAGCTCTGAATAGGAGCGGTATCGAGCTGGTAAATCTTCGGAGGCAGCTGCGGAATCACCTGTGCGGCCATGGCCTGGGCTAGCATCTCGACGACGCTGCTTTTGCCCACCCCCGGATCACCCACGAGTGCTACATGGTGATGAGCCGGTTTGAGCAAGATCCGTACTAACCGGTGCAGTTCTTTATCGCGGCCAATGATAGCTCGAGACCCATTCGCCCGAACACTCAGATCGCGTAATCGCAGTGACAAAGCCCGGCTCATACCGTACGACTCCTAACTAAGCGTCGTGACTGAGTGCGAGCACCATGAGAAACTTCAAATGGGATGACGATATCTTCGTCAAGCTGGCCGAGCAAATTGAAGCTTGGTTGCAGGCGAGGGGACTGTTGAAGAATCTCTTTTTCCCACGCCGATATGTCTTGGAGTCCTTGATTGACCCGTTTATGCGCAACAGTTTCTAGCTCTGGCGTGACTGTGCGCCAGGTAGGGTTCTGCTCTAATTCTTGTGGACTATGATTTATGGATTGGTCATGAGTCGCTCGATAGACAGTCTTATGCTCACGCGTCGCAACCGATGCCTCGACCCGAGATGTCACTTCAGCCACCATATCGTTCTCGTCTTTCGTCTCTACTGCTAAAGCATCCGGCTTAGTGGCCTGTACTGGTTCTGCATTGACGGATTGTACGTCATGATGATCCAGAGAGGGTGCTCGGGCAACTATACGCTCTTCGGTGATCGTAGCCTCTTTGGCTTGAGGTTCATGCTTGTCTATTACCAGAGCTGGCGGCTCATTATATATCTTGTCGGTTTGTGTAACCCCAGCTTGTTCAACTTTATTGACAATGGGTGTCGCTTTCACGAGAGGTGCTTCTTGCAGGAGAGCCGCCTGGCCAATTATGCTCACCTCGGACTCAGTTAGTGGAGCTGGCTCTTGGATAGTTGCCACTTCAATCTCATGCACTTTCTCGAATGCTGTTTCTTGCCGCAGGGGAGACATCTCACGCGGAACAATAACTACCTCCTCGGTACTGACAATGTGAGACGTATCAACAACGGGCTCACTCGTGTCTAGCTCAGCCTCTGCTATGGTCGTATTCACACGTTCAAAGGAATCTTCACTGGCCATAGAGATAACTGTCATGACAGGGGCCTCGACCTTGGACTGAGGTAGCGTCTCGAACATAGGTGAGGTAGCGGAGACAGTCATAGGTTCTTGTGCAGCCGAGAAAGACTCGTATGAAGACGTGTCCATACTTTCTGCCACCGTCTCAGTCTGCATCATTTCAGCCATTGGTTCAGGAGTATAGGTATCGTCACTCACGTCCCAGCCGCCCGAATCACCATCATCATAATCACCGCTATCAGGTGCATCTTCCTCGACAACAAACAATATCTCTATATCGCCATCTTCTTCACGGCGGATTTCACGCTCCTGTGTAATTGCGGAGATCGTAAAACAGCGCTCGCCCTCAGGCGTCTCGTGGCTAAAGCTGTAGGTTTGAATTGACCACACCTCAGTCGTTTCGGTCCCAAATGGCGTTAAGAGCTCGATGGTCGCCGTACCACCAAGCAACGCAATCTGAACGGCTTCTTGTTGCTCGCTATTGAGCGCGAGACTCATGTCATCCGACGTCTCATCATCACGCGGCGCAAGAGGGTACACCCCATCCGCTCTTTCGATGTAGAGTTGGGTAATCGGGGCATCAGCCATGGCCTCACGTAATTCGGACTGCTGGACATACGACTCTACTGGCATGTCATCAATCAGCACACTGATGGTATCGGCCGTCTCGCCGCTGTCTGATCGTTCCCAGTCTGTCGTGTATTCCATCCCTCTCCTTACTTGCTATCCGTTTCTTCGGAAGAAGGAGAGAAGAGGGCCAATGAAGCCTTCTGTCACTCTTTACGGCGAAGAGCACAGATAGTTATTCTAAGGTCTGGTTTTCTGACTTTATACAGTTGCGCGACAGTGGGGGAGTTTCACCCCGCTTGCCCAGTTACCTTAAAACATACATATAGTGTAGGTCTATAGTAGTCGACCCATAGGGCTGGTGTATGTGATATATGTCACATATCTGAATCCCCTCGGTGGGGTACCATAACTTTTGAGGAGTAAAGCCAGAATATTCCCTCCTTGGAGCCTGGCTGTACTCTGGTTATTTCTGTTATCATAAAGGGGTGGGTATAAACGTAACCATTTTGACAATCAACGCTGGCTCATCAAGCATCAAGTTTGATCTGTTACGTGCCGCCGAAGGCACGCTTGAGTCTCGTTTGAAATTATCAGTCACTAACCTCGGCCAAGCCATGGCCCACTTTTCGACTACCCAGCCAGACAAAGAGACACAGACCCGAGTGATCGATGCGTCTGACCAGGCGGCAGTCATTCAGACTATGCTAGGCGTCGTAACAGACCAGCTGAAAGGTGCGCCGCTTACCGCAGTTGGTCACCGCATTGTTCACGGTGGACCTCGTTACAGCCAGCCCGAGCTCATCACTGATGAACTCGAGCAGGAGCTAGACAAGCTCAGTGCGTTCGATCCGGAACACGCCCCTATGGAGCTTGAGCTTATCCGCGTCTTGAAGCACCGCTTTCCCACGGTCACTCACGTCGCGTGTTTTGATACCAGCTTTTTTCATAACCTCCCCACGGTAGCGCAGCTGACGACCTTACCGCGCACCTACCAAACTCAGGGGCTAAGGCGCTATGGATTTCATGGGTTATCGTATGAATATCTGCTCTCAGCCTTTCGTGCGGTCGCAGGTGAAAGTGCCGCTCAAGGCAATATCATTTTTGCTCACCTCGGCAGCGGGGCCAGCATGGCGGCGGTGCGCGGTGGCAAACCAATCGATACTACCATGGGCTTCACGCCCGCCTCGGGCATTATGATGAGTAGCCGTTCGGGTGATATCGACCCCGGCATTGCTCGTTATCTCCATGAACAAGCAGACCTTAGCTTTGATGCCTACGACCATATGGTCAATTTTGAATCTGGCCTTTTGGGTGTGTCAGATTTATCTGCAGACATGTTGACGCTGCTTAATAACGAGGAGAGCAACACTCAGGCGGCAGAAGCCGTGGCACTCTTTTGCTACCAAGCCAAGAAAGCTATCGGCGCACTCGCCGCCAGTGTGGGTGGTCTCAACTCGTTGGTTTTTTCGGGCGGTATCGGTGAACAATCCGCGCCTATCCGCGCCCGCATTTGCGCCGGACTCGAATTCCTCGGTATCGAGCTCGACGAGCAGCGTAATAGCCGCCACGCCGAATGCATTTCATCACCCGGCAGCCGCGTCGGCGTCCACGTACTAGCCACTGACGAAGCCCAGACCATCGCACGTCTCACCCTCGCCGCTATCACAACCAAAGGAGACTATTCATGACCACAGCACCGCTGAGCGACCCCCAACTTCGTGCCATTGACGCCTACTGGCGTGCCGCAAATTATTTATCGGTGGGCCAGATATACCTCTGTGATAACCCGCTATTAAAAGAACCGCTCCGGCAAGATCATGTCAAAAAACTACTCCTCGGACACTGGGGCACCGCACCGGGGCAAAACTTTATTTATGCCCATCTCAACCGCGTGATTAAAAAGCAGGATCTCAACATGATCTACATCTCTGGTCCTGGGCACGGCGGTCCTGCGGTCGTAAGCAACGTCTACCTGGAGGGCACATTTAGTGAGTACTATCCCGAGGTAGGGCAGAACGAAGCCGGTCTGAAGAAACTATTTCAGATGTCCTCATTCCCCGGCGGTTTGTCAAGCCACGTGTCGCCCCAAGTACCGGGCTCTATCCACGAGGGCGGGGAACTTGGCTACTCCCTCAGCCATGCCTTTGGTGCCGTGTTTGACAACCCTAGTCTCATCGCCGCTTGTGTAGTGGGTGACGGCGAAGCGGAAACCGGTCCGCTAGCTACCGCTTGGCATTCTAATAAGTTTCTCAACCCAAAAACCGATGGGGCGGTGCTGCCGATCTTGCACCTCAATGGCTACAAGATCAGTAACCCGACACTACTGGCCCGCATTGAGCCCGAGGAGCTCGAGCAGCTTTTCCGTGGCTATGGCTGGACACCGCTGTATGTGGAAGGCGACGACCCTGCGACTATGCACCAGCTTATGGCAGCCGCGCTGGATGAGGCCACGCGCATCATCAAGGATATTCAAAGCTATGCCCGCAGCCACGAGACGATTGACCGCCCGCGCTGGCCAATGATTATTCTGCGTTCACCCAAAGGCTGGACCGGACCAGACTATATCGATGGCAAAAAGATTGAAGATAATTTCCGTTCGCACCAAGTACCGCTCGCTGTCGACGAGGCACATCCGGACAACCTCGCCATTTTAGAAGACTGGCTACGTAGCTACAAGCCTGAAGAACTCTTTGATGAAACCGGTAAGCTCTACGCCGAGATTACCGCCGTAGCACCTCAAGGGGAGCTACGTATGGGCGCCAATGATCACGCCAATGGCGGTAATTTACTGCGCGATCTGCACCTGCCAGACTTCCGCGATTACGCCGTTGATGTGCCGCGGCGCAGTATCGCGAGTGTGGGCAACGTGCATGCACTCGGCCCATTCCTACGTGATGCAATTAAACTCAATCAAACCACTCGTAATTTCCGCATTTTTGGCCCCGATGAGACGGTCTCGAATCGCCTGGAAGCCGTCTTTGAAGTCACCAATCGCCAGTGGGCCGCCCGCACCAAAGACAGTGATGAGTTTCTCGCGACGGACGGTGCCGTGCTTGATTCTATGCTGAGCGAGCACCAATCCCAAGGCTGGCTGGAGGGCTACTTATTGACCGGCCGCCACGGGGTGCTCAATAGTTACGAAGCCTTCATCCGGATCGTCGATTCCATGGTCAACCAGCACGCCAAATGGATAAAAATGTCCTCTGAGCTGCCGTGGCGTAAAGAAATCGCCTCGCTCAATTATCTGCTGACTTCGCACGTCTGGCGCCAAGACCACAATGGCTTTACCCATCAAGACCCGGGCTTTATCGACCACTTGGTCAATAAGAAAGCCGAAGTTGCCCGTATTTACTTGCCGCCCGATGCCAATACCTTGCTGTCGGTGATGGATCACTGTTTACGGAGCCGTAATTATATAAACCTGACGATTGTCGGCAAGCACGACAGCCCCCAGTGGCTCACGATGGACGAAGCGGTTGAGCATTGTTCGCGCGGCGTTAGCGTCTGGCAATGGGCAAGTAGCGACCAGGGAAGCGAACCGGATGTTGTCATGGCCTGTGCTGGCGATGTACCAACCCTTGAGACCCTGGCTGCTGTCTCGATTTTGCGCCAGTACCTACCAGACCTCAAAGTCCGGGTTATTAACATCGTCGACCTAATGCGCCTCCAGCCGACCACCGAACATCCTCATGGACTGAGCGATCCAGACTACGACGAGCTATTCACGCGCGATACGGAGATCATTTTTGCCTTCCATGGGTATCCGTGGCTGATTCACCGCCTGACATACCGCCGGGCCAACCGCAACCTGCATGTGCGCGGCTACAAAGAAGAGGGGACGATTACCACCGCCTTTGATATGACCGTGCGAAACGACATGGACCGTTTTCACCTGGTGATGGACGTCATCAACCGACTCCATCTTGAAAGTAGCGCTGCGGTTCAGCTCAAGGAACTCATGGAGAAAAAGCTGGTTGAGCACACCAATTACATCGATATCCACGGCGTCGATATGCCCGAGATCCAAAACTGGACCTGGGATAAAAATCTCGACGCATAAGAGAGCCTCGGCACTCAGAAAAGAATTCTTGCTAATTCATGAGATTAGGCTTATGATTAAATTGTCAAACAGTAATAGAGGGAGAAAGTGTCTATGAAAACAAATCTACTCGATAAATTAGCAATGGTGCTTTTGGTCGTCGGCGGCCTTAACTGGGGTCTCGTCGGCTGGTTTGATTACAACCTGGTCGACACACTATTTAGTGAAGGCTCGGCCGTATCACGAGTTGTCTACGCACTCGTCGGTGTAGCCGCGCTCTACGGCGTCTACATGCTCGTCAAAATGTTTGGTAACTCGACCAATAATTCTTAACAGTAAACCAATATGAGCCAAGGAGAAACTATGACTAAAAGTGACAAAACATCAGTGAAGGTAATCAACCAACACGGGCCAATGGGATTTGTAATGTTCGTCGCCTTTATCGGGGCGTTCGTCTATTTCCTACAAAACACCCATGACTTCGGGGATGTAGTATTTGCGTTCCTCAAGGCCTGCGTGTGGCCAGGTTTTGTGGTCTACCACGTCTTGCAACTCCTTGGTGCATAAGATCCGGTAGCTTTACTTTAAAAAACCGTTCTCCTTCGAGAACGGTTTTTGGTATTGACCAAAATCACAGCCACATTTTTTAGAGCAGTGTAGTCTTGGACGTAGGAGGAATAAAACAATGACATTTGAAACATTTACTATGGAGACGTGGCAAGTCACACTGCTCGTCGTCGCGATCGTATTCGAGCTAGTGATGAAGGCTTTTGCGCTGTGGCGTGCCGCAGGCAACAAAGACACTGCCTGGTTCGTGATTCTTGTCGTCTTTAGTACTGTCGGTATTCTACCGATTATTTACTTGCTGACACATAAGACAGCTCAATATACGAATTAATTCGCCTTACCTTGGTAAGGAAAACGCAAAAATACTCGCGCAAGAACAGGAGTAAGTTTGCTATACTGGCAATATAAAGACATAGGTTTAAGGAGGAGAGTTTTCATGAATCGTAAATGGCTTATACCGGGTATTGTCACGGCTGTGGTGGTCATCATCGGCCTCATTATTGTGGGCGGCTATAACGGGCTCGTTGGACAGCGAGAGAATGTCAATAAAACATTTGGCAATCTCGAGGCCCAGTACCAACGCCGAGCTGATCTGGTACCAAATCTCGTCAGTACCGTCAAAGGTGCCGCTAACTTCGAGCAGTCTACGCTGACCAATGTCGTGAATGCTCGCGCCAAAGCCACCAGCATTCAGATCGACGCCAGCACGGCTACGCCTGAACAAATCGCGCAGTACCAATCTGCCCAAGGTGACCTGAGCCAAGCCCTCGGCAAGCTGCTGGCTATCACCGAAAACTACCCCGAGCTCAAAGCCGTAGCAGCTTTCCAAGATTTACAAGTACAGCTCGAGGGGACTGAGAACCGTATCACCGTGGCGCGCAAAGACTACAATGATGTCAGCGCTACCTACAATGCCAGCATCCAACGTTTTCCAACCAATATTACTGCAGGCGTATTTGGATTTAAAAAATTCCCGTACTTTGAAGCCGAACAGGGAGCCCAAAACGCCCCTGATGTAAACTTCGATTAATCACTAGCCGTATGAGATACCTGCCTGCACTCCGGCTCAGTATAGGTGCCGCACTTATCAGCGGCCTGATGTGCCTAGCCAGTAGCGTGGGTGTCCTAGCTCTGGCGGTGCCTCCTGCGCCCACGGATATCCCGATCGTCGATCAAACTCGTACGCTGACAACCGAACAGCAGCAATCTCTGGCAAAGATTATAGCAACCGAACAAGCCTCTGGCGGTAACCAAATCGGTGTGCTCATGATCTCATCGCTTCAAGGCGAATCAATCGAAGACTATTCTATTAAGGTGGCGAGGGAGTGGGGTATTGGGTCAAAAGAGAAAAATAATGGTGTCCTGCTGTTGATCGCCAAAGACGACCATCGGCTACGAATCGAAGTCGGTTACGGCCTCGAGGGCGCGCTCACTGATGTCCAGTCGGGTCGAATTATTCGAGGTCAAATCACTCCCCAGTTTAAAGCTGGCAACTACTATGCCGGTATTAAACAGGGTATTGAGAGTATTATAAAAGCGATCCACGGTGAGGCAGAGGCCGCTACTCCGTCTTCCGAAGATTTGTCATCGGTGTGGGAAGCGCTGCTTTTCTTTGGCTTTATTCTGAGCTGGGTCGTCTCCATGCTCGCTCGTACCAAGAGCTGGTGGGCTGGCGGTGTGTTTGGTGCCGTCATAGGCGTGATCGTGGGGCTCCTATCCGGTTACATCTTTATGGGCGTGATTAGTGCTATCATCCTCGCCGGACTCGGCCTGCTCTTTGATAAGCTCATCTCCGCCAACTACCAAACCCATGCCCGCCGGGGCAACTCACCGAGCTGGTGGGCTGGCGGACCGTTTATTGGCGGTGGCCGCTCGGGTGGTGGTTTCGGTGGCTTTGGCGGTGGTGGTTTCGGTGGCGGCGGCGCCAGTGGTAGCTGGTAATCCCGCAGCGTCGCAGCGATTCTTGCCCTCCGTGAAAGCGCGATATAAACTACCGTTGCAAAATGACCAAAAATCGCCATAATAATACGTAAGCGAGATAGACATTTCTAGGGGGCACATATAAAACCATTGCAGCTCAACCAATTTTGGCATCGCCGTATTTGCGAAGGCGTTATGTTTGTGGCGGGCAGTATTATTTGTCTGTACTTTCTTTCATTCTTCTCGGATCAATTTACGGCCGGTTTCATTATCGATAGCATCTCCGTCATCATCGCCGCCATAGCATTTAGTATCGCTATCGTCTTTTACTTATGGGTACCCTCGAAACATATCGTGGTTGGCTCATTTGTGACGTATCTGGTGCTGGCGAGCCTGACAGGAAGCCTCATCATATCAAGCGATGGATTGAAATCACCGTTTATTGCCCTCTGGATTCTCGTCGCCATCTTTGCTGGGGTATTCGGGCTGCTTGGTATTATCCCTATCTTTCTCGCGGGAAGCGCCTATCTTCTGCTTGGTCTTATCACACAAGAGGTAAGCGACACGGCTGTCGTGACGACCTTTATTGCCGGTTGGCTGCCGCTCGTGGCTAGCTATATTATCTGGCACGGGCGAAAAACCCACGAAGAAGGTAAAGACCGGGCCTATCGCAACCTTGCCAGCGAACTAAGTGAAGTAGCCAGCAAAGCCGAAGTCGTGATTAACGCCATCGCCGACGGCGTCATCGCTGTCGACAACCAAGGAACGATCCAGCTTATCAACCCGGCTGCCCAGCAGATTACGGGGTGGGGCAAGCAAGACGCCACCACTCTTAGTTATAAGTCGGTCTTGAAACTACTCGACAATCATGACCAGGATTTACCCGAAGCACAAGACCCAGTACTGGAAGTCCTGAGTACCAATAAAGAGGTGGTTCGCAATGACCTGGCGCTTTCGACGCATTCGGGCAAGAAGATTCTGGTGTCGGTGATTGTGTCACCGGTGGGCCAGCTCGGTTCCGGCGTTATTATTGTTTTTCGTGATATTACTAAAGAAAAAGCCGAAGAGCGCGAGCAAGCCGAGTTTATCAGTACCGCCAGCCATGAGATGCGTACTCCTGTGGCCTCGATTGAAGGTTACCTTGGCCTGGCGCTCAACCCAGCCACAGCTCAGATTGACGAGAAAGCGCGCGACTTTATCACTAAAGCCCACGAATCTGCCCAGCACTTAGGACGTTTGTTCCAGGATTTGCTCGACGTCAGTAAAGCTGACGATGGACGGATCTCGAATAATCCCAAGGTGGTCAATATCGTCGAGTTTGCTCACGACGTAGTGGAAGGCCTGCGACCACAAGCAGAAGCCAAACAACTCCGCTTGGTGTATCGCCCTCTTGACGAAGGCTACGCTGGCGACAAGCACCTCAGCCCGGTCTACTATGCGCTGGTTGATAATGATCACCTGCGTGAAGTAGTAGCTAACCTCACTGAAAATGCTATAAAATACACGCCGAAAGGCGACGTTATTATCGATATCACAGGGGACTCCGAACACCTTACGCTCAGCGTGATGGATAGTGGCATCGGCATTCCAGCCGAAGACATCCCCCATCTCTTTCAGAAATTTTACCGAGTCGACAACACCGATACGCGCGAAATTGGTGGTACCGGCCTTGGCCTCTACCTCTCTCGCCGTCTAGCAGAAATCATGGGCGGGCGGATCTGGGTGGAAAGTACCTACAAAAAGGGTAGTACGTTCTACCTGCAGTTGCCGCGGCTAGACCACGACGAAGCCACGCGCATGATTGAATCAATGGCGCACGCTCCAGCCATAATTCCCGACCCAACACCGCCGCCTCTTCCTTCTTCTCCACCCCCGACTCCGAGTGTCGAAGCACCGACCGCAACCGTGACCAGCCCGCCAGCCGACCAAGTTGCCCGCCAGCTTCAATCGTTCCAGCAAACTGCTCCTCTTGCTTCTCCACCGACAGCTCCCGCTACCTCTAACACCCCCTTAAGTGCGATCGAGCAAAACCCGGGGCAATTTATTCAGCCGCGAACTGCCAGCGTGGTCATCCCAAAGAGGAGCGATCAATCATGAAATCAAGCATAAGTGGTATAGTATTTTCACAAGGGCTCAGGTATAGTAGAGGGTAATATGACAAAGATATTGTTAGTTGAAGACGATAAAAGCCTGAGAGAGATATATGGTGTACGACTGCTCGCGGAGGGCTACGACATTGTATCAGCTGGTGATGGGGAAGAAGCGCTGGCGATGGCTATTAAAGAACGCCCGCAGCTCATCGTGAGCGATGTTATGATGCCAAAAATCAGTGGCTTTGATATGCTCGACATCCTGCGCTCAACCACCGAAACGAAAAACATCAAGGTGATTATGATGACCGCACTTTCGAGTGAAGACCAGCGTCTTCGCGGCGAACAGCTCGGCGCTGACCGTTATCTCGTGAAGTCGCAAGTTGGGATTGAAGACGTCGTCCGAACCGTCCACGATGTCATTGGTGACCTGCCAACCAGTAGCAGTCCTGTGGCTATGCCGTCCGCTGCCACCAGCCAACCGACGCGTCCCGCCACCACACCCCAGCCGCTTGCCACGCCACCGCGTCCGACGGCTGCACCCGCAGCGCCTGCCCCAGTACCATCGCCAGTGGCTCCCTCCACGTTGCCACAACCAACCGCACCATTTTCGGGTTCGCGGCCCGCTAACCTTGGTGATCGTATTATTCATCCGCTGGAACGCCCAGAACCAGAAGGCCCTAATATCGCCGATCGGATCTCTCAAGAACTGACTAACCACGAGATGCCAGCCGCACCCGTGCCACCAGCTATGCCCGCACCACAGGTGCAGATACCCGTCACTGACGCACCGTCTACTATGCCAACCCCATCGCCTATGGCAGCTCCAGCCGCCGTACCGCCCATTCAATCTGACGCCGACTCCGGTCTCGCCTTTGAAGAAACGCCGCGTCCTGCAGCCGCACCTATTCCGACACCCCCACCTGTCACGACACCTCTTCAGCCACCAACACCTCAAGTATAGTGGTATAATCACTCCATGACTGACAGCATTCCTCGTGAACGCCTCAATAAGCATCTGGCGCTCCAGCTCGGTACCTCGCGCCGTGAGGCCGACCAGCTTATCGAACAAGGTACTGTAACAATTAATGGCGTCCCGGCTATCCTCGGCGCTCGCTTTAGCCCAGGCGATACTATTCACGTCCGCGGCGAGGCTATTACTCCGTCGCGGGATCTGGCGTATCTTTTATTCAACAAACCCGTTGGCTACGTCTGTTCACGCCGCAAACAGGGCGATAATGACACCATTTATGCGCTTCTGCCGCCAGAATTCCATCATTTAAAGCCAGTCGGGCGCCTCGATAAAGATAGCTCAGGCCTGATCATGCTCACCAACGATGGTGACTTCGCCTACCAGATGACTCATCCAAAGTTTTATAAGGTAAAAACCTACCACATCCGGCTGGACCGCGACCTGGAGCCGCTCCATCAGCAGATGATCAGTGACTACGGGGTAGAGCTGGAGGATGGCTCTAGTAAACTTTCACTGGAACGGCTATCGGACACCTCTCGCAAGGGTTGGCAGGTAGTAATGAGCGAAGGAAGAAATCGTCAGATCCGCCGCACCTTCGGGGCGCTTGGCTACACCGTCACGAAGCTCCACCGGATCAGCTTTGGTGATTATTCACTGGGTGATATAAAGCCAGGTGAATATAGAACTATAGATATTTAGTAGGTGATATAATCTCACTTACTTTAACCTCACAAAGTAACAAATGATCTTCTTTTGGGCTGCAAAAGAAGCAAAACTGCTGGGGTGGCTTCAGAGCGCAATGATAAACTCACATATAAATACCTGGAAGCTGCGGAACTCCCTCTCTTAGTTCGCTCAGACAGTCCTCGCTTCGCAGTGTATTCATTCGCTCCTTTGTCGTTGGCTCCTGCAGATACCCCCAGACCCGGGGAGCCAAGCGGGACATCTGCAGGAACCGAAGAAGGAGAGACAGGTGAATGTACTGCGACGCGAGGACTACCCGAACCTAGTTCATCTAGCGTGAGGGCGATCCCTTGAGGGTCGTTCCGCAGCGGCCA
>Ga0172380_10003092_pt1 | contig 23776 bp, 20 predicted proteins | sample Leawe162metaG_FD_119747 | JGI IMG/M metagenome (GOLD analysis project Ga0172380, IMG submission 119747) | Leachate microbial communities from a municipal landfill in Southern Ontario, Canada - Leachate well 162 metaG | ecosystem: Engineered > Solid waste > Landfill > Unclassified | place...
CCGGGGAACGGAATATTGCGGCAAGGCCGAGAGTCATGACTATCAGCTCTATCTGGCGCTCAATGACATCGAGCATACCAAGACGAAGGCGCGGCATCCGCAGACGAATGGTATCTGTGAGCGCTTTCACAAGACGATTTTGCAGGAGTTCTATCAAGTCGCCTTCCGGCGCAAAATCTACTCGGCCTTGGGTGAGCTACAGGCCGATCTGGATCACTGGATTGCCGACTACAACAACGAGCGAACACATCAGGGTAAGATGTGCTGCGGCAGAACTCCTATGCAGACTTTGATTGCAGGAAAGGAGGTCTGGAAGGAAAAAGTCCAACAACTGAATTGATCTGACAACCGGCACCCTACAAAACGGGAAACTGTCAGATCAAGTCTGAACTTCTACAGTTAATCGCAGCAAAATATCTCTGATGCACGAAAGCCAGAAGGTCGATCTGCTCTTGCTCTTCACCATCAGTATCAAAATACCTGGCTACAGCTTCCACAGCCATTCGAAGGTCACGTGGCCGTAGACCTGCCGCCACGTTGAACGCATCTGACCTAACTTGTTCATGCGATCGCCTTTGTTCCCCAAACAATTTAGTGTATTCAATCCTTATGCGCATAAGCGAGTAGAAGGCTAGGCGCCTGCGCGACGCTTTCTTGTATGCAGCATGCTCAAGTTCTGGGTCGTGCGCTCGACAATACCTTTCACTTTCGAAAAGGACTCTTAAGGCATCAGGTTGTTCATTCAAAGAATTAAGACGCTTCCGAGCCTGATATTGAGCGGTCGGTCGGTCGCATAGTTCACAGTAGTTCTTGTCGCTGAACTTAAGGTACCACGGCATTTGGGCCGACAAAGACTTCCCTGTTGCTCGACGCCCTCTGGTTCTCTTGAGTCCGTCGTCAGTCTTACCACCAATGACGATTGCTTTGCCATTTTTTGGACGAAAGAAAGTACAAGTAACGATCAAGTCGCGAATCGTTGCAATGGTTTCTACAAAAACAGTCTCACTTGAAGCTGAAATACTGGTCCCACGCCGTACAGCCCAGTCCAACAAGTGAATCGCATCATTAGGATCCTTCCACAACGATTTGGACAGCGTGCTTCGCGGCTCGGGCAACCCATACCTGGTGATGAAGTCCACAAACGCCGCATCGACGCTAGCTTCCTTTAGTAATGTGCTCAAAGAATGCGGCCGGGAGTTCAACGAATGAGCGTCGGTGACGCGCTTATAGAACCGCATCACCGCATTGGCGACTCCGGGCTCACAGCTCGGCCAGATTGTGGACCAATTTCTTGGCAAACGGCTTGCGGTCATTGGGAAATATTGTCGCTTTCAGGCTGGGCATTCGTTGCCAAACTGTGGCCACATTTTCACATGGAGGACCAAATGGTGACCACTGTTTCAAGCCACGAATATGAGAAAAAGAAGTTTACACCTGCGCAATCTTGCGATTGCCCGGCCTTTGGCCGGCAACCCTGGTGCCATGCGAAATTCGCTTGGCCACAGGGTTGGCAGACACTTGGCCACAAGATGGCCAACACCTTGATTGCGCAGAGGTTCATATGACCGGCCGCCGCTATCTCAAAGCCGCTGTGCCGCTGGACGAGTACGTTGGTATTTGCCAGCGCGCAGATGCCGAAGGTCAGACCTTGGCGGGCTATGTTCGTGCGGCGCTGGAGAGGGATGCCGAACGTCAGTCCGTTGCGCAGACGATGGCAATGATTCGCTCCACCTTGCAGAGCATTCAAGCTGTCACGCCGGCAACCGGCGAGCCAGTGCTTCAGGAACTTCTACAACTGGTGCGCTTGCTAGCCACCCATGCCAATCCCCAGGCGGCGGCACGCATCATGGCCGCCATCAAGAACCAATCCAATTAAAGGAAAACACATGAATCACGATCCTTTGTTGCATCACATTAGCCTCATCGCCCGTCGCATTCTGTTGTTCTTCATGCTCAGCGCAGCACAAGCGATTGTTCTTTGGTTGTGGCTCTATCTGAATTTTAACGACTGGACATTTATTGAGACTGTCCGCCACATGGCCAATGTGTGGCCATTGTCTCTCGATGTGTTTGCCAGCGTCATGGGAATGGCCGCTGTCTGGATTGGTGTTGCCGACACCGCAGTTCTGTATCTGCTGCTGGGGCGTTGGTGGAAACGCCGTGCGGATGTTTTGCACCAGCGTGGCAGTCGCTTCATCGACGCACGCGAGGAGCAATGACAATGGGCCTGCTCAGGAACCTACTGGGCGGGCTGACCACCCCGCGTGCGATCACGCTGGGTGGTGTTTCCCTCCCATCGCATAACGAACCTCTGCACACGTTGCTCTGCGGCAGTACCGGCGTCGGCAAAACCACACTGATGGATGAAGCGCTTGATGCCATTGTAGCTCGCGGCGACCGCGCCATAATTGTCGATCCGGGTGGTCATCACTTATCTCATTTTTGGCGACCCGGCGACACTGTGCTTAACCCATTCGATAGTCGCTCCCCACCTTGGTCAGTGTTCAACGAAATCCGAAAAGATTTCGATTATTTCCGATTGGCGAAATCGCTGATTCCCGATGATCATGGTCCGGACGCGAGCTGGCATTTCTATGCGCAAATCCTGGTGGCTGAAGGCATGCGCGTCCTGATGCGACAAGGAGAAAACACCACCGCCGCCTTGCTCGAACGCTTGACGATCGCCCCTGGGGATGATTTGGCCAAGCTGCTGGCGAGCACTCCCGTGCAAGGCCTATTCGACAAAGACGCAGGACGCGCCCTGGCCAGCACTCGCTTTATTCTGACGACCTATCTCAACCCGCACCAGTATTTGAGAGCGGGTGACTTCAGCCTGCGCGACTGGCTGGCGGGCAACACCGGCAACCTGTTTATCACCTGGCGTGAAGACATGCAAGCTGCATTATTGCCGCTAATCGCCTGCTGGGTCGACTTGCTCTGCAACGCGGTGCTGAGCCTGCCCCCGTCGCGTGAGCGGCGACTCTGGCTGCTGCTCGACGAGTTGGGCGCATTAGGACGTTTGAACTCTCTCGAATCGGCCTTAAACCGCGGCAGGAAACATGGCCTATGCGTGCTCGCCGGTTTGCAAAGCACGGCCCAGCTCGACCGCAGCTATGGGCGCGAGGCGGCCATCGTGATTCGTTCCTGTTTCCGCAACTTGGTGGTGCTGTCGCTTGCCCGCAGCGACCCGGACACGACGGAAATTCTTTCCAAAGCCTTGGGCGAGCGCGAAGTCGACCGGGTACAGCGAAGTGCTCAGAGTGGCGCGCAAGGTATTTCGCACGGCGCCAACCTGCAACGCGCCACGGAACGACTGGCGCTGCCGAGCGAGCTGACCCAGTTGCCCGATCTCACCGCCTATGTTGCGCTCGCGGGCGATGTACCGGTGCGTTTGGTCGAGTTTGCCCCGGTGCAACGGTCGGTGGTACAAGCTGCGTTCGAGGAGGGATCATGCTAAGTATCGCCATCGTCAAGAACAGCGCCGCCGCAGGCAGTTACTATGCGGAAACCGATAACTACTATGCGCAGGACCGCTCTCCATCTCAATGGCAAGGCGACGGGGCGCATCGCCTGGGCTTAAACGGAACTATCGATGTGCAGACCTTCCGCGACCTGCTTGACGGCAAGATGCCCGATGGCAGCCACATCCACAACGCTGCCGAGGGGCGCCGTGCTGGCATCGATCTCACCTTGAGCGCGCCGAAGTCGGTCTCGATGCAAACGTTGATTGGTAATGATGCGCACCTGATCGATGCCCATGAAAAGGCCGTGGCGCGGGTCCTTGACTACGCCGAGGGTTTGGCCGCCTACCGTGTGACGGAAGGCGGCCAAACCCGCCTTGAGGCCAGCGGCAACCTGCTGGTAGCGAGTTTCCGCCACGATTTGAGTCGGGCCGCAGATCCCAATTTGCATACGCATGCAGTAGTCATCAATGCCACCCAGCGGCCGGACGGTCAATGGCGGGCGCTTGAAGCCGGTGAACTGTTGCGCCAGAAAATGCTGATGGGCGCACTGTATCGCTCGGAGCTGGCGCTGGAAGTACAAAAGCTTGGCTACGAAATTCGGCAGACGGCTGCCGATGGCCGATTCGAGCTATCGTACTTTACCGGAAAACAAATCGAGGCGTTCAGTACGCGAAGCCAGGCCATCGAATCTGCCTTAGCCGCCCAGGGTAAAACACGTGAGACAGCCAGTGCGCGCGAGAAGGAAGTGGCTACCCTGACCACGCGCCATGCCAAGGGCGACGTCGACCGAGCAGCGCTTCGCGAATCCTGGCGTGACAAGAGCCAAGCACTGGGCATCGACTTCACGCCGCGCCTCAAACCAAGGTCTCTAGTCCTTGATGTCCGTGCCGAATTGACGCGAGAGGCGGTGGCCTTCGCTGTGGCCCACACCACTGAGCGGCAGGCCGTTGTCACCGAGGCACAGCTCGTGCGTGCCGCCCTGGAGCAAGGCACAGGAACCACCGACCTGACGGCGATCCGCGCCGAGATTGCGCGCCAAACCCAATCCGGTTGGCTAATCCAGTCGGGTGAGCGCTACACAACGCACGAAGCCCAGCAGCGCGAACGCGATATCCTAGGCGTCGAGTTGCGGGGCCGTGGCGCTGTCGCGCCGATGATGAGCGAGCAGCGGGCCAGGCACACCTTGGCGAGCACCATGCTCAACGCCGGGCAGAGAACCGCCGCGTCCTTGGTGGTCGCGACCGACGCGCGCGTGTGTGCGATTCAGGGCGTCGCTGGAACGGGGAAGACCACGATGCTTTGCGAAGCCAGAACGCTGTCTGAAGCCAACGGCTATCGCGTTGTTGGTCTAGCGCCTTCGGCCGCCGCCGCGCGTGAGCTGGGCAAGGCTGGCATCGAGAGCCTGACGATTGCCGCCTTCAAGCAGCGCGATAACTCGGGCCTGACGCCCAGAAGCGTGCTCGTGGTGGATGAAGCCGGCATGGTTTCCGCGAAGGATATGCGGGAAGTGCTGGTCAGGGTGGAAGCGGCCGGTGCCCGGGCGGTGTTGGTTGGCGACGTACAGCAATTGAAGGCGGTTGAGGCCGGCAAACCGTTCGCCCAGTTGCAGCAAGCCGGCATTGCGCGCGTCGAGATGGGCGAGATCCAGCGTCAGCACGATGCCGAGCTGCGACAAGCGGTCAAACTGGCGGCCCGAGGCGAAACAGCCCGCTCGCTGGCCGTACTTAACCGGCATGTCGTTGAAATCGACGGTTATCGCGAGCGCCATCAGGCCATTGCCAAGGATTACGCGATGCTGCCGGCGGGCGAACGGGCGCAGACCTTGATCCTTGCCGGCACTCACGCGGCGCGGACGGCAATAAACGACAATGTGCGCGCCGAGCTGGATCTGGCTGGCCGTGGCATGGCGGTCTCGACGCTGGAACGTAAGGACCTTACCGAAGCGCAGGCGAAAAGCTCGCTCGCCTACCAGCGGGGCGATGTCGTCCAGGCGCAGAAGGCCTATGCTTCGCTGGGCCTGAAACGTGGTGACTTTGCGCGCGTCGTGGATAGCGGCGCCGGCCGGGTAACGCTGGAGCGTGCCGACGGAGGGCAGACGAATTGGCGTCCGGCCGTACATACGAACATGATGGCCTATCGCGAGTCTGGGCGCGAGCTGTCGGTGGGTGATGCAGTACGTCTGACGGCCAATGACCATGCCCGGGGCATCGTCAATGGGGAGCGCGCGATGGTGACCGGGATCGATGCTGAACGTCAGACGGTGACGCTTGCCAAGGGGGATGGATGGCAGTTCACACTGGATGCGGCGAAGCCGCTGCATCTTGACCATGGCTATGCCTCGACGGTGCATGCCGCGCAGGGGCAGACCGCCGACCGCGTGTTGATCGAAGCGGACACCCTGAGCGCGACGGCGAACGAATCCTCGTATTATGTGGCGATCAGCCGGGCAAAAGACTCGGTGACGATCTACACCGACGACAAGACGATGCTGCCGGAGTCGATGGGAAGGGAGGACAACAAGAGCGCGGCATTGGATATCCAATCCGATGGGCACTCCGTTAAACAAGTCTTAGAGATGGCCCTCTAGCTGGATGGAATGAGCATGCATACGCTCAACCTGCAAGAAGCCGCCGAATTCCTGAAGATTCACCCGGTTACGCTGTTGGAAAAGGCCAACGCCGGCATTGTGCCGGGGGCCAAGATCGGCAAGCGCTGGGTGTTCGTGACGATTGACCTGATCGACTATATCCGGTCACAATACCCACGGCGAGCGTTGCAGGGTGAACATGAAAGGAGCATCACATGTCACTCTTCAAACGCAAGGACTCACCCTATTGGTGGGTCAAACTCACGCCCCGCAGTGGATCGCCAATACAGCGAAGCACTGGGACTGCCGACAAAGTAGCCGCCCAGGAGTATCACGACAAGCTGAAGGCATCCTTGTGGGATCAGGAACGGCTCGGCATTAAACCGAAACATTCCTGGCGTGAGGCGGTTGTTCGCTGGTTGGAAGAGACTTCAGAGAAAGCGACGCACAAGGAAGACAAACGCAAGCTGATTTGGCTGCATGTCTATCTTGGCGATCTGTATATCGAAGCTATCACGCTCGACGTGATTGACCGGATCAGATCGGCGAAGCTGAAGGAAGCCGCGAAAGCCACGACTAACCGTTATTTGGCGCTGGTTCGGGCTATTCTCCTTCGGGCACGTGACGAATGGGAATGGGTCGATAAGGTGCCAAAGGTCAGGCTCTTTAAAGAAACGAGTAGCCGAGAACGGTCGCTTACGGTGGAGCAAGCGAAATGCTTGCTTAGTGAGTTACCTGAGCATCAGCGCGAAGTCGTCCTTTTTGCGTTGGCAACTGGTCTGCGACAAAGTAACGTACTTCGGTTGGAATGGGGACAAGTCAACCTTGAACAGCGCCATGCGTGGATACACAGCTGGCAGTCCAAGAATCGGCGTCCTATTTCCGTGCCGCTGAACGATACCGCAATCGCAGTCTTGGAACGGCAGAAGGGGAAGCACCTCACGAGGGTATTCACCTATCTGGGAAAGCCGCTCAATTCGGCCAATACGAGGGCTTGGCAGGCCGCTTTGATCCGGGCAGGCATAGAGGGCTTCCGCTGGCACGATTTGAGGCATACGTGGGCGACGTGGCAGCGGCAAGCCGGAACACCGACCCATGAACTTCAACGATTGGGCGGGTGGCGTACCGGGGCGATGGTGGAAAGATATGCACACCTCGCGCCTGATCAGCTTGCCCAAGCTGCTTCGCGGTTGGATTCGGTCTTCGGTAGCTACGATTCAGCTACGGAAGCCACCAAAGAAAAACGGCTCCCATCACTGGAAGCCGCTTGAATCCTGGTGGCCAGGGGCAGAATTGAACTGCCGACACGCGGATTTTCAGTCCGCTGCTCTACCAACTGAGCTACCTGGCCGTTTGCTGTAAACGAGCGCGCGATTATAGCCGCGGAGCGTGTCCGAGTCAAAGTACCGCTTATCGTCACAACGAACAGCCGGCTCACAGGCGGTAGTTGAGCATGAGTTTCTGCTGAAGCTTTCTTGCCTGCTTGAAAGCTTCCTTCAATATATGACGGTGAAGTTCGTTCAAGCTATCCGGATCGAGGCGGTTGGCCGAGCCGGGGCTGATGTGATCGCTCCGCTGGTTGCTCAAGCGGAGCTGCTGGATGAAATTAAAGCCCTCGATCATGGCCGACACGTCTTCCCGTGCAAAGTCCATGCGTTCGGCGACGGCGTTCAGCCGCTGTACGGTGGAAGTGTGGTGGATGCCGTTCGCCAGCGCGAAAATGCGTGCGGCATCGACAAAAAGCCGCGAGCCGTAGGTTTTGAGGTCGAGAGTATGCGGGAATTGTTGGTTTTTATCGAAAACGAAATCGCGGATCAACCCCAGCGGCGGTGCCGCCTGGATGGCATTCGCCGCCATGAAGCGCAAGAACAGGGATGCGCCGACGGTGCGGGACAACAGCCAGTCGCGCAGTTCATCCGCGAGCGATTCGGCACCGAAAAGCGGTCTCAGGTCGAAGAAGATGGTGGCATTCAGCAGGGCCTGCGGGTTTGCCGCATGCAACCAGCTGGAAAACTTGTTGCGCCACTCATTGAGCGACAAGCACAACTCCGGGTTGCCCGCCATGATGTTGCCTCTGCAGAGCGTGAAGCCGCAAGCGTCCAGCGTACGGTTGACCGCCTGGGCGAAAGGCAGAAAAGCCTGACGCAGCGCTTCGGTAGCCTCCCCATCGTCGTCGGGCGCTGCGAAGATGATGCCGTTGTCCTGGTCGGTGCTGAAGGTCTGTTCAAAGCGGCCTTCGGAACCGAAAGCTAGCCAGCACCAATCGACCTTCGGCAGGGAAAACTCGGCTGCTGTCAATTCGATGATGCGGACCGTTAACAGGTCATTGAGAGCGGAGATCAAGTGGATGAGCGCTTCGGCAGTGCTGCCCTTGGAAAGCATCTGCCTGGTCAGGCGGCGAATTTCTTCTGCCGCGGCAATCAGCGTATCCATGTCGCGGGCGTTGCGGATGGCGCCGCTGATCGCCTTGACCCCCCCACGCTGCAAATCGAAGATGTCCTCATGCGAGACGACGCCCACCAGACGGCCGGTGGCGTCGACAACGATCAGGTGATGCACGCCATGCCGCACCATCTGCAAAGTGGCTTGATAGACCGTGGCGCGCCAGTTGAGCATGACCAGTCCGCTATCGCTCATCACCGAGGCGATCCATTGTTCCGTATCGCAGGATTGCGCAGCGACCCGATGCAGCAGGTCGCGCAGGGTAAAAATACCGATTGGCCTGCTGCTTTCCGGTTCGACGACGACGATGGAGCTGACCCGTTCCTCGGACATCTTCTGCAGGGCTTCACGCAACGGCATTTCGGGTGTGGCCGTGACGGGTTTGCGTCGCACCAGCGCCGCAAGCTGGCTATGCAGGCTCAGGCTGGTGGCGCCATTGGCGGTGGGATTGGATGTTTCCGGCATGTCTGGATCGATCAATACTGGATTCTGGCGTAATAGGTTTTCCGGGAAGCGGCAAGCGCTTCGCCCAGCGTGTGAATGCCCATGTCATTGAGCAGCGGAATCATGCGGAGAAACACTTCGCCAGTGACGATGGCATCGCCGAGCGCGGTGTGGCGGCCGATGAGCGTGATGCCCAGGCGTGCTGCAATCAGATCGAGCTGGTGCGATTCCTGGTTGGGATGGATCAGCGCCGACAGCAACAACGTGTCGAGCACCGGCTGGGTAAAACGAATGCCGGTTGCCTCCTCCTTGAGTTGCAGGAAGCGCATATCGAAAGCGGCGTTGTGCGCCACCAGCACGGTCTCTTCGCAGTAGCGGTAAAACGCCGGGAGTACCTGGGCGATGGTCGGCTGGCCGTCCACCATCTCCTGGCGGATGCCGTGAATCGCAACCGATTCGGGTCTCATGTTGCGACGGGGGTCGACCAGTTGCTCGAAGCTTTCCTGGCGCAGCAAGCGACCATTGACGATACGCACCGCGCCCAGCTGGATGATCTCGTCGCCAGCCGATGGCTCCAGGCCGGTGGTCTCGGTGTCGAAGATGGTATAGGTCAGTTCGGTGAGCAGGCGGTCATCCAGCGCGTGATCCTGGTCGCTGCGCTTGAACAGGTCGAAGTCGTAGTACTCGGGACGGCCATTGCCGCGCGGCAGGATGACCGGTTCCAGCGGATCCTGGTGCGCAGCCACGGGAATCAGCAAACGGAAATAGGCTTGCTGGGTGGCGCTCTCGCGTTTGAACCAGAGTTCTCCGCCGTGCCGGTCCATGATGTCATGCAAGGTCAGCGGACTGCTCTCGCCGGACAGGTTCATCGGTTCCTGTTCCCATCCATGCAGGGTTTCCGTGGAAATTGCGGTGCCGGTCCAGGCCATGTCGAGATGTGCCAGACGCCCGTTTTGTGTCAGGCGGAAGCGCAGCAGACGGATCGCAAAGGTTTCCTGCAAGCGGCCGGCAAGATAACTGATGGCCTGGATCAGCGAGAAGCTGTCAACCTTGATCCACAGATCGGAATCGAGTTCGTCGACCCTGACGTTCAGTCCGTATCTGCTTTCTATGCGCAGCTGCGCTGCGGCGATCAGGTCGGCGCCGAGCATCTCTTCGAGCGGCCAGCGAGCCTTGAGCGAATCGGCATGGCTGTCGAGTGTCCGGTCGAGACGCTGGCCCATGCGGAGTACCTCATCGTCGATGATGTGCAAGAAGCGCTCGCGCTGCTCGGGTTCGATATCCCGATATTCAAGCAGCGTCTCGACCGCGGCGCGTATGTTGGCCAGCGCGGCGCGGCTGCCTTCGGTCAGGTTCTGCAGAAGCTCGTCGCGCTTGGTTTCGTTTTCGACCGTGCGGGTGATATTGTCGAGCGTCAGCACGTAGCCGCCGATGTTGCGCGCCTGGCTTTCTTCTGCCGCGCCGTCGATGCCGGCAGCGGACAATACCGGCGCCATTTGCACGCGGATCAACTGGCCGGTGCGGGTGGCTGTGACGAAATGCGTGGCCGGCTGACTTTCTCCCGCCGCCAGACGGCTCTGCAAGCGCTCAAGCCCATGCGCAATCAGATTGCGGTCGAGCACGCTGAAGATCGAGCGGCCGAGGCCAAGCAGCGCACCCGCTCCCCCGCTGCCGCCCTCCGGGGAGAAGCTGCGGAACTGCTTGCGGGCACGATTGTTGTACAACAGGACACGACCATCCAGGTTGCAGACGACGACGCTCTGGTTCAGTTCGGACATCAGCGCGGCGAGGCGGTTCTTTTCTTCCTCCAAGGCGGCATTGGCCTGGCGGATCTGCGCCTCGACGTTGGTCAGCAGGTCGTCGCGTTGCTGCGCCAGTTGATTGATCGTCCGCCCCAGCCGCTGCACCTCGGGCGGGCCCTCGGGTATGACTCGAAAATTGCGGTTGGCGCCGAGCATCAGACGCATCAGCTCCGTCAGCTTCTGCAAGCCATGAACATATTCGCGGAACAGGCCGCGCAATATCGCCCAGCCGATGACAAAGCCAAGTGCGGCCATCATGATGCCGATCGGCAGTCGCGGCAACAACAGATCGGCCAAGGCTTGGCGCTCGGCTTCGGACATTTCGGCCGTTACCAACGCGAGCGTCAATAAAAATGGCCCGGCGATCAAGCCACCCAACAGAACGATCGCCAGAATGTAGCGCCGGCGTACATTCATTTTGCATTATCCAGTCCGAGCGCGTACCTGACCTTCGACACCAGTTCCCTGGTCGAAAACGGCTTGGTGACGTAGGCGTCGGCGCCAAGCGCCACTCCCTTCATGACTTCAGTATCGCGCCCCTTGGCTGTCAGCATGATCACCTTGAGATGTTCCCAATCGGGGTTGGCGCGAATTTCCTGGCAGACTTCGAAACCGCTCTGTTTGGGCATCATCACGTCGAGCAGCACCAGGTCGGGACGCAATTCGCCGATCTTCTTCAGCGCATCTTCGCCATCGACGGCGACTTCCACCTGGAAGCCTTCGCGTTTCATCAGAAATTCGAGGGAAATGACGATATTCGGCTCGTCATCGACGATCAGAATCTTCTAGGTCATGCGTGCTCCTCCTCGTCTTTTAGTCGTCCCAAGAACCCTACTGGCAGCGTGAATGAAAATGTCGCCCCGGCCCGGCCGTCCTCCGGCGCGCTCTCCACCCAAAGCCGGCCCCTATAGTGCTCTATGATTTGTCGGCTGATCGGCAGACCGAGGCCGGTCCCCTGCGGCTTGCCTGTCAGGACATCGCTGCTCTGTCCGCCTTGGCGGAATTTCTCGAAAATGATGGTTTGGTCCTCGCGGCGGATACCCGGTCCGTTGTCTGCGATGTCGACCTGGAGCGTATCGGTTGCCGGGCGTATCCTCACCGTGACCACGCCCGCCTTGGGAACGCAGAACTTCACTGCATTCGACAACAGGTTGATCATCACCTGTATCAGCCGGTCGCGATCTGCCAGAACGGGCGGCACGCTGTCAGGCAGATCCATGTCCAGGGCGATGCCGCGTTCCTTGAAGAGCTGGCTGGCGGCGTCGACCGATTGCAGTATCACCTCGCGCAAATCGACTTCGGCGGTATGCCATTCGGCCTTGCCCGATTCGATCTTGGCCAGGTCGAGAACCTGGTTGATCAACCGGGTCAGACGCTCGGCCTCGGCGACGATGATGCCGAGAAAACGCTTGCGCTCCTCCAGGTCGGTCCTGGGGTCGTCGCGCAACATCTCGGAGAAGGCGCGAATCGATGTCAATGGCGTACGCAATTCGTGGGTAATGGTCGACATGAAATCATCCTTGAGCCGATCCAGTTCCTTGAGCCGCTCGTTGGCGGTGCGCAGATTGTGCGTCGCTGCCGAAAGCTCCCGGGATTGCCGTTCCAGTTGTCGGCTGTAGGCGCGCATTTGGGATGCTTCATCGAGAATATTCATGACTTCATCGAGGCCCAGCGCTTCTTCCTGCACCACGGATGCCACCATGACCCGCGCCGAAGCGCTGCCGATGGCGCCGGCCAGCAAGCCTTCGGCATACAACACCAGATCGGCGTCGGCTTCCAACTTGTCCAGTGACTCCACGCCTCGCCGTTGCGCATATTGGTTGAAGGCGTCGCGAGCCTTTTCCGGGCCCAGAAAGCGGCCGATCAGCGGTAACAAATCCCGGACATGGGCGCTGCCGCGCCAGAAGCGGGCGCCCGGGGCCTGGGCGACGCGCAGCGCATCGACGAAGAGCGTCGCCTGTCCTGCCTCGCGCACATTCGGCTGGCGCAACAGAGACACGCCAAGATAGGCGCCGATATTGGCGAGCATGCTCCAGAACAAGCAATGGGCAATCTCGTCGAGACCGGTCAGGCCGAACAACTGCTGCGGCTTGAGCAGCGTCGCACCGAACAAGCCGGATTCGACAAAGTCGGAAGGCAGCCAGCCGGACTTGGCGAACGACGGCAGCAGCAAGGTATAGCCCCATACCAGGAAGCCGGCCGAGAGTCCCGCCAGTGCGCCGGGGCGGGTGCCCCCTTTCCAGTAGAGCGCGCCAATGATGACGGGCGCAAACTGCGCCACCGCAGAAAAAGAGATCAGGCCGATGCCGACCAGCGCATAAGCTTCGCCGGCGACCCGGAAGTAGAGATAACCCAGCAGCAGGATGATGACGATCGCCCAGCGGCGGATATTCAGCAACTGCCAGGAAAGGTCGACGCGCTGCGAGAGGCCGAGCCATTGCCAGCGCAGCATGATCGGCATGATGAGATCGTTGCAGATCATGGTCGACAAGGCGATGGTCTCGACGATCACCATGCCGGTAGCCGCCGACAGTCCGCCGATGAAAGCCAGGAGGGCCAATCCCTGCTGATGGAAAGCCATCGGCAGGGTCAGCACGAAGGTATCGGCATCCACCTCGCCATTGTCGAAGTGCAGCAAGCCGCCCAGTGTAATGGGCAAAACAAACAGGTTGATCAGCAGCAAATACAACGGAAACTGCCATACCGCACGGCGCAGGTGGTTCTCGTTGACGTTTTCCACCACGGCAATCTGAAACTGACGCGGTAACAGCATGATCGCCGCCATCGAAAGAAATGTCAGTGAGGCCCAGCTGCTGTAATCGCCATCGAACCTCAGCAGGGCATCGAGCTTCGGTTCGTTGCTGGCACGCGCGAAGATGTCGGTGAAACCCCCATAGAGGTCAAAAGTGACGAACAGGCCGACTGCGATGAAAGCCAGCAGCTTGACCACCGACTCGAAGGCAATGGCCGCCACCATGCCTTCGTGGCGCTCGGTGGCATCGAGATGCCGGGTGCCGAACAGGATCGTGAAGGCAGCCAGGATCAGCGCGACATAAAGCGTGCTGTCTTGCAGCAAGGGGACGGCATTGGCGCGCGCCGGCATGACGATCGCGGGATAGTGCAGCAGGATGGAAAAACTGTTCGACACCGCCTTCAATTGCAGGGCGATGTAGGGAACCACGCCGACCACTGCGATGATGGTGACCAAGCCACCCAGCAAATGGCTCTTGCCGTAGCGAGCGGCGACGAAGTCGGCGATGGAGGTGAGCCGATTGGCCTTGGCGATGCGGATCATTTTCAGCATCGCGAACCACCACAGCGTCATCATCAGCGTCGGGCCAAGATAGATGGGCAGGAAGCCGATGCCGGTGGCGGCGGCGCGCCCGACGCTGCCGTAGTATGTCCAGGTCGTGCAATATACCGCCAGCGACAAAGCATAGATGGTCGGGTTGGCGATGATGGAATGGCCGGCATCGGCACGTCGGTCGCTATACCAGGCGATGGCGAACAGCACGCCGAGGTAGGCGAAGGATGCCAGCACGATGAACCAGCCCTGCAGCATCAATCGCTCCGGCGCTCGATGATCCACGCCATGAGCGCGATCAGGCCGGCCCAGGCAAGAAAGATATAGGCATACAGCAACGGTATGCCAAACAAGTGGGTGCCGCGGTTGAAGAGGAAAAGCAAGGGGTAGTTGAACAGGATGCAGCCGAGCAGAAAGGCCGCCACCAGGCGTTGGCCAGTCAGACGGGATCTGTTCATGGCATCTCCTTTCTCAGCAGTTGGGTCCGTTCATCACACAGACTACGCGCTTCTCGCAAACCGGAAAAATCCACAACCAGAACAACAGGAAGAATTACGAAAGGCAGATGCTTATCGATGCCGAACTGCGACATGGTAAAGCGTACACCATCTCGAGCGGTTCAACCATACCATTCGCCATGGTGGGACATGGCGTGGCGAAGCAGATCCGCCATCTGACCGGAGCGAGATAACGATTTTCGCGTGGGAGTTGCGGACTGGCGCGACCGGGACGCCACACTGCCCGTCTTGGCTACAGCCAATAGACGAAGACGAACAGCAGCAGCCAGACCACATCCACGAAGTGCCAGTACCAGGATGCCGCTTCAAAGGCAAAATGACTGGTGGCGGTGAAATGGCCGGCCAGGACGCGGCCGAGAATCACGCACAACATGATTGCGCCCAGGGTAACGTGGGCGCCGTGAAAACCGGTGAGCATGAAGAAGGTGGCGCCGTAGATGCCGCTGCGGATGCTGAAGGCCGTCGCCAGGTATTCGTGGGCCTGGAGTCCGAGAAAAGTCGCGCCGAGCAAAATGGTGAGCAGCAGGCCGAGAACGATCTGCCAGCGACGCCCGTTCTGGAGGCCCCAGTGGGCCCACGTGACGGTCGCGCCGGAACTCAGCAGGATCAGCGTATTGACCGCCGGGATGCCCCAGGCGGCCACGGGCGTGAACGCTTCCTTGCTGCCCGGGCCGGCGGTGGGCCAACCGCCGGCATAGCCCGGCCAAAGCAACTGTGCCTCGGCCAGTCCCGGCACGGCGATATTGCGGGCATAGAACAGGGCGCCAAAGAAGCCGGCGAAGAACATCACTTCGGAGAAGATGAACCAGACCATGCCCCAGCGGAAGGACTTGTCCACCTGGCCCGCCAACTTGCCGGCCAGGCTTTCGCGGATCACTGTGCCGAACCAGCCGGAAAGCATGAGAAAGAGCAACAGTCCGCCCGCTACCATCAGGTACGCGCCGGCGTCCGACTTGGCCAGGAACAGCACGAAGCCGCTGGCGAAGGCCAGCAAAGCCACGGAACCGATAATCGGCCAGCGGGAAGGCGGCGGCTGGTAGTACGGACTAGGCGAGTCCATGGGGAGTATCCGTTGTCAGAACCGGCGGTGTCGTAAACGAGTGGTACGGCGGCGGCGAGGACAAGGTCCATTCCAGCGTCGTAGCCCCTTCCCAGGGCTTGTCGCCGGCCGGGGCGCCGCCGCGGATGCACTTGATCACCGTGTAGAGGAACAACAGTTGGCTTGCGCCGAGGACGAAGGCGCCGATGCTCGCCAGCATGTTGAAGTCCGCGAACTGCGGCGCGTAGTCCGGTATGCGCCGCGGCATGCCGACCAACCCGAGAAAGTGCATGGGAAAGAAAGTGACGTTGAAAGCGATCGCCGTGAGCCAGAAGTGTATCTGTCCCAGGCGTTCGTCATACATGTGGCCGGTCCACTTCGGCAGCCAGTAATAGACGCCGCCGAGGATGCTCATGGCGGCGCCGGCGAAGAGTACGTAGTGGAAGTGGGCGACCACGTAATAGGTATCCTGGAGTTGCACGTCGATGGGCACAATCGCCAGGACCAGCCCCGAGAAACCGCCGATGGTGAACAGGCAAACCATGGCCAGGGCGAAGAGCATGGGTGTCTCGAAGCTGTTGGCGCCGCGCCACAGCGTCGCCACCCAGTTGAACACCTTGACTCCGGTGGGAATGGCGATGAGCATCGTCGAGTACATGAAGAAGATCTGCCCGCCCGCCGGCAGGCCGGTGGTGAACATGTGATGCGCCCACACCAGGAAGGAAAGTATGGCGATGGAGGCCACCGCGTACACCATCGACACATAGCCGAAGAGAGGCTTGCGCGCGAAGGTGGGCAGGATGGTGGAAACGATGCCGAAGGCCGGCAGGATCATGATGTAGACCTCCGGATGGCCGAAGAACCAGAACAAGTGCTGAAACATCACCGGGTCGCCACCGCCGGCGGCGTCGAAGAAGTGGGTGCCGAAATGGCGGTCGGTGAGCAGCATGGTGACGACGCTCGCCAGCACCGGCATCACTGCCACCAGCAGATAGGCCGTGATGAGCCAGGTCCAGACGAAGATGGGCATTTTCATCAGGGTCATGCCCGGCGTCCGCAGGTTGAGGATGGTGGTGATGATGTTGATGGCGCCGAGGATGGACGACAGGCCCATGAGGTGTATGGCGAGTATCGTCATGTCATAAGCGATGCCACCCTGGATGTAGAGCGGCGGATACATGGTCCAGCCGGCGGCGGCGGCACCGCCGGGCACGAAGAAGGAGGACAGCATCAGGCAAGCCGCCGCCGGCAGCAGCCAGAAGCTCCAGTTGTTGAGGCGGGGGAAGGCCATGTCCGGCGCGCCGATCATCAGCGGCACTTGCCAGTTGGCGAAACCGACGAAGGCCGGCATGATGGCGCCGAAGATCATCAACAGTCCGTGCATGGTCGTCAGCTGGTTGAAGAACGCCGGCTGGAGGAACTGCAGGCCGGGTTGGAACAATTCGGCACGGATCAGCAAGGCCAGCGAGCCGGCGATCAGGAACATGAGCAGCGAGAACCAAAGATAGAGCGTGCCGATGTCCTTGTGGTTGGTGGTGGTGAGCCAGCGCATGGGACCGCGGGAGACGGTTTCGTGATGCGTGTGGCGGGTGGCGGCAAGATCCATGGAGAGCTCCTCAGCGGGGCAATGCGGCGACTTCAGCGGGCTGGACCAGGTTGTCCGGGGCGGTGACGTGATTGTGCCAGCTGTTGCGTTCGAAGGTGACGACTGCCGCGATGTCCAGGTCGGACAAGAGTTTCAGTTTGCCGAAGGCTGTCATGGCGGTGCCCGGTTTGCCGTTGAAGATGCGGTCGAGGTGCGCGGCGACCGGGCCAGTCACAATGGCCGAGCCGTCCAGGGCCGGGAAGGCGCCGGGAATTCCCAAGCCCGTGGGTTGGTGGCAGGCGGCGCAGTTGGCGTTGTAAACCTGCTCGCCACGGGTCGTCAGTTCGGTCAGGGAAAGCGTCGCGTTGGCGGCGGTCTGGGCTGCCGCAGTGGCATTTTTGGTGGCCGTCATCTGTTCGTTTTTCCAGGCGGCGAATTTTTCCGGCGGCAAAGCCTCGACGACGATAGGCATGAAGGCGTGGCCGATGCCGCAAAGCTCCACGCATTGGCCGCGATAAGTGCCGGGCGCTTCCACCCGGAACCAGGCCTCCTTGATAAAGCCGGGGATTGCATCCTGTTTGATGCCGAAGGCAGGAATCCACCAGGAATGAATCACGTCGGTGGCCGTCACTACCAGACGCACCTTGCGGTTCGTCGGCACGACCAGGGGACGGTCCACCTCAAGCAGGTAATGCGCCGACCGAGGGTTGCCGCCGTCGATCTCCCGACGTGGCGTCGCCAGCGTACTGACCAGGCGCAGGCCGTCGTCCAGATACTCGTATTCCCACTGCCACTGGCGACCCGTGACCTTGATGGTCAGGTCGGAATCGCCGACGTTCTTCATGGCCAGGATCAGGTTCGTCGCCGGCCAGGCCATGCCCACCAGAATAAGCGCCGGCACGATGGTCCACAACACTTCCAGCCGCGTGTTGTCGCGAAAGCTGGCGGCGACATGTCCCTTGGCCTTGCGATGGCGCCACAGGGTATAGAACATCGGCAGGAACACCACGGCGAAAATCCCGACGCAGATCCACAACACCAGGGTGTGCAGATCGTAAATCTCGCGGGCGATACCGGTAGCCGGTGGCGGCAGGTTGAACCCCAATTCGGCCAGGGCACCGCCCGGGGCAAGGACGATAGCAACGGCAACGAATGGCATACCCCGGCTCATGCCCGCCTCCGCAACGGTGCAACCCCACCTGCCAGCAAGAGCGAGAAGGCGAGAACCGACAGCGGCCGGCGATGCTCGCCAAGGATGGGCGGGGCGATCATACGGGCAGCCATGGCGCTACCAACCGATCCGCGAACATGGCGGCGAACAGCCCGCCAAGGTAGACGATGGAATAACGGAACACGTTCCATGACGCTGCGTCGCTGTAACTGCGCCACAGCCTGAAGACGCGCACCAGGAAGACTGCGTCGAGAATGACGGCGACGGCGGCGTAGGCGATGCCGGCCATGCCCAGCAACACCGGCAGAAAACTCGCCGCGCTCAGCAATGCCACGTAGATGAGACTTTGCGCACAGGTGTAGCGGATGCCGTGGGTCAGCGGCAGCATCGGAAAACCCGCTTTGGCGTAGTCTTCGCGTCGCGCCATGCACAGCGCCCAGAAGTGAGGCGGCGTCCAGAGGAAGATGATGAGAAACAGCGCGACGGCCTGCTGCGTGATGTGACCGGTCATGGCCACCCAGCCCAAGAGTGGCGGCATGGCACCGGCGGCGCCGCCGATGACGATGTTCATGGGCGTCGCCGGCTTCAGCACCACCGTGTAAATCACCGCGTAGCCGAGGAAGGTGGCGAGCGTCAGCCACAGGGTCAAATCGTTCACCCAGGCATGCAGCAGGAAAAGACCGGTACCGCCCAGTACCATGGCCATGCTCAACGCCTCGGCCGGCGCAATCTCGCCTCGCGGTAGGGGCCGGCCACGGGTGCGCGCCATGCGGGCGTCTGTGGTGCGCTCGATGAGACAGTTGATGGCGGCAGCGGCGAAAGCCATCAAGCCGATTCCCGCAGAAGCCGCCAGAAAAGTCTTCGGCGAGGGAAACCCCGCTTGGGCCAGCAACATGCCGACCATGGCGGTGAACACGATCAGGCTGTTGACTCGCACCTTGCATAGGGAAACAAAAGCCCTTAGCCTGGATGCGCGAATGATGGCGTCGGCATTCATGACTGCCCCCTTTCAACTGTCATGAAACTTCTCCCCCGTGGTATCGTGCTCCTTGGGAAGGAGAGTGGATATGGCGATCAAGGTCGTGGTTGTGCTGATGTTGCTGGCGGTGATTGCCAGTCTGTTTTCGGGACTGTTCTTCCTGTTGCGGGACGGCCAGGACGGGCGACGTACCGTACGGGCGCTGACGGTGCGCATCGCGCTCTCCCTGGCGTTGTTCGCTCTCCTCATGATCGGCTTCCAGACGGGGCTTCTGGACCCGCGCTGAGGGCGGCAGTACGGACAGCCTGCAAGGGGAAGAAGGCGTAGGCAAGGGTCAGCTCACGCACCTCCGCATCCAGGTCCGGGCGAATGACGAAGGCTACGACCATATCCCGCTTTTCATAGGGTTCCAGAGTCTGGTGGGCGAAACAGAAGCACTCGATCTTGTGGAAGTAGCGGGCCGCCCCGCCGGGCGTGACGCCGGGAATCGCCTGGCCCGAGACAGGACGACCGGTGAGGTTGCTGACTCGGTACTTGACGAGTTGCAGCTCGCCGGGGTGAACCAGCAGCGAGCGGGTGAGCGGCTGCATCTCCCAAGGCAGCCCAGGCATGACGGTGGTCGTAAACTCGATCTTGATGACTCGATCGCGATCGACTTGTTTGGTGAAGGTATAGACCCCGACGTTGAAACCGCCCCCCCGGAAGGTATCGTCATAGGTGCGGCCATTGAGGCCGGTAGCACGACACAGGACGTTATATAGAGGGACCAGCGCCAGGGTAAATAACACGGAACCCACCACAACCAGCAGGAGGCGCACAAGCAAACGCCGATGGCTGACTGCCGGAACCCAACGCTGGTCGATCGCGAAAGGCTCTCCTGGGCCACTGGATTCCCATTTCATCGCCACACTCCTCTCTGAAGGCGGGATTCCACCGTTTGCAGCAGAATACCCGACTGGACAAGTCTACTATGTTCAGTATCGGCGATAATGCGAAAAAGTCAACGGGAAACGGAAGCTGGCGTCTGCGGAGGGATGCCATGCGGTAGAAACCCGGAAAGCCCGCTTGCCGAAAATGCAACGCGGGCAGATGGGGAGACAATCTGGAGGTGGCTTTGGATGCTAAGCTACCTCCAGATTAATAACTCGATATCCGGGGAAAAATGAAATCTGGAATGAATTGTTTTGCCGCCCGTTTGGACTCCGCTTTTGCACGCATGGCGGTGGGGCTGTTCTTGGGGTTTGTCGGCACGGTTGTTGTTTCTACCGTCTCGGCGGCAGAGATTACGATTCCCGCCAATATCCAGGCAGAAGCGCAGATCATTCGCGCCGAGCGCGAGGGATTATGGGAGAAAACGCTGGTAGTGACCTTCCCCGAACAGCGTCGTACCCTGGGAACGTTCGATGGCCTGGTCGAAGCGAAAGCGGTTATTAATCATTCGGCGCATCCATTGCTCTGGCAAAAAGTCAGCAAGGAATTCATGAATGAGGACGGACTGGATGGTCGGGCTTATATCCGGCATATCTACGAAAAAACAGCCGGGATGTTGAAGCTGAGCCGCACGCAAATCAATGCGATGGCAACCGCAGCGGATATGGATAATCTGGCAGTGGTCACCAAGGAATACGGCCCGTTGTCGGTTACCGTATTGGCCACGGCCGGTGCCAAGTCGAACGCGATCCGCACCGGTGTCGACGCGGGAACGCATATCGAGGGTGAGTCAAATGAAAGCACGCATGGCACGATCAACATCATGGTGCTGACCAATGCCCAACTGACCGATGGCGCCATGGCCCGTACCATCGTCACCGTTACCGAAGGCAAGACGGCAGCAATGGAAGATCTGAAAGTGCCCAGCACCTACACCAACACAGTTCAGGCAACTGGCACAGGGACTGATAGCGTGGTGGTCGTTTCGGGAACGACAGGTCCGCGCGCAAGTATTGCCGGTGGGCACAGTCGCATCGGAGAACTGATCGGCAAGGCAACCTATGAAGCGGTTGTCGAGGCATTGGGCAAACAGAATGGATTTTTTCTACCGGGCGCAAAACGCTTTACCGATGTCCCCCGTGCTAGTGGCAAGGCTCATGACGCCATTCGCGTCGCCTTGCTGCATCTGGATGTTGTGCCTGGTGACGTGAGCGGTAATCGTTCGCGGATTGAAGCGGGTATCAAGGAAGCAGTCGCTCATGGCGCGGACTGGGTCATGACTCCCGAACTGGCGGAGACAGGCTACAACTTTTCCCACCGGGTTGGCACGGACTGGATCGCGCCATTTCCCGATACGTGGATCACTACGCTCGCAGCTATTGCCCGAGACAACCGGGTAGCGTTGTTCATCGGTTTTGCCGAGCGCGACGGACGCAGTGGAAAACTGCATAACAGCGTGGCGGTCATCGACCATAACGGCCTTATTCAAGGCGCTTATCGCAAACAGGTCGTGCATGGTCGCGCCGAAGCCTGGTCAACGCCGGGTGCGGAAAGCGCTGTCTTTACGATTGATGGCATCTCTGTCGGAATGCTCATTTGCGCCGATGCCTACAAACCCGATTTTGCGGCGCGTTACAAGCAGCAGGGTGCGGCCATATTGCTTTCTTCCGCCAACTGGCCGCCGGTTGCCGGTATGGAGCCCGAACCCTACTGGGAGGCGCGTACGCGCGAAACTGGCTTGCCCTTGGTCGTCAACAATCGCACAGGAAAAGAGCCAGAACTTGATTTTTCTCAGGGGCCAAGCGGCGTTGTGTTCGAAGGCAAACGCCTGTTCTCGTTTCAATCGCCCATGACTCGCCTGTTCTACATTGATTGGGACAAGAAACAGGGGTTTGTCGAGGTTGCACCTTGATTGCCTGCTCCATCGACACGCCCTAGCTGTCCGCCAACATATGCGAAAATTCTAGAGCAGTTCCGGTGCAGCATCTGCCAGACCCGCGAGCAGCAAAATGCCGAGGCCAAACAATATCGGCAGATCATGAAGCTTCTTCGTCCAGCAGTTTCTATGCAGCCACCGTTGTTGTCCAACGGCCCGAAAAGCAGATCGCTGTCAGAGTTATTTTCCATCCCAAGGAACAGGTTCCGTCAACCACAATTGACAGAATCTCCAAGACTGTTCATACCCGTCATGAGGAAGCTTGCAGGCGCTACAGTCTTTTCGCGTCAGTCCGTTCTTGTCGGTGAAAACCGTGTAAGGACCCGGACACTTCAGGAAAACCAGGGGGCAGTAGCAGAATAAACAATTAAATTCTCTTTTGACATCTTTGTGGCAAGGCAGAAATTCGCATTTTTCGTTTGTATAGCCTTTGAAGTAACTTGTCTGTACGGCGTCTTTGGGTTGCATTATGTGTTTGCTCCATGCGTGGTTCAGGTTTTAAGATAATTTCCAGCGAGCCATCAGCTGTTTAGCCCCATCAGCCAATTATTCATGCGATAGCTTGGCGACAAGTATAAAAAGAGAAATCACCCGGTTCATTATTGGCAGACTGGTGCTCGACGCTCAATCCTGGGGCGTGACACGACGTTGGCATGCGGAGGCCAGGCGATTCTCCGCGGTGGGAGGATTGACGGCGCGGCAACCATGTCCATATCGTTCAGGGACTGCTTGATGACGGAGAGCAGTTGCATCAGGGTGTCCCGGTCATCGCCGGTTAAATTGCGCAGCATCTGTTCGTTGAACGCATGCTCGTACTCTTCTATTTCTGCCAGCAATTGCTGGGAACTGTGCGCCAGGTAAATGCGTTTTGCGCGCTTGTCCGTCGGGTCAGCTACCCGTTCTATCCAGCCCGCGGACTCCAGGCGGTCGATCAGATTGCCCAGGCTTGCTTTGCCGACCTCCAGCAGTTCCGCGAGCTGAGTCTGCATCATGCCGTCCTGTCTGGACAGATAGGTGATCACCCGCCACTGGGCGCGCGTAATGCCCAGGGGCCGCATGAATTGGTCGAAGGCTTTGCGCCGCATCCGCGACACATCGTGGATCAGAAAACCGAGCCTGAGATCTCGCTGGCGCGTGTTGGCGATTTCCTCTGACCGGGCCGGAGCAAGTGTTCCATCCGCCGTTGAGGTTATGCGAGTTGATGCGTTTTTTTGAGAGGCAAGCGCTACAGGGATACCGAGCAACGGCAGAAATGCCGGCGTAAAACGTGACAACATGACTATTCCTTAAATCTGCGCACACCCGCGTACGCACGAGTCAACCAACCAGCACGCAGAGGAGGAATCTCATGAGACAGCCGAAATATGCCGTATCAGCGCATCGCCCTCTGCAATGCTGACGCCTGGCTCCAGGTCGGTCTCCGGGCTCACGAGTGGAAATATTCTCCCTGGATCGGCGCCTTCCCGTGCATCTGCACAGTGGCATGTGGCCTTACCATTGACTCGCTTACCGTTGCGGGGGCAGCGCCGGCATTGCTCCGTAGAGCGCACCGGCTTCCCGTTTCATCCCTTTGGC